>Ga0097691_1001252_pt1 | contig 19177 bp, 17 predicted proteins | sample NGESurdeep072012_8_FD_72858 | JGI IMG/M metagenome (GOLD analysis project Ga0097691, IMG submission 72858) | Arctic peat soil microbial communities from Barrow, Alaska - NGEE Surface sample 210-1 deep-072012 | ecosystem: Environmental > Terrestrial > Soil > Wetlands > Peat ... | reverse complement strand
CCACTACAACTACTGCAACCGATTTTTCGCGTGGAGTTGAGTGACGGGAATCGGACCCGCACTGTCAGCTTAGGAACTGACAGTCTCCAGGGGCACTCGCCAAGATGGCTAATGGCACGCGTAGTTGCACGAGTGCCGTTTTCGGACGCGAATGAGCGTTGACCTGCTTGAACGATACAGTCGGATTCGCTTGTGGTGCAACGCTTTTCACGTGTGGAGCGGGTGACGGGAATCGAACCCGCACTGTCAGCTTGGGAAGAGTTCTTATCCCACCGTGATTCCCTGTACTGCAACGATATTGGCGGCCTCAACTAGCCTCTGGTGACCCCTACCGGCCTGGTCTTGTGGCCCGTGTGTGGCCCGGTTCGCTCGCTTCGCGCGCTGAGAACCGCGCGCTGGCCGGAGCTGCCCCGCCGAGGATCACCGCGACCTCGCCCAGTGTCCCAATACAAGGATGTGAGACGGGCACTCTCTCCGTTTGCCCCGCTCGTGTCCCGGTGAATACTGCGGGCGGGGCATACGTGGCAGCGTTCCGTCCAGGTTCCGCCTGAAGACCGCTTGCCCCGGAAGAACCGCAGGGTTGGTCCCACGGGAACGCAATTGGCCATGGGGCGCGGACCTACCTGCGCTACGGTCGTTGGTGTGCGCAATGCGGTGATCGTCCTCAACGGTGCATCGAGCTCAGGAAAGTCGTCGATCGCTCTTGAGCTGCAAGGGCTGCTTTCGCGACCGTATCTGGCTTTCGGCGTGGACACGCTCGTGGCTTCGCTGCCGCCAGCGTCGTCAGCGCACGAGCCCGGGATCGTCTTTGGCTCCGACGGCGTGGTGGCAGTAGGTGACCGTTTTCGCCAGCTGGAGCACGCGTGGTACCAGGGACTGGCGGCCATCGCGCGCGACGACGTCGGGGTCATTATCGACGAGGTATTCCTCGGTGGGCGCGAATCTCAGGACCGGCTGCGCTCAGCTCTCGGCGGTCTACGGGTCGTGTGGGTAGGCGTGCGTTGTGACCTTGAGGTGGCCGTTGCGCGTGAGGTTGCTCGACTTGAGCGCACTCAGGGTATGGCCTCATCTCAGGCGATGATCGTTCACGCGGGGGTGCAGTACGACCTGCAAGTGGATACGACAACCAGCACTGCGTTGGAGTGTGCAACGACTATTGCTGATTACGTCGCAGATCGCTGAACCGCTGGACCTTCGCCTACGGCACTTGACCGGGTAGACGTGAGAGCCCGCTCACCTCGGCCCGCGGACGCCCGTGCCACGGACTTGACGACCGCGAGGCGCATACGTGCCGCAGGTCGGGCAGACCCACACCTGGCTGTGGGGGCGAACTCTGACGGCAACTGTTCGCGAGTGCCGACGTCGCCCACCCAGTGGGTGAGGACAACTGTCCGTCGATTCTGACGTCAGTTTCCGACTATCGCCTTGCCAACCTAGGTTGACATCAGTGTCTTGCCAACCTAGGTTGGCAGAATGACAGAAGCGCCAGCGTTGGCCTCGGCTGCTAGTGACTCGGACCCGAGTGTGGGACTGCGGGCTGTGGTGGGGCTGCGAAAGCTGGTTGATCAGCTGGAGCGCGCCCAAGTGCGCCGGGCCCGTGAACTGGGGTGGTCGTGGGCGCAGATCGCCCATGAACTCAGCGTCAGTCGCCAGGCGGCCTACAAGAAGCACGGGAGACGATGACGATGATGAGTCGATTGACGCCGGCAGCGAAGTCCGTGGTGGTGCGGGGCTACGAGTACGCGGCGCGGGATCAAGCAGGCCAGATCCGCGAGGAGCACCTATTGGAGGCTCTCCTGGCTGACTCCGAGGGCAGCCGGCTCCTTGGTGACCGACTCGTCGATGAGGACGTGTTGCGGCAGTTCCTCGGAGAACTCGAAGACAGCCGCCGCAAGGGCGGGCTCACGGTGGCCGAGGAAGCCGCGTTGGGCAGCCTGGGCATCGACGTCGACGCCGTTGTCCAGCAGATCGAGGACCAGTTCGGCACGCAAGCCTTGGCCGCCGAGGAGCCGAAGCCACCCCGCTGGTGGCGCAAACCTGCCTTCTCCGCGGACGCGGTGCGCGTCCTCACGGAAGCCGAGCGGCACCTGTCCGCAACCGGCGGGCGATCACTGGGCGTCGAACACTTGGTGCTCGGGCTGGTGTCGGCACCGACCGCTCTGGCCGAGAGCTTGGCGCGTCGTGGCGTCTGCGAGGCGAGCGTCCGCGACCAGCTGGTCGCGCGGTCTGCGCTCGGCGGCCCTCGATGACTGTAGGCGTACCCGGCGACTCGGCGATCCAGGTCATCGACCTGCGGATGCGCTATGGGGACAAGGACGTTCTGCACGGTGTCGACCTGACGGTTCGCCGGGGCGAGATTCTGGCACTGCTGGGGCCCAATGGGGCCGGGAAGACCACCACGATCGAGATCCTCGAAGGCTTCCGGCAGCGGTCCGCCGGCGAGGTGAGCGTGCTCGGCCTCGACCCGGCCGTTGGTGACGAGGCGTGGCGGGCGCGGGTCGGGATCGTGCTGCAGTCGTGGCGCGACCACGGCAAGTGGCGGGTCCGGCAGTTCCTGGCCAACCAGGGCGCCCTCTACGTCCCGTTCGGCACCCCGCAAGTGCCGCGGCCGTGGGACGTGGACGAACTGCTCTTGTCAGTGGGTCTGACCGGCCAAGCCGACGAACAGGTACGTCGCCTGTCCGGCGGGCAACGGCGACGACTCGATGTCGCGGTAGGCCTGATCGGACGTCCGGATCTGCTTTTCCTCGACGAACCCACCGCCGGTCTGGATCCCCAGGCCCGCCGGGACTTCCACGACCTGCTGAGGCGCGTGTCTGACGAGCTCGATGTGACCGTCCTGATCACAACTCATGACCTCGCCGAAGCCGACAAGCTCGCCGACCGCATCGCCATCCTCGTCGCGGGCCGCATCATCGCCGAGGGCACCTCGGAGCAGCTGTCCCAACGGATCGCCAGCCATGACCTGGTCCGATGGGTCAGGGATGGGCACCAATTCGAGGAAACCACCCCCGACTCCACGGCTTTCGTCCGCGCGCTGTTACACGACGATGGGGGGTCAGTGACCCGGCTGGAGGTGCACCGGGCGTCCCTGGAAGACACCTACCTCGGCCTGGTCCGGGCAGCCGAGCACCCCACGACCGAAGCGGAGGAAGCGGCATGACGACAACAACGACGACCACCGCTGCGGTCATTCGATCGGGAATAGCGCGTGGTCTGATCGAGTTCCGGCAGGCTTTCAGCGGTGCCGAACTGATCGGCCAACTCTTCTGGCCGCTCGTGACGCTAGGCGCTATCTACTTCTTCCGCGACCGCAGCATCAATGCCGGCGGGGTGACTCTGGGAACCATGATGTTCCCGGGGGTGCTCGGGATGTTCGTGGCCTTCGGGATGGTTCTGGTCATCCAGCTCCTCGCAGCCGACCGCGAAGACGGCACCCTGCTGCGGGCCAAGGCAACCCCGGGCGGCATCCCGTCATACCTGCTCGCCAAACTCGTCAACGTTTCACTGACTGTCGTGGTGTACCTACTGATGGTCGCCGTGCCCGGAAGCTTCCTCATCGACGGCCTCGAAACTGCCAACCTGCGGGCGTGGCTCACGCTGGCCTGGGTCCTGGTGCTTGGTATGGCCGCCACACAGCTGCTCGGCGCCGCACTCGGGTCCATGGTGTCCAGTCCCCGAGCTGCCAGCTACATCGCCCTGGCGGTCATGGCCCTCACCGCCGTGTCCGGCATCTTCTATCCTCTGACCGCGATGCCGGTCTGGCTGCAGTGGGTGGGTCAAGCCTCCCCGATCTACTGGCTCGGCCTCGGGATGCGATCCGGGCTGCTACCCGACGCCGCTGCCGCCAGCGAGGTCGCGGGCTCGTGGCGCACCTGGGAGACCGTCGGGGCCCTGTCCGCATGGACCATGCTCGGGCTGGCGATCGCCCCGCTCCTGCTGCGCCGAATGGCACGACGCGAGTCTGGTTCCCGTGTCGCTGACCGACGAGACAGGGCGCTGCAACGCGTCGCGTAACCGAGCCACCGATAGGGGTGCTGCCGTGACTGCCGCTCGGATGCGTGTCGAGCTCTACGCGGCGATACGTCATGATGCTCGGGCGGGTCTGTCGGCAAGGGGGATCCAGCGCAGGCACCATGTGGAGTGGCGCACCGCGAAGGCCGCGCTGAGCTCGGCATGGCCAGCCGAACGTGCGGCCTACCCGGCGCGGAAGGCTGTCCGATAGTCGATCGTTCTGCGGGTCAATCAACGCACCGGAGTGGCCAGCCGTGAAGCGAATCGAACGAGATACCCATCGGGGTCTTGGACCAGGAACTGGGACACCCCGGCCTCTGTGTCACCCGTTTGGTACCACTTGTTTTCGGGGGCCATGAAGAGCGGCCAGCCGGAGGACGAGAGCCGTTCGACCAAGGGCATGATCGCCGGCACGGTGACTTGGAAATTCACACCGCGGCCGAGTGGTCTCTCGAGAGTGCCAGGGACCCAATTGCGACCGACTCCGATCTGCTCGAGCATAATGTGCGCAGTTCCGGAGTGAAGATACGCGAAACCCTCCTTCGGCCTGTCATAGAGAATCTCGAAACCGCAGAGTGCGACCCAGAAGTTGAGGCTAGCGGCGAGATCGGTGACCAGCAGTTCGGGCACAAGACCTGGAGATCTGGGGGCCACATCTCCCGATGCGGAGTTCATGTCTCCCATTGTGGTGCCGTTCAGTCCATCGGTAGGTGCGCGTACGCCGAACCGCTGGCGGCTCAACTCGTGACCCTCGCCACGCCCTGGCCATCCCCGCAGAACGATGGTCAACCGGACGGGCATCTCGGCGTCTAGCGCGCCGGCGCGCGCCTGGGATCACTGGTCGAGCTTCTTCGCGGCTTCGTAGTTGAGCCCGCTTACATCGAGCGCGGATTGTGGCGGGGACATGACTTGGGTGCGGTGGCATGAACCGGAGAACGGACAGCCAGAGAACATAACGGAACAAGCTGAGCGTCCTACCGAGCTGAAGGTGAGTCCCGAGGTGTGGATAAGTGTGGCCCGAAGTGGCCCGGGCGAGGACCGAAACACGGGTTCGGCAGAGAATGGGAATTCTCGAATACGGTTCCGCTGCCACGGTATTCGCGTGTGGAGCGGGTGACGGGAATCGAACCCGCACTGTCAGCTTGGGAAGAGTTCTTATCCTCCCGTGTTTCCGTGTCCTGCAACGATATTGGCGGCCTCAACTAGCCCCTGGTGACCCCTGACGGCCTGGACTTGTGGCCCGTGTGTGGCCCGGTTCTCTCCGTTCACGTGTTGAGAATCGCGCCCCGGCCTGAAGCAGCCTGGCCGAGGATCACCGCGACCTAACCGAGTGTCTCACTACCGAGGATGTGAGACGGCCACTCTCTGCGTCTGACGCCCCGCGTCCCGGTGAATACTGCGGGCGGGGCATACGTGGAAACGTGCCGTCGAGGTTTCGCCGAAGACCACCCGCCCTCGGGACGAACTGCGGGGGTTCCCGGACCGGAACACCCGGCCCCATGGGGCGCTCATTCCGGCCCACTAAGACGCAGGCGGCCGTCCCCGACGAAACGCTCGCTCATGCTTGATGAGGGCGCGACTCCTGACTGCATAGAGCCTCGTGCCTTTGAATAGTCAACCGCTCTTGCGCCGACCAGCGACTAGGTGGACCTCCCCGGTTGCACTCAGGTCGCGAGCGAGAATCTCCACTGGACGGGTCCTGCGGGACGCACCTTTGCTTGCACGGCCCGGACCTGTGCCGCCGCTGTATGCGGTTCTGTGACCGGTCACCGAAGTGAGCCGTGACAGAGTCGAGAAACTGGGCGAGGTTTAGCCTTCTCCTGCTGTTTCGACCGTCGGTGGGTTGATGACCTCCACGGAGATCAAGGTGACGCCGAGGTCCCGGACTTTCATGAGCAGCCCATGCAACTCCGCTTGGTCGGCGACGAAACCGCTAAGGCTCGTCGTCCCGTCGTCTTCGTGGGTCAGGGTGAGGTCGCCGAACCAGGGCGACCAGTGGTCGTCGAGGTGTCCAGCGACCCGAAGCTGGTAGCCAGCAGGCGCTTGTCGTTTGGGAGTGTGGGTCATGAGGAGCCGACCTTTGTCGTCGCATTGATGGTTCGGCGGCTGCCGTGTCGACGGATGATGTACTCGGCGACGGCGAGGTTGATGGCCCAGCCGGCGCCCAGGCTCAGGTCGGTTGTGAGTTCGCTGGTGCCGAAGACAGCCTTTCCGATGCCTAGGGTGAACACTTGGGTGCCGGCGCCGAGGGCCAGGGCGTAGGCGCGTGTCATCCACGCCCGGTGCCGGGCGACGTCACCGTGGCGGATCGTGGTGAAGCCGAGGAGGATGCTGGTGGCCATGCCCGACCCGAAGGCCAGCCGGAACAGGTACGCGAGCTCGCCGGTGCCAGGCTGGCGGGGGTAGAACTGCGTCATCCATAGCGCCGAGAACGCCACCGCCAGGCCAAGGCCCACCACGACGCGTCCGGACGCCCGGTGCCACCGGGGCCGGCGGCGCCGGACGCCGGAGGAGAACTGGAACGCGCCGAGGACGGCATACAGGACTGCGCAGATGATGTGTATGACCACCGGCAGCGGCGAGGCTGTCATGCGCGGGTTGGCAGGCAGGACGTGCGGTCCACCGGCCAGCTCGACCAGGCGCAAGGAGCCGGCTATGGCGGGGACCACGACGACTGCTACCAGCGCGAACGGCACCCACCCGGTCGACCGGGTCGACCGGGTGGTGCGGGCTGCCGCGTGTGTGGTCACTTGGCGCCGGCCGGGTCGAGCTGTGAGCTGACCGAGCTGGGCACCGTCCGGGCGGCGGGGGTGCGCTGGTCGCGCCACAGCGAGTAGCCGAGGCCGATCAGGGCGATGCCGAAGGGAATGGCGAACAGCCTTTCGTTGAGCTGTGGCACTACGGCCCTTGCGGCGGTCGCCACCGAGGCGACGGCCAGGAGCGCGGCAGCCCAGCGGGCGAGGACGTTGGCGCGGAAGAGGGCGATGCCGAAGAGCAGGCCGCCGCCCAGGAAGCCGATAGCCATGACCGCATTGAGGAGCTGCATCAGGCCGACGTCGCCGGCCGGGTGGCCGCCGGTAGCCACCGCGAGGACGTCGGTGACGTAGCCGGGTGCACTGTGAGCGATGGATGGCAGGACGACCGCGCCCACGACTTCGACGCTCATCATGGCGAGGTAGCCGACGCTGAACAGCACGTATCCGAGTAGGCCGAGCACCCCGGTCTTCCTCACTTGGCGCAGGTACATACCGGCGATGCCGGCGAGCGACAGGGCGGCGAAGAGCACCTTCATGGATTCGCGCACCTTCCATTCGGTCGTGGTGGTGAAGGCGACGTCCAGGCTGGGGTGCTTGACCTGAACGGCGATGAAGAGCAGGCCTGCCGCGGCGGCGGCAACCGCCGATGTCTTGGTGAGAGTGGTGGTGGTGATGGTCATGTCCGGCTCCTACGTCTGTGAGTGTCCGTGGCGGGCGCCGCGGTATGACTCGAAGGTAGGGACCGGTGTGGTGACCCGGCATCACCCAACGATGTGACTGACGATGTGAGATCTGGCCGCCGGATGAGCTAAATCAGGCCGCGTTCGCGGGCGCGGCGGACCGCTGCCCGGCGGGTGGTGACCTCGAGCTTGGTGAAGATGTGCTTGGTGTGGGTGCGCAACGTGTTGTGCGAGACGAACAGCTCGCGGGCGATCTGCGGCCCGCTCAGCTCACTGGCAAGAAGCCTGAGCACCTGCAACTCCCGCTCGGTCAACACCTCCGCAGACGGCGGGACTGGGCCTCCTGCCCCGGCGGCATCGCCGTCGCGGGCTTCGATGAAGCTGAGCAGGCGACGCGCGTGGTCACCAGCGGGGCCCTGGCGCTCGGCGTCACGCAACAGCTCCACCATGGAGGCGCCTTCGTCCAGGAAGAGCCGCACGTAGCCATCTGGTTCAGGCGCCAGCGACCAGGCCTGACCAAGAGACTGCAGGGCCTGCGGCCGATGTCCCTGCGCGTCCCGTGCCAGAGCCTGCAGCACGCGAATCTCGACGAGACTTCCGGCGCGTCCAGAGGTCTCGGCGGCCTCGTGCAGCCGGTCCAACAGGCCCACCGCCTGGTCGATCGCGCCGGGGTCGGGGTGCGCCCGGTGCTGCGCGATGAGCAGACGCACCAAGGTGAGGTGGTCGAACTCGCTGAGGTACGCGGCATCGTCGGTGGCGGACACGCCTCGCTCACGGGCCCAGTCATCGGCCTGCGACAGGTTGCCGCGGGTGATCCAGACGCGGGCCTTCATCGCCGCGATGGGACGCAGGTCCGGGAAGAACCCCGGCCGGTAGAGCTGCTCCGCTGTGTCCAGGAGGGTGATGGCCTCCTGCGGGTTGCCTTCGGCATCGGCGATCCGTCCCATCGCCACGAACCACCGGTATCGGCCCTCGGCCATCGCCGCACCCTCACCGAGCGCCGCGGCCCGCTCGAGGTGTCGTTTGGCTGCCTCAAGGTCCCCGCCTTCGTAGTCCAGCTCGCTCAGTCCCACGTGCAGGTCGGGGGTGGCCCGCAGGACGGGCTCGCCGTGCGCATCGCTCACCTCCAGTGCACGCTCGTACAGCCGGCGTGCCGTGCCGGGTCGACCCGCCGCGAGCCACATGTCAGCGAGCACCACGGTGCTGCTCAGTTCGTCGACCAGGTTGCCGGCCGCGTGCAGGCTTGCCACAGCCTGGGTGAATGTCTCCAGCGCGCTCGACACGTTCCCCTGCGCCCACGAGGCAAGGGCGAGGAACCCGGCCGCACCGCCTCTGGCGAGATGGTCGCCGGGGCCCGCCAGGTCGAGGGCGCGCCGGGCGTATTCCACCGTACCCGCCACATCGCCCCGTGCTTGCGCGAGCGAGGCGCGGTAGAGCGCGATGGTAGCCGGCAACGTGCGGAGCTCCTCGGTCTTGGCCCACGGCGCAGCCGATGCGTCTGGTGCGGCAGCCAGTGCGCGTTCGGCGTCGTCGAGTCGGGGCTCGAACGCGTCGAGGTCGCCGGATTCCATGAGCATGTATCCGAAGAAGACGCTGAGCACCGGGCTGCGCCGGATGGCCTCGTCGGGGAGGGCCTTCAGCCAGCCGAGCAGAATCGCTTCCTGCCGGTTGCGTCGGATCGCCGGCACAGCCAGCTCCATGAGGTAGGCCGCGCGGTCGAAGTCCCGCCCCGCCAGTGCGTGCCTGACCGCCTCCTCGGCCCAGTCATGCGCCGCGTACCAGCTGCTGGCTCGCTGGTGCAGCAGCGGGACCAGGTCCGGCTGCTCGGCGAGCAGGCGCACCCGCAGCACGTCGGCGAACAGGTGGTGATAGCGATACCACTGCCGTTGGTCATCCAGGGCGACGAGGAACAGGTTGGCCCGCTCCAGGGTGGTGAGCATGTGGCTGCCGTCATCATGGCCGGTGACTGCCTCACAGAGCGGCCCGGTGAGCCGATCGAGGACCGCTGTCTGCAGCAGGAACTCGCGCACTGGCTCAGGCTGATGCGTCAGCACCTCCTCGACGAGGTAGTCGACCAGGTACCGGTCGTTTCCGGCGAACCGTGCGATGAATCCGCTGATGTCGTCGCGGCCCTGGATTGAGAGTGCGGCGAGCTGCAGCGCGGCAATCCACCCCTCGGTGCGTTCCTCCAGGACCTCGATGTCCCCCGCGGCGAGGTGTAGTCCGGTCGCCTCGTTGAGGTACGTGGCCGCCTCGTCGGACGTGAAGCGCAGGTCGGCAGCACGGATCTCGACCAGCTCGCCGCGCACCCGCCATCGCGCCAGTGGAAGGTCGGGATCGGCCCGGGTGCTGAGCACGACGTGCACGTGTGGCGGGAGGTGCTCCAGCAGAAGGGTCATCCCGTCGCGGACATCGCGGCTGTCGACCAGGTGGTAGTCGTCGAGGACCAGCCAGACCTCGCCCGGTGCTGCGGCGAGCTCGTTGAGCAACGTGGTGAGCACAAGGTCGGTCGGCAAAGGGGAGGACGCGATGAGCTCCAACGCACCCGAGCCAACGCCAGGCACCGCCCGTTGGAGCGCGGCCACGACGTACGTCCAGAACAACGAGGGCTCGTTATCTGAGTGGTCCAGCGAGAGCCACGCCACGCAGCGGTCTTCGCCAGGTGTCTCGCCCAGCCACTCGGCCAGGAGCGTTGTCTTGCCGAACCCGGCCGGGGCGGAAACCAAGGTGAGTCTCGACTCTTCACCGCGACGCAGACGCCCGAGGAGTCTTGGGCGTGCTACCAGACCACGTCGCAGCTTGGGGACGTACAGCTTCGTTGCAATCATCGGACGTGCCATGCGATCCCCACTCCCAAGTGCACAGCCGCGTCCGAGGTGTTTGCCGCAGCTAACGCTAGTGCACGCCACCACTCGTGGTCAGGGCATTGCGCGCGGGCCGAGGGCTGTTGCCCCTTCGCCCCGGTCTGACCTCGTGGCACCTGGCGCACTCGGCGCACTCGGCGCACTCGGCGCAGCCGACGCACTCGAAAACGATCCGCTCATTGGCGGATCACCGCAAGAAGTATGGCGACACGAGCCCGGCGTGAAGGGTCTCATCTGTGGCAGGGTTGGCGCAGGGAACGAGTGGGACGAGGGAACCAGAAATCCTCGTCATCGATGCGCTCTCAACAGGAGGTGGCGGTGCCAACCCCCCTACTCGAGACGAAGCTCTTTGTCCCCAGGCCGCGACGTGGTCTGGTGGCGCGGCCGCGACTGAGCGAACGTCTGGACCGCGGGGGCGCGTCGAAGCTGATGCTCGTCTCCGCACCGGCCGGCTTCGGCAAGACGACGCTGCTCGCCGAGTGGCTGGCCGCGGGACCAGCCGCGCCGACGAGTCAGCGGTACGCCGCCTGGCTGTCGCTCGAAAAGAGCGACAACGATCCCGCGTCCTTCTGGACCTATGTGATCGCCGCGCTGCAGACAGTGGCACCGGGGGTTGGCGCGAGCGCGCTCACCCTTCTCCAAGAGCCCCAGCCGGTCCCGATCACCACGGTGCTGACCCCGCTGCTCAACGACCTCGGTGCCATCGCGAGCGACCTGGTGCTGGTGCTTGACGACTACCACGTCATCGACGCGCGCGAGGTGCAGGACGGGATGGAGTTCCTGCTCGACCATCTGCCCCCGCAGCTGCATCTGGTGATCGCCAGCCGCGCCGATCCGGCCTTGCCGCTTTCGAGGCTGCGAGGCCGTGGCGACCTCGTCGAGGTCCGCGCCGCCGACCTGCGCTTCACTCCCGACGAGGCAGCGGCGTACCTGAACGAGGTGATGGGGCTGGTGCTGACGGCGCGGGATGTCGCAGCGCTGGAGGAGCGCACCGAAGGGTGGATCGCCGCACTTCAGCTGGCGGCGCTGTCGATGCAGGGCCGAGACGACATCGCCGGCTTCATCGCGGGCTTCGCCGGGGACGACCGCTACATCGTCGACTACCTGGCCGAGGAGGTCTTGGCGCGCCAGCCCGAACAAGTCCGCAGCTTCCTGCTGCAGACCTCTATCCTGGACCGGCTCAGCGGCCCACTGTGCGATGCCGTCACCGGCCAGGACGGCGGCAGGGCAATGCTGGAGGCCCTCGATCGGGGAAACCTCTTCCTGGTCCCGCTCGATGACCGCCGCCAGCAGTATCGCTACCACCATCTCTTTGCGGACGTGCTGCGAGCTCGCGTGCTCGACGAGCAGCCCGGCCGCGTCGCGGAGTTACACACCCGGGCGAGCCAATGGTACGAGCGGAACGGCGATCGGTCCGAGGCCATCCGTCACGCGCTGGCGGGCGAGGACTTTGAGCGAGCGGCGGACCTTGTCGAGCTTGCGATCCCGGCTCTGCGTCGGGGTCGGCAGTACGTCACGCTGCGTCTCTGGCTCGAGGCGATTCCCGAGGAGCTGATCAAGGTCAGGCCCGTGCTGAGTGTCGGGTATGCCGGGGCGCTCATGGTCAGGGGCGAGGCTGAGGGCGTCGAAGCGCGCCTGCTGGACGCCGAGCGGTGGCTGGACGCATCGACAGGGCAAGGGACCCCAGCGGCCCATAGGTCACCCGCGGAGATGGTCGTGGTGGACGAGAAGGAATTTCGGGGTCTGCCAAGTGCGATCGCCATGTACCGCGCCGGGCAGGCGTTGGTCCTCGGTGATGTGGCCGGCACGATGACCCAGGCCAGGCGGGCGCTCGACCTCGTCGGGCAGGACGATCACCTTGGACGTGGATCGCCAGCGGCCCTGCTGGGGCTCGCCTACTGGACGAGCGGGGATCTGGATGCAGCGCTGCGTTGGTATGCCGATGCCATGGCAAGCCTGGAGAAGGCCGGGCACCTCTCCGACGTGATCGGCTGCTCCATCGCCGTTGCTGACATCCGCCTTGTGCAAGGGCGTCTCCGCGAGGCGATGAGCACCTACGAGCGGGGACTGCACCATGCGACCGCCCAGGGCGCGCCCCCGCTAAGGGGAGCTGCGGACATGCACGTGGGCATGAGCCTGCTTCTTCGTGAACGCAATGACCTCGAGGCCGCGGTGCAGCACCTGCAGACGGGCAAGGAGTTGGGCGAGTATGCCGGCCTGCCGCAGAACCCGTATCGCTGGCGGGTCGCGATGGCTCGGATACGGGAGGCTGAAGGAGACCTGGACGGCGCGCTCGAACTGCTCAACGAGGCGGAGCGCGTGTATGACGGTGACTTCTCCCCCAATGTGCGGCCGGTCCCGGCGTTGCGGGCACGAGTGTGGGTTGCGCTGGGGCGGATGGGTGAAGCGCTCGGCTGGGTGCGTGAGCAGGGCCTGTCCGTTGAGGACGACCTCAGCTACCTACGCGAGTTCGAGCACATCACCCTCGCCAGGGTGCTCCTGGCCCGGCACACTACAGAGCCTGCGCAGCGTTCCCTTCACGAGGCGACCCGACTCTTGGAGCGCCTCCTGCAAGCAGCCGAAGACGGGGGCAGGACAGGAAGCGTCATCGAGATCCTGGTGCTGCAGGCGCTGGCCCGCCAGATGCAAGGCGACATACCAGTTGCGCTGGCATCGCTGCGACGTGCGCTGATGTTGTCAGAGCCCGAAGAGTACGTTCGGGTCTTCGTGGATGAGGGCCCACCCATGGCCATCCTGCTGAGAGCGGCCGTACGGGTTGCCCGTGGCGAACACAGGGGGATCGCCGCGAGCTATGTGCGTCGAATCCTGGCAGCCGTGGACAATAACGGGGACCTCACGCCCGTCAGACAGGGCTTGATCGAGCCATTGAGCGAACGCGAGCTGGACGTGCTTCGGCTGTTGGGAAGCGACCTTGACGGCCCGGACATCGCCCGTGAGCTCGTCGTGTCCCTGAGCACCGTGCGGACTCACACCAGGAGCATCTACGCCAAGCTCGGTGTGAACAACCGCCGGGCGGCGGTCCGCCGGGCCGAGGAACTCGACCTCCTGTAGCGGAGCCGCAACCGCTGATACCTGGCGCATCCTCGCTCGCGAAATCATCACATCAATCGTCAGACGTGACGATGCCCCCTCATCACATCTCCGTCTACGTTCGTGAAATCAACGAACGTCGGCAACGCCGCCTCAGATCCATGCGGGCAGCAACAGCAGAAGGAGCGCCATGAGTGAAATATCGACCGGCAAGCGTCACGAGGCCGGATGGTATGAGATCCGGCTCAAGGGGCACCTCGATACGCGATGGGCGGCCTGGTTTGACGGGCTGAGCCTCACCAACGAGAGCGACGGCACCACTCTCATCCATGGCCCCGTAGCCGACCAGGCCGCACTGCATGGCCTGCTCCAGAAGGTCCGCGACGTAGGCCTGCCGCTGGTCTCAGTCACCGAGGTCGACCCCGAACAGCCCACTGTGTCCACCACCAAAGCCGGGCCCACCGCCCAGCCTCGCTAGCTCATCAACCCACCAAAGGAGAACGACATGTCAACCGCCGTCCGAACCGCAGCAACAAGCAAGGTCTCGATGGACCCCACGAGGAAGACCGCGCTCGTCGCGGGCATCTTCTACGTGATCACCTTCGTCTCGATGCCCACACTCGTCCTCTACAACTCGGTGAAGAGCAAGGACTTCATCATCAGCTCCGGCTCCAACACCGGCGCGCTCTTGGGCTGCTTCCTCGAGGTCGTCGTCGCCCTCGCCGGCATCGGCACCGCCGTGACGCTGTACCCGGTGGTCAAGCGGCAGAACGCAGGCATGGCGCTTGGGTTTGTCGCCTCTCGCACGCTTGAAGGCACCATGATCTTCACCGGGGTCGCAAGCCTCCTCTCGCTGGTATCCCTGCACCAGAGCCTGGGCACGGCGACCGGCGCCAACGCGACCTCGCTGGTCACCATCGGCGCCTCGCACATCGCGACCTACAACTGGGCCTTCACCCTCGGGCAGAGCCTCATGCCCGGCATCAACGCCCTCCTGTTGGGCACCTTGATGTACCGATCTGGGCTCGTTCCCCGTGTCCTTCCCGTGATCGGACTCATCGGAGCCCCGCTGCACATCACCGCCGTAGTCCTCACGATGTTCGGGGTCATCGACCGGATCGGTTCGGTGGCCGCGCTCGCCGCACTCCCGATCGCAGTGTGGGAGTTCTCGCTGGGCGTCTACCTGATCGTCAAGGGCTTCAAGCCCTGCCCCATCACCGATGAGCTGCGAGCTGCCAGCACCCCGCCCGCCTACCGCGACGTGAACGCCTGAGAGTCGAGGACGCGGCCGGGCCCACCGAGGGCCCGGCCGCTGTTCGCGCAGGTCCACGGCGCGTCGGAGCACTGTCGCCCGCTCACATCTCGCAGTCGGATCAGGGTGCTCAGCGGACACGCTTCACGGGCAGGACGGCGAAGGCTCCGATGATGGCGCAGATCCCGGCGACCGCATACAGCACGCCGTAGCTGCCGTTGCCGATCGCCAGGATGGCGGGAGCGATGGCGGGCGCGATGGAAAAGGGCAGAGCGCCAGCGATATTGAACACGCCGAGATCCTTGGCTGCGTTGTCCTTGTCCGGCAGCACGTCGACGACAAGTGCGAGGTCGACGGCCACATAGATGCCGAAGCCGAGTCCGCCGATGGCCATCCCGACCAGGAAACCGTTGAAGCTGCTGGTAATGGCAACGACGAACATCGCCAGGCCGTACACGATCGACGCGGTGAACACGAAGATCTTCCGTCGGCCCGTCCGGTCGGAGACCCTGCCGCCGATGACGGAGGCGGCGACGATCACGGCGGACTGGGCCAGTGTTCCGAGGAAGATCTGTTGCGGCACATCGGCTTCGGCGCTGCCGATCTTGTCCAGCAGGTAGTAGGCCTGGTAGGTCACCAGGAAGGCGTAGGCCAGAAGGAACATGAAGCGGCCCGCGAAGACCCAGGCGAAGTCTGGGTTCTTCCGCGGGTTGACGTAGAACGTGCTGGCGAACTCCCGCAGCGACCAGGCCGGCTTGTCGGCCTTGGAAAGCCGGCGATCTTTCAGCGTGGCCGCGAAGAGGAGGATGAAGAACCCGCCTATCGCGCAGGGGGCCAGGAACATGGCGAGCTGGTTGCCGGTGAAGAGCTTGACCAGGAAGGTGCCGCTGACCGACGCGATGGGCACACAGACACCCAGGACACCGGAGACCAGGCCGCGTTGAGCGGCCGGGACCTGGTCTGGCAGGACCGCGACCATGGCGGCGAGCAGTGCGTTGAAGAACACCTGGGCGATGCACCATCCGAGCAGGACGACCGGGATGTTGGGTGCCAACGCGACAATGAGGACGCCGAGGGTGCCGACGCCCAGGCCGATGACCATCCATGGCCGCCGCATGCCCAGCTGCGACGAGGTGCGGTCGCTCATCTTGCCGAAGAAAGGATTGGCGAGGATAGAAAGCAGGGCTCCGATCCCGGCGACAAGCGACAAGCTGCCCGGTGCCTGCTTGATGCCCACGAGCGAGTTGACCTTCAATGCCAGGGTGACCAGCAGGGGCGCGATGAACAACAGGCTGGTGCTCATGAACGCCAACGTGTACAGCGAGATGAAGCCCCATCCGACCCGGTGCACCGCGGGTGACTCTGGCTCCGGCGCAGCCTCGGCTGGCGTCCGGTACGTCAGCCCGTCCAATCCGGCGCTGGAAGGCAGAGTCCGCTGGGCCATTGGGGTGCGACCCCAGACACGGAAAACATCGGGCATTGCGCTGTCCTTAGGGCGGCCAAAAGCCAAGCGACCAACGCGAGGCACTAACGCCTGCTGTATGCCTAGTTGGTTCGGTAGCGCTCATAAGGGGTGACGCTGCCGTCGTCAACTACCTCCCAGAGTCGTGGTCCGGGCAGCGCCCGTCAAGGGTTTGGGTTGCCTTACCTAACATTGACGCTGCGATGATTTGAAGGGCCGAGCCTCAAGGCGGCAGCCGGGCCGAGTGCCACGAGAACGCACCACCGCCGGCGCGGACCCCTCACGGAGGCGCCCCCAACGGAGGGGACGCGTCCCAGTGGCGGTTCTTCCCGACGCCGGATCCTTAGCGAACACCCGTTGACCGGGTGGGCCGATTCCCAATCTGGCCGGGCGGCCCAACAGACCCTGCCACGCGCGAGACCCTCCGCTGTTGCAGAGATGCATGACCATGCATAGACGCAGCCGGCCAAACTACCGGTAGCCGCGAAGTGCGTCTAGCAGCCGCGACAGAAGGGGATTGCTTCGTGGGTCTGAGCGTTAATTACGTCCTCTGCCGCCTCTTGGGATGGTGGACGTACCTGCCGACGGTGCGCGCGTGGCCTTCACTCGCGGCCGGCCTCCACCCGGCCGTCTGGGGCCTGCACCTCCGGCCTCACGCCCCTCACGAGGAGCCACAGCCCGAGGCCGAGTTCGGCAATAAACCCGATCGCCCACGCCGGATAGCTGATCGCGGGGTGCGCCGGGGCGAGCAGCACCTGGAGGAACCAGACGAGCACCGCGACACCGTCGAGGAGGAGGAGCCATCCGAGGACACGGGGCAGGAACCCGGAGCGCAGCACCAGCCAGCCGAGGGGGAAAAGCCACGCGGAGAAGAACAACTGGGCCGTGACGAACCCGATCCGGTACGTGCTGACCGATAGCAGGGCAAGCCCGTCGAGCTGCGGGCTGGTGAGAGCCCGCACGTCCACGGCGCTGTCCCCCTGCGCTAGGACGGCGAGGAGCGGCAGATAACTCGCGCACTGCACGGCCACCCCGACGGCGTTGAGGACGAGGAGGAGTAGTGCCAGCGGCTCGTCGACCGGGCGCAGCAGCGTGTAGAGGGCCCAGGCCGTGAGGACGAAGAGCAGGGCCGAGCTGAGCGCCGCGACGAGCCCCCATCGGAACATCACCTCGTCCCCGGAGATCGTCGCGCGGAGGGTCTGCGCGTCGCTCAGCCCGATGTGGCCGAGTGAGCTCGCGAGCACGTTGGCGAGGATGTACGCGAGGTACAGGCCACCCGCCCAACGGGCGACCGTGCTTCGGGCCCACCGCCCTGTCGTGACGGTCATGACTCAGCCTCTCGCCTCCTCACCGGACGGTGGCGGTCCCCTTGGGTCCTTCGCGCGCGGGTGACCAGCCCGATGGTGACGCCGAGTGCGAGGATGCGCACCGCGTTGAACACCGCGGCCACGAGCAACCAGTGACCGGGGTCGGCCACGTCCGAACGCAGCTTCGAGGGCACCTCGACGAGCACGGTGAGCAGGACGAGAGCACCCACGCCGAGCAGCAGGGCCTTGCGCACCTGCCCGGCGCCCGGGACCCGCTCCCGGTACCGCACGAGCACGAAAGCCAGCGCGCCCGCGACGACCAGCCCCCCGGCCGCCGCCTCCACGAGCATCGGCACGTAGGGGATCGACAGCGCGGACCGGTAACTGGCGGCGATTGGGGTCATCGAGATGACGAGGTTGGCCGACCAGAACGCGGCCGCTCCCGCGAGGGCGGGAACCCACCACCCAGTTCCGGCCGATCTCGTGGGCCTCCGACTCCGAGTGCCCGACGGGGGGACCTCGACGATGTCCATGACCAACTCCCACAGGCCGGACGCTCTACCCGGCCCACGTCCAGCATCCTGCGAGACCCGGCCCACGTCCAGCATCCTGCGGGCAGATCCTGATGACGGCCAGCTGTTTGCGACGTCACATCCGCCGTCCCCCGGGCCGCCCGTCCCTTGAGCCGCCTCCCACTCTCCCAGCGGGCCGACCTCACCAGGCGCTGCAGCCCCGACTCTCCCGCGGGTGCCGCGCCGAGCGCGTCATTCCGCCGCGTTTCGGCGATGCGGACGACCGGTTCTGCTTGATGTGAGGATGTCCGATCTTCGCGGTTATGCACGTGCTCCGGAGGTGCCGATGAGAGGGCCGCTTGGGTGAAGATGGCAGGTGCACACCGAGCTTCATGAGTTGTTCCTGCGGAGTCCCGTGGTGATTCAGGCAGTCGCGGTCAGGCCAACAAGTTCGGCGCTCACCTGCCAGAGCCGTGCCGCAGCGGTTTGGTCGTAGCTGGCTTTGGAGGATCTCTTGGGTTTGCTGTTTGCGAAGTAGCGGCCGCTCACCTGCTCGAGATCGGGAGAGGAGGCCAGGAGGATGGATGTGGCGGCGCCCTGGACGGGGGTCTTCAAGAAAGGTCGCACGAACGGGACGAACAATCGCTGGACGCCACCGGGGTCCTCGGCGCCGAAGGATGTGCTCACCACGCCAGGATGCAGCGCATTGGCGGTGACTGAGGTGGCTTGCAGCCTCCTGGCCAGCTCGTAGGTGAATAGGACGTTGCCGAGTTTGGACTGGCTGTAGGCCCGTGAGCCGGAGTAGGACCGCTCGGACTGGAGGTCGTCGAAGTCGATCCGGCCCGTGGTGTGCGCGTTGGAAGCGACCGTGACCACCCGTGCTGGTGCGCTCTGCTTCAGCCGGTCGAGCAGCAGGTTCGTCAGCAGGAACGGCGCGAGGTAGTCGAGGGCGAAGGTGCGCTCGAGCCCATCAGCAGTGACGTGCCGGGTGTTCCAGTATCCCCCGACGTTGTTGACCAGAACATCCAGGCGGGGGCAGGCCTGCAGCACCTCGTCGGCCAGCCGCCGCACCTCCGACTGGGAGGACAGGTCCGCGACGAACATGTCCACCTGCCCGCCGCTCGCCGCGCGGATCTCGGCAGCCGCCTGTTCGGTGCGGCCGCGGTCTCGGCCGGTGATCCCGAGGTGCACACCCATCATGGCCAGGCCCATGGCCGTGGCCCTACCGATGCCACCGGTGCCACCGGTGACCAGTACTGTCTTGCCGGCCATCGGCCGG
>Ga0097691_1001251_pt1 | contig 19193 bp, 11 predicted proteins | sample NGESurdeep072012_8_FD_72858 | JGI IMG/M metagenome (GOLD analysis project Ga0097691, IMG submission 72858) | Arctic peat soil microbial communities from Barrow, Alaska - NGEE Surface sample 210-1 deep-072012 | ecosystem: Environmental > Terrestrial > Soil > Wetlands > Peat ... | reverse complement strand
AGCCTGGTGCCCCTGGTGCTTCTGTTCGCAGGTGCCGGGGCGATCGCCTTGCCCTCGGTCTGGCGGAACATGCGCCTCGCGGTGCCGGGGGCCATCGTCGCCGCGGTCGCCGCCGCGATTGCCAACCTGCCCGGAAAGGCGGCGTACGACACCAGTTATTTCAACGTGGGATCCGAGCTGGCCCGGATGGGAAGGCCCGGCGACGCGGTACCGCTCCTGAGAAAGGCGCTGGTGGTGTCGCCTGGCGATCCGCGGCAGCAGTACGACCTGGGCCATGCGCTGTCGCAGACCGGCGACGTGTCCGGCGCCATGGACGCGTATCTCGCGGCGATCCAGGCCGCGCGCGACGGCCTCGCCAAGCAGCGTCTCGCGCAGCGCGATGCGGCCGTGCGCCTGAAGGCCGCGCAGGCCACGCTTGCTGCGGCGGTGCGCAGCGGTGCGAACGGCGACGCCGTCCAGCGCCAGCAGGCGGCGGTCGTCGCGTTGCAGAACGAAGGTCGCGCGGCGCTCGCCGACACGGCGGCGCGGCTGGTCGCGATCGCCAAGATCTCCGAGCGGCTGCGCGGCCGCCGCGATCCCGCCGACATGGTGCAAGCGCTCGACACGGCGCATCCCGTGATGCTGCTGCCGGTCGCGGTGCAGACGCGCTACGACAGCAAGGCGACGCAGCTGATGATCCGCATCTATCCCGATGCGATCCACACCTTCGGCCACGAGCCGGGCCTGTCGGATGCCGAGATCGAGGCCGGCCAGCGCTACTGGACGCAGCGCTTCGCGGTGCCGGCCGACGCCGGTTCGCCGTGGACGCAGATCGCGCGTATCTATCCGCCGCCGCGCGCCGCCTGGATCGTGCGCAACACGACGCCGACCAACGTCGCCCAGATCGGGGCGCAGCCGAACAACGAGCCGCTCGCTCCGGTCTTCGACGACGCCGCGATCCCGCGCGCCGATCCGGCCACGCCCACGGTCTACGCGACCGCGCTGCCCGATCGTTTCGTCGCGATCGGCCAGGCCGGCGGCAAGGAGATCTTCCGCAAGTGGGGATCGCCGGTCGCCGACCTGCTGGCGATGTCGCCGGCGTTCGATCCACTGCTCGTCGACGACCCCGCCAACCACGATCCGTTCGGCAAGGACCGCGCCTGGATGGTCGACTACAAGGCCGCGCTCGCCGCCGGCATGGCGATCAGCATCGCCGCCGCCGACCTGAAGAACGGCGCGAAGCTGAGCGGCCGCATCGATCGCCTGATCGTGCTCGGCGTCGACTGGACGCAGACGCCCGAGTCGGCGGCCGAGCTGGTCGCCGCGCTTCGCACGCAGCACGATTTCGAGATCTCCGTCGCGACGTTTCCCGAGGGACATCCGGACTCGCGCTCGCTCGACGCCGAGCTCGACAACCTCAAGCGCAAGATCGACGCCGGCGCGACGCGCGCGATCACGCAGTTCTTCTTCGACAACTGGACCTACCTGCGCTTCGTCGACCGCGCGCGGAAGGCCGGGATCAGCGTGCCGATCGTGCCGGGCATCATGCCCGTCACGAACTTCACGCAGATGACGCGCTTCGCCGCCCAGGCCGGCGCGACCATTCCGCGCACGATGGCGCCGATGTTCGAGGGGCTCGAGAACGATCCGGAAACCCGCAAGCTCGTTGCCGCGACCGTCGCCGCCGAGCAGTGCCGCCAGCTCGCGGAAGCGGGCGTGACGGAATTCCATTTCTACACGTTGAATCGCGCCGACCTCGCGTACGCACTGTGCCACATTCTGGGATTGCGGCCGAAGAACGACGATGGAAGATCGAAGATGGAAGATGGAAGGCCGCCAGACCGCCAAGCACCAACGACCAACAACCAATGACCGATTACCCGCCGTTCACTCGGTCCTCCCGCCTCACGCGCCTGAACGAAGAGCTCCCCCGCCGCATCATCATCCTCGACGGCGGCATGGGCACCGAAATCCAGAAGTTCCGCCTCGGCGAAAAGGAGTATCGCGGCGAACGCTTCGCGAGCTGGCACCGCGATCTCAAGGGCAACAACGACCTCCTCACCCTCACCCGCCCCGCCGCCATCGGCGGCATCCACACCGCATACCTCGACGCCGGTGCGGACATCATCGAGACGAACACGTTCAACTCGACACGTGTCGCGATGGCCGACTACGGGATGGAGGAGCTGGCCGCCGAACTCTGCGAGGCCGGCGCGCGACTCGCGCGCGAACGATGCGACGCAGCCGAAGCACGCGACGGCCGGCCGCGCTGGGTCGCCGGCGTGCTCGGCCCCACCAATCGCACGGCCAGCATCTCGCCGCGCGTGGAGGACGCCGGGTTCCGCAATGTTTCGTTCGACGAGCTCGTCGTCGCGTACACGGAGGCCGCGCGCGCACTGCTCGACGGCGGCTCCGACCTCCTGCTCGTCGAGACGATCTTCGACACGCTGAACGCGAAGGCCGCGCTCTTCGCGATCGAAGAAGCGTTCGCCGCCGCCGGCGTGCGCGTGCCGGTCATGATCTCCGGCACGATCACCGACGCGAGCGGCCGCACGCTCTCCGGTCAAACGACCGAAGCGTTCTGGAACTCCGTCGCACATGCCCGGCCGATCTCCATCGGCCTCAACTGCGCGCTCGGCGCCAAGGACCTGCGCGCCTACATCCAGGAGCTCGCCCGCGTCGCCCCGTGCTTCACGAGCGTGCATCCCAACGCGGGACTGCCGAACGAGATGGGCGAGTACGACGAGACGCCCGCGTACACGTCGGGAATTCTCAAGGAGTTCGCCGAGTCCGGATTCCTCAACATCGTCGGCGGTTGCTGCGGCACCACGCCCGTGCACATCGCCGCCATCGCGCGCGCCGTCGAGGGAATCGCGCCCCGCGTGATTCCCGACGTGCCGAAGCGCCTTCGCCTCTCCGGGCTCGAACCGCTCACGATCGGGCCCGAAACGAATTTCGTGAACGTCGGCGAGCGCACGAACGTCACCGGCTCCGCGAAGTTCAAGAAGCTCATCCTCGCGGACGATTACGACGCCGCGCTCGAGGTCGCGCGCCAGCAAGTCGAAGCCGGTGCGGTGATCATCGACATCAACTTCGACGAGGGCATGCTCGACGCCGAGGCGGCGATGAAGAAGTTCCTGAACCTCGCCGCCACCGAACCCGCCATCGCGAAGGTGCCCTTCATGCTCGACTCCTCCAAGTGGAAGGTGATCGAGACCGGGCTCAAGTGCCTGCAGGGCAAGGGTGTCGTCAACTCGATCTCGATGAAGGAGGGGGAGGACGCGTTCATCCGCCAGGCGACGCTCGTGCGCCGCTACGGCGCCGCCGTGATCGTGATGGCGTTCGACGAGCTAGGGCAGGCCGATTCCAGCGAACGCAAGATTTCCATCTGCGAGCGCGCGTATCGCATTCTCACCGAGCGCGTCGGCTTCCCGCCCGAAGACATCATTTTCGACCCGAACATCTTCGCGATCGCGACGGGCATCGAGGAACACAACAACTACGCCGTGGATTTCATCGAGGCCACGCGTGAGATCAAGGCGCGGCTTCCACACGCGAAGGTAAGCGGCGGCGTGAGCAACGTGTCGTTCTCGTTCCGCGGCAACAACGCCGTGCGCGAGGCGATCCACACCGTGTTCCTCTATCACGCGGTGGCGGCGGGAATGGACATGGGGATCGTGAACGCCGGCGCGTTGCCGCTCTACACGGATCTTCCGCCGAAACTTCTCGAGATCGTCGAAGACGTCGTCCTCAATCGCCGCCCCGACGCCACCGAGCGCCTGCTGCAGGCCGCGGACTCGGTGAAAGGCGACGTCGCGCGACAGGCCACCAACCTCGAATGGCGCGCGGGACCGGTGCACGAGCGCCTGCAGCACGCGCTCGTCCACGGCATCGCGGACTTCGTCGTCGACGACACCGAGGAAGCGCGCAAGCTCGCCGAGCGCCCGATCGAGGTGATCGAGGGTCCGCTGATGGACGGCATGAACATCGTCGGCGACCTGTTCGGGTCCGGCAAGATGTTCCTGCCGCAGGTCGTGAAGAGCGCGCGCGTGATGAAGCGCGCCGTCGCTCACCTCATTCCGTACATCGAGGCGGAAAAGGTGAAGAACGCGGACACGCGCGCAAAGGGAAAGGTCGTCATGGCGACCGTGAAGGGCGACGTGCACGACATCGGCAAGAACATCGTGGGCGTGGTCCTGCAGTGCAACAACTATGAAGTGGTGGACCTCGGCGTGATGGTCCCGTGCGCGAAGATCCTCGAGACGGCGATTCGCGAAAAGGCCGACATCATCGGCCTCTCGGGACTCATCACGCCGTCGCTCGAGGAGATGGCGTTCGTCGCGGGCGAGATGGAGCGTGCGGGCTTCACCATTCCGCTCCTCATCGGCGGCGCGACGACGAGCAAGGTGCACACGGCCGTGAAGATCGAGCCGCACTACTCGGGGCCGGTCGTGTACGTGCTCGATGCGTCGCGCGCGGTGGGCGTAGTGAGCACGCTGCTTTCCGATGCAACGCGGGACTCGTTCGTGAAGGACTTGCGCGAGGAATATCGCGAGGTTCGCGAGCGGCGCGCCGAGCGGCGGCGCGAGACGAAGACGCAAACGCTGGAGCAGGCGCGCGCGAACAAGGTGACGGTGGACTGGAGCACGGTCGTGCCGCCGAAACCGAGCTTCACCGGTGTTCGCACGTACGACGAACACGAGTTTCCCCTCGGCGATCTCGTGCCGCGCATCGACTGGACGCCGTTCTTCCAGACGTGGGAGCTGGCGGGGCACTATCCGGACATCCTCGAAGATCCCCTCGTGGGACCGAGCGCGCGCAGCCTGTTCAGCGACGCGCAGGCGATGCTGCGGAAGATCGTGGAGGAACGCTGGCTGAAGGTGAGGGCGGTGGTCGGGTTCTTCCCGGCGAACTCGAATGGGGCGGAGGATATCGAGATATGGACCGACGAACGGCGATCGAAGATCGAAGATGGAAGATCGAGGACTGAAAAACCCTTGGCGGTCATCCACACGATCCGGCAGCAGATGGTGAAGCCGGACGGGCGGCCAAACGTCGCGCTCGCGGATTTCGTCGCGCCGTGCTCGACCGGGCTCACCGATTGGATGGGGATGTTCGCCGTGACGACGGGCATCGGAGTCGACGAGAAAGTCGCCGAATTCGGGGCCGTGCACGACGACTACAGCTCGATCATGGTGAAAGCGCTCGCAGACCGCCTCGCCGAGGCACTGGCCGAGCGGCTGCACGAGCGCGTGCGGCGGGAGTTCTGGGGCTACGCGGCCGACGAGCACCTCGACAACTCCGCCATCATCCGCGAGCAGTATCAGGGTATCCGGCCTGCACCGGGGTATCCGGCCTGCCCCGACCACACCGAAAAGAAGACCCTCTTCGAGCTGCTCGGCGCCACCGAACGCGCGGGGATCGAGCTGACCGAGAGCTTTGCCATGTTCCCGACGGCGGCCGTGAGCGGCTATTTCTTCTGGAACCCCCAGGCCCGGTACTTCGGGGTGGGCAAGATCGAGCGCGACCAAGTGGAGGACTACGCTCGGCGCAAGGGGATGGAGCTGAAGGAAGTCGAGCGCTGGCTAGCGCCGATCCTCGCCTACGACCGATAATTAGGGTATGCCAATTACGAAACATCCGGCAGCCCAGGGCAATCTGTTCGGGGCGCCGTCGAAGGGGTTCGAGTCGCCGGCGCTCTGACCATGCCGGCAACCATCCACGCCCCGCTCAGCGTCCTCAGCGACGAAGAGAGTGCATTCCGCGACGCCGTGGCGTCGTTCGTCGATGGTGAAATCCGCCCGCGCGTCGCCGCCATGGAGCGGGCCGCGAAGCTCGATCCCGACCTGATCCCGAAATACTTCGAGCTCGGGATGATGGGGATCCAGGTGCCCGAGAAGTACGGCGGCGGCGGCGGATCCCTCATGATGGTCACGCTCGCCGTCGAGGAGATCAGCAAGGTGGACGCGGCCGCGGCGATCGTGGTCGACGTGCAGAACACACTCGTGCTCTATCCGATCCTCGCGTACGGCACGGAAACGCAGCGCGAACAGTACCTGCCGCGCCTGTGCGAAAACACGGTCGGCGCCTACGCGCTCTCCGAGGCAGGCTCGGGATCGGATGCCTTCGGTCTCGCGACGCGCGCCGAGAAGAAGGGCGACACGTGGATCCTCACCGGCCGGAAGCTCTGGATCACCAACGGCGCCGAAGCCGGCGTGTTCATCGTCTTCGCGAACGCGGATCCGTCCAAGGGCTACAAGGGAATCACGGCGTTCATCGTCGAGAAGACGTTCCCGGGATTCAGCGTCGGGAAGAAGGAAGACAAGATGGGCATCCGCGCGTCGAGCACCACGGAAATCATCCTCGACGGCGTCGAGGTTCCCGCCGGCAACGTGCTCGGCCCGGTCGGCACGGGTTACAAGATCGCCATGGAGACGCTGAACGAGGGACGCATCGGCATCGGCGCGCAGATGATCGGCAACGCGGAGGGCGCGCTCGCCGCGGCCATCGCGTACGTGAAGGAGCGCAAGCAGTTCGGAAAGGCGCTCGCGGAATTCCAGGGCGTGCAGTTCCAGCTCGCACAGGTCGCGACGGAACTCGAGGCGGCGCGCCTGATGGTCTACAACGCCACGCGACTCAAGGAGGGCGGCCACGATATCGCCAAGGAAGCGGCGATGGCGAAACTCTACGCGTCGCAGGTGTGCGAACGCGTCACGTCGCTCGCGCTGGAGTTGTTCGGGGGGAACGGATATACGAAGGAGTTTCCGGTGGAGAAATTCTACCGGGATGCGAAGATCGGGAAGATTTACGAGGGGACGTCGAACATGCAGCTCGCCACGATTGCGAAGGCGCTGCTCAAATAGCTGGCGGCTGTCGACCAGGGACGGGCGAGGGTACAAACAGGAACGAGCGACGGGTGACGTCTATTCCAACAGCAAGATCGTGCCATCTCCTTCGATGACCGTCTCCCCGCGCTGATTCCGGCACACTGTCGAGAGCGTCGCGCGTTTCTTCTCGGGAAACAATTCGAGGACCTCCACGCGCCATGTGATCGTGTCGCCGAGCTTTACGGCCTGCTTGAACTTCAGCGCCTGCGCGACCCAGATGGTGCCGGGGCCCGGCAAGTCCATTCCGATCACCGCTGAGAGAAAGCTGACCGAGAGCATGCCGTGCGCGATGCGGGTGCCGAAGCGCGTCTTCGCTGCGGCGGCCTCATCGATGTGCACGGGGCTGAAGTCGCCCGTGAGTTCCGCGTAGGCGTTCACGAGAGATTCCGTCATCAGCTTCGTTCGCTCGGCGGACTGCCCGACCTGGAGATCGGCGAAGCGCATCGTCATGCCTCCATCACGAGTTGGATGTCGGCGTCGAGCTCGCTCGCGGCGTTCCGGCGCGTGATCCACGAGACCGCGAAGAACACGAGCAGCGACGTGATCAGCGAGAGCGAGGCGACGTCCACGCCGGTCGGCAGCTTGATGATCTTGAAGTAGCCGAGGGTCCCGCCCACGAGCGTGAGCCCGAGCCCAGTGCAGATGGACGCGATCGCACCCGCCTTCGTCGCGCCCTCCCAGTTGAGCCCGATCGCGAGTGCCGGGGCGATCGTCGACGCGAAGAGTCCCCATCCGAAAATTCCGAGAAAGGCGACGAGCGTTCCGGACACCTGCGCGACGCCGGCCGCGATGATCGCGAGCACGATGGTGGTGATGCGTCCCCACAGCAGCTCGTCGCTCAGCTTCCGTCCGAAGGCCGTCGGAATGTCGAGCGTGAGCGCCGCGGCGCCCGCGTTCATGAAGGAGTTCACCGTGGCCATGATCGCCGCGGCGACGCCGGAGAAGACGAGGCCGGCCACGAGCACCGGCGCGGCGTGCAGGAGGAACATCGGCGTGGCCTGATCCGCCTTCGCGAGCGGAGCCAGCGAACCCTGCGTGACGAGCGCCTTGACCACGACGCCGATCGCGATGTAGATCAGCTGCGCCATGAGCAGGGCGACGGACATGAGCAGCAGATACCACTTGAGCTGCCGCGGATTCTTCAGCATGTAGAACTTGTGAATGACGTTCGGCTGGCCGAGCGATCCGACGCTGAACACGAAAAAGAACGAGAGCGCCGTTATGGGCCCCGCGTTGCCCCAGGGTCCGAGGAACTTCGCATCGGCCTGCATGATGGTCTGCGAGATGTGCGTCAGCCCGCCGCCCGCCTTGAGCGCGAACGCGACGACCATCAGCGACGCGACCGCCATCACCGATCCCTGGAACACGTCGGTGTAGATCCCGGCGAGGATGCCGCCGGCCACCGAGTACGCGAGAATGACCGCCGTGCCGATCCAGATACCCGCGGCGAGCGACGTTCCGAAGATGGCCTCGATCACGATGCCGAGCGCGAGCAGGTTGGTCGCCATGTAACCGATGACGGCGATCAGGATTCCAACCGCCGCGAGCCCCTGGGCGGCCGGCGAGCGGTACCGCGCACCGATCGCGGCCGGGACCGTCAGCAGTCCTCGCGTTTCGCCGAGCAGGCGCATCTTCTTCGCGAGCACCCACGCACCGAGTGCGTTCGAGAGCGCCCCCGGGAGGATGATGAACACCCCCGCAAGGCCGATCGTGTAGACGAGCCCCGGTCCCCCGACGAACGAGAATCCGGACAGCGACGCAGCCATCTTGGCGATCGCCAGCGTCCACAGGCCGACACCGGCCCCCGCGACGAAGAAGTCGCGCTCGTTCTTGGTTCGCCGCGTGGCCCACGTTGCGATCACCGCGACGACCGCGAAGTACAGGAGCGCGATCGTCACGATCAGCGGCTGCGTCATCCGCGGCAGCGACGCTTGAAGCAGCGCGATCATTTCGAACCCTCGTCCGCACGGCCGCCGGCGTTGTTCCCCAGGGCCATTGCCGCCTGGGCCTCACGCAGTCTTCGCAAGTCGTCCTCGCTCAGCATCGAGGAGTCGAACGTGAGCGCCCACGCCAGCGGAAACACGAGGATCGGCACCACGGCCACTCCGAGAAGCACGATGGTCGAGCGAAGGGGAAAGCCGAACAGGAGCGTGCCGCCCGCCCCTTCGTTTGCCGGCAGTGCGAGCGCCACCGCAAAGCAGCCGCCGCACCAGAGAAACATCCCAGCGAACACCCATTGGAGGACCGGAGCGATGCGGCCGCGGCGCACCGCGCCGAGCGCCATGAGCGACATCAGCGCACCGCAGGTGCCGGTCGAGATGCACCAGGGCGCCCACGCGGTGGGACCGCCGGGCGCAAACGAGCCGGCGTACCCGGTGCCAACGACGATCAGCGAGAGTACGACGAGGCCAAGTATGGATGATTTCAGCACGCGCTCAACTTAGAGCACGGGCGCGGCTACGCGCTACGCGGGACGTCACGCGGATTCTTGTCGGCCGAACCCCAGGTGAGCTCCCATTCGCAAAATGCGTCGCCCTCGTGCTCGCAGCGGACGTGCCGCGTCGCCGCGTTGTCGCCGCCCGCGAGCTCGATCGCCTTCGTGAGGCCGCCGGTCTGTCGGCGGCAGAAGAGCGGCGTGCGCGACTCGAATCCGACGAGCCGGAGCACCGCGCGCCCCGGCACATGCTCCACCAGTTCGATGTCGCCCGGATGGTAGTAGAGCTTGAACAGCGAGATGCTCTGCGTGAGGAACTCCGCCGGATCCTTCTTGCGGAGTATCCCGCCGTACATCTGCGCGCCGCGCAGTCCTATCGAGAACGCGCCGGCACGCTCCATCCAGCCTGGATCGGCAGCACCGATAATCGCGTCGGTCGCCGCCCAGAGCTCCTGCAGCAGGTCGTAGTCCAGCTCGTCGGTGGCCGACGCGCGCTCCACGCTCGCGCGAGCCTCGGGACTCAGGTCCACGAGCACACGCGCGAGCATGGCGTCGCCGTATTCGGCGCGAACGAAGTCGGCCGTGGTGTGAAACGTCGAGCCTTTGGCGTGCAAGGCGGTTCCTCTCATGATGGCCTCATCGCATGTCCGCTGCTCATGGCCTCGGATGGCTGCGGAAGAACTCGAGCATCATCGTGGTGGCGTCCGGCGCGCCGGGATCGGCGTACGAACCCGCCGCCGATCCGCCGGACCACGCGTGCGCCAACCCCTCCACGCGCCACGCCTCCGCGAGCACCGTGCCATTGGAAAGTACGTAGCGCAGCCCGGAGAGACGATGGTCCGCCGGATGGACCTCCACCGGTTCCGGCGGCTTCGCGCGCGCCGCGAGCGCGTTCGCGACCACCCACTGGCGCGCGATCGCCCGAAGGTTGACCACCGATACCGACGGGTCCGACGCTCCATGGAACGCGATGACGGGCACCACGCGAGCATGCGCGCCCATTTCGTGGAACGCGAGCGCGCCGAGTTCGTCGGATTCCGCCGGTCCCTTGCTCATCACGGCGAGCGCAGACGCGACGTCGTTCGCGACGAGCGCCGGAAGTCCGGAATGGAACGCCACCGCGGCGTACACCTCCGGATACCCGGCGGCGAGGTTCGCCGCCATCGCCGCGCCGGCGGAAATCCCCGCGAGAAACACGTGCCTGGGGTCGATCCCCTCCTCACGCGCGATCTTCAGCGTCAGGTTCGCGATGATCGCGGCCTCCCCTGCACCTCGACGGATCTGTCCCGGCTCGTACCAGTTCCAGCACTTGCGGGGATGCGCCGTCTCGGGCTGCTCGGGATACAACACGACGAATCCATCGCGCGCGGCCGCCTCGTTGAAGCGCGTGCCGCGTGCGATGTCGTCGGCGTCCTGCGTGCACCCGTGGAGGACCACCACGAGGGTGCGCTGTCCGGCCGCCGGCATCTTCTCCGCCGACGGCCGGAACAGCTTATACCGCCGCTCGCCGGCGCCGTCCTTGAAGACGCCGGCGATGAACTCGTCTGAGCGGGAGGTGCTCAGCGCCCGTCCCACCGCACGCCGAGGAACACCAGCGGACCGATCGCGGGCATGTTCAGCATTTCCTGGTGCGTATGGCCGAAGCCGCACGACTGCTTGACGGTATACGTCGCGTTGCCCGTGGTCGCGGGATTGGTCGACGCGCTCGACGAAATACCGGCGGCCGGCGGCGTGGACGTTCCGCCGACGCACGCGAGCAGATTCTGCGCCTGCAGCGTGATCCGGGTTCCGGTCCGAACGAGATAGCTCGCCGAGAAATCCAGCGTCCCGAACGACGGGATGATTCCGCGGTTCACGCCCGACGTAAAAGTGTAGCGATTCACGTACCGCATCGAGAAGCCGGCGTTCACGTTCGGCATCACGTTGGTCCAGTCCATTCCGGCGTTCACCTTCGCCGACGTGCTGTTGATGGCCGTGGCTTCGGCGTTCGTCGTCTTGATCGTGTCGACCTTCAGGAGGCCGATGTTGCCCGACATCGACACGTTGTCCGTGAAGTAGTACTTGAGGCCGGCATCGATGCCGCCGATCGTGGCCTCGCCGAGGTTGTAGTAGATGAGAACGATCTGCGGGCCGCCGGCCGGATCGGTCACCTTCGCGCCGGTGGCGTGATTGTAGGCGGTCGATCCGCCGAACGGGTTCGCAATCACGCTCAGCGGGCTCTGGAAGTTCTGGTACTTGGTCTGGTACGCGGTGATGTCGATGAAGAGCTTGTTGCTGATCTCACCCTTGTAGCCGACTTCCCACGTGTCGTTCTTCTCCGGCTGGATCGGGCCGTACGACGCGGTGATCGTCCCCGTCGCATTCTTGACGTCGTATCCCGTCGTGTTGCCGAACACGCCGACGAACGGCGCGAAGTTCGGGAAGTAGAAATCCGTCATCAGGATCGTCGGCGACTTGAACGCCTTGCTGTACGTCACGCGGAACGTCTGGTCGGCGACCGGCGAAAACAGGATCGCGGCCTTGGGTGAGAACTGCGAGCCGTACCTGTCCGGCTGGTCGTAGCGCGCCGACAGCACGGTGCGGAACAGCTGCGACCAGGGCGTCTCGATCTGCGCATACGCGCCCTTCTGTTCGGTCAGGATCGCCGTGCGGGTGGCCCGGTCCGTGAGCCAATCCATGTATGAGCTCACGCGGTCACGGCGATACTGCACGCCCCAGGTCACGTGCGTCTCGTCCAGCGCCTTCACGCCGGACTGGCCGAGCATGCCGAACGAGAAGTTGTTCTGGACTTCCGCCGCCATCAGGCGGCCTTCGCCGGGGAACGACGCCAGCGCCTTTGCCGAATCGGCCGAGATCGTGGGATGGCTGATCGAGTTCGTGGTGTAGCCGTTGAGCTGGAACGTGCCGCCGCCCGTCGAAGAGTTCTCGTACGCCTGCGCGAACCAGCGGGCGCCGGTGTACTTGAGCTGCAAGTGCTTGTAGCCGTAGTTCACGAGCTGGTTGCGGCCGAGATTGGTCTGGCCGATCCCGTAGGTCGCGCTCGCGCCGGCGTCCACCGAGAGACGGCCGCCGTTGTCGAAATAGTATGCGAGCATGCCGTTGCCGCGCGTGACGTTGGTGTTGAAGCTCGTTCCCTTTTCGACCGCCGGCGGGAGGGGCGTCGTAGTCGTGCTCAGCGGATTCGGATAGGACGGCACATAGGTGTAGTCGTTCGCCGACTGCTTTTCGGCATCGAGCTTGAAACCCCACTTCCCGCTCGACGTCACGCCGGCGTAGCGGCCCTGGATATCGTAGAAGCTGCGCGTGCCGCCGGAGACTTCGAGCGTGTAGCCCGGGAACGCCTTCGGATCCTTCGTGGTAAGCGTGATGACACCGTTCGACGCATCCGGCCCGTACAGCGCCGCACCGGGACCCGTCAGCACTTCGACGCTCGCGATGTCCACCTTCGGGATCGTCGTCAGGACACCGGCGGGAAGACCCGACTCGACGAGCGTCGCGATGCGACCGTCCTCGGTCTGCAGCATGCGGGTGTTGAACGACGAGTTGAATCCACGCGCATTCACCGCGGCCGCCGTGACGCCCACCTGGATGAAGTCGAGTCCCGGCACGCCCTTCAGCGCCGGAGCGAACGAATTGCCGACCGTACCCTCGAGCGCGTGCGCATCGATGGTCGTGACGGCAGCCGGTGCGTCGGTGACTTTCTCCACGCGACGCGATGCCGACACGACGACGCCGCCGAGTTGCACCATCGCGGCCTCGAGCGAAATCGCCAAACTGGCGCTCTGTCCGGCCGTGACGGTCACGTCCGTCATCGTCTTGGCCTTGAAGCCGAGCCGGTAGACACGGACCTGGTACGTCCCCGCGGGAACGCCGGTCACGGTGTACCTGCCGTCCGTGCCGGATTCGGCGGAAAGTCCCACCGCCGAAACGAGGACCTGCGCGCCGGCGACTGGATTCTTCGAGGCGTCCGTCACCGTACCGGAAATTCGTCCGGTTTGCGCGAATGCGAGTGCCGGAATCGCGGCAAGGATCGCGGCACCGCGAATCGCGCGAGCAAGGATCGTGCGAAACATCATCAAACTCCTCCTTCTGAAGGTCTGCTCTTGGGGACTACCTGGGTTGGGCGGGTGCGTGCTGACCCGTGGTTCCGCGGGCGACGAGCTTCACTGCAAGCAATTGCGAGGCGGGTGGCAGCGCGCCGTGCGCATCGATCTGTTTGAGCAGGAGGCGAACGGCGCGCGCGCCGAGTTCGCGCGCTGGCACGGCAATCGTCGAGAGCTCCGGCGTGACGAGCTGTGCCATTTCGATGTCGTCGCATCCGAGCAGCGAGAGATCTCGCGGAAGCCCGACTCCGGCGACCGAACAGGCCTTGTGCGCGCCGAGCGCCATGAGATCGTTCGCGCAGAACACGGCCGTGGGCCGCTCGGAGAGCGCGAGCAGCGCGCGCATTCCCGCGAGTCCGCCGGCGACCGTCGCCGCGGCGCGCTGGATGAGCTCCGACGAGAGGGGCACGCCGGCGCCGCGCAGCGCCTGAAAGAATCCCCGCTCGCGCAGGCGGAATGCGGGGATCGCGTCAGCGGGACCGAGGAACGCGAGACGGCGATGGCCAAGCGCGAGGAGATGCTCCGCCGCGATCGTGCCGGCCTTGAGCGAGTCGCTGCCGACGGTCGAGAATTTTTCGGATGGCTGGTTGACGAGGACGACGTTCAGTCCGTCGAGCGCGGCCGCGGGAAGTGTGGACGCGGCGATGCCGGCGATGATCACGCCATCTATCTGACGGTCGCGCAGCGCCTCGAGGTGCTGCACGACCTCGAAGCCCCTCGCCTCACAGAGGAGCACGGCGTATCCGGCCTGCGCCGCCACCTTCTCGGCACCGGAGATGACAGCGGCGTAAACCGGATTGTCGAAGCCGGGCACGATCACGCCGAGCGCGTACGACCGCCGGCGAACCAGCCCCTGCGCGAGGCGGTTGGGCCGGTATCCGAGTTCTTTCGCGATCTTGAGGACGCGCGCTCGAGTTGCGGGCGCGACCCTCGCTTTTGGATTGCGCGAGAGCACGAGCGAGACCGTGGGTTGCGACACCCCGGCCTTCCTTGCCACCTCGGTGGCCGTGACACGACTGTTGCTTATACGCATTAGCAATGTGATAATAGGTATTGGCATTTTGTTGTCAAGGGCGAATCCGCAACACGGCGCCTGTTCAGGCACACAACTGGTGCGCCAAGGCGCCGCAACGAATACAATGGTCTGCGCGAGAGCGCAGGCTCCTACGGACCGAATCGATGCCGACCTTGCGAACGAACGACGCCGAGCTGTTCTACGAGGAAGCCGGGAGCGGCGAACCCGTGCTGCTGCTGCATGGGCTGGGATCGAGCACGCTCGACTGGGCGCCCCAGATCGAGGCGCTCAAGGGATCGTATCGCGTCATCGCGATGGACGCGCGCGGCAGCGGCCGGTCGCGCGACCTGCTGAAGCCGGGCGGACCGTTCAGCGTTGCACAGTTCGCCGCGGACGCCGCCTCGCTCCTCGACTCACTCGGCGCCGCGCCCGCGCACATCGTCGGGCTCTCGATGGGCGGGATGACCGCGTTCCAGCTCGCGGTCGATTCGCCGAGGTCCGTCCGGACCCTCACGATCGTGAACAGCGGACCGGAACTGGTGCCGCGCACGCGCAATGAACTCCGCGCGTTTCGCCTGCGCCGGATCATCTCGCGCGTCTTCGGCCCGAAGGGAATGGGGAAGATGCTCGCGAAGCGCCTCTTTCCGAAGCCCGAACAGGAAGACATGCGGCAACTGTTCCGCGAACGCATGGCGGCGAACGACAAGCGCGCGTACATCGCCTCGCAGGAGGCGATCATCGGATGGAGCGTACTCGACCGGATCGGCGGCATCGACGCGCCGACGCTGGTCGTCGCCTCCGACCAGGACTACGTGCCGGTCGCCGTGAAGGAAGGGTGGGCACGCCGCATGAAGAACGCGCAGGTCAGGGTCGTTGCCGACTCGCGCCACGCGCTGCCGATCGAGTCGCCGGAAAAGCTGAACCCTCTGCTAGCGGACTTTCTCGGCCGCCATCGCGCCCGGGCGGGGGCGTAGCCATGCACCTCGGCACTATCGTCGGGCACCACGCGCGCTATCGCCCGGATCACGAGGGCGTCGTGTTCGAGGGCCAGCGGTTCACCTGGCGGGAGTTCTCGCTGCGAGTGAACCGCTCCGCCAACGCGCTTCTCTCGCTGGGACTGCGCAAAGGCGACGCGGTCGCGCTCGTGGTCCCGAACTGCCTCGAGCTCATCGAGCTCTATTGGGCGGCGGCGAAGACCGGCATCATAGTCGTGCCGTTGAGTCCGCTGCTTCGGGGCAGCGGACTGTTCTCGCTCTTGCGCGATGCCGGCGCGGCGGCGGTGGTGTCCACCGCCGAGCTGGTGCCGGTGCTCGAGGAAGCGCGGGCGCAGCTGCCGGGGATCCCCGCGAGCCGGTGGATCCTCACAGCCGGAGCGGAGGCCGCGAAGCAGGCGGGATACGCCAGCTATTCGGAGCTGACCTCCGGCGCGAGCGACGACGCGCCCACCGCGGACATCGACGGCGATGACGTCTACAACATCATTTACAGCAGCGGCACCACGGGGCTGCCCAAGGGAATCGTCCATACGCACGCGATCCGCGCGGCGTACTGCACCACGTTCGTGGCGGCGTTTCGCATGCGCCCCGAGAGCGTGGTGATGCACGCCGGCTCGCTGATCTTCAACGGCGCGCTGGTGACGTTCTTCCCGGCGTTCTTCCTCGGCACGAAGTACGTGCTGATGAAGAAGTTCGACGCGGCCGCGTTCATCGAGACGATCAAGCGTGAGCGCGTCACGCACGTCATGACGGTGCCGTCGCAGATCGCGGCGATCCTCGACGAGCCGTCGTGCACGAAGGAGGCGCTGTCCTCGATCGAAATGCTCTGCTCCGTCGGCGCGCCGCTGCACCGCGAGCACAAGGAGCGGCTGCGGGCCGTCGCGGGCGGTTCACTCTACGAGCTGTACGGACTGACCGAGGGGTTCATCACGATCCTGGACAAGGAGGACTACGATCGCAAGCTCGATTCCGTCGGCTGCCCGACGTACATGAACGAGATGCGCATCGTGGGCGAGAACGGGCGCGACCTCGCTGTGGGCGAGGTGGGCGAGATCGTCGGACGGGGCCCAATGCTCATGCCGGGGTACCATGGCCGCCCAGACCTCACCGCGCAGGCGATCGTGAACGGCTGGCTGCACACGGGCGACCTCGGGTACGCCGACGAGGACGGATTCCTGCACCTCGTGGACCGGAAGAAGGACCTGATCATCTCCGGCGGTGTGAACGTCTATCCGAAGGACATCGAGGAAGTGCTCGTGCAGCACCCGGCGGTGCGCGAGGTGGCGGTATTCGGGGTGCCGCACGACAAGTGGGGTGAGGCGCCGGTCGGGGCGGTGATTCTCCGCGAAGGGTTCTCGGTCGGCGCCGAAGAGTTGCGCTCGTGGGCGAATTCGCGGGTGGCGGCGCGGTACCAGCAGCTGTGCGAGGTGCTGGTGATGGCGGAGTTTCCGCGGAGTGCGGCGGGGAAGACGCTGAAGCGGGAGCTTCGTGCGCCGTACTGGGCTTCGACTGGAACCAACATCTAACAACGAGTAATCGGTCGTTGGTCATTGGTCGTTGGTCCTCGGCATACGCCAAGAACCAAGAACCAAGAACCAAGAACCAAGAACCAAGAACCAAGAACCAAGAACCAATGACCAACGACCGATTACCCGCGTTTCAGTTTTTTACGCGCCCGCGTTACGGCACGATCCGATTGTCAACTTTGCTGCCTCCGACAATCGCATTGAACAGCAGCTTGAATGTCGCCGCCGGCTGCGCCCGGAACGTGATCTCCGGACCAAAGAGGTACACCGTCCCCTGACCGTACTTGGCCTCCGCCATCACCACCCCGCCGTCGAGGTAGTTCTGCCCCCACGCCCACCCGCTGCGCAGCGGTGTGGCGTTCTCGAACCACGCGACCGGCTTCACGCCCTTCAGCTCCGCATCCGGCCCGAGCCGCATCACCGGGCTGTTGTCGAAGAACACGATGCCGTGCGAGTCCTGCCCGCGCGTCGCGTCGAGCGTGGTGTCGTACGCCACCTCGAGCAGCGAGCCGGGCACGTAGTACTTCTCGGCGGGAAGCGGCGAGCCCGCCGTTCCCGTCGGCGTGCGCTCGACGAGGTGATTGCTGACCGGCAGCCCGAGCTGCTGCGCGAGGTTGATCGACGACGGTCCGATCGCGACGATGCGCCCGCCCTGCTGCAGGAACTCCTTCAGCTTCGGGAGCGTGCGATCCACCGACACGTTGCCGATCCACGAGCGGAACTCCGCGGGAATCGCGGTCGTGTCCTGCACGCCGCCGCGGCCGCCACCTCCGCCGCCACGACCGCCACGCCCGACGCCGGTTCCCGGAATCGAACTCTCGGGGAAGATCAGCACGTCGAACTTCGAGCGCAGGTTGCCCGCATCGAGTTCCTGCGGATACACCACGCGGAACGGCAGTTCGTACTGCTCCATCAGCCAGCGCATCTGCCCGCTCGGCATCGAGCCGCCGAAGCGATCCCACAGCCCGATGCGAAGCGGCGGCAATTTCTCACCGGCAGACGCGAGATCGCCGGACGACTCGAACGCGACGCCGAGGTCCCGTGCGGACTTCTGCGCGATCGGCGTGCTCTTCGCGTTCGCCGGAACGTAGATGGTGCCCGCGGGATACGACTTGCCGCCGATCGTCGCGGAGTGCTGCAAACGGTACACGTCCGCGCCCGCTGCCCAGAGCCGGCTCAGCGCGTGGTACGAATCATTCACCTTGGGCGAGAGCGTCCAGCCTGCGCCCGTCGTCGCGACGGTCGTCGGCGTCGGCTTGATGCGATCCTTGAGCGGATCGAGCTTCACGAACGGGCCGTCGAATGCGTCGAGAACGCGGTCGAATTTCACGCCCATCTGCAGCGCGAGCGTCCACCCCGCGTTGTCGTACGGACGGGTCGGCGGCGCGCCGGGGTACTTGAAGTCGTTCGGATGGTCCTGCGGTTCGAACATGTCCAGGATGTGCGGCCGGAAGGCCTGGGCGGTCTTGACCACCAGCGATCCCGCCGGGTAGTTCTTGTCCGCCACCTGGAATGGCGCGGTGGCCTTCAAGATGGCGATGCCGTTCTTGATGAGCGCATCGACGAACTGCACGGCGGTGGGGAAGTCGGGCTGGTCGGATGGAATGATGTACCCGCGCGGATCGCGCATCTTGGGATCGTGCAGCACCGTGTTGTAGAGATCGGCCGGAACCGTCCGCGCGGCGGCGCCGGCGAAGGGGGAGTCGCCGCCCGCGGCCGTCTGCGGCGCGGCCCCGCCTCTGCCTCCGCGCCCGCCGCCTTGCGGCTGCGCGGCCGCCCCGGCGGCCTCCAGCGCCGCAATGCGTTTCGGCGTGATGGTCCAAGTGTCCCGGCTGCCCCTCTCGATGGAGTTTCTGCCCATCTGGTAGATGTTATAGAGCCACGTCTCGCGGTAGCGCGACGCGATGTCCAGAATCGCCCGGTTGTTGGTGATGTCGTATTCGATGGACTGCCGGTAATGCCAGAGCTGCGGCGCGATTGGCATGGGCCAGTCGCCCTGCGGCAACTGCTTGTCCGGCACAAGCGCGATATTCACAGGCGTGGGACTGCCTATAATCTCCGTGAGAATGCCGATCATGTTGTGGAAGTAACCGACCGTCCGCAGGCCGCCGTTCCACCAGGTGGAGTAGTTCGAGCCGGAGCGCATGGCGCTTCCGCCCTTGCCCTCCGCCACCAGGCGGCTGTGCATCGCGGTGGACACCATTTCGATCCCCAGCGGCACGAGGGGGTCGAAGTAATAATTGAACGGGTCGCG
>Ga0097691_1001247_pt1 | contig 19239 bp, 14 predicted proteins | sample NGESurdeep072012_8_FD_72858 | JGI IMG/M metagenome (GOLD analysis project Ga0097691, IMG submission 72858) | Arctic peat soil microbial communities from Barrow, Alaska - NGEE Surface sample 210-1 deep-072012 | ecosystem: Environmental > Terrestrial > Soil > Wetlands > Peat ... | reverse complement strand
CGGCGGTGCGCCCAGACGTCGGCGCTGTCCCCCGCGACATAAATGGGCACGTCCCCGAGGATCGAGATGCCGCGCGCGTTCGCGGCGGCTTTGACCCGTTGCCACTGCCGGAAGAAGAGGAATTGGACGTAGGTGTGGAAAGCGATCTCCTCGGCGAGATCGACCCGCGCCGCGGCGAGGGCGGCCTCCTCGCGGCGCGCGAGAGCCGGATCCCACTCGATCCAGGGCCGCGCCTCGTTCCTCTCGCGAAGAGCGGCGAAGAGCGCCCAATCCGCGAGCCATGCGGACTGCGACGAGGCGTTCGCGAAGCGTGCGATCTCTCCGATGATCTTTCCGCCGAGGGAGCGCGCGTGGCGAAACGAATCTTCGAGGAGGTGCCGGCGGAACGGCACGACGCGCTCCCAGTCGACGCGGCCCTCGGGGAAATCCGGGGCGCCGTCGAGGGCGTCGGCCGGCAGGAGCCCCTCCTCGACGAGCCACTCGGGCGAGACGAGGAGCGGATCGCCGGCGAAGGCGGAGAGGCCGTCATAGGGGGAATGGTGGGGACCGGTCGGACCCGTGGGCAGGACCTGCCAGAGCCTCAGCCCCGCCTGCGACGCCCAGTCGAGAAAGGCGTCGGCGGCCGGTCCCAGGTCCCCAACGCCGAAGCGCGACGGCAGCGAGGTTGGGTGCAGGAGCACGCCGGCTTGGCGCGTCAGGCGGACCATTTGCGGATGCTATCCCGCCTCCCGGCGCTCAAGGGCCCCGCCTCACCGGCCCATGCCGGCCTCGTGGTCGAGAATCCGGAGGGTCTTGCCGTAGATCGCCTCGACCTCCTCGCGCGTGTTCCCGATGGCCGTCATTCCGAGCTTGCCGTATTCCGAGAGCGCGCCGATGAGATGAAAGAGCACGCCCGACTCGGAATTGTGGCTGTAGTGCAGGGAGTTGATCGTGACGATCTCGATGAGATCTTCGGGCAGGAGCCCGCGGAACGTGTCCGAGCGGAGGTTGTCCGTCGCGCGGTAGAACTTCGGCGAGCCGCGCGGCGAATGGAAGAGGCCCGTCTCCGCGTCGAGCTGCCCGCCCGTGAGGAACTGGAGCGCGAGGTACGGGTGCGTCGTCCCTCCCATGCGGAGGTTGATCTCGAGGGCCCATGCCTTCCAGGGAAGAGCGTCGTCTTCCCGCGTCACGAGAAAGTCGACGCCGAACCGGCTCACGACACCCTTCGCGGCGAGGACCTTACCGATGCGCATGGCCGCGGCGTGGATGAGCATCCGGTAGTCGTCCGCGGCCGGGAAGAGGCAGCCGAGGAAGACCTGACCGCTCGGACCGCCCAGGATCTGATCGTGCGTGGAGATCGGGATCACGTTGCCGTGCGGGTCGCCTCGGAGCTGGACGCTCGGGGACATCTTGCAGGGCCCCTCGAGAAATTCCTCGGCGATGCCGCCCATCCTGCGGAACTTGCCGTGGTAATCGTCCCAGGTCTCCCACGGAACCGAGAACTCGACGTTCGGAAGCGCCGCGTGGACGGCGTCGCCGAGGCGCCCCGTCTCCGGGTAGCGAAAGACCGCGTTGCCTTCGCCCGAGAAGCTGTCGTTCAGCTTCACGACCGCTCGGCGGAGAGCGGGATTTCGCTCCTTGAGCGCGACGAGCGCTCCCTCGATGTCGCGATCGTCCCTCAGATCCTCGAAGCCGTCCGGCACCGGCACGCCGGCTTCCCGGAAGACCTTCCGGCTTCCGGACTTCGTCCCGTACGAGTTGAGGGCGGGGTCGACGCCGTTCAGCGGTATGCCGAGGAGAACGGCGAGCTTTCGCTCGAGCGGCGTCGAGTTGAAGACGGTCAGGTACGCGCGTGAGCGATCGGAAATCCCTTGCCGAATGCGCTCGATGAGGCGCGGCCGTTCCAGGATCTTCTCCGTGAGTGAGCGGGGCGAGGCGTCGTGCGCGCAGAGGAGCGTGAGCCGGCTTCGCGCGTGGCTCGCCGGAATGCCGACCAGGAGCTGGAAGTAATACTCGAGGACAAGGGGATGAACGGGCTGGGAGGTCACGAAGACAACGCGCGCCCGCGGGTTGCGCAGCCTGATGAGGAGGAAGAGGAGCCTTTCCTCGTAAAAGCTGGCGCCCTCGAGCTTCTTCATTTCCGCCTGGTCCAGCGTGAGAGACGGCACCACGACCGAGGTGTGGGGCTGATCGTCACGCCCGGAAATCGAATCCCAGACTTCGGCCAGGCGCGGTTTCAGGATCTCGAATTCGGCCAGCTCCTGTTCGAGCGTGAGGGCGGACGCGAACGGTGGTCGGGGGATCACGTTGGATCCATTCTAAAGGCCACTCCCGATGGGCGTGCAGCGATGATCGAGGCCGCCGCAGTCCGACAAACGGTGGCCGTTCTTTCCGCCTCCTCCGACAAAAATTCGTCGTGGCGGCATTGTTCCGGCCGAATTCCTGCCCGAACGAGCCCGATTCAGCCTCGAGGGCGTACGGCACGCGTCTTGAAAGCAGAGTGGGGACTTAGGAGGTTTATTTCCATGAAGAAGAGGAACAACAGCAAGGGCTTCACGCTGATCGAGCTTTTGATCGTCGTCGCGATCATCGGCATCATCGTCGCGATCGCCATTCCGAACCTGCTCAACGCCATTCAGCGCGCCAAGCAGAAGAGGACGATGGCCGACATGCGCTCGGCGGGCACGGCCGCCGAGGCATACGCCGTCGACTTCAACCACTACCCGGCGGCGGCGGCCATCCCAATGGTGTGGCCCTCGGGTATCACCACACCGTCGACGTCGTTCGGCGCCTTGGGAGCTGGCTTTAACGTTCAGGTCGCGCCGACCTACATTCGCGTTCTGCCCCTCGTGGACGGCTGGTCGTCGTGGTACCTCTACAAGAGCTCCGGAAGCAACGCGCAGCACTACGCGATCTTGTCCGCTGGCAAAAACGGCGCAGTCGCGGGCATAGCCGCCAACTTCGAGACGACGAACTTCAACGACGACATCGTCTTCTGCGACGGCCAGTTCCTCCAGTACCCCGCGGGCGCACAAAACTAATCGTCCTCCCGCTATCTTCCTATCCAAGAGCCCCCTCACGGGGGCTCTTTTCTTTTCCGGGCCTAGAATCGCCACAGTGCAAGGCCGTGGGACGACGGGACGGACGGCGCTCCTGGGCGGCGCCCTGGGGCTCGCGTTCGCGGCGATTTTTCTGGCGCCGAGCGTGCTTTCGGGCGGCGTGCCCGCGCGCGGAGACCTCGCCGATTTCTTCTGGCCGATGAAGGCGTACACGGCCGCACGCTGGGCCTCCGGCATGCCGCTCTGGAATCCCTTATCGGGGTGTGGAGAGCCGTGGCTCGCTCAGCTCCAGACCGGCGTGCTCTACCCGGGGGACCTTCCGTTCCTGCTTTCCGGCATCTGGGGGCCGCTCCTCGGCATCGCTCTCCATCTCGCGATCGCCGCGTCCGGAATGGCGGCCTGGCTCTTCGGCCTCGGCACCTCGCGCGCCGGGGCGCTCCTCGGCGCGGCGGTGTACGCGGGGGGCGGAGCGTTCCTGTCGCTCGCGCTCGTGTACAACAACTTCGAAACGGCGGCATTTCTCCCCTGGCTTTTCGTCGCGGCGCGCCATGCGGTACGCGGCGGCTCGCCCGCGGGGCTTGCGGTTGTTTTCGCGCTCTCGTTCCTCGGGGGAGAGCCGTCCATCGCGGTCGCGGGCGCGGCGGGTGCGACCCTCCTCGCGCTCTTCACGCGGCGCGAGGAACCGGCCGGAGAAATCGATGCGGGCAGGCCGTTCCGGCGACTCGCGGGAGGGCTCCTCCTCGGCGCGGCTCTCGCGGCCGCCGCGGCGTTTCCGTTTTTCGACTACGCCGCGTCCTCCGGCCGGCTCGCCGGCGTGACGCGCGCCGAGGCGCTCGCGCGTCCCGTCGGATCGTCGGATCTTCTCGATCTCGTCCTGCCGCCGCCCGACGCGCTGACGCGCCATCCGGTGCCGGGCCGGGGCGGCTACCTCGCGACGCTCGCGCTGTCCCCGCTCGTGTTCGTCCTCGCGGCGGGGGCGGGCGCGGGGCTCGCCGCGCGGCCGCGGCTGCTCGCGGGGCTCGCGTTCGTCGCGCTGCTCGGCCTCTTCCTCGCGGTCGGGGCGCGCGGCGGGCTTCTCCCGATCCTCTGGGACCTTGGAATCGCCCGGGGCGTCCGGTTCCCCGCACGCTGGTTCGTCCTCACGCAGTTCGCCCTCGCGGGTCTCGCGGGCGCCGGCCTCGATGGATGGAGATACGGGAGGCTGTTCGGGTGGCCGAAAGGTCTCGAACCGGAAGACGGCGACAGTGTGTCGGCGCCCGCCGCGGCGCGTCTCGCCCCCCTCCTCGTTCTCGGGACGATCACGATCGCGCTTCTGGGCATGGGACTCGCGGCCGGCCGCGCGACCGGCTTTTCCGCATATGCCGCGCTCGGGGCGGCCGGGGCCGGCGGGGTCCTGCTGGCATTTGTCCGCATGACCGGGCGGCCGGCTCCCGCGCGGTCGGGCGCCGTCCTCGTCGCGCTCGTGGCGCTTCCTCTCGTCGGCGCGACGGCCGGCCTCTTCGCGCCCGCGAGGCTCGAGGGTTCGCCTTCTGTCGTGGCGGGACTCGCCGGAGCGCCGGGTCGCTTCTTTCCCGTCGCGTCGGATGGGGCGACGCTCGCGGCTCTCGCCCGCGAGACGGGTGGTGAGTGGGGAGGCCAGGCCGCGGCGCGGGCGCGGGCGGCGCTCTCGGGCTACACGAACCTGCCCCTCGGTCTCTCCTCCGCGGCGTCGCCATCGCCCATCGGGAATCCCTGGCGCACGCGCCTCCTCGGCGCCGCGCTCTCGGGAGGAAACGCGGAGACGATTCTCTCGCTCGCGGACGTGCGGCACATCGTGTCGCCGTTCCCGACGACGATTCCCGGGGCCCGGCTCGAGCGGCAGGGCGGCGGCGTCTTCCTCTACGGCCTCTCGCGCGCAATGGGGCGCGTCTTTTTCGCGCGGTCGGCGCGGGAGGCGGATGACGCCGCCGCCTTTCACGCCCTCGCCGCGCCGGACTTCGACCCGGAGGCCGTCGTCCTCCTCGCTCCGGTCGCCGGACCCCTTCCGCCGGCGCGCGCGGAAAGGAGCTTCTCGGTCGCGCGCGTCGTGGCCGACGCGCCCGAGCGCCTTGCGGTCGACACGGAGGCCTCGGAGGCGGGTTTCCTCGTCCTCACGCGCGCGTACGATCGCGGCTGGGAGGCGCGCGTGGACGGGACCAGGGTCCCGCTCCGCCGCGCGGACCTCGCCCTTTCGGCGGTGCTCCTGCCGGCGGGCGCCCACCGCCTCGAGCTCGTCTATCGCCCGGTCGTCTTCCGCGCGGGCGCGGCGGTCTCGATGGCGTCGCTCGTCATACTCGCCGGCCTCGTTCTCGCGGGAAGGAGGCGCTCGTGAACGCCGTCGACGGCATCCTCCTGGGCCTCTTCTTCGCGACGGGCGCGATCGTGGGCTCCTTCGCGAACGTGTGCATCCACCGGTTGCCGCGCGGGCTTTCGGTCGTCCACCCGGGCTCGCGCTGCCCCTCCTGCGGGACGCCGGTCGCGTTCTTCGACAACGTGCCGGTCGTGTCCTGGCTGCTTCTCCGTGGCCGCTGTCGCCGCTGTGGCGCGCCCATCTCGGTTCGCTACCCGCTCGTCGAGCTGCTCGTGGCGCTGCTCTTCCTCGCGGCAGGATTCCTCTACGGACCCACGCTCGTCGCGGCCTCGGCGGGCCTTCTCGCGGCGGCCTGCGTGATTCTCGCGGCCACCGACCTCGAGGCGCGCGCGCTGCCCGACGAAGTGACGCTCGGGACTCTCGCGCTCGGCCTCGTCATGGCGGCATTCCGCGATCGCGCCGTGACGGCTTCGGGGCGCGATCTCGCGCGGCAGGTGGCCGGGAGCCACCTCGTCGAGGCGGTCCTCGGGGCGCTGCTCGGCGCGCTTTTTCTCGAAGGGGTGCGGCGCGCATACGCGCGGCTGCGCGGCCAGGAAGGCATGGGCGGAGGCGACGTGAAGATGCTCGCGATGGCGGGTGCGTTCACCGGACCCGCGGGCGTGTTCCTCACGCTCTTTTTCGCCTCGCTCGCGGGCACGGTCGTCGCGGGCGGCGCGACGCTCCTCCGTGTGCTCCGCTGGTCCCTCGAGGCGCGGCGCGCCCGCGCGTCGTCCTCGGCCGCTCATGCGGTGGCGGCACGTGCCGGGCTTCTCGTCGGGGACGACGGCCGCGTCCTTTCGGCGTCGGCGCGCTTCCGCGAGATTCCGGGAGCCGCGCCTGACGGAATGCGCCTCACCGCGGACGTCCCGACGGCCGGCCGTCTCCTCGCGTTCGTGAGGCTCGCGCGGACGCGGGCCCGGCGCGGCGAGCCGGCCGCGCACGGGCGCCTCGCGCTCGACGACGGCGCCGACTTCTTCCGGGTTCTTGCGGCGCGCGCCGAGGCGACGCCGGGCGGGCTCCTCGTGCTTCTGGCGCGGGTCGACGTGCCGTTCGGCGTCTTTCTCGCCTGCGGCGCGCTCGTGGCTTTCGTGGCCGGACGCTCGGCCTGGGACGCGATCGCCGGGGGGCTGCCCTGGATTCCGAGGCTTCTGCCGTGACGGGTCGCGTGTTCGAGCGCGAGGTGCGCATCGTGATCGTGGGCGGGCTCGCAACGCTGCTCTTTCTCGCCGGGACGGCCGTCGTCGTGCTCCGGAACACCGCGGCGTGGGGCGCCGGCGAGAGCCTCCGGCGCCTGACCGCGGAGACGCGCGCGGTCGCGGACCGCCTCGCCGCAACGCCGGACCCCGCCCTCGCGCTCGTCTCGGATGCGCCCGTCACGCGCCTTCTCCGCGAGCTGAACGCGCGGGGCGCCGCGCTCTACGACGCGCGGGGAGAGCTCGTCGTCGATGCCCCGTTCCTCCCGGACGCCGGGCCCGCGCCCGCCGCGCTGCCACCCGGCGAGCGGCCCTCTCCGGAACCCGTCATAGCGAGGGGCGAAGGCGGAGCTCCGGCGATCACCGTCGTTCTTCCGGGGGCGACGCGGATACTGAGGGTCGTCTGGGACGGAACGTCGATTGCGGAGGCGCGCCGCAATGCCCGCATCCTCTCGGTTGCGGTGCCCGCGGCCGCGGGCGTCCTCGTCCTTCTCGTGGTGCCGTTCCTGCGGCGCCTCTCGGAACCGATCGACGCCCTCACCGAGACGGCGCGCGGGGCCGGAGGCCTCGTGCCGGCGGCGCGGGCCGGCAGCGACGAAGCCGAGACGGCGATCGCCACGTTCCAGCGCACGGTCGAGGAGCTCAAGAAGCGCACGGCCGAGCTGGAAGGGCTCCGCCGTTCCGAACAGCGGCGCGCGGACGACCTCGCGGTGACCGCCGAGACGCTCGTGCGCTCGCACCCCGGCGGGCTCGTCGTGGTGGACGCCGCGGGCCGCCTGACGCAGGCGAACGCGCCCGCCCGCGAGTTCCTCGGCCTCGGCGAGGGGAACCTCGCCGAGGGAGCCGAGGCGGCGATCGACAGGGTGCCCGCTCTCCGCGCGGCGGCGGAGGCGGCGCGCCGGGGCTCGCCGACGCTCTCGCGGGAGCTCGCGCTCGGAGCGAGCCCGGAAACGCGCCTGCTCGAGCTGACGGCCGTCCCGATTCTCGACTCCGGAAAATCCGTCATGGGCGTCCTGCTGTTCCTCGAGGACCGCACGAACACGCGGCGTCTCGAGCGGGAGCTCTCGTCCCGCCGCGAGCTCGCGGCTCTCGGCGAGATGTCGGCGGGCATCGCGCACGAGTTCCGCAACGCGACGGGCACGATTCTCGGCTGGGCGCGCCTCGCCGCGAAGACGAGCGATCCGGTGGCGCGCGCGCGTCAGCTCGACGCGATCCAGGCCGAGGCCGAGCACGTGGCACGCGTGACCGGCGACTTCCTCTTTTTCGCGCGGCCCGAACGGCTCGAGATGGGGCCATGCGACCTCCGCGCGCTCGCGCTCGAGATCGCGGACGAGCAGCGCGCGCTGACGCCCGGCGTCCGCGTGGAAGCCGCGGGGACGTTCGCGCCCGCGATCGCCGACGCGGCCCTCGTGCGGCGCGCGCTCGTGAATCTGGTGAAGAACGCGTGCGAGGCCGCGGCCGCGGGCGGCCGGGCGGGCCGCGTCGTCCTGCGCGGCGAGGGCGCGGCGGCCGGCTTCGCGCGGATCGCGGTCGAGGACGACGGCCCGGGAGTGTCCGAAGAGGCCGCCGCGAAGCTCTTCGTCCCGTTCTATTCCACGAAAGACACGGGGACGGGGCTCGGCCTCGCCCTCGTCGCCAAGATCGCCCTGCTCCACGGCGGCGCCGTGACCGTCGAGCGCTCACCCGAGCTTTCGGGCGCGCGGTTCGTTCTCACGCTGCCGGCCGCGGGCTGAGAGCTCGCCCGAATGCGATGACACGCGAGAGACCCGGGCCGGACCGGGCGTAGGCGAGGGGTCGCCGCGGTCCGACCCGAGTGACGGGCCGCCAGCGCGATCAGTCGTCGTGCTCGACGGGAGCCGTCGGGGGCTGTGGTGAGGCCGGCATCAAGCTTCGAACGCCTAGCTCGTGAACGAGGCGTCCGCCCTGGTGGGCCGTGTTCACGAGCGAGAGGGTGCCGGCGCCGTACATCAGGAGGAACAGTACGGTGAAAGCGGTCGTCGGAACGCGCCCGGGCTCCCGCTTCATCACCCTGGGGAGCGCGAGGAGGCCGACGTAGACGATCGTCAGGAGCGTGAAGATCAGTCGCGTCCGCTCGGCCAGCTCCTCGTGGTGCTCGAGCACGCCCGCCACCGCTCCGCCGCGGTCGGCGAGCTTCCCCGCGGCTTCGCCGCTGGCCACGGCCACGAACGTCGCGGCGGTTCCGAGCGCCATGAGGACGAGAGCCGCGAGCATCACCCCGCGCGCCCTCTCGCGCAGGAAGAGCCCGAGGAGGACGAGGAGCGGCGCGACGAGGAGGAGGGCCACCGGGAAGTGGACGACGAGCGGGTGAAGAGCGTCCAGCGAGCCGGGAACGGGCGGCAGTTCGGTCATCCGCTCAGCCCACCTTCACGTAGCGGTCCTTCGGGCTGAAGCAGGAGGGGCACTTCTCGAAGTCGAGCTTCGCCGTCGTGTAGCCGCAGACCGTGCAGACGTAGAACGCCTCGGACGCCGAGCCCTTGGCTCCATCGAGACCGGCGAGGGCCGCCGTGTAGAGCCGGGCATGCTCCGCCTCGGCCGTCTTCGCCATGTTGAAGGTCTCGATCGCGGGACGGTTCCCATCCTGGCGCGCCTTCTCGAGGAACTTCGGGTACATCGTGTCCCGTTCGTAGGTCTCGCCTTCGATGGCGGCCTGCACGTTCTCGCGCGTCGACTTGACGTCGGGGGTCTTCAGGTCCGGCTTCGCATCGACGCCGATTTTCTTCAGAACCTCGGCGTGGTTCTTCGCGTGGACCTCTTCGGCGCGCGCGGCAGCGCGGAAAAGGCTCGCCACCCGGCCGTAGCCGTCCTGGTCGGCCTTCGCGGCGAATGCGACATAGCGCGCGCGGGCATTGCTCTCGCCTTGGAACGCCGAGAGCAGGTTCTCCTTCGTGGACGGGGTGGGGGCGGCCGAGAGCGGCAGAGCCGCGAGGGCCAGGGCTGCAATGACGGTGACGGAGAGACGGTTCATCGGTTGAAATCCTCCATGCGCTCTGTCGAGCGAGGAGGGAGTCTCACGTTTCGTGCCGACGCCTCGCGCCCTTCGGGGCACCGCGTTCACAAGGAGTTGCGTCCGGACCTGGCGTGGACCGTGTCGAAATCCCTGAACGGCGTCCAGATCCTTCGACTCAGTCGAGGCCGAGCCGTTTGAGCCGGTACGCGAGGTGGCTGCGGGAGAGACCGAGCCGGCGCGCGGCCTCGGCCTGGACTCCTCCTGTGTCGGCGAGAGCGCGGGCGACGAGCGTCCGCTCGAGGTGCTCGAGTTGTGCGCGAAGGTCTCCGTCGGGCCCGGACACGGCGGCCGACGGCGTGAGCGGCGGCAGGTCCCGGACTTCGATGCGGGGGCCCCGCGCCAGGATCGCCGCCCGCTCCAGGAGATTGCGCAGCTCGCGGACGTTCCCGGGGAAATCGTACGCCTGGAGCGTCGCGACGGCCTCGGGCGAGATCGACCGCGGCGGCAGCCGGAGGTCGCGCGTCACGGCCTCGAGCAGGTGCGCGATCAGGAGCGGGATGTCCTCCCTTAAGTCGCGTAGCGGCGGCAGGGAGATCGGGATGACCGCCAGGCGGTAGTAGAGGTCCTCGCGGAACGTCCCGTCGTGCACGCCCTGGAGGAGATCGCGGTACGTCGCCGCCACGATCCTCACGTCCACCGTCCGCGAGGCGGTCGCGCCGACGCGCGTGACCCGCCCGTCCACGAGGACGCGTAGGAGCTTCGCCTGGAGCGAGGGCGACATTTCCGCCGCCTCGTCCAGGAGGAGCGTCCCCCGGTGCGCCGCCTCGAAGACGCCCTGACGCGCCCGGTCGGCCCCGGTGAAGGCGCCCCGCTCGTGCCCGAACAGCTCGCTCTCCAGCAACGTCTCCGTGAAACCCGCGCAGTTCACCGCCAGGAACGGCGCGTTCGCGCGCGGGCTAGCGCGGTGGAGGGCATGCGCGACGAGCTCCTTGCCCGTTCCGGTCTCACCCGTGATGAGCACCGTTGCGTCGGTGGGGCCGACGCGGGCCACCAGCTCGCGGACGCGCGTCATCGGCTCGCTCCCGCCGACGAACTCCCCGCGGCCGGAGAGGTCGCGGAGCTGCCTCTTCAGCCGGTCGTTCTCGCGCAGGATCTCGGTTCGCTCCGCCGCCCGCCCGATTGCCGCGAGGACCGCCTCGGGGACGAAGGGCTTCGCGATCACGTCGAAGGCCCCGGCGCGCATGGCCGACACGGCGAGCTCGACGGTGGCGAACGCCGTGAGGAGAAGGATCGGGACCACGGGGTCGGCGGCGCGCATCTCCGCGAGGAGCGTGGTCCCGTCCCCGTCGGGGAGCTTCTGGTCGAGGACGATCACATCCCAGGTCCCCGCCGCGAAGGCGCGCCTGGCCTCGGCGGCAGATTCCGCCTCGGACACCTCATACCCTTCGGGGCGGAGGATCGTCCCGAGAATCCGCCGCAGGTTCGGCTCGTCGTCAACCAGCAGCACGCGCGCCAAGGGCGGCCCCCTGTTCGACGACGACGGATGGCGGGAGCGTGAGGGCGAACCGCACGCCCCCTGCGGCGTTCGACGCGAGCCGCAGGTCCCCGCCATGCCTTCGCGCGATCTTGCGGGCGATCGCGAGCCCGAGCCCGGTGCCGCGGGGACGGGTCGTGAAGAAGGGCTCGAAGAGCCGCGCGACGGCCTCGGCCGGCACCCCCGGCCCGTCGTCCTCCACCTCCAGCGACACGGCGCCGGACCCGTTCCGGCAGGTGAGCGACACCCGGCCGCCCTTTCCGGCCGCCTCCACGCCGTTGAGGACGAGATTCAGGAGTGCTTGCTGGAGCTGGTGCGGGTCGGTGAGCAGCACGAGCTCCTCGGGGCCCGAGCCCTCGACCGCAACTCCGCAGGTGTCCGCGTGCGCGCGGGCGAGCTCGACGACGTAGCCCACGAGCGTCGCGGCGGAGGTGCGGACCGGGCTCGGCGCCTTCGTGGCGGCGTAGGAGAGAAAGTCCCCGGTGAGCGTCTCGAGACGCCGAGCCTCCTCGGAGGCGATCGCGCAAAGAGGCTCGCCGGTCGGGGAGGCGCAGCCCTTCCGCCGCGCGAGGTCGAGCGAGGAGACGATCATGGCAACCGGGTTCCTGATCTCGTGGGCGATCGCCGACGACAGCCGTCCCACGGCGGCGAGCTTTTCCTCTTCCACGAGCCGATCGCGGGCCCTTCCCAATTCGAGGAGGGAGTCGGCCAGGCGGGCGCGTTCGTTGCGGAGCTCCGAGACGAGGATCGCCACGACCACGGCGACGATGAGGTAGATGAGGGCGACGCTCGCCGCCTCGAACCACTCGGCCGTCGTCACCGGGGCGTGGCTTCTTCCCCAGATCGCGAGCTTGAGGAACGTCAGGACGGTCGCGACCGCGACGACGAGCGCGATCCACGCGGGCGACTTTCGGGCCGCGGTGGCGATGACCGGGAGCAGGAGGAGCGCCACGTAGTGGCTGTGCTCCAGCCCTCCCAGGAGCGAGAGGACGAAGGCGAACGCGACATTCAGCCAGATGGAGACGTCCGCCCACGCCGAGAGGGGCGCTGCCGCGGCCCCGCCGATCCAGGTGAGCTCGAGCGCCTGCATCAGGAACCGGCCCAGGAGGACGAAGAAGAAGAGGCGGGGCGGCGTGCCGAGCGCCGGACCGAAGACGAGGTGGGCGACGACGATCCCTGCGAGCATCGTCATGTTCAGGAGGACGAGCACCCCTTCCTGCCGGCGGAGGACGTCAGGAGCGGAAGAAGACACCGCAAAATCTTACGCTCGGAGGGCCCGGCGGAGCCCGGAGTCCGGAGCCCGATCGGGTCGAGGTCGAGCCCGATCAGCTCAGCCCACCGCCGGAGCCTGCGGCGCCGGACGTGCGGCGGCCTTCCGCTTCTCGACGAGCGCCTTGAACTGGTCCTTGTCCAGCGCCTTTTCGAGCGCCTCGTCCGGCTCGACGGTGGCCGCCACGACGAGATCCGCGAGGTACTGGTCCATCCCGATCATCCCGGCGTTGCGGCCCGTCTGGATGAGCGTCGAGATCATGTTCGTCTTGCCTTCGCGGATGCTGTTCGAGAGCGCGGAGGAGCCGCGGAGGACCTCGAACGCGGGCGTGCGTCCGCCGCCCTTCCTCTTGAGCAGCACCTGGGCGACGACCGCCTTCAGGACTTCGGCCAGAACGATGCGGACCTGCTCCTGCTCCTCGGCGGGGAAACTGTCGATGAGGCGGTCCACCGCCTTCGCGGCGGAATTCGTGTGCAGCGTGCCGAAGACCAGGAGTCCGGTCTCGGCGGCCTGCAACGCCATCGACATCGTCTCGAGGTCGCGGAGCTCGCCGACGAGGACGACGTCCGGGTCCTCGCGGAGCGCGGCCTTGAGCGCGCCCGCGAACGTCGGTGTGTCGAAACCGAGCTCGCGGTGCGAGATGAGCGACTTCTGGGGCGCGTGGACGAACTCGACGGGGTCCTCGATCGTCACGATGTGCGACGCGCGCGTGCGGTTGATCCAGTCGAGGAGGGCCGCGAGCGTCGTGGACTTGCCGGATCCCGTGGGGCCGGTCACGAGCACGAGGCCGCGCGGAACACGCGAGACGTTCGCGACGATGGGCGGGAGCCCGAGCTCCTCGATCGTGAGGACCTTCGGCGGGATCATGCGGAGCACGGCGCCGGACCCGTGCTCCTGCCGGAACAGGTTCACGCGGAAGCGGGCGATTATTCCCATCGAGTATCCGAAGTCGGCGTCGCCCGTCTCGCGCCAGTCCTTGAGGGGTTTTTCGGGGGCGATCGGCACGACGAGGCTCTCGTACTCCTCCTCGGTCAGCGTGCGCCACTTCAACCGCTGAAGATCGCCGTCCACGCGGATCATCGGCGGCGAGCCCACGGTGAGGTGAAGGTCCGAGGCCTTCTTGTCGACGACGATCCGGAGGAGCGTGTCGATCCGGTTCGCGCCCATGTTGGCCGTGGAGACGGGGGGCGCCTGGCTCACTCGAGCGCCTGCCTCTCGTCGGCGAGGAGCTTTTCGAAGGGTTCCTTCTTGAGCGCCTTCTCGATCGCCCTCTCGGGATCCACCTTGCCTTCCTCGCAGAGCTTCATGAGCGACTGGTCCATGGTGACCATGCCGGCGTTCTGGCCCGTCTGGAGCTGGGACGGCAGCTGATGCGTCTTGCCTTCGCGGATCAGCGCGGACACGGCGGAGGTCGACCGCAGGATCTCGAAGGCGGCCACGCGGCCCGCGAAGCCGCGGCGCGGCAGGAGGGCCTGGGAGACGACGGCCTTCAGCGAGTCCGCGAGCATGACGCGGATCTGGCCCTGTTGACCGGGGGCGAAGGAGCTGATGATGCGGTCGATCGTCGCCGGCGCATTCGTCGTGTGCAGGGTGCCGAGCACGAGATGGCCCGTCTCCGAGGCCGTGATCGCGAGCGAGATCGTTTCGAGGTCGCGCATCTCGCCGACCAGGATCACGTCCGGGTCTTCGCGGAGGGCGGCCTTGAGCGCCCGCGCGAACGAGGCCGTGTGGTGGGGCACCTGCCGCTGGTTCACGAGGGCTTCCTTGTTCTGGTGGATGAACTCGACCGGGTCCTCGACGGTGATGATGTGGCACGGGCGCGTTTCGTTGATGCGGTCGATGAGCGCCGCGAGCGTCGTGGACTTTCCGCATCCCGACGGGCCGGTCACGAGGACGAGTCCCTGCGTGAACTTCAGGACGTCGGAGAGGGAGGGCGGGAGTCCGATCTCCTCGATCGTCGGAATCGACTTCGGGACGACGCGGAAGCACGCGTCGAAGCCGCCGCGCTGGGAATAGAAATTCGCGCGGAAGCGCCCGAGTCCGGGCAGCTTCAGGCAGACGTCGATCTGCCGCTCCCGTTCGAGGCGCTTCCACTCCGTCTCGTCGAGGACTTCGCGGATGAGCTGGGTCGCGCGCGCGCGGGTCATGGGAGGCGCGTCCAGGGGCTCGAGAACGCCCTGCACCCGCCGGTGGGGCACGAATCCGGTGGCGAGGTGGAGGTCGGAGGCTCCGCACTTGACCGTGTCGGCGAGGAACTCGACGAGCCGCGCGCCGATGTTGCCCGCGAGGTTGACGGCCTCGATCTCGGGCTCGATGTCGGGGAGCGCGTCGCGGGCCTCGTCGCCCGAGAGCTTGCCGACGAGACGGCGGGCGCGTTCGCGCACCGCGGGGTCCAGCTGCGCCATCTGCGAGACGCGCGAACAGATCGTCGCGATCTGCGGCTGCACGCTTGGCTCCGCGACCGCGAGCTTTCCCATCGCGTCGAGAATCTCCATCTGGACGTCGGGACGCGTCGCGGCGCTCTTGAACGCGTCGAGCAGCGGCTGCGCGGCGCGCTTGTCGCAGAGCTCCCCGACGGCCGAGGCAGCGGCGATGGCGAGCTCGGGGTCCTTCAGCGCCGCGAGGAGGCGCGCGAGGACCTCGTCGTTTCCCTTGCCCGTGCGCCCGAGCGTCTCGACGGCCCGCGTCCGCACCCAGAGGTCGCGGTCGTCCACGAGCTTGATCCACACGGGCAGCGCCTTGACGTCCGAGAGCGCGAGCGTCATCTCCGAGGCGGCCTTCGCGAACGCCGGATCGGGATCGTTCGTGAGCGCGAGGAGCGCGTTCACGAATCCCGGGAGGCCGTCGCGGGCGGTCTCGACCGCGCGGTCGCGAACCCAGACGAACGAGCCGCGGAAATGCTCGAGGAGCCGGCGCGCGAGGAGCTCCGGCGCGAAGGGCATGAGGAGATTCACGGCGCCCTGGCGCACGAGCGCGTTCCCGTCGGCGAGGAGCGGCACGATCTCCGGGGTGTGATCCTGCTTGGCCGTCGCGAGCAGGCGCTTGATGGCCGCGAACGAGGCCTCCGCGACGCGCCCGGCGCCCGTGCGGGCCATCTGGAGGACGTCGGGGAAGTAGCTCTCGTTCGGGTTCTTCTCGAGAACGGCGAGGGCCGAGTACCGGATCTCCTCGCTTTCGTCCTGCAGGAGCGGAACGGCGAGGCTCGCGGCCACCGCCGCGCTTCCCTCGAAGCTCATCTCGCTCACGGCCTTCAAGGCGCGGGCGCGGACGGCGGGGTTCGTCGCGGTGAGGACGCGGCGCGCGATGTCGAAGGCCGCCTCGGCGGGCAGCTCACGTGCGAGATCGAGGGCCGCGAGACGCGCGAAGTCGTCGCCGCGGGACGCCACCTCCTGGAGGAAGGGCCCGAGCTGCGGACCCGCGAGCTCTTTCAGGAACCGCATGACCGCGCGCCGCACGGCCTCCGAGCGGGTCTTGAGGAGAGGGACGAGCGCCTCGAGGCCGGCCCGGTCGTGGCGCCGTTTCAGGATCGCGAGGCCTGCCGCCCGGATCTCCGGGGTCTGGTCCAGCGCGGTCCAGGCAACCCATTCGACGTCGGGCTTCGAGACGCTCTGGAATTTTTCGAGGAGCTCTTTCTTCTGCTGCTCGTTCGTCCACCTGTGCTCGCGGAGCTGGGCGACGAAGGCCGGCTCGGAACGGAGACCGCGCAGCTTCTCGAGGACCATCAGCGAGGCTCCATGCTTGGCCTATCGTAGCCGAGCGCGCCGGTTCGCGCCTCGCGCGGGAATCGCCCGCCGCCGGGCAGAGAGTGTTACGAAAAGTGTCAGTTCGAGCTGTTTGAGTGGGCTTAAGATTCGCATCGCGACGGGTGTAACATGCCTTCCAGGAATCGTTTGGCTTTCAAATATGGGGTCGGGCACGAACCTCGCTTTTAAGGAACGGACTTTCTCGATGAAGAATCAGAAGAATCATTCGACTTTGCTCATCCGCCCACCGTTGGGCGCGCCCCGTCCGCGCGGCCGGAGGGGATTCAGCCTGGTCGAGTTGATGGCGGTCGTCGCGATCATCGGCATCATCTTCATCATCGGCTCAAGCGAGATCTCGAGGGCCTGGAAGCGCCAGAAGCTCCAGAGCGCCTCGGGGGACATCAAGGTTCTCTTCCAGCGGGCGTACTCGGAGGGGCAGCGCCGCGGGATGCGCACCTTCATTCAGGTCGGCCCTCTCGTCACGGCGGGTGCGGTGCGCTACATGCCCCTCTACCTGATCGGCGACGCGGACCAGGACGGGGCCGTGGGCGCGTTCTGCCGGAATCCGCCGGTGGGTGTCCCCGGCTGTCCGGACCTCCTCATCGACGAGTACGACATCGTCGTGAAGGGCCTGACGGGCGTCGACCAGGAGTTCAGCCTGTCCGACCAGGACGTGACCCAGGTAAAGTCCACACTCTGGTCCGACAACTCCACCAACTGGAACAACCCGCGCGTCCTCATGTGCGACTTTCAGGGGCGTGCGATCGACACGCTCACGGGCCGCCAGATCGGCGCGCCGGCCACGCTCGCCCTCACGCACGTGGACGTCGTCAACGGCTCCTCCCAACCTCCGACGCAGTACGTGATCACCATCAATCCGGTCTGGAGCGTGCGCGTGATGAAGCAGATCGCCACTTCGCGGAACCCGGACCTGAGTTTCAACTGGGTGACCCAGAATGGCTGAACGTCGCGTCTCGCGCGATCGTCGGTCGGGCGGATGCGCCCGCCGCGGCAGCAGCTTCGTCGAGGTGCTCCTTGCCATGACGATCATGGCGCTCGTCCTCGTGGGCATCCTCCAGATGTTCTCCGTTTCGCTCATCATCAACAAGGGCGCGGCGGCGCGCACGCAGATGCTCTTCAAGTGCCAGCAGGTCGTCGAGAACATCCGCTGGTATTACTTCGTGACGCAGAACAAACTGGCGACGCCCCTCGGCACCGGCATCCCCGCGCTCGGGGCGACCACGGAGAACCTGCCATACACGACGGGCCAACTAGCCGCCCTCCCGTTCTGGGGACCCACGGGGGCGAACGTCATGGAAGCGGCGGACGGCCCCTACCAGATCAGCTACACGATCCAGCAGGATGCGGCGCAGAACGTCGCGCCGCTGACGGCTTGGGTCATCACGGTCTCGGCTGTGCCGACGAATGTCGCCGGCGCCACGCGCTATTTCGGAATCAGCACGACCGGCAGCGGCAAGAGAGTGGATTATGTGGCCCAGTTCGTCCAGTAGGGCTTCTGCCAGCAGCCGCGGGCGCCGGGCCCGGGGCTTCACGCTCCTCGAGGCGATGATCTCGCTGCTGCTCCTCGTCATCGTCCTCATCGTCGCGATGACGATGCTCTTCCAGATGCGCGCGTTCGCCGAGCGGCAGCAGTACTTCATGCTTCCCCGCCAGGCGGCGCGCCGCGCGACCGATTACCTGTCCTACTACATCGCGGGCGCTTCCGACGTGAACTACGTCAACTCCCTGCAGCAGAGCCCGAACGCGCTGATCACCTACTACAACCTGAACGGCGTTCTGACGCAGGCCTCGTACAACAACCTCACGGGCACCGAGACGTTAAACGCCCCCCGCGTCGTGCCGGCGAACCCCCCAGTCATCCCGACGGCGATTTCGTCGACGAACTTCGGCGACATCGGAACCGACATCATCACGATGGTGAGTCCTTTCAGCCCTGGCCGGTACCAGGTCTGGGCACCGTTCCCGACGCCGCTCGGCTCGGGCAAGGACCTTTTTTTCAACTTCCGCGTCGGCTGCGGGGTGGGATTGGACGATGTGGCCAACCTGGCTGCCTTCAAGGCGGTCACGGACTTCAACGCCACGGCGGGGAGCGCCCTTCTCATGCTCGTCGACAGGAACGGGAGCTGGTCCTACGTGCGCATTCCGAGCGGGGGTTTAGGGGCATCAAACTGCTCCGACGTGACCGCGGGTTCTTTCAAGAACATTCATGTGACGGCCGATACGGCCTCGGCGGCGCTTCCCGCGCCCCCGAACGGAGTCGCGAGTCTCACGGATCCGGTTTACCTCGTCACGGGTCTCCAGGTGATCTCCTTCCGCGTCCTGACGGACAGCGTCGACGGCGTTCCGAAGCTGCAGCAGAAGCTGGGCCTCTTCGATCCGAACACGGACAACCCTTACCCCCCGATCGGCAGCGTGCTTCCGGCCTTCACGAACGTCATGGAGAACGTGGAGGATCTGCAGGTCGCCTACGTGTACTCGCAGGACGCGGCCGCGGGAACGGGAATAGACAAATCATTGGTCTGGAACACGGCGTCCCAGACGATCGATCCGGCCGCTCCCGGATGTGGAGCGCTGCCCGCACCCGGGTGCGACACGCATGTTCCCTTCCAGGCGGGGCCGAATTTCGGCCTGGCTATTCCACCTCTCGACATCTCCAACGTGATCGGGGTGCGGTTCTCCGTTACGGGGCGGTCCCCGCTTCTCCCGATCGGTGCCAGACAGCTCACGAATATCGACGTCAAGGAAAAGCTCTCTACGACCACGAGCCTGCATTTCCGGCCGGCGTCGGAGGACCACAAGGTGACGATGGACACGGATCACCCGACGTGGCCGCTCTACGACCAGTACGACCACTACCGCGCGACGGCGACCTTGATGCTTCGCAACCGGATTCCGAGGGGATGATGAGAGCACGCGGGAGCGCCCTCGTATCCGTGATCCTCGTCCTCCTCGTCCTGACGATCGTCGGAGTCGGCATCGCGTACTTCACGTCGATGGAAGATCGCCTGTCGGGCAACACGCGCATCGCGAAGGCGGGCTTCTATGCCGCGGACGCGGGTCTCCGGCGGGGCGAGGCCCTCCTGAACAAGGTCATCAACATGCCT
>Ga0097691_1001245_pt1 | contig 19275 bp, 19 predicted proteins | sample NGESurdeep072012_8_FD_72858 | JGI IMG/M metagenome (GOLD analysis project Ga0097691, IMG submission 72858) | Arctic peat soil microbial communities from Barrow, Alaska - NGEE Surface sample 210-1 deep-072012 | ecosystem: Environmental > Terrestrial > Soil > Wetlands > Peat ... | reverse complement strand
GCTTTTCCGGCGCCGATACGGCGGCAGCAACTGCTGTCGCCGCTTGCGTCCGCTGCCGCCACAGGTCGGAGGCGACCAGCATGACCGAGAGCACTGCCATGATGACCAGCACGATGCGAGGATAGAACTCCGGACCCAGTGGAACGAAAGACGACTGCGGCAGTCCGCGCGACAGCACCAGCATGCCGATGGAAAGCGCCAGGCCGATCAGCCCGGCGATACCGTCACGGGTCATTCAACCACGCGCGTTAGCAGAAGCGATTGTTGCTGCTCCTCTAGCGCTTCAGCAGACCGAGTTCGCGCGACAGGTCCTTGTTGAGGACATCGTTCTGCTTCAGGAACTCGGCATAGCCCTTGCGGTCGAGGTAGCGCACGTCGGTCCCTTGTTTTTTCATCGAATCGACGAAGGCGGGATCTTTCGCCGCCTGGCCGCAGGCGCCCTCGAGCTTGGACAGGATGTCGGCGGGCGTGCCCTTGGGGGCGAGGAGGCCGCGCGACACGGAGTAGACGACGTTGTAGCCCAGTTCCTTGAGCGTCGGCACATTGGGCAGTTCCGGGCTGCGTTTCTCGGTGGCAATGGCCAGGAACTTGAGCTGAGCGGCGTCGACCTTGCCCTTTTGCGTAAGATTGCCGTCGGTCAGGTCGATATGGCCGCCGAGAATCGCGTTCATGCGCTGGGCCAGGCCATCGTAGGAAATATATTTGAACTTGATGCCTGCGGCTTTCTCCACCAGCGCCGGAAAGAAGTGGCTGGTCGAGCCCAGCGTTGCGCCGACCGAAAATTGGCCGGGGTGCGCTTTGGCGTCCTCGACCAGTTCTTTCATCGAAGTCCATTTGGTCTTCGGGCTCGCCGTCAGGATCGACGGGGTCGCCGCGATCAGGCAGACAGGCTCGAAGTCCCAGTAATTCACGTCGGTGATGCCGATGTAATAGGTCGAATGAATGTAGTCATGCACCGCGTACAGGGTATAGCCGTCGGCGGGCGAGCCCTTGGCTTCGCGCGCGCCCACCGTGCCCGAGGCGCCGCCGACGTTGGCGATGACCACCGTCGCACCGCCCAGCGCCTTTTGCAGCGCCGGCGCGAACGGACGGAAAATATTGTCGGTGTCGCCCCCGGCCGCCCAGGGCACGATCATTTTTATCGGACGCTCGGGATAGGCGGCGTGGACATTGGCAAAGGCGCAAAGCGCGAGTCCCGCAAGCGCGGCAGTAATGATCCTCATGTTTTCCTCCTCAGGAATGTGAACTTTGCCTTGATCTTAACAATCCGGAGCGGACTTGGCAATTTACCCCCAGGTCTCCGGCTCCAGCCCTTTGATTCCGCAGCGTCCCAGAAAAGAAGCGCTTACCGCCCGTACGCGCTGTTGGTCAAAGGTAGCCGAGCTTGCGCGGCAGCCACAGCGCGATTTCCGGCACGAACGTTACCAGGAACATCGTGCCCGCCATTACTATCACCAGCCAGATCACCCACTTGATGGTGGACTCCATCGACACACCGGCGAGCTTGCAGGTCACCATCAGGTTGACGCCGAGCGGCGGGTGAAACTGGCCGAGCGCGACATTCATGGTGATGATCACGCCGAACCAGACCAGATCCCAGCCAAAGTGCGCCGCGACCGGAAGCAGCAGCGGCAGAAAAATGAAGTAAATCGAGATCGCGTCGAGGAACATACCGGCGACGAGCAGCAGGAACTGGATCCCGAGCAGCATCGGAACCTCGGAAATCCCCGCCTCCAGCAGTGTTTTCGCGAGATGGTCGAAGGTGCCGAGCGTGCTGCTTGCCCAGGCGAATACGCTGGCGAGTGCGACCACCATCAGGATCACCGAAGAGATCTCCGCCGATTCGACCAGCACGTGGTAGACGCGGCGCGCATCGAGCGTGCGGTAGATGACAACCCCGACGATAAGCCCGTAGAACACGGCCACCACTGCCGCCTCGGTCGGTGTGAAGAAGCCGCTGCGCATGCCGCCGAGAATGACGACCGGTGCCGCCAGGCCCCAGCCCGCTTCCTTCAGGCTGCGCCAGAACGGCGGGCGCGCCTCGGTGCTGTCGGCCTCGAAGCCGTATTTCACGCTGAGCCACCAGGCTACCGCGATCAGCGAGACGCCGGACAGGATTCCCGGGATCATGCCGGCCGCGAACAGGGCGGGGATCGACGCGCTAGGCACGAGGATGCTGTAGAGGATGAACGCGATCGATGGCGGGATCAGGATGTCGGTCGAGCCTGCGGCAGCGATCACGCTCGCTGAAAACGGGCGCGGATACCCCGCTTTGATCATCGAGGGCAGCATCACCGCGCCGACGGCGGCCGAATCGGCAGGACCCGAACCCGAGATCCCGCCCAGGATCATCGCCACCAGCACCGCCGTGATGGCGAGCGAACCGCGCCTCTGGCCGACGACCGCCGATGCGAACGTTACGATCTTGCCCGCGACGCCCGCGCGCTCGAAGATCAGTCCGGCGATCACGAACACCGGGATCGCCATCAGCGGATACTTGGCGATGCCGGTGTAGACGTTGGTCGGCAGCGACATGATGCCCAGGCCGGTGAGCGCGACCACCAGCGTACCGGCAAGGCCCATTGAAACACCGACAGGAACGCCGCCGAACATGAGCAGCACGAACACGCCGAACAAGATCCAGTCCATCAGTCGGCTCCCCGTTTCCGGAAAACGAAGACGAGCTGGATCAGGCGCACGACGATCAGCAGCGAGAGCACAGGCAGCCACACCGTGTACAGCCACTGCGGCACGCCGAGCGCGGGGGAGGTCACATCGTAGCGAAAGTCCTCGTAGGCCATGCGCGTGCCGAAAACCGCGAGCGTCGCAAACATGGTTGTCGACGCGAGCAGCCCGAGCAATTGCACTACTCGGCGCGTCGCTGGAGTCAGACGATCGACAAAGAAATTGATGCTGATATGGTGGCCTTTGACGAATGCGCCCGCGGCGCCGACCAGGGTCATGACCACCATCAGCCAGACCGAGATCTCCTCGGTGAAGGCGAACGAGATGTTGGTGAAGTAGCGCACCACCACGTTCGCCATGGTAATGATGCAAAGCAGCGCCATCGCGCCCGCCGCAAGTGCTTCTTCCAGCTTTACCGGGAAGGGTGGCTTGGCCGCCACTATAAAGTCTTCGTCGAGCGCGTCCGGCTCTGCCATTTCAGCTCCTGAAAACAAAGTGCCCGCCGTGGGCGGGCACTGCGGGTGCGGCCGTAGCTGCTATTTCTTCCGGCTGGCGACAGCGGCCTCGGCCTTTTTCACGAGGTCGGATCCGATTTGCTGCGCCCATTTGTCGTACACCGGCTTGACCGCCCTCTTGAACGCGGCGAGTTCATCCACGGTGAGTCGCGTGACAGTCACGCCAAGGCCCTGTATTTCCTTGACCAGGCTGTCGTCCTGCGCCGTCAGGCCTTTGCGCGCCAGCGCGAATTCCTGCTTGCCTGCTTCGATCGCGGCCAGCCGGACGATTTCGCGATCCTGCGGCGTCCACGATTCCCACACCTCCTTGTTGACGACGAAGATCAGCGGATCGGCGACGTAGCCCCACAGCGTCACGTATTTCTGGCTAAGCGTATGCAGTTTCGCCGCAGTGAACACCTGCAGCGGGTTTTCCTGGCCATCGACGGCGCCCGAGGCGAGCGCCGGTTGCGCGTCGGCGAAGCTCATCTGTGTCGGATTCGCGCCTAGCGCGGAGAATATGTCGTTGAACAGCGGCGAGCCGACGACGCGGAACTTGAGTCCCTTCATGTCGGCCGGCTTGTGGATCTCGTGCTTCGAGTTTGTCACTTCGCGAAAGCCGTTCTCGCCCCAGGCGAGCGGCACCACGCCCGCCTTTTCGATCAGCTTGAAGATATCCTTGCCGACCGCGCTCTGGATCAGCGCGTCCTGCCCGGCGTAATCCTTGGTCAGCCACGGCATCGAAAACAAATTGAGTTGCTTGATCTGCGGCGACCAGTTGATAGTGGAGCCGATCGCGAGATCGATCACTCCCTGGCGGATCGCGGTGAACTCGCGTGTCTGATCGCCGCCGACCAGCGATGTTCCCGGATACTGCTTGATGTTGATCCGGCCGTTGGTGCGCTCGCGCACCAGGTTGGCCCAGATCTCGCCGCCCTTGCCCCAGGGGAAGGCGGTACCCACCACCGTCGACAGGCGGTACTCGGCCTGGTATTTGCCTTGCTGCGCGGCAGCGGGCAGGGCGAACGCCAGGGCGGCCGCGGACAAAATCAGCAACATGTTTCTACGCATCATTTCCGGCTCCTTTAAAGTTTGCTCTTCGATTTGGATGCAAGGGTAGCACGCCGCCATGGGCTAGGCTACGGATCGCTTGCGGCCGTCACTTCTCACAAAATGGATCAACTCCTGCAGCAGCTTTTCCGCGGAGATGCGCGCCACGTCTTCCAGCGTGCGCGCATAACCGATCGGAATGCGCGGCGCGCCGACGCGCTTGACCGGGACGCCGAGTTCTTCCGCGACCGTGGCCGCGACTTCGGCGCCGAACCCGGCCGCCTGCACCGCTTCGTGCGCAACCAGCAGGCGCCCGGTGCGGGCGGCGGAGGCGAGCACCAGCTCGCGGTCCCAGGGCCAGATCGTGCGCAGGTCGATCACCTCGACCGACACGCCCTGCTGCGCCGCCTGTTCCGCCGCGGCAACCGCGGCATGCACCAGCTTCGACCAGGTGACCAGCGTCAGATCCGTTCCTGAACGAGCCAGGCGCGCCTTGCCCAAGGCGGCCGTGTGCTGCGGCGGGACCTCGCCTTCGAGCCCCCACAGTTCCTTGTGTTCCATGTAGATGACCGGGTCGCCGCAGGCGATCGCTGCGGCGAGCAGGGCGTAGTTGTCGGCCGGCGTCGCCGGGGCCACCACCACCAGGCCGGGGATGTGGGCGAACCAGGCTTCGAGCGACTGCGAGTGCTGCGCGGCCGAGCCGCTCCAGATGCCGATCGGCAGGCGCGCCACCAGCGGCACCCGGCCCTGGCCGCCGAACATGTAGCGGTTCTTCGCCGCCTGGTTGACGATCTCGTCGATGGCGCACAGGGCAAAGTCGGCGACGCGCATTTCGACCACCGGGCGCAGGCCGGTCAGCGCCATGCCCACCGCGGCGCCCATGATGGTCGCCTCCGAGATCGGAGTGTCGATCACGCGCGCCGCGCCGAACTCCTGCTGCAGGCCACGGTACTGGCCGAAGATGCCGCCGTGCCCCACGTCCTCGCCCAGTGCGATCACGCGCGCGTCCGCGCGCATCGCTTCGGCGAGGGCCTGGCAGGCCGCCTGCGCGTAGTTCATCAATGCCATTGGCCGGCCCCGGTGTCCTGGATGTCGGCATAGGCCTCGGCGGGCTCGGGTGAGCGCGCTGCGCGCGCGGCCGCGAGCGCTGCCTCGATTTCCGCCCGCGCCTCTCGATCGACTTCGGCGATGCGCTCAGCCGTCACGCCGAGCGCGGCCAGGCGCCGGCTGGCCAGCTTGAGCGGGTCGCCCTCGAGCGCGCTCTCCACTTCACCTTGGTCGCGATAGGCCGCCGCGTCCACCGAAACATGGCCTTTCACGCGGTAGGTGAGGGCATGCAGAAACTGCGGCCCGGCGCCGGCGCGGATGCGCGCCACCAGTTCGCGCGCCGCAGCGTCCACCGCAAGCACGTCGTTGCCGTCGACGGTTTCCGCTGGGAGGCCGATGCCGCGAGCGCGCGCCGCCGCACCTTCGCCGGCGGTCATGGCGTCCGTTGCCGTGGTCGCCGAATAGCGGTTGTCCTCGCACACGAACAGCACCGGCAGCTCGAAGATTTTCGCCCAGTTGAGCCCCTCGAGAAACGGCCCGCGGTTGATTGCGCCGTCGCCGAAAAAGCAGGCGACGATGGCGCGGCTGCCGCGGATTTTCGCCGAGTGCGCCGCCCCTACGGCGATGGGGATGCCCGCGGCGACGACCCCGTTGGCGCCGAGCATGCCGACGGCAAAATCGGCGATGTGCATCGAGCCGCCTTTGCCCTTGTTGGTGCCGCCGGCGCGGCCGAACAACTCGGACATCATCGCGCTCGTGTTGGCGCCTTTCGCCAGCGTGTGGCCGTGGCCGCGGTGGGTCGAGGTCAGATAGTCGCTGCGCTCAAGGTTCGCGCACACTCCGGCTGCGACCGCCTCCTGACCGGTCGAAAGATGCAGCGGCCCGCGCACCAGCGCGCTCGTATCGGTAGCGGCGCCGAACACCGCAACGCCGCCGCGGCTCGTCTCTTCCGCCGCATTTTCGAAGGCGCGGATGCGCGCCATGGTGCGGTACAGGGAGAGCAGACGTTCGGCGGGGGATGGGGTCGCGGCGGGGATGCTGGCCGGCAAGGAGGGCTCCGGAAATGTTCTTGTTCGGGACGATGTAGTCTAGTTGCGCGCGGCGGACGCGTCAAACCCGAGATCATTCCAATGGCAGATGGGTTCGGAATCAGCGCGGGCCTGTCCATACTGCGCAATCGTGCCGCAAACCCAATAGGGACGGGCATCTTCAGGTGATTGGCCGCGCGGCTTGCCTCATCGATGGCCGTAGCGTGAGCGTGCTTCTTGCCTGGCTACAGCACCCGGAGGAAGGCCATCAGATACTTCTTCTCTTCGGCACTCAGCTTCAATTCCAGGACGAGGTTGAAAAACTCCACCGTGTCCTCCAGCGTCAGCAGGCGGTCATCGTGCAGATACGGCGGCGAGTCCTTGATGCCGCGCAGCGGGAAGGTTTTGATCGGGCCGTCGGCCGACGCCTTGCGGCCGTTAATCGTGACCTCCTTGAAGAATCGCTCCACCTTCAAGTTGTGCATGAGGTTGTCGGTGTAGTACGGCGGGGTGTGGCAGGTCGCGCACTGGCCCTTGCCCCGTTTCAAGCGCTATGGCTCTCGCGCTCCAACCGCTCGCGATGTTCCGGATGGGCTATCGCGAGCAGCCTGCGCGCGCGCTCGCCGAGAGTCGCACCGCGCAGGTCGGCCACTCCGTATTCGGTGACGATGATGCCCGCGTCGCTCCTGGGCGTGCTCACCGGGCCGCCGAGCTTGGCGACGATGCGGCTATGCTTGCCGGCGGTGGAGGGCAGGGCGACGATGGGCAGGCCGCCCTTGGAGTAGTGCGCCGCGCGCAGGAAATCGACCGCGCCGCCGACTGCGCCGACATAGACGCCGGCTGCGACCTCGGCATTGATCTGGCCGGAGAGATCGACCTCCACCGCCGAGTTGAGCGCGGTAAAGCGCTCGATCTGCGCCAGCACGCCGGGGCCGTGGGTGTAAGCAGACGAGCGAAACTGCAGCTGCGGATTGCGGTGGGCGAAATCGTGCAGGCGCTTGCTGCCGAACATGATGCCGGCGACGGTGAGGCCGCGGTCTATGCTCTTTCTGGCATTGGTGATGACGCCCGAGCGCATCAGAAGAGCGACCTGATCGCCGATGGCGCCGGAATGCACGCCCAGGTCGCGCCGGTCGGCGAGTTGGGCGAGGATGGCTTCAGGCAAGGCGCCGAGGCCGAATTGCAGCGTCGCGCCATCCTCGATCAATGCGGCGACGTTGCGCGCGATCGCCTGCTCGACCGCGCCCGGTTGCGGGTGGACGAGCTCGAGCGGGGGGCGCGCGGTGTGCACGATGTAATCGATATCGGCCTCGAACACTGGCCGCTCGCCGTAAGTCCATGGCGCGCGTTCGTTCACTTCGGCGATGACGACGCGCGCGGTCTCCAGCGCCGGGATCAGGTATTCGTGCGCGATCGACAGACTGTACTCGCCGCGTTCGTTCGCCGGGGCGAGCTGCAGCAGCAGCACATCTACCTTCAGCCGCCCGCTGGTGATCAGTTCGCGCAGGTGCGAATAATGGCAGGGCAGGATATCGAGCTTGCCCGCTTTGGCCAGCGCGCGGTTGCCGCCGCTGCCGCAGTAAGCCGAAAAGCGGATGCAGTCGGCGTACTCCACTTTCAGCGTGTCGGAATAGGTGATGCCGAGGAACACGTTGAAATTGCCGATGGCATGGCGCTGCGCCATCAGCGCCTGGGTGAGCGGCACCGGCTCGGCGTCTGCCTGGCCCCACATGACGCTGTCGCCGGGGCGGACGATGGCGGCAAGGTCAAGCGCGTTCAGTTCGAGTTCTTTGGAGCTCATTACAAAATGAGGGGATACCTCCCCTCATACTCCCCTAAGTTGGGGGCCGTTTCGGTAATTCTGAAACGGCCTCTTAGTCAATATGTTTTCAACAGGTGGAAAAACGACGGGTGGAAAAACATTTGCCCGATTCACAGCGGGCGAAGCGGAGCGTAACATCGACCCGTCGAAAATTGAAAGGCACAAATGGAAAAAGACATCGAATTGCTCGGCATGGGCCCGTTCTGGGACGATCTTTCGGTCGGCGATCGTTTCCGCACCGTCGGGCGGACGCTCACCGAAACGGACCTGGTGAACTTCGTCAATCTGTCCTGGCTGACGGAGGAATTGTTCACCAATACCGAGGACCGGAAAAGCATGGCGATCGCGGGCCGGGTGGTGCCGGCGGCGCTGGTCTATTCCTGCGCCGAGGGCCTGCTGCTGCCGATGATACAGGGCTCGGGACTGGCTTTTTTGAACGCCACGCTGGATGTCAAAGGGCCGACCTTCGTCGGCGACACCATCCATGTCGAATGCAGGGTCAGCGAGGTGCGCGAGACTTCCAAGGGTAATCGCGGGCTGGTGCGCACCGAGAACCAGGTGATCAATCAGAAAGGCGAGACCGTGCTTGCCTACAACCCGCTGCGCATGATGAAAGGACGCAAGGGCCAGAAAGGCCATCGCTGAGGCCCTGCGCGGCGCGGCCAACTCAATCGACGTGCCGCGCCGCGTGGTTGGCCGTGCCCTGGTCTTCGAGCCACTCCCGCCATACGGCCATCAGCACTGCGACGACAACCGGCCCGAGGAACATGCCGATCAGGCCGAAGGCCGCCAGGCCGCCGAGCACGCCGAACATCACCAGCAGAAAAGGAATGTGCGTGGCGCTGCTGATCACCAGCGGCCGTATCAGGTTGTCGACCCAACTCACGACCAGCGTGCCCCACAGCAACAGGCCTATGCCTTCGAGCGTCTTGCCCGAAAACAGCAGCCAGGCGCCGAGGGAGCCCCAGACGAAGGGCGTGCCGAAAGGCATCAGGGCGATGAGCGCGGTGAACGCGCCGAACAGCACCGGCGCCCGCACTCCGGCGAACCAGTAGCCGATGCCCGCAAGCAGGCCCTGTGCGAACGCGGTCAGGACCAGGCCGTAAAGGACGGCCTTGGTGGTGGTGCCGATTGCGGCAATGTAGCCATCGACGCGCGTGCCGAGGAAGCGCCGCAATACGCGCCGCACCTGGTTCAGCAGGCTTTCCCCGTCACGGTAAATGAACAAGACGGTGAGCACGGCGAAACCGAGCTTGAGCGCATTTTGTGCCACCCCGCCGACCAGATCTCCGAGTTCGCCCAGCCATTGCTGGGTCCAGCTCGCCAGTTGGGCGCGCAGCGCGGCGGGGTCGGTGGTGAATTGGTCGAGCAGGTCCTGCAGCCGTTCGCCTATCCACGGCAAGCGCAGCACGAATTCGGGCAGCCGGTGCGTCCCCTCGGCCAGGTAGGCCGAGGCGGCTTGGTAAGCAAGGACGAATTCAGCCTGCAGCAGGGCGAGAAGCCACAGGAGCGGCAGCACGAAGGCCGCCGTCAGCAACAGGGTCATCAGCAGCGCGCTGCTCATGGCATGGCCGCGCAGGAGCTTGCGCAGTCGTGCATAGGCGGGCCAGGTGACATAGGCGAGGATGGCGGCCCAAACCGCCGGCACGATGAACCAGCTCAGGACCAGATAGCCGAGAACGAACAGGCCGCCGAGGAGCAGCGCCAGAATGACGCGGCGGGGGACGGAGGCGGCATCGCGCTCAGACACCATGAAATCCTCGTTGCGTGCGGCCGATCATTGTTCCGACTCAGTTGGCGAACGTCGAAGCGAAGCGCGGATAGGTTTCGGCGATCGCATTGCGTATCCGGCCGCGGATCAGCGCCAGTATTTCGGGTTCGGGCGCGGGCGTGAACGGCACCTCCTCCGGACAATCGAATTCGAAACCGGTCTGGTCGCGGATTTCCTCGACGCTGTGTTCCGGGTGCACGCTCTCCAGGCGAAAGCGATGTTTCTGCTTGTCGAAGGAAAACCATCCCAGCCCTGTGAGCAGGCCGTACGGGCCGCCCGGCCGATAGACCCCGGGTGCGCTCACGCCCGGCGCGCTGATGAAGTCCACCTTGGGCACCAGCACCCGTCGCGTATGCTCCTCGCGGAACAGGATCACTTTCGGCACCAGGTAGTACAGATAGGCCGAACCGAACGAGCCGGGCCAGCGCACATCGCTTGCAGGGTAGGTGCCGGTGCCCACGAGATTGATGTTGCCCTGGCCGTCGATCTGTCCGCCGCCGAGGAAAAAAGCGTCGATGCGGCCCTGCGCCGCCATGTCGAAGGTTTCGACGCCGCCGTTGGTATACGCGTTGTAGCGGTTGGAGCCGAGGATGGTCACGCGCATCGCGCCTTTGGTCAGCTCCTGCCGCAGCAGCGCGGCCGCGCCTGGAATGGGCGAGGAGGCGCCGACGACGACATGGCGGCAACCTTCCAGCAGGCGCGCGATCACTGCGACCAGCAGCTCGGCGCGGCTATAGGCGAGAGTCATGCCGTCGCCTCCGTCTCACCCAGCCACTCATCCAGAAAGCGGCGGAAGCCTTCTTCGGTCTTCGCGCTTTGCACGTAGCGGCTGATTGCGGCATCGTCCGCGCCATAGTGCTCGGGCAGGCCGATCGGCCAGGCGCCTTGTTTGGCAAGGGCGATGCGGTTGACGTAAATCGCCGGCACGACGCCCGGGGCCAGCTTCGGGTCGTCGAACAGGTTGCGCTCGCTGATTGCCTCGACCGTGACGAAGGTCTGCTTCGATGCGTGCGCCATGGTGAGCAGCTCGCGCCTGCGCCCGATATACACGTTGCCTGCGCTATCCGCGAGCGGCGCGTGGAACAGCGCGATGTCGGGGTTGATCGCGGGCAGCACGGCGATCGCATCGCCCGGCTGAAACGGATTGTCGATGACCTTCCAGTCGGGGCGCGAGGCGAGGAGGTCGCTGCCGATCAGTCCGCGCAAGGGAATGAAGGGCAGGCCTTTCTGCCCGGCCTGCAGCGCCGCATGCACCGCCGGGCAGGTGGAGTCGAGGATGCGGATGCGGCGGTTGCGCAGCGCATCGATGAAGCGGTGCGCCGGCCCGAACTCCCCCAGCGTCACCGCCGAAGTCTCCAGGGTGGCGATCGCGCCGGCGCCGATCAGGATCTCGGCCTGCAGCCCGCTGGTCGGCACGCACACCAGGTGCAGGCCGCGCACGCCACGGCGCACGAGTTCGCGCGTGGCGGCCATGGCCACGCCGCAATTGTCCGAAGGCACCACGAGCTTGGCGCCATCGGGCACGGCAGCGGCCAAGTCCGCAAGCTCACATAGCGGTTGCTGGTTCATGCTCGATCTCCAATCCCGGGCTAGATCAGTCGGGTAACGCCATCGTACAACAGCTTCGCCCCGGTTACGAACAGGAAGCCGTAGCAGAAGCGGTAGAACAGCGCCTCGGGGATGCGTTTTCTCAACCATACGCCGCAGAAAATGCCGAGCACCCCCAAGGGCACGAGGCCGGCGGAGGTGGCCAGATTGCTGCCGTCGAACAGACCGAGCAGGGTATAGGGAATGAGCTTGACGAAATTCATCACCGCGAAAAACACCACCGTGGTCCCGACCAGCAGAACTTTGTCCATTCTCTGCGGCAGCAGATAGATCGACAGAGGCGGGCCGCCGGCGTGCGCGAGGGTGCTGGTGTAACCGGACAGGGCGGACCAGAAATAGCCTTTGCCTGGTGCGGGTACGGTCTTTCCCAGGCGCGGCGAGGCGCTGATCCAGCGTTGCAGCACGAAGCCGATCGCGACCGCCCCGAGCATGAGCCTCAAGCCGGCCTCGCTCACGTAGCGGAAAGTGAGCGCGCCCAGAATGATGCCTGCGATGCCGCCGGGCAGCATGATTTTCATGTTTTCGCGACTCCACTGGCCGCGGTAGGCCCACAGCGCAGCGAGATCCATGACGCACAAGATGGGCAGCATGATGGCGGCGGCCTGCGTCGCAGGCATGGTGAGCGCGATCAGCGGCACGGCGAGGATGCCGAGTCCGCTGCCGAAGCCGGCCTTGGAGATGCCGGTAATCAGCAGCGCGGGAATCGCGGCGGCGTAGAACAGGGGATCGGTGATCAAGATGGCTAAGCTTCGAATATAGGCGGATGCAGGCGGATTCTCGCTTCAGACAGACAAGTAAGCGGCGCGTATCGATTCGTTGGCGGCAAGCTCGGCCATCGTGCCCTGATAGCGGATATGGCCTTTTTCGATGATATACGCGCGATCGGCGACCAGGTTGGCGAAATGCAGGTTCTGCTCGGAGAGCAGCACGCACAGTCCTTCCTGTTTCAGTTCCAGGATGGTTCTGGCCATCTGCTCGACGATCACCGGCGCCAGGCCTTCGGAGGGCTCGTCCAGCAGAATGGCGGAGGGATTGCCCATCAGCGTGCGGGCGATGGTGAGCATCTGCTGCTCGCCGCCCGACATGTGCGCGCCGGGCCGGTCGCGCATGCCGGCCAGATTGGGGAACAGCCCGAACAGCTTCTCCGGCGTCCACTGCGGCGCGCCGGCGCGCGGCGCCTGTCTGCCCACCTCGAGGTTCTCCATCACGCTGAGATCGGTGAATATGCGCCGCTCCTCCGGCACGTAGCCCAGCCCGAGGCGCGCGATCTGATAGGGTTCGAGTCGCTCGATGCGCCGGCCGTCGAAGCTGATCTCGCCCGCGAGCGGCCGCACCAGCCCGATCAGGGTCTTCAGCGTGGTGGACTTGCCCGCCCCGTTGCGGCCCAGCAGCACCACCACTTCGCCGCGCTTCGCCGACAGGCTGAGGTCGTAGAGGATATGCGCCCGGCCGTAGGCGCTGTTGACGCCTTTCGCCTCAAGCATGCGCCGCTCCAAAAAGGCTGCCCGAGCCGAGATAGACTTCCTGCACCTCGCGGTTGGCGCGGACTTCGGCCGGCTTGCCCTCGGCGATGAGTCTGCCGCGGTTCAAAACGATGATGCGGTCGGCGTGGGCGAATACCACGTCCATGTCGTGCTCGGTAAACAGCACGGCGATGTTGGATGCGCGCGCGAGCTCGGCGGTGAGTTGCATCAGGGCCACGCGCTCCTGCGGCGCCATGCCCGCGGTGGGCTCGTCCATCAGCAGCAGGCGCGGCTGGTTGGCGAGCGCGATGGCGAGTTCCACGCGCTTCAAGTCGCCGTAGGCAAGCACGGCACAGGGGCGTCCGGCCTGCTCGGCGATACCCACGCGCGCGAGGAGTTCCATCGCCTCGCCCACGTACTGCCGCTCGGCTAGCGAAACGACCGAGTTGAGCTTGCCGTGAAAATTGAGCAGAGCGGTCTGCACGTTTTCGCGCACCGTCATGGAAGAGAAGGTGGCGGTGATCTGGAACGTGCGTCCCACGCCCAGGCGCCAGATCTGGCGCGGCTTCAAGCCGATCAGGCTGCGGCCTTCGAACTCGGCGCTGCCGCTGTCGGCTGCGATCTGGCCGTTGAGCAGGTTGAAGCAGGTGGTCTTGCCCGCGCCGTTGGGGCCGATCAGCGCCAGCAACTCGCCCGAAGCAAGGCTGAAGGTCACGTCGCACACGGCCTGCACGCCGCCGTAGGCCTTGGACAGTTTGTCGACGCGCAAAACGTTCATATGCCGTTCTTTCGCGTGCGGGCTTCCCAGCGTTCGCGGATGAAGCCGGCGATGCCCTGCGGAAAAGCGAGCACCAGAAACAGGATGATGCCGCCGAGCACTGCGCGCCAGAATTCGGTCTGGCGCGAGATGGTGTCCTGCAGCCAGGTGAACACCGCGGCGCCGGCCACCGCGCCGGTGAGGGTCTGTATGCCGCCCATCAACACCATCACCAGACCATCCACCGAGCGCGAAATCGACAGCGTGTCGGGCGAGATGCTGCCTTTGGAGAAGGCATACACCGCTCCGGCCAGGCCGGCGAACACGCCCGCCAGCGCGAAGCCCAGCCATTGCTGCCTGCGCACGTCGATGCCGATGGCGTCGGCGCGCAGCGGCGAGTCGCGGCCGGCGCGCAGCGCGTAGCCGAACGGCGAATAGACGCTGCGCCAGAGCAGCAGGATGCCGCCGGCACAGAGCACCAGCGCGAGATAGTAGAACGCGTTGTTGGAGGAGAGCCATGGCGCGGGCCAGATTCCGACCAGTCCGTTCGATCCGCCGGTGAAGGCATCCCATTGGTACACGACCGACCAGGCGATCTGGGCGAAGGCCAGGGTCAGCATGGCGAGATACACGCCCGACAGGCGCACGCAGAACCAGCCGAAGACGAGCGCCGCCAGGCCACCGGCAAGCGGCGCGAGCGCGAGCGCCAGTTCCATCGGCACGGTGTGCTTGAACAGCAGCGCGGCGGCGTAGGCCCCCAGGCCGAAGTAAGCCGCATGGCCGAAGGAATGCATGCCCGCGGGGCCCATGATGAACTGCAGGCTGACCGCGAACAGCGCGAACACCAGGATGTCGGTCAGGAGCACCAGCGTGTAGCGGTCGGAAAACACGGGGAGCAGCGCCAGCAAGAGCAGCGCCGCGGCCAGGGTTTTGAGCATGCCCGCGGAAGGCAGGCGGAGCGGCGGCTCGACCGAGGCGGCGCCGCGCGGTATGCCCTGTTGCCGCCCGAGCAAGCCCCAGGGCCGGAATATCAGCACCACCGCCATGACGATGAATTCGACTACCAGCGTTAGCTTGGAGAACGAGAAGTCGATCCCGAACAGGCTTACGTTGCCGATGCCGATGCAGAACGCCTTGATCACGCCGATGAGTACGGCAGCGAGAAAAGCGCCGGGGATGCTGCCCATGCCGCCCACCACCACCACCACGAACACATCCGCAAGTATCGTCAGGTCCATGGTCAGCACCGCCGGCTCGCGCGGGATCTGGACCGCGCCGCCCAAGCCGGCGAGAAACGAGCCCAGCGTGAACACGCTGGTAAACAGCCATGCCTGGTTCACGCCCAGGGCGCCGGCCATCTCGCGGTCCTCGGTTGCGGCGCGCACCAGCGTGCCCCAGCGCGTGCGCGTGAGCAGCAGCCACAGGAGGACCAGCACCACCGGGCCGAGCGCGATCAGGAACAGGTCGTATTGCGGAAACTCGCGCCCGGCGATGGCCACCGCGCCGCCCAAGCCCGGCGCGCGCGGTCCGAGCAGGTCTTCCGGCCCCCAGGTCCACAGCGCAAAGTCGCGAATGATCAGGACCAGGGCGAAAGTGGCGAGCAGTTGCAACAGCTCCGGTGCGCGGTAAAGGCGCCGCAGCAGCAGCCTTTCCACTATGGCGCCGAACAGGCCGACCACGATGCCCGCGCAGAGCACGCCGCCCCAGAAACCGAGCATGCCGCCGCCGAACGTTTTCACCAGGCTGTAGGCGGTGTAGATACCCAGCATGTAAAGCGAGCCGTGGGCGAAGTTGACGATGCGGGTGATGCCGAAAATAAGCGACAACCCCGCCGCGACCAGGAACAGCGACGACGCCGACGCGAGGCCGTTGAGAAGTTGGACGAAAATGGCGCTAAGGCTCAAGTGCGGCTCGATGGATTTCTTTTGCAGTGTGCCAAGCGAGGAGTTCCGCCCCGTTGACGGGAGAGGATGAGTTTCGATTCCCCTTCAGCGCAGGGAGAGGGGAGGTGCAGGATATTTCGATTACTCCGCCGGCCGCATTTTTCTGACTTCTTCGTCGGAAGGCATGTACTTCGCGCCGTCGGCGAAGCTGAACGAACTCATGACGCCCTTGCCATCCTTCACGCCGAGGCGGCCGACGTAGGCGCCCATGGTAGCCTGATGGTCGAGCGCGCGGAAGGTGATCTTGCCGAACGGGGTGTCGACCTGGAGGCCCTGCATCGCCGCCACCAGTTTTTCCTGATCCAGGCTGGTCGCCTTCTTGATCGCCGCGGCTGCCGTTTTCATGGTGGCGTAGCCGACGATGGAGCCCATGCGCGGATAATCGTTGTATTTCTTCTGGTAGGCGTCGAGAAATTTCTTGTGCTCGGGGGTATTGATCGCTGACCAGGGGTAGCCGGTCACATACCAGCCCACGGGGGTGTCTTCCTTGAGCGGGTCGAGGTACTCGGGTTCGCCGGCGATCAGGTTGAATACGACCCTGTCCTTGAACAGGCCGCGGGTCTGGCCCTCGCGCACGAACTTGGTGAGATCGGCCCCGAACAGCGAGGAGAATATGGCATCGGGCTTGGCGTCGGCCAGGGCCTGCGCCACGGCGCCGGCTTCGATCTTGCCCAGGGCCGGCGCCTGCTCGGCGACGAACTCGACATCGGGCTGCGCTTTTTTCAGCAGTTCCTTGAACGCCGCAGTGGCCGACTGGCCGTATTCGTAATTGGGATAGACGATGGCCCAGCGCTTTTTCTTCAGCTTGACCGCCTCGGGGATCAGCATGGCGGTCTGCATATAAGTCGAGGGGCGCAGGCGGAAGGTATACCTGTTGCCGTTCTGCCAGACGATTTTGTCGGTCAAAGGCTCGGCAGCGATGAACAGCACTTTTTTCTGCTTGGCGAAATCCGCGACCGCGAGGCCGACGTTCGATGGGAAGGTCCCAATCAGGAAGGCGACGTTTTCGCGCGCGAGCAACTCTTCGGCGACACGCACTGCCTCGCCCGGATTACCCTGGTCGTCGCGCGAGACGACTTCGAGCTTGCGCCCGAGCACGCCGCCGGCGGCGTTGATTTCCTCGAGCGCGAGTTCCCAGCCCTTTTTGTACGGTTCGAGGAAGGCCGGAAAGACCTTGTAGCTGTTCATTTCGCCGATCTTGATCGTGCCTTGCGCGGCCGCAGGATTGCTGAAAACCACGGCCAGGGCTAGCATCACCGTGCCCAACAAAAACGTTCCGCGTGCAACCATCTCGTTCTCCCTGAGGTTCATTATTGCCGGCCGTTTCAGACCCTGACTTCCGGCGGCTAAGGCCCGGCGTTCCACACTCTGGCGGCTAGCGTAAGAATATACACAATTTCATCCGCCCGCGGTGCGACGGAGCGCCGTCGGTACGCGCACTCTCGCACGACGCGACGGCGATACCGGCGCCTGGTCATGAAACAGCGCCCGGTACGCGGCCTGGCGCGACTCGGCGTCGCGTCCAAGGGCACAGTAGTACGCGTGAGGCGTAAGGAGCGCATCGTTCTGACCCAGCGCATTCGCACGGAAACTCGACCACCGATACTGTCCCGGCCACGCAACCACGCGAGCGCGCACCGGATTGAGTTCGATGTAGCGCATGCAGGAAAGCAGGTAGCGCCGGACATGGACCGGGACCGCCTCATAGCGATCCTCCCACAGCGCGCTGCCACGATGGTGGGTCGCGTCGACGTAGCGCGCGTAACGCTCGCCCAAGGAGCGCATCAGGCCGGCGACGCCGCCCGTGCGTGAGGGCGTCAGGAGCAGGTGAACATGATTGCCCATCAGCACATAGGCGTGCACGGAGCAGCCGAAACGGGTGGCGTACCGGCCGAGCCAGCCGAGGTAGGCGACGCAGTCCTCTTCACCGAAGAAGCACGCCGAGCGCAGACGGCCGCGCTGAATCACGTGCAGCGGGTGGCCGGGGATCTCGGGGCAAAGAGGGCGTAGCAAGGGCGTAGCATCCGGATAGGCTCGCGGGTTGAATAAGGAAACAACGGCCGGTGTGGCTGGCGAGTTGACACCGCGATGCTTGCGAACGCTCGGCAATCTGTCTGAAAGCCAATAGCAGCAAGGGTTTCCGGGCTATTGGTATCTGTGCTCGATTTATAAAACCATCAGCCGCGCGCCCAGCAGCTCGCGCCGCTGACCCTGACGGCGCACATCAGCGCACCTTGAATACCAGCTTGCCGCGCAGGTGGCGCCCCTCACTCACCTTATGGGCTGTGGCGGCGTCCGATAACGCGTAGGTTGTGATTTCGGGCACGCGGACGGCGCCGCCGGTGACCAGCGCAACGGTGCGATCGAGATGCGCGCGGTCGCGCCCGACTTTGGGACGCAACGATGCGACGTCGGCACGCGGCGAGGCCGGTGCAGTATTCCCCGAGGCAATGAACGCGGCGCGTCCGCCCGGCCGCAGCACGGCGAAAGAGCGCTTCGCCACCTCGCCGCCGACGGTGTCGAACACCGCATCGCAGCCGGACACCACTCGCGTGAAGTCCTGCGTGTTGTAGTCGATGATCTGGTCGGCGCCGAGACCGCGCAGGTAGCTGTGGTTCGCCGCGCTCGTGGTCGTGATGACGCGGGCGCCGATATGCTTCGCGAGCTGGATCGCAAAGCTCGCGACGCCGCCCGCGCCGCCCTGGATCAGTATGGTTTCACCGGACTTCAGGTGCAGCGTGTCCTCGACCGAGCAGAGCGCGGTGAGGCCGATCAGCGCCACCGCGGCGCACTCCACGTGCGTAAGCTTCTCCGGCTTTCTCGCCACGATCGCCGCGCGGATCGCGATTTTCTCCGCGTAGGCCGCTTCCTGGCCGACATCGCAGACGCCGAAGACCGCATCGCCGAGCGCGAAGTCCTTCACCCCGTCGCCGAGCGCGCTGACGACGCCGGAGAAATCGCGCCCCGGAATGTACGGAAAGTCGGTGATCGGGGCATAGTGGCCGGCGCGCACCTTCCAGTCGGCGCCGTTGACGCTGGCCGCGTGAACGTCGACGAGCACCTGGCCGGGCCCGGCAACGGGATCCGGTACGTCGCCATACTGCATCACCTCCGGCCCGCCGTGTTGCATGAAGTACGCTGCTTTCATCTACTCGCTCCCGGTAAATTTGTCCGTGCGGCGCCGATCCTAGCACGTCAGGCGCGATTTCCAGTGAGGGCGAGCAAATGGCGCCGACACAAACAGCCGTTAGTGAAAATCCCGCGAACTGGTCGCCAATCTCCCGAGCAATTCGCTGTGATCGGCCAGCCGCCGGGCGATCACGTGCACCACTTCACCTTCGCGCTCGACCGATCCATATACCGCCATCAGCCGCGCGCCCAGCAGTTCGCGCCGCTGCCGCTCGCCCAGGTCGCGCCAGACGATGACGTTGACGCAGCCGGTCTCGTCCTCCAGCGTCACGAACACCACGCCGGAGGCGGTATCGGGGCGCTGCCTGCCGATCACGATGCCGGCCGTGCGCACCGCGCTGCCATGCGGCAGGCGGCGGACTTCGTCGGCGGCGGCAAGCCGCATACGCTTCAAGCGTGAACGCAGCAGCGCCAGCGG
>Ga0097691_1001244_pt1 | contig 19288 bp, 16 predicted proteins | sample NGESurdeep072012_8_FD_72858 | JGI IMG/M metagenome (GOLD analysis project Ga0097691, IMG submission 72858) | Arctic peat soil microbial communities from Barrow, Alaska - NGEE Surface sample 210-1 deep-072012 | ecosystem: Environmental > Terrestrial > Soil > Wetlands > Peat ... | reverse complement strand
CGCGCGCAACTCGCGCCAGACCATAACAGCGAGCAACGGAGGGCGAGAGCGTCTGGCTCATCGTCTCGACCTCCTGTGGGCCAAAGGGCGTTTGCCCTCCAGCGCCGCGATCTTGGCGTCGAGCAGTTCGTTGTCCATGGTGATCTCGCCCACCTTGGATTTCAGCCGGGCAATTTCGTCGTCGCGATCATCGTGTTCGCGTTCTTTCAAGGCCCCAGCCGCGCCTGCAAGGGCACGATCTCGCCACTCGGTCAGCCTGGCGACGGACACATTCATTTGTCGGGCCACCAGATCCAGCGGCTCGCCGCGCAACAGTCGCGCGACGATCGCCATCTTGCGCTGAACCGAAAAGCGCTTCGGGCCATTCCCATCGACGCCCGAAGGGGCGCCTGCGCCTACTTTGGGGGAGCGCTCCGGCGCCCCTTCGGGCTTGAGCTCTTCATCATTCGTCATGTGTAACACTCCGGTTGAGGTTCAATTTACCTCAGCCGAGTGTCTCAATTATCCGTGCCGCACCCCAGCCTCGGTTGGCGGGCCTCTCTCATTTTGTGCGGCCCCGCGCGGTTGGCCCCTTGGCGGCTTTCGCAATCACCCATCTTCGACATATCCATCCGTGCCGTAAATCGCGGAGCGGGAAATCGTGGGGACAGCCCTGTGAACAACCACGGTATGTTTCGGTGTACAACGCTGTGAACAACCGTTGCGTTTGGAGTTCACAGGCTGTGAACATGCGGTACTGCCCCAGTTTGAAATTTCTGAATTTCCGCCTCCTTGAGAATCCGCACTCCTGCCATAAGCTGCGATATGCTAGGCGCAAACCACGCAAGCAAAGCACGGAAATCGGCATGCCCCTGTTGAGAAGGCCGCTATACCAGCGCACTGAAGGCGCCGATGAGGACCGATGGCGCCTGGTGTTCGACACGGACACTAACCGCTTGTTTGTCGAGCATGAAAAGAAGCGCGGTGACATGCGCGGGTCCGGCTACGGCACCAACACCGACGAGATGGACGTAGCCGCCTTCCTGAACGAACGCGGCCAAGGCCAGCACGAGCTTGTGCAGCTTCTCGGGACTCTCTTTGAGGACCGCAAAGAGGCGCCGAGGCCCTAAGGGCGAGAAGCGCCACGCCGGCACAGAACGCCGTGCTCATCGGCCGCATTGCCAAAGGCGGATAGTGTCTCAATTTGCGGTGTTGCGCCACCCGATTACCGGATAATTGATATGGCGAAGGACAATGCATTACCTGTAAGCAGGCTGCGAACACGCGACCCTCCTGCGTCAATTCCCGAGACCGTTGATGACTTCGACAATCACGCCAAGCACCAGCCGCGCGACCTTCGCGATCGGCAGCGAACAAACGGCACGGCGTGTCGTCGATCTCCTGACCGAGATTTTTCTTGAGGGCCAGGCCGCGATCGCCGCGTTCGAGCATCCGGACGGGCGCTGGGACATCGTCATGCATTTCGCCGAGGCGCCCGATCAAACGTCGATCCGCGAACTGGTGGGCATCGCCGCCGGCGGCGACGTCGCGCAGGACATCACCTTCGACACGGTGGAAGCGAAGGACTGGGTCAGGGCAACGCTCGATGAGCTGGTCCCGGTCCGCGCCGGGCGATTCATCGTGCACGGCCATCACGACCGCTCAAAGGTACCGGCCAACAAGCTCGGCATCGAGATCGAGGCGGCACTGGCGTTCGGTACCGGCCACCACGGCACCACGCGCGGCTGCCTGTTGCTGCTCGATCATGTGCTGAAGGCTCATCGTCCCAGGCGCGTGCTCGACCTCGGAACAGGCACCGGCGTGCTGGCGATATCAGCGGCGAAGGCGTTGCAGCTCAAGCTGCTGGCGAGCGACATCGATCCGCTCTCGGTGCGGGTTGCTGGGGATAATGCCCGGCTCAACGGTGTGGGGAATCTGGTAAAGACCATCTGGGCGACAGGATTTTCAGCGCCGCAATTCGCCAAGCACGGGCCGTTCGATCTGGTGCTGGCGAATATTCTCGCCAATCCCTTAAGGCAAATGGCAACGCCGATGGCCCAGCACCTGGCGCCATCGGCGCTGGTGATTCTTTCGGGGCTGCTGCCGCATCAGGCCCGCGGCGTGATCGCCGCCTACCGCGCGCGCGGGCTGGTTCTGGTGCGGCATCTTCAGATCGAAGGCTGGAGCAGCCTGCTGATGCGCCACGCGGGGTGAAGGCTTATTCCGGCGGTTTCTGCTGGCGGCGGACGGTAACGCCCTTCTCTTCGCGCATGCTCCGCTTCACGCGCGCCTCGACGAAACGATCCAGGATTTGAACGATGACGCCGCGTTGTTTTTTGGCGATCGGTGGAATCGGCCCGCGGCGAAGCGGCGGCGATAGCTTCTCAAACGTAAAGGCAGGCATTGTGTATCCCCTCGTCGCTGAGTTGAAACACTCCTGGAATTCCCCCAGATTTCGTTGGATGAACCGCCTGTGGCAGCAAATCGTTCCATCCCGTCTAACGCAGGTGGAACTATTCAAGCATAAGTTATGCCAAATTGCGGCAATCTGCGTCGCATTGCGGAGTTCTCCCCGCAATCTTAAGGTGGTCAGGCGATGTTCGAAGCCCATTTCCAGACATTCGAAGACGCGGAAGCCGGCGTTGCGCTGACCGCGCGGCTGGCTGCTTTTCGCGAGGAATTGGCGCGCCGCAAGCTGACCGGATTCGTGATTCCCCGCGCGGATCAGCAACAAAACGAATATGTGGCGCCTTCGGAAGAGCGGCTGGCCTGGCTGACCGGCTTTACCGGATCCGCAGGCATGGCGATGGTTTTGACGCAAGAGGCCGCGGTGTTCGTCGATGGCCGCTATACGCTGCAGGCCGCCAAGCAGGTCGATCGCAAGGCCTGGGGCGTCGAGCCGCTGGTCGATCCACCACCCGAAAACTGGCTGGCGAAGCATCTTGTCGCCGGCGACCGCCTCGGATTTGATCCATGGCTGCACACTTCGGCGGCAGCCGAACGGCTGGCCGCGGCCTGCGCCAAAGCCGGCGCGGAGCTGATCGCGGTCGACAGCAATCCCCTGGATTCGGTGTGGACCGAGCGCCCTGCGCCGCCGCTCGGCCCGGTGGCCGTTCACGGCACGCAATTTTCGGGCGAAGCCGAGACCGAAAAGCTCAGGCGGATTCGCCTCGAGATCAGCAGGCTCGGCGTCGATGCGCTGGTGCTGTCGGATTCGCACGCGGTGGCATGGACCTTCAACATCCGCGGCGCCGACGTCTCGCATACGCCGTTGCCGCTGTCCTATGCGCTGGTGCCGAAGGACGGCCGTCCCACTGTTTTCATCGATCACCGCAAACTGTCGAACAGCGCCCGCGACCATCTCGAACAGACCGCCGATGTCGAGGAGCCGGACGCACTGACGCCAAAGCTCAGCGAGCTTGCGCAAGGCGGCGCGTCGATCGCGCTCGACGGCGCGACCGCCGCCGACGCGCTGAGCCGCCTGATCGTAACAGCCGGCGGCAAGCCGGTGCGCGGCAACGATCCCGTCAGCCTGCTCAAGGCCGTCAAGAACATCACCGAGATCGAAGGAACGCGCACCGCGCATCGGCGCGATGCGGTGGCGCTAACACGATTCCTGGCCTGGATCGACCGCGAAGCCCCGTCGGGCGCGCTGACGGAGATCGATACGGTCGAGGCGCTGGAGACCTTCCGCCGCGAGACCGGCGCGCTGAAGGACGTCTCGTTCCCGACCATCGCCGGCACCGGCCCGAACGGCGCCATCGTGCATTACCGCGTCACCCGCATGTCCAATCGCCGGATCTCGCCGGGCGATCTCTTGCTGATCGATTCCGGCGCGCAATATGAAGACGGCACCACCGACGTCACCCGCACCATCGCGATCGGCCAGCCGACGCCTGAGATGCGCGACCGCTTCACCCGCGTGCTGCGCGGCCATATCGCGATCGCGCGCGCGGTATTTCCCGACGGCACCACCGGCGCGCAGATTGACTCGCTGGCGCGACAATTCCTGTGGCAGGCCGGCATCGACTTCGAACACGGCACCGGCCACGGCGTCGGCAGCTATCTCTCGGTGCATGAAGGCCCGGCGCGAATATCAAAACTCGGCACCACGCCGCTGCGGCGCGGCATGATCCTGTCCAACGAGCCCGGCTATTACAAGACCGATGGTTTCGGAATCCGGATCGAGAATCTGGAATTGGTCATCGGCGTCGATATCGCCGGCGCGGAGAAGCCGGTCAACGGATTCGAGACGCTGACCCTGGCGCCGATCGACCGCCGTTTGATCGACCTGAAAATGATCAGCAAAGCGGAGCTGGACTGGTTCAACGACTATCACGCTCGCGTCCGCCGCGAGGTCCGGCCGCATGTCGACGAGGCCACCAAAGTGTGGCTCGACGCCGCGACCGCGCCGCTGGCGCTTTAGCTAAAGTCTGATTCCTGAATCGGAACGGTCGGCTTCGGAAATGCTGGTCGCCACCTCTCCCATGGGGAGAGGTCGGATCGGACAGTGATGCGAAGCATAACCTGTCCGATCCGGATGAGGGGTTACGGCACAACGATAGACCGTAACCCCTCACCCCAGCCCTCTCCCCATGGGAGAGGGAGTGCACCGCCGTTGGCGAAACATCGAACCAACCGCGTCCCGAAAACGGAATAGCGGCATTCCGAAACAGTCATGTTGCCGTGGCCGGATGACGTTACAGTCTGATTCACGGGATTGGATCAGACCTGCATGCACGGAGTGACTGGCAGGCCGCCTGGTGCGGCGAACGACAAGGCCGGCAACGCGACACCCCGGATCATGCTGCCGTTGCTCGTCGCGATGACGGGCGTCGCGCCGATTTCGCTATATATGCTGGTGCCGGCACTGCCGGTGCTGGCCACCACGTTCGGGCGCGATATCTCGATCGCGCAGATGACCGTGTCGCTCTACATGGTCGGCATCGCCTGTTCGCAAATCATCATGGGGCCGCTGTCGGATCGTTTCGGACGCCGCCCGGTGCTGCTGGCGGGTCTCGGCCTGATGGTTATGGCGAGCGCCGCTTGCATCTTTGCCGAGACCTTGCCGCAACTGATCGCGGCGCGCTTTCTGCAGGCGCTGGGCGGCGCCACCGGCATGGTGGTGAGCCGCGCCATCATCCGCGATCTCTACAGCCGCGAGCGCATCAGCTCCATGATCAGCCTGGTGATCGCGGTCATGATGATCGCGCAGATGCTGAGCCCGCTGACCGGCGGCCTGCTGGAGACCGCCTTCGGCTGGCGCTCGATCTTCTACGTCATCACCGCCGCATCCCTTGTCATCGCCGTGGCCATCGCTCTTACGCTGCCGGAGACGCGTCGCGACCGCACCGAGGCTGGCGGATTTCGCGGCGATGTCGGCAGCCTGTTCAAAAGCCGCGCCTTCATCGGCTATGTGCTGTGCCAGGTGCTGGCCTCGCAGATCATCTTCACCTTCGCCGGCGGCGGGCCCTATATCGTGGTGATGCAGATGGGGCGCTCCAGTGCCGAATACGGCGCGTGGTTTGCCACCACAGGCTTCGCCTATCTGATCGGCAATCTGTTCTGCGTGCGCTTCGCGCCGCGCCATTCGCTGGAAAAACTGATCTGGTTCGGGCTGGCGCTGCAATTTGCTGGCAGCCTGCTCAACTTGGTCTGGGGCATCACCGGGCTCAATCAGGCGCCGTCATGGCTGTTCGGCACCCAGATGCTGGTGATGTTCGCCAACGCGTTCGTGATGTCGAATTCGGCGGCCGGCGCCATCAGCATCCGCCCGGAGGCCGCGGGCACGGCATCAGGCGCGATGGGATTTCTGCAGATGGGACTAGGGTCGCTGTTCTCGCAATTCGGCGCCTGGCTCGGCGGCCATTTTGTAACGCCGGTGGCGCTCAATGCAGCCATTGTTATTCTATCCATCGCCTGCGCGTCGACCATGATTTTCCTCATTCCGCGCCGCACGCTGGTGGTCAGCGAACAATTGATCGAACAGGCCGAAGAGGAAGAGTCGGGGCTGCTGTAGGGATTGCGAAGCGGCGCACGGCGACACCCTTGCTGTCATACCCCGCGAAAGCGGGGTATCCAGTACGCCGCAGCGTTCCAGGCCAGCACCGACGCTCTTGGAATACTGGATCATCCGCTTTCGCGGATGATGACGACCGTATGGGTGGCGGAGAGGGAGCCTCACTCCCCGATCAGGTCAAGCCATTCATCCTCGGTCAGCACGGCAACGCCGTGCTTTTTGGCCTCGGCGAGTTTTGAGCCGGCGCCGGGACCGGCGACCACATAGTCGGTCTTCTTCGACACCGAGCCCGAAGCCTTGGCGCCGAGCCGCTCGGCCATCGCCTTGGCTTCGTCGCGCGTCATCTTCTCCAGCGCGCCCGTGAAGACGACGGTCTTGCCGGCGATGGCCGAGTTGCTCTTCGGCTTCTCCGCGTCAAGAATAGTCACTTCCCTGGTCAGACGCTCGACGATGCCGCGATTATGGCTCTCGCCGAAATAGGCTTTGATACTGGCGATCACGGTGTCGCCGATCTGGTCAAGCGCATCCATCTCGGCGACGGCCTCCTCGTCGCCCCTGACGACCTTAAGGCAAGCGTCGTGAAACGCCTTCCACGAGCCGTAGCCGCGCGCCAGCGCCAGCGCCGTGGTCTCGCCGACATGGCGCATGCCGAGCGCGAAGATGAAGCGCTCAAGCGCAATCCTGCGCCGCTCCTCGATGGCGGCGAACAGATTGCGCACCGAAGTCTCGCCGTAGCCCTCGACCTCCTCCAGCTTGAGCTTTGCGTTACGCGCTTCCAGCGTGAAGATATCGGCCGGCTCTTTCACCCATTCCTTCTCGAAAAAGAATTCGATCTGTTTCTCGCCCAGTCCTTCGATATCGAAGGCGCGGCGCGAGGCGAACAGCTTCAGGTGCTCGATCTTCTGGTAGGGACAGGCGAACTCGCCGCTGCAGCGGGCGCGGGCGCCCTCCTCGCCGGTGGCGGTTTCCTCGCGCACGACATCGGTGTGCAGCGGGCATGGACATTTCTTCGGAAAATGGAATGGTCTGGCGCTGTTCGGCCGCTTGTCGAGCACCACGTCCACCACCTGCGGAATGACGTCGCCGGCGCGCTGAACGATGACGGTGTCGCCGATCCGGATATCGCGGCCATCGCGCAATTGCTCGCCGTCGCCGCCGATGCCCTTAATGTAATCCTCATTGTGCAGCGTGACGTTCTGCACGATGACGCCGCCGACGCCGATCGGCTCAAGCTTGCCGACCGGCGTGAAGGAGCCGGTGCGGCCAACCTGGATCTCGATATCCCTGAGCACGGTCATGGCGCGCTCGGCGGGGAATTTGTGCGCGATCGCCCAGCGCGGCGTCCGCGACACGAAGCCGAGGCGCTCCTGCCAGTCGAGACGGTCGACCTTGTAGACGACCCCGTCGATGTCGTAGTCGAGATGCGAGCGCTGTTGCTCGATCTTGCGATGAAAGGCGATCAGTTGCTCGACCGAGTGGCAAAGCTTGGTCAGCGGGTTGGTCTTGAAGCCGCAGCGCTCGAACCAGCCGATCATTGCGGACTGGGTATCCGCCGGCATCTCGGTCATTTGTCCCCAGGCGTAGGCGAAGAAGCCGAGCGGACGCGAAGCGGTGATGCCGGGATCCTTCTGGCGCAATGAGCCCGCCGCCGAATTGCGCGGATTGGCGAAGATCGTGTCGCCGGCGGCCTTCTGCCGCTCGTTGAGCGCCAGGAAAGCCTGCTTGGTCATGTAGACTTCGCCGCGCACCTCGCAGACCTCGGGCACGTTGCGGCCCTTCAGTTTTTTCGGCACGTCTTCGAGCGTGCGGATATTGGCGGTGACATCCTCGCCCTCGGCGCCGTCACCACGGGTGGCGGCGGTGATGAGTTCGCCGGCTTCGTAGCGCAGCGACATCGAGAGCCCGTCGATTTTCGGCTCGGCACTGAAGGCGATCTTGTCGTCGTCGCCGAGCTTGAGGAAGCGGCGGATGCGACCGACGAAGTCGAGCACGTCCTGCTCGGCGAAGGCGTTGTCGAGCGACAGCATCGGCACGGCGTGGCGGACCTTGGCGAAGCGCCCGGACGGCTTTGCTCCGATTTTCTGCGACGGCGATTCGCTTGTAACGAATTCAGGAAACCTGGCCTCGATGGTGTTGAAGCGCCTGCGCAGCGCGTCGTAGTCGGCGTCCGAAATTTTCGGCGCGTCCTCCTGATAGTAATGCTTGTCGTGGCGCTCGATCTCGAGCGCCAGCCGTTTCAGCTCGACCCTGGCCTGAGCCTTGGTGAGCTCCGCGACATCCACAGGCGCTTTTTTTGACTTCACGGCCATGATTGCGCGCCGTCTTTAAGCCGTCGCCGCGCGCAGCAGGCGTTCGGCGGCGGCGCGCGCTTCGGCGGTGATCTCCGCGCCGGCCAGCATGCGGGCGATTTCCTCGCGGCGGTGATCGGCGACGAGCGCGTTGACGCGGGTGGCGACGCGCTTGCCCTTGTCGAGCGCGTCCTTCGAAATCAACAGATGCAGGTCGGCGCGCGCGGCGACCTGCGGCGCATGGGTCACCGCCATCACCTGCACCTTGCCCGCGAGCCGCGCCAGCCGGGCGCCGATGGCGTCGGCCACGGCGCCGCCGACGCCGGTGTCGATCTCGTCGAATACCAGTGTGGGCGCCGAACCGCGATCGGACAGCACGACCTTGAGCGCCAGCAGAAATCGCGACAGCTCGCCGCCGGAGGCGACTTTCATCAATGGCCCCGCCTTCGTGCCGGGATTGGTCTGGACCCAGAACTCGACGCGATCGAAACCCTGCGGTCCCGGCGATTTGGGGTCGGATTCGACCTGCGTCATGAATTTTGCGCGCTCCAGCTTCAGCGGCGCCAGTTCGGCATTGACCGCCTTGTTGAGCTTCTCCGCGGACTTGGTGCGCGCGGCGGAGAGTTTGGTCGCGGCCGAGCTGTAGCGTTTGTCGGCCTCGCCAGCTGCCGCCTCCAGCTTTTTCAACTGATCGGCGCCGGCGTCGATCAGCGCCACATCGGCGGCGTATTTTGAAGCCAGCGCCGCAAGGCCATCGACCGGCGTCGAGTATTTGCGCGACGCCGCGCGCAGCGCGAACAGCCGCTCCTCGATCCGTTCAAGCTCGCTGGGGTCGAAATCCGCCGCGATCAGCGCCGCCGTGAGATGCTGGTCGGCTTCCTCCAGCGCGTTGATGGCCGCGTCGATCGCCTTCACCGCGGGTTCGACCAGCGTGCGCGAGTTTGCGGCCCGGCGCTCCAGCCGGCGCACCGCCGCCGACAGCGCCGCCACCGGCGAATGATTGCCGCCCACGGCGTCCTGCGCCTCGCGCAGATCGGCCGCGATTTTCTCGCCCTGCATCATCGCGGTGCGGCGTTCGGCGAGCGCGGTCTCCTCGCCGTCCCTGGGCGCGAGCGTCTTCAGTTCATCGGCGGCATGGCGCAGATAGTCCGCCTCGCGGGCGGCGCGCTCCATGGCCGCGCGATGCTCGTCGAGCACGGTGTTCGCGGCACGCCTTAAGTCCCAGATCTGTTCCAGCGCCACGACGTCCTTCTCAAGGCCGGCAAACGCGTCGAGCAGCCGCCGGTGGGTCGAGGCATCGACCAGCGCGCGCTCGTCATGCTGGCCGTGAATTTCGACCAGCGCCGAGCCGACCGCCTTCAAGGTCTGCACGCTGATCGCCTGATCGTTGATGAAGGCGCGGGTACGGCCGTCGGCAAGCTGCACCCGGCGCAGGATCATCTCGCAAGAATCTTCAGAGCCTGTATCGCCGAGGCCATTGTCGCTGAGTATAGCCTGGGCCGGATGGCCCTTCGGGACATCGAACACCGCGGTGACCTGCCCCTGCTCCACGCCGTGTCGGACCAGGCCGGCGTCGCCGCGGCCGCCGAGCGCCAGCGCGAATGCGTCGAGCAGGATGGATTTACCCGCGCCGGTTTCGCCGGTCAGCACCGCAAGGCCACGGGAAAACTCGATATCGAGCCGTTCGATCAGGACGATGTCACGGATCGAAAGACGCGCCAGCATGCGAGGTCAGATCCTGGTGTGGTGGTTCAGAAGTTTCTTCTTCTCCACCGCGAGTCAGTCAAGAACTTCGGATTCGGGAAACTAGCCGAGACCCAGTTTCTTGAAGGCCTTCGAGATGTAGGAACCCTTGTTCTCGCTCGGCTCGACACCGCCGGACTTTACAAGATTATAGGCGTCCTTGTACCAGCGGCTGTCGGGAAAATTGTGCCCGAGCACGGCAGCGGCGGTCTGCGCCTCGCCGACGATACCGATCGCCATGTAGGCCTCGGTCAGCCGGGCCAGCGCTTCCTCGACATGCCGGGTGGTCTGATACTGGGTGACCACGGTCTTGAAGCGGTTGATGGCGGCAGTGTAGTCGCGCTTTTCCATGTAATAGCGGCCGACCGCCATCTCGCGGCCCGCGAGCTGGTCGCGCGCGCCTTCGAGCTTGGCCTTGGCGCTGTTGGCATATTCCGACGTCGGATATTTCCGGATCACCTCTTCAAGCGCGGCAATCGCCTTCTCGGTCCGGCCCTGATCGCGGCTGATGTCCGGAATCTGGTCGTAATGCGAGGCCGCGATCAGATATTGCGCATAGGCGGCGTCGGGGCTGCCGGGATGCAAGGTGACGTAACGGGTCGCGGCGCCGATGCAGCTGTCGTAGTCGCCGGCATTGTAGAAGGCGTAGGCCGACATCAGCAGCGATTTGCGCGCCCAGTCGGAATAAGGATGCTGGCGGTCGACTTCCTCGAACTTCTTCGACGCCGCCTTCGGATCCTTCTTGTCGTTCATCAGGAACAAGCCCTCATTGTAGAGCTTGTCCGCGGGCTCCTCGACGAAGGTGTCGTCCTTGGCCAGAAACTTGTCCCACAACGCACCGGTGCCGCATCCGCTGAGAGGGATCACCAGAACAACCAGACCCGCGGCCAGCCGAAGCTGGCGGCTGACCCGGTTGCGGGCAGCGCCAGCCAGTACCTTGCGTAATTCGAGCGTCATACGCTGTGCCGACATGAATTTAAGACCTGACGCCTGTGATGCGGTGCCCGCCGCGCGCCCTTAAGCGTGGTCATGGACGCAATAATTGCCGTGCCCGTGGCCCATGCCATGCAACCGCGGGCCTGTGTAGCCGAAAAAAGTCCGTTAACCAACCGGATACGCAGGCATTTCGCCCGGATTAAGGCGGTCCGAACCGATCGCGGCCGATCATGGTTACTGCCGCAAATCGAGGATCAGGCCGGGTCCGGCGGCGTTCAGAAGAGGACGCTCGGAACACGCCGAAGCGACGGTCGGGAGACGTCAAATTGACGCTAAAGGACCCGCCGAAGACGACGCTCAGGAGACGTCGGGGCCGTAAGCCGGGGCGACCATGCCGCCCACCATTCCACTGCCGACTTCGGCGTGAGTTCGCGAACGACGGGCGGTTTCGGCCTCGATCACCCGCCAGGCGCTGCGATCGGCCATCAAGGCCGTTAGCACCGCGTGGTTGAGCTTGTGGCCGCCGCGCACGGAGCGGTAAGCGCCGAGCAGAGGCAGACCGGCGAGAGCGAGATCGCCAATAACGTCGAGAACCTTGTGGCGCGCGCACTCGTCGGTGTAGCGCAGCCCCTCGGTGTTGAGCAGGCGGGTTTCGTCGAACACCACCGAATTCTCGAACGAGGCGCCAAGCGCAAAACCGGCGCTCCAGAGCCGTGCGACATCGTTCATGCATCCGAAGGTTCGGGCGCGGCAAATCTCGCGGCGGAATCTCTCGGGGCTGAGATCGAGCACATAGCTCTGACGGCCGATCACGGGATTGGCGAAGTCAATTTCGACCTCGGCGCGGAAACCGGCCGCATAGGGCCGCAATTCGCCGAACGAATCACCCATCGCGACTTGCACCGGCTTCAGCACCTGGATGAAGCGGCGCGACGCCGACTGTGTAACAATACCGGCCTGATCGATCGCGGCGACGAAAGCTGAGGCGCTGCCATCCATGATCGGGACTTCCGGGCCGTCGATTTCGACCGTGGCGTTATCGACGCCCATGCCCCGCAACGCAGCAAGCACGTGTTCGGCGGTGGAAACGAGCGGGCCTTCGCGGTCGCCCAGCACGGTGGCGAATTCGGTGGCGATCACGGATTCCGCCGTGGCCTGAACCTCACGATCGCTGCCGTCCAGACCGGTGCGGACAAAAATAAAACCCGCATCTACTGGTGCAGGTCCGAGGGTCAAACTTACCGGTAAACCGGAATGAACGCCGACGCCCGTCACGGTGGCTTGCGACCGAAGCGTTGTTTGCCGGCTAAACTTCATGCGAAACTGCCCACCACTGACTTACTTAAAGATCAGACCGACACGATTGCGCGGCGATTCGTCTTAAGCATCCCCAAGTCACGGCAAACCATAGTCACTGCCTCAAACAGCGCCAACTCACGCTTTTTTACCGATTGTTACCCCATCTCTGCCGTATTCACGCCAAAGCTTAACCAAATTGCGCGACGGATGAGGCCGATTTCGGCCCTGCGATCCCACCACGAAATACATAATTAATCATTTAATATCAGCTGCTTGGTAACCACCCTGCGGTCTTTTCGCCAGCCAAAAACAAAGGTCCCGGCTTGCCCGCCGGGACCTTTTTCGTCGTCAGAATTGTAACAAATTTCAGTTGGACTGCCGGCGCAGGAAAGCCGGGATATCAAGATGGTCGTCGCCCTGTGGCGTTGATGCAACAGGTGCCGGGCGGCCATGAGCGTCCAGTCCTTGGGGTGCCGGCCGGCGGGCATATTCCGATACCGGATCATTGGTCGCGATTTGCTGCCCGACCGAACGCTGGGGCTTTCGTTCCGGCAACGGCGGCATTGGCGACATCGCCGGACCCGAAGCGCGGGCCGCAATCGGCGGCTCGGTCTCTTCGTCGCGACGGCCGAGGCCGACATTGGCAAGGCGCTGCAGCAGCGACATCCGGGTCTTTTGCGGATGCTCCTCGTCGACTTCGCCGCGAGCCTGCCGAATTTCGTTCTGCGCCGGCATCGGCAGATCCTCGAATTTCGGCATCCTTGGCGTGCGAATCGGCGCGCGTTCGGCCGCTTGCGGAATGAACGTTTCGGGCGTTGCGGGCTCTTGGGCCTCGACGCGCGCGACATCATGATCCGGGAACAATGACGGCTTCTGCGCGATCGGCCGAACCGTGACATCGCCGTAGGACGCAGGCTGCAGCGGCGCTGACGCAACCGGCTGCCGGGCGTCCGGAGCGACCGCCGCGGCGATGGCCGCAAGCGCGGCACGTTCGACGCTGCTTGAGGCGCGCTGCGGCGCTGCGGGAGCCGCCGGCACCGGGCCCGACGCCTCCAGCTTCTGGGCGCGTTCGGCAATACGCGCATTGTCGGCGCGCAGCCGGGCCGTCAGATCGGCCAGACGGTTGTCAGGCGAAGACGTCGAAGCCACGGCGCTGGTCGCGGTTGCAGCCGGCGCTGTCGCGTTGCGCGAGATCAGCGCCTGCTCGATACCGGTGGCAACGACGGAGACGCGGATCACGCCATCAAGGGACTCGTCGAAGGTGGCGCCGACGATGATATTGGCGTCCTGATCGACCTCTTCGCGAATCCGGGTTGCGGCTTCGTCGACTTCGAACAGCGTCAGATCCTTGCCGCCGGTGATCGAGATCAAGAGGCCGCGGGCGCCCTTCATGGAGGAATCGTCGATCAGCGGATTGGCAATCGCGGCCTCGGCCGCGGTCAATGCGCGCTTCTCGCCGGAGGCTTCGCCGGTGCCCATCATCGCCTTGCCCATTTCGCGCATTACGGCGCGAACGTCGGCGAAGTCGAGATTGATCAGGCCTTCCTTGACCATCAGATCGGTAATGCAGGCGACGCCCGAATAGAGCACCTGGTCGGCCATCGCGAAGGCGTCGGCGAAGGTGGTCTTCTCGTTGGCGACCCGGAACAGGTTCTGGTTCGGAATGATCAGCAGCGTATCGACCACCTTGTGGAGCTCGGCGATGCCGGCCTCGGCGGTGCGCATGCGGCGCTGGCCTTCGAAGTGGAACGGCTTGGTGACGACGCCGACGGTGAGGATGCCCATGTCGCGCGCGGTCTTGGCGATGACCGGTGCGGCACCGGTGCCGGTGCCGCCGCCCATGCCGGCGGTGACGAACACCATGTTGGCGCCGGACAGATGGTCGCGGATTTCGTCGATGACTTCCTGGGCCGCGGCCGCGCCGACATCCGGCTGCGAACCGGCGCCGAGGCCTTGCGTGACCTGGGTGCCCATCTGCACGATGCGCTGCGCCTTGGACATGGTGAGCGCCTGCGCGTCGGTATTGGCGACGACGAAATCGACCCCCTGCAGTCCGGCGGTGATCATGTTGTTGACGGCATTGCCGCCCGCACCGCCGACGCCGAATACGGTGATCCGCGGCTTCAGCTCGCGAATGTCAGGGACGTTGAGATTGATGGTCATGGTTGCCTCTCGATTACGCGCGCGTTGGTTCAGTTTCCCCGGCCGACGGCCGCGGGAATTGGTGGAAGTCGAATGGCCGGAAAAGATTCATCAGAAGCCCTCGCGAAGCCATCGTCCGACCTTTCCGAAATAACCGTCAGTCCCTGTCCTGAGCTGCCGCGTATGCCGCGGTTCGACGTGTTCAAGATGAGCGTATTGCGGATAGACCAGCAGACCCGTGGGAACCGCGAACGACGCGCTCTTCGCCTCATTGGGCAACCGGCCAAAGCCGAGGGGACGGCCGATGCGCACCGGCCGGCCGAGAATCCGGGTTGCAAGTTCGGGAATGCCGGTGAGCTGCGAAGCGCCGCCGCTCAGGACAACTCGCGCCCTCGGCTCTGCCGCAAAGGGGGAATCCGCAAGGCGGTCCCTGACCATCTCAAAAATCTCCTCGGTGCGCTGCCGGACGATGTTGGCGATCGTGGCGCGGGACACGATCTGCGGAACGTCCCGCTCGCTGTCGCCGGCAGCAGGCACGGACATCAACTCGCGCGCGTCCGACCCGCCGGTCAGCACGGTGCCATATAACGTCTTGATTCGCTCGGCATCCGCAATGCATGCGCTGAGACCGCGAGCAAGGTCCATGGTGATGTGCTGCCCGCCGACCGCAAATCCGCTGGCATGCACGAAGCGGCCGCCGGAATAGGTCGCGATCGCGGTGGTGCCCGCGCCCATCTCCACCACGGCGGCGCCGATATCGGCTTCGTCGTCGGTCAGAACGGACAGGCCGGCCACATAGGGGCTCGCCGCCATGGCTTCGACGTTGAGATGACAGCGCTCGACCACCAGCATCAGATTGTTGGCGACCGTCGCATCCGACGTGACGACGTTCATGTCGACGCCGAATTGCCGCGCCACCATGCCGCGCGGGTCGCGAATACCCTTGACACCGTCGATCGCGTAACCGACCGGCAGCGCATGCAGCACGGTGCGGCCCTCGCCGGTGGCATGACGCATGCCGGTAGAGGTAACACGGTTGACGTCGGCGGCGGTGACCGCGCCGCCGCGGATGTCGGCCGCGGCTTCGATCAACTGGCCGTGCAGCCGCCCCGCCGAGACCGATAGCAGGACCGATTCAACCCGGACCTTGGCCATGCGCTCAGCTAGCGCCACCGCTTGACGCACCGCCTGCTCGCATTCGGCGAGATCGACCACCGCGCCGGCCTTCACGCCGCGCGACTGGATCTGGCTGTATCCGATCAGCTCGACGGCATGGGTGCGTCCGCGCAGGGCGTCATTCGGCGGGCAAGGCTTCAGCCGCGCAATCATGCAGGCAATCTTGCTGGTGCCGATATCGAGGGAGGCCACCAGCGCGGTGCGCTTCTGCGGCATCGGGCGCGTCTTCGGCGTCTGATTGCGATCCAGGCCGGTCATGCGTCACCGGCCTTCTTCTTCTGCTTCTTGAACAGATCTTCGCGGGCTTTGGCGGCGTCTTCCGATAATTGCACCGTCAGCCGGTCCGGCAGGCGCATGTCGATGGCGACGATATCGCGGGAAAACAGCCGATCCTCCTTGTCGAGCTTGCTCAACACCGCCAGCGCGTTGCCGACGTCGTTTTCCGGCAGCCGGATATCGAGATCGTCCTTGAGCCGCAGGTTCCAGCGCCGCTCCCCGACGAAAATCGCGGCTTTGGTCGCTGCGCGCACCTGCGGATAGCGCGCGAGCAGCGCGAGGAAATCCTTGGCACGGGTTTCGGCGCCCCTGCCGACAACCAGCGGCAGCGAAATAAAGCGGCGCGATACGTAGGGCTCAAGCACCGCACCGTCATCAGCTATCACCGAGAGGCGGCCATCCTGCTGCCACAGCGCGAAAGCCGAACGTTCGACGATATCGATCTGGAGCTGGCCGGGATAAAGCTTCAGCACGGTCGCTTCGCCGATCCAGGGATTGGCCTTCAGCTTCTCACGCACGACCGCGGCGTCGAGGAACAGCAGCGACGAGCGGCCATTGACGCCGCCGATCGCGAGCACCTCGTCCTGGGTCAATTGCTTGCGGCCATTGATGGCGACCGCCGTAATGCGAAATCCGGCGGAATTGGCGATCGCGTTGCGGGTGTCGCCCAGCGCCGAGGTCAATTCCTCGACATGGCCGCCCTTGACGATGCCGAAGCCGGCGCTGCCAAGCAGCATCAGGACGGTCGCGGTGACGCCGGCGCGGTGCGGAAGGTAGCGCTCGAGAAGCGCGATCAGGCGGTGCGGATGTTGTTCGCGTTCCCGCGACGGTTTGGCAGGTGCGCGATGCAAGCCCAGCCGCTCACGCAACAGCACGACCGCGCCGATGGCGGCCGCTTTCAGGTCAGCTTGGGGCCCCGGCGATCTCAGCGATCGAGCGAGGCGTCCTCCACCATCCATTGCACGAGCTCGTCAAATGTTGTGCCCGCAAACGCTGCGAGTTCTGGCACAAGTGACGTCTCGGTCATGCCGGGCTGGGTGTTGACCTCAAGGCAGAAGAGGCCACCTGTTCCCTCGATGCGGTCGTCGAAGCGGAAATCCGCACGGCTCGCGCCCCGGCAGCCAAGCGCCACATGCGCCGCCAGCGTTAACCTTCGGACTTCCTGGTAAACAAAGGGTAAATTACGTGCAGGCTGGATGTGTTTTGATCCGCCTTCTGAGTAGTTTGCCCCGTAATCGTAACATTTTTACCAATGGAACAATCTCGATCAGCCCGGGGTCGCACCTCGTTACGGCTCGCACTGCCTCTGCGCGCGTTTTTCCGCAAGCGCGATCTGGCCGTGCAGGAAATCAGCGAATTCGATGCCGTGAGCCTTGAGTGCCTTCGGGTAGAGCGAGGCCTTGGTCAGACCCGGCAAGGTGTTGGTTTCGAGATAAATCGGCCCCCCCTCCGCAACAATGAAGTCTGAACGGGAGTAACCGCTGCACGACAGCGCCTGGTGCGCCCTAACCGCCTGATCCATGATTTGCGCGCTGACTTCAGGGGCAAAACGCCCCGGGCAAATCTCCTGCGTTGCTTTGGCCAGATATTTTGCCCTGTAATCGAACTCGCCTTCCGCCGGGACGATTTCCACCGGCGGAAGCGCGATGAGCGAGCCATCCAACTGCTCCAGCACGCCGCAGGTCGCCTCTGCACCTGCGATGAACGGTTCAATTACATAGTCTTCGGTTTTGGCGGCGCGGCGGACAGCGACGAGATCCTGCTTCGCATTGACGGATATAAGACCGTAGCTAGACCCGTCCCGCGCCGGCTTGGCAATCAGCCTGCCGTACTCGGCAAGCGCCGCCTCGACATCTTCCAGCGCCACGCCGGCCGGAGCCTTCACCCCCGCCAGTGCGGCAAAGCGCTTGGCAGCCACCTTGTCGAAGGCGAGGTGCGACGAAGCTGAGCCGGAACCGGTGAATGGAACCCCGCGCATTTCGCACATCGCCTGAAGCTCGCCATTCTCCGCCGTGCCGCCGTGCAGGCCGAGCACCAGCAGGCGGTTCTCGCCCCTCGCCTTGTCGAGCGCCTGTTCGATCCTCCCGACGCTAGGCGTGCCGGGCCTGAATGGTTGCTCGAATGGCCGCGAATGCTTGAGAAGCACCTCGGACCGGGTTTCATGCACCGTGTCGTCAATATCCCAGAACCACAGATCGGCGTCGGGCAAAGCCGAATGCAGGGCCTGGGCGGTGGCCACCGACACCAGACGCTCCTTGCTCGTGCCTCCGAAGAGAATGGTAATCCGCATCAGTTTTGCTCGATCCCGATCCGCTTGATTTCCCAGTGTAGCTCAATTCCGGAATTTTCTTTCACCCGCGCGCGAACGGTCTCGCCGAGGGTTTCGATATCATGGCCGGTCGCAGCTCCGGTGTTGATCAGGAAATTGCAGTGCATTTCCGAGACCTGCGCGCCGCCGACGCGTAAGCCCCGGCAGCCTGCGGCATCGATCAGTTTCCAGGCGCTATGGTCAGGCGGATTCTGGAAGGTCGAGCCGCCGGTCTTTTCGCGGATCGGCTGCGCGGTCTCGCGGTGGTTTTGCACCTCGTTCATCCGCGCGCGAATTGCCTCAGGCGCGGCGATGAGCCCTCGAAAGCGCGCCGAGGTAAAAACGATCGAGGGATCGACGCCGCTGCTGCGATAGATAAATTTCATGTCGGCATTGCCGAATGTGTGTTTTTTGCCGTCGCGACTGACACCAACAGCCTCGATCAGGACGTCCCTGGTCTCGGCGCCGTTGGCGCCGGCGTTCATGCGCAGCGCGCCGCCAATGGTGCCGGGAATGCCGAAGAAAAATTCCAGCCCCCCGATATTGGCCGCCGCCGCGGTTTCGGCCACGCGCTTGTCGAGCGCAGCGGCGCCGGCGCGGACGATATCGCCCTCGGCGCTGGTCTCGCCGAAACCGCGCGGACTGAGCCTGATCACCACGCCGGGCATGCCGCCATCGCGCACGATCAGATTGGAGCCGACGCCGACGACATAGACCGGAAGCTCGCGCGGCAGGTGCGCGAGGAAATAGGCGAGATCGTCCTCATCGGCTGGAGTAAACAGCGCCTGCGCCGGGCCGCCGACCCGAAACCAAGTCAATTCAGCGAGCGACTGGTTCGCCAGCAGCCGCCCGCGCAATTCCGGCATCGCGGCTTTGAGATCGGGTGTGATGTCGGGGAAGCTCAACGGATATCTCTCAACTCGCCATGGCCGGGCTTGTCCCGGCCATCCGGTCTTGCAGAATTTCAGCATGGCAGGCGGGTACGTTTATATTCTGACCCAGTAGTGTCCCAACGTCGATCGATTGTTCGCCCGCAACTGATTGAAACGGAATAGATAATCCATGCTTTATTCCGGTCTCGATTTGAACTGCGCCGCTGACATTTGCCATCCTGCGAGGAAC
>Ga0097691_1001243_pt1 | contig 19297 bp, 17 predicted proteins | sample NGESurdeep072012_8_FD_72858 | JGI IMG/M metagenome (GOLD analysis project Ga0097691, IMG submission 72858) | Arctic peat soil microbial communities from Barrow, Alaska - NGEE Surface sample 210-1 deep-072012 | ecosystem: Environmental > Terrestrial > Soil > Wetlands > Peat ... | reverse complement strand
GCCCATCCGCCCCCGGCCCGCCGTCTGCTCGTCCGCAAGCGCCAGGCAGACCTCCGGGGTGCCCGCGTCCAGCCACGAGCGGACAACGTCCTGAGTTGAGCCGACCCGGGCGAAGCGCTCCTGCCGGGCGAGGAAGGGTGTCACGGACGGCCGGTCAGCCGGCCGGTTCCGGCGTCGCCGCACCGGCGTCGAGCGCGTCCGGCACCTCGAGGGCGAACGCGGCGTGGAGCGCGGTGGCCGCGGTCTCGAGCTGGTCCTCGGCGATGGTGCAGGTGATCCGCACTTCCGAGGTGGAGATCATCTCGATGTTCACCCCTGCGTCCGCCAGGGCCCCGAACATCCGGGCCGCGTAGCCGGGGGCGTTGTGGAGGCCTGCTCCGACGATCGAGACCTTGGCGATCGACGCATCGGTCGTCATCTCGCGGAAGCCCAGCTCGCGGACGATCGGCTCCAGGACGCGCTTGGCCTTCGCCAGCTCGCCGCGGGGCACGGTGAAGCTCATGTCCGTCGCGCCGCCGTGGCCGACGTTCTGGACGATCATGTCCACGCTGATGCCCTGTTCCGCGAGCGGGGCGAAGACAGACCGGGCGACGCCCGGCCGGTCGGGGACCGCGACCAGCGTCACCTTCGCGACGTTCCGGTCGTGGGCGATCCCGCGGACCTTGTTGCGCTGCTCCACGAGCGGGTCCTCCCTGATCAGCGTCCCGGGCGCCTCCTCGAAGGAGCTGAGGACCTCGATGACGACGTTGTTGACCCAGCCGAGCTCCACGGCCCGGACCTGCATGACCTGGGCGCCCTGGTGGGCGAGCTCCAGCATCTCCTCGTAGCCGATCACCGGGAGCTGCCGCGCGTCGGGAACGATGCGTGGGTCCGCGGTGTAGATGCCCTTCACGTCCGTGTAGATCTGGCAGCGGCCGGCCCCCAGGGCCGCGGCGAGCGCCACGGCGGTCGTGTCCGAGCCGCCCCGACCCAGCGTCGTTGTCTCGGCCAGCTCCATCGCCGCCGCGCTGGTGCCCTGGAACCCCGCCACGATGACGACGCGGCCGGCGGCCATCTCGGACCGGATGCGGGCCGGGTCGATCCCGGCGATGCGCGCCCGGCCGTACGTGCCGTCCGTCGTGATCCCGGCCTGGGCGCCGGTCAGGCTGATCGCGGCCACGCCCAGCGCGTGGAGCGCCATGGAGACCAGCGTCGCGCTCTGGTGCTCGCCCGTGGCGAGGAGCATGTCCAGCTCGCGCGCGTCGGGCTCCTCCGTGATGGCGGCGGCCAGGGCCAGCAGCTCGTCCGTCGTGTCGCCCATCGCCGAGACGACGATGCACAGGTCGGCGCCGTCCGCGCGGGCACGGGCGATCCTCCGCGCGACGCGGCGGATCCGGTCGGCGTTCGCGACGGACGAGCCGCCGAACTTCATGACGACGAGGGGGTTCGACATCGGCCCGGATTGTACCGGGGCGCCGCGTTTGCGGCCGCGAGGGGAGCGCGGCGCGGGGGCGGGACTGGCTTTACGCCGAAATCCGCGGACGTGGCAGGATGCACGGAATCACGGCCGCGAACCGGCTGGCCCGCCCGCCCGCCAACGCCGCACCCTTGAACACCCGGAGGATCCGCCCGCCATGTGCTTCGACCTCGACAGCCAGCCGCCGATCCCGCCGATCGCGGGCGGCGCGATCGACACCGAGGAGCTGGTCCTCCGGTCCGGCGACGGGGGCCGGTTCGCCGCCCTCCTGGCCCGCGCCGAGAAGCCGATCGGCGCCGGGATCGTGGTGCTGCCGGACGTCCGCGGCCTCCATCCGTACTACGAGGAGCTTGCGCTCCGATTCGCCGAAACCGGGATCGACGCGCTCTCGATCGACTACTTCGGCCGGACCGCCGGGATCGGCGTCCGCGATCGGAGCGCCGACTTCGACTTCATGACGCACGTCGCCGAGGCGCGCTTCTCCAGCCTGTCCTGGGACGTGCAGGTCGCCGCCGAACGGCTTCGCAACCTCGGCGACGGGCGCGACCGGGCGATCTTCACGGTCGGGTTCTGCTTCGGCGGGCGGCTCGCGTTCATGACGGCGACGATGGGCCTGGACCTCGCGGGGGTGATCGGCTTCTACGGCTGGCCGGTTGGCGCGGCCCGCAGCGACGTCCCGGCCCCGGCGGATTCGACCGGGCTCATGCGCGGCTCGGTGCTGGGGATCTTCGGCGGGGCGGACCAGGGGATCTCCGCCGACGCGGTCGAGACGTTCGAGGCGGCGCTCGCGGCGGCCGGCGTGCCGAACGAGATCGTGACCTACCCCGGCGCCCCGCACTCCTTCTTCGACCGGAAGCAGGTTGACCACGCGCAGGCGTCCGCGGATGCCTGGGAGCGCGTGCTCGCCTTCATCCGCGCGAACACGCCGGGCGCGCAGGCCCGCGCGTAGCCCCGAAGGGGGCCTATTCCTGGGGCAGGATCCGCGCGCCGTCGTTGCGGAATGCGACCAGCTCCACGCGCCCCGGCAGGTCCAGCTCTGCCGAGGCTGCCCGGAAGGCCCCCTCCAGGCGCGTGATCAGGCGGAGCGAGTCCACGAACGCGATCACGGTGCTGCCCGCGCCCGAGAGACAGGCGCCCAGCGCGCCGGCGTCGCGGGCCGCGGCAACGAGGTGGGGCAGCTGCGGGTAGACGGCGGCGCGGTACGGCTCGTGGAGCCGGTCCACCGTGAGGTGGCGCAGGAAGTCGGGGCTGCCGGTCGCGAGGCCGGCCACGCCGAGGGCGACCCGCTGGAGGTTTGCCACGGCGTCGGCGAGCGGGACGGTCTCCGGGAGCGCGGCCCGCATCGCGCGGGTGGAGAGCCGCAGGTCCGGGATGAAGAGGACGGCCCGCAGGTCGCGCGGGGCGTCGAAGCGGACTGCCGTCGGCGCATCCCCGTGGGCCGCGATCGTGAAGCCGCCCAGCAGCGCGGCGGCCGCATTGTCCGGGTGGCCCTCCAGCTCGGTGGCGAGCGCGAGTGCGTGGTCCGGCGTCAGGAGAAGCCCCCCCAGCTCGGCCCCGGCCAGGAGCCCGGCGACGGTCGCCGCCGCGGACGAGCCGAGCCCCCGGCTGAGCGGGATCTGGTTCGTCATCGCGATACGCCAGCTCATGCCCTCGGGCGCGTGCCCGCGCGCCTCGGCGAGGGCGCGCTCCAGCGCGACCACGAACGCGTTCGAGCGGTCGGCCGGCAGCTCGCCGGCGCCCTCGCCGTCCACGCTGAGCTCGACGCCGGCGTCGGGCCTTGCGATCGCCTCCACCTCGACGCGATCGACCATCTCGAGTGCCACGGCCAGCGTGTCGTAGCCTGCCCCGAGGTTCGCGCTGGTCGCCGGGACTTCGACCGCGACGCGGCGCCCATCGAGGTCGGCGAGGTTGCTCAGAACTGCCATCCGAGCGCCTCCATCACGGCCGGCAACGTTGGCGCGGCGGTCACGAGCGGATCGGCCAGCCGGCCCGCGGTGTCCGGGTCCTTGAGGCCGTGCCCGGTGAGGACGCAGACGACCAGCGCGTCTGCGTCGAGGCGGCCCGCCCGGCGGAGCCGGCGCACCCCGGCCAGCCCGGCAGCGGAGGCCGGCTCGCAGAAGATGCCGGCGTGGCGCACGACGTCGCGATACGCGTCGAAGATCTCGTCCTCGCTGACCGCCTCGATGAGCCCGCCGGACTCGTCACGGGCGGCGATCGCCTTGTCCCACGACGCGGGGTTCCCGATCCGGATGGCCGTCGCGAACGTCTCCGGGTGCTCCACCGGGTGGCCCAGGACGAGCGGCGCGGCGCCCTCCGCCTGGAAGCCCCACATCCGCGGCACGGCGTCGATCCGCCCCGCAGCCTGCCAGGCCCGGAACCCCATCCAGTACGCGCTGATGTTGCCGGCGTTGCCCACCGGGATCGCGAGCACGTCGGGCGCCCGGCCCAGGTCCTCGCAGACCTCGAACGCCGCGGTCTGCTGCCCCTGCAGGCGGAACGGGTTGACGGAGTTCACCAGCGTGATCGGGTGCTCGTCCTGCTCCGCGAGCTCGCGCACGATCCGCAGGGCAGCGTCGAAGTTGCCGTCGACCGCCAGGACCCGTGCCCCGGCGGCCTGGGCCTGGAGAAGCTTGCCGGCGGCGATCTTGCCGGCCGGCAGGACCACCACGACCTCGAGGCCCGCCGCGGCGCCGTAGGCCGCCGCCGAGGCCGACGTGTTGCCGGTGCTGGCGCACACGATCGAGCGGGCGCCCTCCTCGAGCGCCTTGGCCACCGCCATCACCATTCCCCGGTCCTTGAACGAGCCGGTGGGGTTCATCCCCTCGAACTTGAGGTGGAGGTTCGGGATCCCCCAGGCGGCGCCCAGCCGCTCGGCGTGGACGAGCGGCGTGGCACCTTCGCCCAGGCTGACGATCGGCGTCGCGTCGGTCAGCGGCAGGAACGCGCGGTAGCGCTCCAGCAGCCGCGGGCGCGGCGAGCCGGAACCCAGGTCGCCGCCGGGGCCGGTCGTGGATGCCATGGCAGTCAGTCCACCACCGGGTACAGCGTGGGGTCCAAGGCACCGGCTGCCGGGGCGAGCGCGGCACGGGCGGCGGCGAGCGTGACCGACGTCGTCCGCGTGGCGGTGCCGCCGGCGACATCGATTGCCGCGTCGATCGCGTCGCCGGCCGTGGAACGCACGGCGTCCGCCGCGACCCCGGGCAGGAACGCGAACCAGGCGCGCGTCCCCGCCAGCGACCCCGCAGGCTCGGTGGCGCGAGCCCCGGCCGCCGGGGAGGCGTCGGGCGCGAGCGGGCGAGCTGCCGTCGCGGGAGCGAGGCCCGCCCAGGTGCTCCCCTGGCCCCGCGCGAGCGCGATGAGATCGCCGAGCACGGCCGACGAGGTCGCGTCGCCGCCGGCGCCCGGGCCGGAGAAGGCGACGGTCCCCACGGGATCCGCCAGTATCTCGATCCGGTTGAGGACCCAGTCGGTCCGACCCAGCGAGCTGTCGCGGTCGACGGCGCTCGGAAGGACGGCCGCTGCCGGGCGACCGTCGGCGCCGATCTCGGCGAGGGCGAGGAGCTTGAGCGTCAGCCCCAGCGCGCCCGCCGCCGTCACCTCCGCGGCCGTGACACCGGTGATGCCGGGACGACCCAGGCCGCGCAGGGTCGGCGGGGACGTCAGCACGTCGGCGGGAGCGAGCCAGGCCCCGAACGCGAGGCGCGCGAGGATGACGATCTTGTTGACCGCGTCGTCGCCCTCGACGTCGCCGCGCGGGTCGGCCTCCGCGTAGCCGCGGGCCTGCGCTTCCGCGAGCACGTCCGCGTAGGCGCTCCCCTGCTCGCGCATCGAGGTGAGGATGAAGTTGGTGGTCCCGTTGACGATGCCGCGGACCTGCCGGACGTCGTTGGCCGCCAGGTCCTCCGCGAGCGGCGTCAGGACGGGCGTGCCGCCGCCGACCGCCGCCTCGAACCGGAATGTCCCGCCGTGCTCGCGTGCGATGGCCTCGAGCTGCGGGCCATGGTGCGCGACGACGTGCTTGTTCGCGGTGACGACGGCCTTGCCCGCGGCCAGCGCCGCCGCGATCAGGGTGCGGGCCGGCTCGTCGCCGCCCATCAGCTCGACGACCACGTCCACGGCCGGATCCGCGACGAGGTGCGCGGGCGCGTCGGTGACGAACTCGGCCGGCACGCCGCGCGCGATCACGCGGTCCACGAACTTGTCGGCGACGCCCGCGAGGACCAGGCGGACGCCGTCGAACGGCGCCAGCTTCTCCGGCCGTTCGAGGAAGGCGCGCACCACCGGCCCGCCGACCGTGCCCGCGCCGAGCACGGCCACGCGGAGGGAGGCTGGTCTGGACATGGCACGATCCTAGCGGACGCGTGGCGCCGCCGCGTCGTCGCCGGGGCGCTGGGCCGAGTCCGGCGGGTTCGCCTCGCTCCGGTACACTCGCGGGCGATGTCTCGACCTGCCGCCTCCCCCACCCCCGCCCAACCGTCGCTCGCCGAGGATGCGGCCGGCAACGCGCCGCGGGTCCGCTGCTTCAGCGGGATCCAGCCGTCGGGCGCGCCGCATATCGGCAACGACCTGGGCGCGATCCGCAACTACGTGGCGCTCCAGGACCGCTACGAGTCGATCTACTGCATCGTGGACTTCCACGCCCTCACCACGACCCACGACCCGGAGATCCTGAGGACCCGCACCCGCGAGATGGCGACCGCGCTCCTTGCCCTGGGCCTGGACCCGGGCCGCTGCACGCTGTTCGTGCAGAGCCACCGCCCGGAGGTGGCCGAGCTGATGTGGCTCTTCCTGACCGTGACGCCGGTCAGCTGGCTCGAGCGGACACCCTCGTACAAGGAGAAGCGCGAGAACCAGCCCGAAGACGTCAACCACGGGCTGCTCACCTACCCCGCGCTGATGGCCGCCGACATCGTCCTCTACAAGGCCACGGTCGTGCCGGTGGGCCGCGACCAGGCCGCCCACCTGGAGCTCTCGCGCGAGATCGTGCGGGCGTTCAACAATCGCTACGGGCCCACGTTCCCGGAGCCGCAGGCCGTCTACACCGAGGCGCCGGTGGTGCTGGGGACCGACGGCGTCCGGAAGATGTCGAAGTCGATCGGGAACACGATCGAGATCTTCGCCCCGGCCGACGAGATCCGGCGCCAGGTCATGAGCATGGTCACCGACACGCAGCGGATCAAGCGCACCGATCCCGGCCGCCCGGAAGTCTGCAACGTCTGCCAGCTCCACCGCTTCTTCGGCGACGACTACGAGGAGATCTGGGACGGCGAGCGGGCCGCCCGCAGCGGCTGCGTCGACACGAAGAAGCTGCTCGTGGAACGGATCCTCCACCACTACGCCCCGGCGCGCGAGCGCTACGCGGAGCTGATGGCCAGCCCGTCGACCGTCGACCGCGTCCTCGAGGAGGGGGCCGCGCGCCTGCGCCCGATCGTCGACGCGACGATGGCCGAGGTACGGGAGAAGATGGGCCTGCGCTGAGCGCGCGGAGCGCGGGACGCCGGACGTAGGATAGGCAGGCTGGCGGGAAGCCCGACCGCCGGGGCGCCCGCCGGCACGGCGGGCATGGCGGGCCGCTGGGAGCCGCGCAGCCGATGTCCGAGCAGCCGCCGCCTATCCTGAGCGAACGCCAGCAGCGCTGGCTGACATCGTTCCTGGTGCTGGGCTCGGCCGCCTTCGCGCTGGTCGTGCTGTCGTACCTGGCGACCTACTACAACTTCTTCGCGGACGTCATCCTGACGTTCTTCCTGGCCTGGCTCCTCGCCTTCATCCTCTCGTCGCCGGTCCGGCTCCTCCTCCGGGCGGTGCCACGGCTGCCGCGCATCGTGGCGGTCGTCGCGGTGTACGCCGTCCTGTCGGTCGCGCTCGTCGCGCTCATCGTGCTGCTTGCCCAGGCGCTGTTCAGCTCGCTCCTCGAGTTCATCCGGAACGTCCCGACCCTGCGCGAACAGCTCCCGACGATCCTCCAGCCGTGGGTGGACCGCCTGGCGGCGCTCGGCTTCGTGCAGGTTGACCTGGTGACACAGGCGAACGCGTTCCTCGACGGGCTCGCGTCCACCGCCCAGGGCCTCGTCGGACCGCTGCAGGCGGCGGCCGTCGCCAGCATCGGGGTGGTCGGCAACGTGCTGATCGTCTTCATCCTGTCGATCTTCATCGTCATCGACAGCGACTCGATCCTCACCTTCATCCTGCGCCTGGTGCCCCCGCGGTACGCCGAAGAGGCGCGCCTCCTCGAGAGCGCGATCGGGCGGTCGTTCGGCGGATTCCTCCGCGGGCAGGCGATCATCGGGTTCCTGTACGCGGTGGTCGCCTTCGCGGTGAGCGCCGCGCTGGGGCTGCCCTACGTGCCCGTCATCACGGCCAGCGCGGGCCTCCTGATGGCGGTCCCCTTCTTCGGGCCCTTCGTGGCATGGATACCGCCGGTCCTCGTCGCGTTCGTGAGCGTCCCGGACGCGACCGTGGCGGCGCTCATCGGGATGGCCGTCGGCTGGGTCGTGGTCATGAACGTGGTCCAGCCACGGGTCATGGCGGACGCGGTCGGCATCCCGCCGATCGTCGTCTTCGCGAGCGTCCTCATCGGCTCCAAGGTCGCCGGGGTGCCCGGCGCGATCTTCGGCCTGCCGATCGCCGCCGTCCTGAGCGCCGTCTTCATGTTCCTGCTGCGCCGGTCGCTCGGGGACCAGGGAAGCGTCGCCGTCCGCGCGGCCCGCCGCCTCGAGGCACGCGAGGGGCGTCCCGTCCGGGTTCCGCGTGAGCCGGATCCCGCCGCCGACGCGTCGCCCGAGTGACCCCGGCGTCCGCCGCGGCTACCGCGGACCCTGCGGCGCCCCCGCCGGCAGGCAGGCGACCGCGCATCCTCGTCACGAACGACGACGGGATCGAGTCGCGCGGCCTGCTGGCCCTCGCGCAGGCGATGGCGACCCTCGGCGACGTCCTGGTGATCGCACCGGAGACGAACCAGAGCGCGGTCGGCCATTCGCGGACGATGTGGAGGCCGCTGCGCGTGCGGGAGCGGACGCTGGCCGACGGCACCCCCGCATGGTCGATCGACGGCTCGCCGTCGGACGCCGTCGGGCTGGTCTTCCTGGGTCTCCTCCCGGGCCCGATCGACCTGGTGGCGAGCGGAATCAACCACGGCGCGAACCTCGGCGACGACATCACCTACTCGGGGACCGTGAGCGCCGCGATGGAGGCAGTGCTCTCGGGGTGCCCCGCGTTCGCGATCAGCCACGACGACTTCGCGCCCGATGACTTCACGCTCGCCGCAGCGGCCGCCATCATGGTCGCCCGGGCGATCCTGGAGCGCGGCCTGGAACCGGCCCAGCTCCTCAACGTGAACGTGCCGGCGATCCCGCTCGAGGCCTGCGCGGGGATCGAGGTCACCCGGCTCGGCAAGCGCGTCTACCAGGACGAGCTCATCCGGCGCGAGGATCCGCGCGGCGTCCCGTACTACTGGGTCGGCGGGCCGCCGCCGACCGGGCAGGCGATCCCCGGGACCGACGTCCACGCGGTCCTCCACGACCGCGTCTCGATCACGCCGATCCAGCTTGACCTGACCGCCGACCGCTTCCTCGAACGGCTGCGGGGCTGGGAGCTGCGGCTCCCGGGCTGACCGGGCGCCGGCAGCCGAGGCGGCCGTGGCTCCCCCGCCGGACGCCCGATCGGGGTCGCACCGGCCGCGAGCGAGCTCCCCTACCGGCGTCTATTCCGGTCGGCGAGGATCTCCCTGACGGCGTTCTGGGCCGGCGCGCCGGTGACGCCGCCGCCCGGGTGGGCTCCGGGCCCGACGAGGTAGAGCCCCGCCACCGGCATCCGGTACCGGGCATGGCCGACAAGCGGGCGCCAGGCGAACCATGCGTCGAGCCCGGGCTCCTGGTGGTACGGGTGGCCGCCCGTCAGGCCGTACTCGGCCTCGAGGTCGACCGGCGTGAGAACCTCCCGGGCGGTCACGAGCCCGGAGATCCCCGGCGCGACGGACTCCAGCCGGGCCACCACCCGGTCCCCCAGCGCCTCCCGGGCCGCCGTGTCCCACGTCCCGTCCGCGAGCCGGTACGGGACGTACTGCGCGATGACGCTCATGACGTGGCCGCCGTCCGGCGCGAGCGAGGGGTCCACGAGCGTCGGGATCGTGGCCTCCAGGAGGAGGTCGTCGGAGACGCGGCCGTATTTCGAGGCGTCGAAGGCCCGCTCCATGTCGTCGATGCTGATGGCGCCCACGAGGATCCGGCCCCGGAGTCGGCGTGCCGCGTCGGCGCGCTCCCCCGCCGCCGGGAAGGTCGGCAGCGCCGCCAGTCCCAGGTTGACCCTGGCCACACGTCCCGGCTGCCGGATGTTGCCCGCCCGCCAACGCAGGTTCGGGCCCAGCTCAAGGGGCGGCAGCAGCTCGAGCAGCGTCCGCTTCGGGTCCAGACCGGACGCGACGATCGGCGCCGCGATCTCGTCGCCGGACGCCAGCACCACCCCGGTCGCGCGGCCGTCGTCCGTGGTCACGCCGACCACCTCGACACCGGTCCGGATCTCGGCGCCGAAGCCCCGGGCGGCCCCCGCGAGGGCGTCGGCGAGCGCGCCGGGGCCGCCTTTCGCGTAGACGGTCTGGCCGGCCGCCCCGCCGTCGTTCCCGGCCGAGTCCGCGAGCAGCGCCGCGGTCGTCCCCATCGACCAGGCCCCCAGCGCGGTGAACGCGACCGCGCGCATCGCGACGGCCGCGCGGACCGGCTCGGTCTCGAACGACTCCGCCACGAAGTCCGCGATCGCCATCGGCAGGATACGGAGCAGCTGGCGCGCGTCGTCCTTCGAGAGCTTCTTGAAGGCGCGGCCCAGGAGCAGCCCCGTGATCGCGTCGGCCAGGCTGCCGCCGCTGGTCGCGGGCGGCGTCGCTTCGTTCAACGAGGCGATGAACGCGGCGAGCGCCCGGACGTGCCGGTCGAACTCAACCCAGGCCGCGCCGTCGGCCGCGGACCATGCGCGCAGCTCGTCCGCGGTGCGGGCGGGATCGGTCCACAGCGTGACCCCGCGGCCGTCCGGCTGCGGCGCGAAGGCGCGGACCTCGGGCGCGACGAGCGTCAGCCCGTGGCCGCGCAGGCCCAGCTCTCGGGCGACGGAGGGCCGCAACCGCCCGACCGTGTGGAAGAGGCCGGGCGCGCGCCTGCCGTCGGCGAGCGGGCGCGTCTCGACCGTGCCGCCGAGCGTCGCGCGCTTCTCGAGCACGAGCGTCCGGAGGCCGGCCTTCGCGAGGTAGGCGCCGGCGACCAGGCCGTTGTGGCCGCCGCCGACCACGATGGCTTCGAACGGGGCGGAGGATTGGCTGGACATCGCTCAGGCCACCCTGGTCCGGCGGGCCTTGAGCAGCTCGAGCGCCGCGAGCCGCCCGTTCGCGCCCATGATCCCGCCCCCCGGATGCGTCGACGACCCGCACATCCAGTAGTCGCGGATCGGCGTCCGGTAGCGAGCCCAACCCGGTATGGGCCGGCTGAAGAAGAGCTGCTCCAGGGACAGCTCGCCGTGGAAGATGTTGCCCTCGGTCAGGCCCCAGTCGCGCTCCATGTCCAGCGGCGAGACCACCTGCTTCTCGACGATGACGTCCTTCAGGTTCGGCGCGAACTCGCTGACGAGGTCGATCACCGCGTTCCCGAACGCCTCCTTCTGGTTGTCCCAGTCCTGCGCGCCCTCGGCCAGGTTGTAGGGGGCGTACTGGACGAAGCAGCTCATGACGTGCTTGCCCGGCGGCGCCACGGACGGGTCCACGAGGCTGGGGAAGACCATGTCGACATAGGGCCGGCGGCTGAAGCGGCCGTACTTCGCCTCGTCGTAGGCGCGCTCCATGTGCTCGAGCGACGGGCTGATGCTCACCGCGCCGCGGAGGTACTCGGTGCCGCCCGGGTTGGTGGTGAAGGTGGGCAGCGCGTCGAGGGCCAGGTTCACCTTGCCGGAGCTGCCCCGGAACTTGAAGCGGCGCACCTGGGCCTCGAAGTCGGCCGGCAGCACGCGCGGCTCGAGGAGCTGAAGGAACGTCCGGCGGACATCGGCCGACGAGATGACGACGTTCGCCGCGATCTCCTCGCCGCTCTCGAGGACCACGCCGGTGGCGCGGTCGCCGGACGGGGTGAGCGCGACGCGGCTGACGCCGGCGTCGGTGCGGATCTCCGCCCCCTGGGCGCGGGCGGCACGCGCGATCGCCTCGCTGATCGCCCCGGTCCCGCCCTTGTGGAGGCCCCACGCGCGGAAGGCGCCGTCGATCTCGCCCATGTAGTGGTGGAGCAGGACGTATGCCGTGCCGGGCGAGCGGACGCCCAGGAAGGTGCCGATGATGCCCGACGCGGACATCGTCGCCTTGAGCGGCTCCGTCTCGAACCACTGGTCGAGGAAGTCCGCCGCGCTCATGGTCATGAGGCCCACGAAGGCTGCCTGCTGGCGATCCGGCAGCCTCGCGAAGTCGCGGCCCAGCCCCAGGACACCCAGCCAGTCGCGCGGATCGATGCTCGTGGGGTCGGGCGGCACCATCCCCAGGATCGGCTTGATGAAGCGCGCCATGTCGGCCATCAGCTGGCCGTACTCCTCGTACGCGTCGGCGTCCGTGGCGGACCAGCGCCGGATCTCGCGCATCGTCGCCGCGTGGTCGTCGCGCCGCCACAGGTAGTCGCCGTGGAGCGGGGTGAACGTGCCGTCGAGGGGCAGGATCTCCAGGCCGTGCTTCGCCAGCTCCAGGTCCCGGATGATCTCGGGCCGGAGCAGGCTGACGACGTAGGAGAGCACGCTGAACGTGTATCCGGGGACGATCTCGTCGCTCGTCGTGGCCCCGCCCAGGATGCGGCGCTTCTCGAGGACGAGCGTCCGCCAGCCGGCCTTCGCGAGGTACGCCGCGGTGGTGAGGCCGTTGTGGCCTCCGCCGATGATCACCGCGTCATAGCGCTGCGCCACGCGGGTCCCTCCTTGGTCTCGTGTTTCTCAGGTTCGTGGTGGTCGAGGTTCGAGCGGTCAGGCGCGCTTGCGCGGCGGGTCGAAGAACGGGAGCTCGACGACGGTGGCGGCGACCGTGCCCCGGCGCGCCTCGACCGTCCATTCCATCGCCAGGCGCGTCCCGGTTCGCGCGTGGACGAACCCGACCGAGGCCAGGCCCAGCATCTTCTTGAGGATCGGGCTCCACCCGGTGCTGGTGACCCGCCCGACCTGCCGGCCGCCCGCGTAGATCGGGACCGGCGTGCGGCTCACGATCGGTGGCGCGGACGGGGCCAGTCCCTGGGCAGCGTACAGCGCCTCGATCCCGGTCCAGTCGATGTCGAGGCCCACGAGACGGCGCGGCGGCCCGCCGGCCGCCATCTCCGCGACGAGCGCGCGGCGGCCGATGAAGTCGCCGGCGGCAAGGTCCACCAGCCTGCCCAGCCCGATCTCGTAGGGCGAGTAGCTCTGGCTGGGGATGTGGGAATGGACCGCGCTCGTGTAGTCGACCTCGATGAGGACCAGGCCGGCCTCGAGGCGCACGACGTCGAGCGCCAGCATGCCGGCCGGCCGGAGCCGGTAGGGCTCGCCGGCGGAGACCAGCGCGTCCCACGCCTCCACGGCGCGATCGGCGGGGATCCAGAGCTCGTAGCCCAGGTCGCCGGTGTACCCGGTGCGCGAGACGTCGATCGGGACGCCGGCCAGCGTCGCGGGCCGGCGCCGGAAGTAGCGGAGATCGGCGAACGAGGCGCCCGTGGCTGCCTCCAGCACATCCCGGCTCAGGGGTCCCTGGAGGGCCACCGCGGCGACGGACTCGCTGACGTCCCGGACGTCCACGTCCAGCCCGTGGGCGTTCATGCGCAGCCACCGGACCTGGGGATCGGCAGCCGTCCAGCGAACCACCTGCGTGCCGTCCTCGTCCTCGAGCCGGTGGACGGTGCCGTCGTCGAGCACCCGGCCGTGCTCGTCGCACCACGGCGTGTAGAAGACCCGGCCCGGCGTCAGCTTCGTCGCGTCGCGCACGATCAGCCGGTCCACCAGGCGAACCGCGTCGGGACCGCGCAGCTCGTACTTGAAGAGCGGGCTCACGTCGATGAGCGCGGCCGCCTCGCGGATCGCGTTGTACTCGATCACATGTGAGTCGTGGTACGCGCTGGCGGCGAAGAAACCGGACCAGGTCCGCCACTGGAGGTGGGCGTTGAGGGGCGCGGTGCGGGGATGGAAGGCGGTCCCGACCGTCACGTGGTGTGCTCCTCCGCTTGGATGCCGGCGCGCAGCCGGACCGACTGGCTGTGGCCCGCATTGTGCATGAAGCATATGCAGGCTGGATCCCGCGCTCCCGGGGGCGGGTCCGCCCCGCGTCAGGCCGGCGCCTCGGCCTCGTACGCGAGCACGGGCACGCCCATCCGGACGAAGTCATCCGGGTTGCGGGTCACGACCGTGGCCCCCAGCGACCACGCGACGCCCGCGATGAGCGCGTCCCCGAGGGTTCGCGGGCTGGTCCGCCCGCCGCGACGCCGCGCCTCGCCCGCCCATCGGGCCGCGTCGGGAAGTGTCGCGACGTACTCCAGCGCCTGGATCATCGACGCGATTGCGGCCAGCTCCTCGTCGCTTCCGCGCGAGCACGCCTCGGCCACCACCGCGTCGCAGGTGAAGAGGTCACCCGTCTCCTCGAACAGGCGCCGGACCAGCGCGACGGCGGCCGGCCGATTGGCGGCGTGGTCGATCAGGAGCGTCGTGTCCAGGACGTACGGCATGCGACTCCCTCACCGGGGCTGGTAGCTCGAGGTTGGGCCGGTCCCACGAGGCGCGGATCTCGCGCAGGATCCGGAGGGTCTCCTCGGGGGTCTTCCCCCAGGCATCGGACCCCTCCAGCGCGCCCCGATTCTCTTCCCAGACCTTCTTCATCCGGTCGCGCTTCGCCTGCCTGAGCAGGACCTCGGCGATCCAGGCGCTGCGGCCGCGCGGCCCGGCGACTTCGTCGATCATCGCGAGGGTCTCGGCGGGAAGCGTCACGTTCGTACGGACGAGCGGCATCCAGGCCTCCGTGTGCGGCGCAGTGTGCATCTGCGTGTGCCGACCATAGCACACGGCGATCCGCGCTTCCGGCGGCAGCGTCCGACCTACGGGCCGACGCGAGCGAACGCCGCCGTGTAGCCGGCCAGGGTGGGGCCGTCCATCCCGGTTCCCACCGCCTGCCAGGCCACGTCTCCGCCGGTCGAGGCGGCCGCCACGAGCCACGATCCGTCGCCGGGGTCCAGCAGCCGCGCGTCCCGGTCCCCGAAGCGAGCGCTCCCGGCGTCGGTCCCCGTCGGCATACATGCGGGCACGCCGGCGCAGTAGCCGCCCTCGCGGACCACGATCCGGGCGCCGCCCGGCCCCCTGTACGTGATGGACAGCTGGCCGCCGTTGGAGAGTCGATACGAGCCGCTCTCGACGAACCAGCCCGTGGGCAGCGTCGCGCAGTAGACGTCCCAGGTCACGCTCGACGCGAGCGCGGCGTAGAAGTCGCGGTTCTCAGCTGAGCCGCTGCAGGCGTCCGCCGAGCCGGGCGCGGGCGAGGGGCCGACGGTCGGAGGCAATGCGCCGCTCGCGTCCGGGGAGGGCGACCCGCCGGGCTCGACGCTCGCTGCCGGGGAGCCGTCGCTGCCCGCGCTCGCGGATGGCGCCTCCGACGCCGGCCCGGCGGACGACCCGTTGGACGATCCGGCGGACGGGGACGGCGACCCGACGGCGATCAGGGACGGTGCGGACGTCTCGCCGCACGCAGCGACCAGGACGGCGACGCCAAGAAGGGCGAACAGCGCGAACGGGTGCGCGGCGCGCGGGCGACGATCGGTGATGGCCACTCCAGCGAGCCTAGCGGCCGCCGGTGCCCACGGTCAAGTCGGCCGCGATCGCGTCGCCTGAAGCTGGCCTCGCGAGGAACGCCGGGTCGACGCCGAACGTGGCCCGGACCCGCTCGGGTGACAGCACGCGCGATGGCGGGCCGTCCGCGACGACGCGGCCGCCGTCGAGGAGGACCAGCCGCGGGAAGAAGTGGGCGGCGAGCGCCAGGTCGTGGAGGACCGCGAGGACGGCCACGCCGTCGCGGCGATTGAGGTCCGCGAGCAGCTCCATCACGGCAACCTGGTGCCGCAGGTCCAGGTGGACGGTGGGCTCGTCCAGCACCATGAGCGGGGCCGCCTGGGCAACGGCGAGCGCGATGAGCACCAGCTGCCGCTCCCCCAGGCTCAGCTCGCGGGCATCGCGCCCGTGCAGAGACGCGATCCCGACCCGCTCGATGGCCGCGTCGACGGCCGCGCGGTCGGCCGGGCCCGGGCCCCGGAACGGATCCTCGTGCGGGAGCCGGCCGAGCGCCACGACCTCCTCGACGCGGGTCGCGAAGGGCAGCGCCCCCTGGCCCGGCACGGCCGCGAGGCGGCGCGCGATCGCCGAGCGGCTCAGGCTCGCGACCGGGTCCCCACCGAGGGTCACGCGACCGTCGCGGGGCACCACCAGGCCCGCGAGGACCCGCAGGAGCGTGGACTTGCCGGCTCCATTCGGCCCCACGAGCGCCACCCGTTCGCCGGGCGCGATCGCCAGGTCGACGCCGCGGACCACGAGCCGGTCGCGGTAGGCGACAGTGACGCCGGCCAGCTCCGCGATCGGCGTCGTCACAGCTCGTAGGCCGAGCGGGTGCCGCGGAGCAGCGCCAGGAAGAACGGGGCGCCGACCACCGCCGTGACGACGCCCACCGGGATCTCGCCGAGCAGCCGTGCGCCGAGATCCGCGAGGACCAGCAGGATCGCGCCGAGGATCGCGGCCAGCGGCAGCACGCGCCGCGCATCCGGCCCCACGACCAGCCGGACCAGGTGCGGTGCGACGAGCCCGATGAACCCGACAAGGCCGGCGACCGCGACCGACGCCGCGGTGACGAGGCTCGCGAGCGCCATCAGGATCGCGCGCTCGCGGCGGACCTCGACGCCCAGGTGGGCGGCCGCCTCCTCGCCCAGGAGGAGCCCGTTGAGCACCCGGGCACGGGCCGCGATCGCGATCGACCCGCCGGCGATCAGCGGCGCCGCGAACGCGAGCCGGAGCCAGCTGGAGCCCTCGAGCCCGCCCAGCAGGAAGGCGAAGATCTGGCGCAGGTTGGAGCCGGCCAGGAACATCGTCATCGCCAGGCCGGCCGCGAGCAGCGAGCTCACCGCGTAGCCGGTCAGGAGCAGCCCCGTCAGCGGCGCGAACGGGCCGCCGCCACGCCCCAGCCGGTAGACCACCGCCACCGCCGCCAGCGCCCCCGCGAACGAGAGGACGTGGAGCAGCCCGAGGTCCAGGAACGCCGCCCTGATCGGGATGAGGACGGCGATGGCGGCGCCCAGGGCGGCGCCGGACGCGGTCCCCAGCACGTACGGATCGGCCAGCGGGTTGCGCAGCAGGCCCTGGAAGGCGGCCCCGGCAACCGCCAGCCCTCCGCCGACCATGATCGCGGTCAGGACGCGCGGCAGGCGCAGCTCCAGGACGATCGTCTCGGCCGCCGGGGACCACGTTCGCGCGACGGGCACGCCGATCGCCCGGAGCAGGATCCCCAGGGTGTCGGCAGGCGCGACCGCCACGGATCCGGTCGCCACCGCGAGGACCACCACGACGGCGAGCACGCCGACCCCCGCGAGCGCGAGCGCGGCGGTGCCCGGAGCCCGTGCCGGTCTCCCGACGTGGGCCCGCGCGAGGGCGAGGCTGCGCCCGGCGATGCTCATCGCGCCGGACGAGCGGCGTCGCGCCCGGTCATGGCACCGCCGTGGCGGGCGGCGCGGACGGCAGGACGAGCGTCGGGTTGATCGCGATCGCGAGGGCGCGCAACGCCTCGACGAACCGCGGCCCGGGTCGCGAGACCAGCGTGTCGTCGATCGGGCGGATCGCGCCCGTCTTCACGGCAGTCATGACCGCCCACCCTGGGCGCACCTTCACCTGGGCCGGCGTCGTCCCATACGCGGCATCGCCGAGCAGGATCAGCTGCGGGTCCGCGACCAGGAGCTTCTCGAGCGGGATGCTGAACACGGTCGGGCTGCCGGTCGTGATCGGGTCGCCGCCCGCCATCCGGATCAGGTCGTCCTGCTCGATCCCATCCGCGAACGTGTAGATCTCCTTGGTCGCGTCGAGCTCGTAGAAGACCCGCGGCCGCGGGGCACCCGCGGCCGCGACCGCCGCCACCACCGCGTCCACCTGGGCGTGCAGCGAGGCATCGAGCGCCTGGCCTGCCGCCGCCTCGCCGACCGCCTGGGCGACGAGCCCGATGTCCGCGAGGATGCCGGCAACGTCGGAGGCATAGACGACGATGACCGGGATCCCGAGGGACCGAAGCTTCGCGATCGAGTCGGGGCTGTTGAAGCCGTTGCCGCCGGCGATGACCAGGTCCGCGCCGAGCCCGACGATCTTCTCGATGTCGATGGCGCCCAGCTTGACCACCTGCGTGATCTGCTTCACCGCCGGCGGGTAGTCGTCGGCATCGGTGACCCCGACGACCCGCGGCCCTGCACCCACGGCGAACAGGATCTCCGTGGTGGCGGGCGTCAGCGACACGATCTTCGTCGGCCGCGCGGTGATCGTGACGGCCGTCCCCTCGTTGTCGCGGATCGTGAGCGGGTAGGTCACGGCAGGCGCGGCGCTGGGCGACGCAGCCGGGGTCGCGGAGATGGGCGCCCCGGTCGCCGGGGGGGCCATGACGGCGGTGGGCGAGGGACCGACCGGGGTCGGCGCGGGCGTCGCGGCCGAGCCGCAGCCGGCGAGGAGGATGGCGACGAATGCCGGAAGGAGGATGAGGCCGGCGGGCTGCCGGCGGGCTCGACTGGGAATCACGGGACCTCTCGCAGGGGATGCGGATCGACGCGGGCGCACGGCAGACGGCGCGTGGCGACGCGGGCATACGACAACGAGGCGATGGTCAGCCGGTCGGGATCATGCCTGCCTGCCCCTTTCTCGCGAGGGTTCGTGCGGCTCTGCCGCGGGGCCGGCGACCGGACTTCCGCCGTTGCGTGAACGGCGGTCACCGTAGCGGGACTGTGCCGGAGTTGCACCGGCTTCGCGACCACGCGGCGTGTGGTGACGGGAGCAGCGTAACACGGGATCGGCCGTCCGCGGGAGACGGGAGGCAGGGCTCCGGCTGCCCGGAACGGGCCTCCGGGCGCGCGTCGGCCGCGACGGCCCGCCGAGTAAGCCCGGGTGAATGGCCGACCGCGAGACTGGGCCCACTCGCCTCGTCCGCCGGCAGCCACACCTCCCGCCAGCACGCCAGTTCCCGCCGGAGGAGGTCCAGGGATGTCTCCCGGACGGTGGATCCGCCCCATCGCCGTGCTGCTCGGCACGGCCGCGCTCGTCGCGGCCGCCGCGGGACCGGTGCGCGCCGCGTACCAGGCCACGGCGGATTCGAACACGACCGCGTTCTCGTTCAGCTGCATCGGGCTGAACGACGCCTACCCGGCCCGGATGCTCTCCGCGGCCCTCGCCGGCTACCGGAACCTCGGGTACGCCACGACCAGCTACAGCGGCACCTCATTCTCGAAGGCGCAGGTACTCTCGCGCACGTTCAACGACTGGGGTTTCTACGTCCGTCCCTCCAGAGGCCAGATTCGTGCGTGAATCGGCCCCCGACCCGGCTCCGAGACAGCAGCGGAGACAGCAGTAGCGACATTCTCAGCGCCCCATCGCCGCTTCCATCGCGTCTGCCGCCCGCTGCATGGAAGCGTCCGTGATGCTCGCGTAGACGTCGGCGGTCAGGGTCGCGGAGGTGTGGCCGAGCAGCGCCTGCGCCGCCTTCATGTCGCCTGTCGCTGCCACCACGGTCGCCGCGAACCTGCGCAGAGAATGGAACGGGAAGTCCGGGACCCCGGCCTTGGCGATGGCATCCTTCAGGACCCAGCGGACCGAATTCGG
>Ga0097691_1001242_pt1 | contig 19298 bp, 18 predicted proteins | sample NGESurdeep072012_8_FD_72858 | JGI IMG/M metagenome (GOLD analysis project Ga0097691, IMG submission 72858) | Arctic peat soil microbial communities from Barrow, Alaska - NGEE Surface sample 210-1 deep-072012 | ecosystem: Environmental > Terrestrial > Soil > Wetlands > Peat ... | reverse complement strand
TCCCGTAGACTACCACATCTCAACGGATTTCCGATGACATGACGCAAAGAAAAAGCCCTGGTCACAGGGCCGCTGGTCACCTACTCCCGGAGGTCTGAGCCTCACCACATCGGGTCGAGGCGCCCGATCGTAGTGGCGTGGCGCGACAGCGCCGCTTGTTTGGATGTGGCTCCAGAACTGTTCTTCCCGGTCGGGACGGCGTACCCCGCGCTCCTTCAGATCGCAGAGGCAAAAAAGGTCTGCGGTCGTTGTCCGGTGATTGAGACTTGTTTGCAGTGGGCCACGGAAGCCCACCAGGACTCCGGGGTCTGGGGTGGACTGTCCTCGGACGAACGCCGCACTGTGAAACGCCGCAAGGCCCGCGCGGCCAGCCTCGCCGCGGCCAGCGCGATCTGAGCTTGGCGGAAGCCAACACTGGGCGTCCTTGGGGGCGCTCAGTTCTTGGCGGCCGGCTCTGACTCGAGCACGACGATGGACCGGCCCGCGACCGCATGGGAGGTCGCGGCCATCCAGTCCTGGTCGGTGAGGCTCGACTGCTCTTCCATGCTCGTGTCCAGGCGGACGCGCCACCCGGCTCCGTACTTTGCTGGCGGCAGGGCGAAGTCGACCGGGGCGCTGTGGGCATTGAAGAGCAGCAGAAAGTCGGAGTCCAGGATGCGCTCTCCGCGAGCGTCTGGCTCAGGGATGGCTTGACCATTCAGGAAGACCATGAGGCCACGGGCATAACCGTTGAGCCAGTCGCTCTCATCCATCTCGGTGCCGTCCGAGGAGAACCACTCGATATCTCCGAGGACGCTCTTGCCGCCGTGGGCGGCGTCGCCGGCGAAAAAGCGACGTCGGCGGAATACGGCATGTTCCTGGCGAAGTGAGACCACGGCGCTGGTGAACTCCAGCAGATGTGTCTCGCTCGCTGCGAGCTTCCAGTCAATCCAGGCGAGCTCGTTGTCCTGGCAGTAGACGTTGTTGTTGCCACGCTGGGTTCGGCCGATCTCGTCGCCGTGGGCGATCATCGGGACACCCTGGCTGAGCAGAAGCGTGGTCAGGAAGTTGCGCTGTTGCTGCCTTCTCAGGGCGTTGATGGCCGCGTCATCGGTCTCGCCCTCGGCCCCGCAGTTCCAGGAGCGGTTGTGGCTCTCGCCGTCCTTGTTGCCCTCCCCATTGGCGTCGTTGCGCTTCTCGTTGTAGGACACAAGGTCCCGCAAGGTGAAACCGTCGTGCGCGACGACGAAGTTGATCGAGGCGATCGGGCGCCGGGCCGAGTGCTCGTACAGGTCGCTGGATCCTGTCAGACGAGAGGCAAACTCGCCCAGGGACGCAGCCTCGCCGCGCCAGAAGTCGCGCACAGTGTCGCGGAACTTGCCGTTCCACTCGGTCCACAGCGGCGGGAAGTTGCCGACCTGGTAGCCGCCATCGCCGAGGTCCCACGGCTCGGCAATGAGCTTGACCTGGGAGATCACCGGATCCTGCTGAATGATGTCGAAGAACGCCGAGAGTCGGTCCACTTCGTGGAACTGGCGGGCCAGGGTTGCCGCCAGGTCGAAGCGGAACCCGTCAACATGCATCTCGTCGACCCAGTAGCGCAGTGAGTCCATGATCAGCTGCAGGACGTGGGGGTTGCGCATCAACAGGCTGTTGCCGGTGCCTGTGGTGTCGTAGTAGCGCGACTTGTCCTCGTCGACGAGGCGGTAGTAGGCGGCGTTGTCGATGCCCCGGAAGGCGATCGTAGGGCCCTTCTCGTTGCCCTCGGCGGTGTGGTTGTAGACGACGTCGAGGATGACCTCGATATTGGCCTCGTGCAGCGTCTTCACCATGGACTTGAACTCGGTCACCTGCTGACCGCGCGATCCCGTGGCGGCGTAGGCCGCATGCGGAGCGAGGAACCCGATGGTGTTGTAGCCCCAGTAGTTCGTCAGGCCCTGATCCTTCAGCGTGCTGTCCTGAACGAACTGGTGCACCGGCATCAGCTCGATGGCCGTCACTCCCAGGCCGGTGAGGTGCTCGATGATCGCCTGGTGACCGATTGCGGCATACGTTCCGCGAATGCTTTCGGGAACACCGGGATGGGTCATGGTCAGGCCCTTGACGTGAGCCTCATAGATGACGGTGTTGTGGTACTCGTGACGAGGCGGCCGGTCGTGGCCCCAGTCGAAGAACGGGTTCACTACCACGGACAGCATGGTGTGACCCAGCGAGTCCGCCTTGTTGAACTTCGCGGGGGCGCTGAGGTAGTAGGAGTACAGGGACCCGTCGCCGTCGATCTGGCCGTCAATCGCCTTGGCGTACGGGTCGAGCAACAGCTTCGCGGGGTTGCAGCGATGACCGTTGGCAGGGTCGAAGGGGCCGTGAACCCGGAAGCCATAGCGCTGCCCGGGCTCGATCGCGGTGATGTAGCCGTGCCACACATGTCCGTCGACCTCGGTCAGCTCGACCCGAGTCTCGGTGCCGTCGTCGGCGATGAGGCAGACCTCGACTTTGTCGGCAACTTCGGAGAACAGGGCGAAGTTGACGCCGCTGCCGTCGAACGTGGCACCCAGGGGGTAGGGATGGCCCGGCCAGAGGGGGTTCATGAGGTCCTTGTCGCAGTCGGGGATTCGGCCATTCGGAACACCCATTCTGACCTGTCGCGGGCCCCAGGACACAACCCGCTGCTCAATCAGGGAACGTGCGCTGAATCACTTCGCCTGCCGAGGCGTTGACGAGGTCGCTCCCCAGGGTGCCGAATGTGTGCCCGTGAGCCCCGTCTAGACGGCTCGCCACGAAGGACTCCGAGACGTATGCCGGTGCAAAACGCGTCAGGAGACAGGCCTGCAGCGTGGTCGCCAGCTGTTCGACCAGCGCACGTGCGCCAGACTGCACGGTCGAAGGGTCAGGGGAGTGAGCTGCCGCGTTCATGGCCGACTCCGAGTGGGTGATGGCCGCGTCGAGCCGGGCGTCAGCGCCGCGAGCGAGGTCGAGCTCGGTTGCGAAGGCCGCCACTGAGGCAGGCTCGCGGGTGAGCGCCCGCAGGACGTCAAGGGCCACGACGTTGCCGGAGCCCTCCCAGATGGAGTTCACCGGGGCTTCGCGATACAGCCGGGCGAGACCGTTCTCCTCGACCAGGCCATTTCCGCCCAGGCATTCCAACGCTTCGGCCACCATGGGCGCGGTGCGCTTGCAGACCCAGTACTTGCCGACCGCGACCGCGAGCCGGGAGAACGCCGTGTCGCCCTCGTCGACAGCCGCAGCAAGCCGCAGACCTAGCGTGGTGGCTGCCTCGGACTCCAGCGCCAGATCCATCAGGACGTTGCGCATCAGCGGCTGGTCGACCAGCGGGCTGCCAAAGGCCCCACGATGCCGCGTGTGGTGGATCGCGCGCACGAGAGCCTGGCGCATCGTGGCTGAGGAGCCCAGGACGCAGTCCAGCCGAGTGGCGGCGACCATACCCAGGATGGTGCGGATCCCGCGGCCCTCGTCGCCGAGGCGGACGCCCCAGGTGCCGTCCAGCTCGATCTCCGCCGAGGCGTTGGAACGGTTGCCCAGCTTATCCTTGAGCCGTTGCAGCATGAAGGTGTTGCGGGTCCCGTCATCCAGGACCCGGGGGACGAGGAAACAGGTCGGCCCGGCCGCTGCTTGTCCGAGAATCAGGAACAGATCACTCATGGGCGCCGAACAGAACCACTTGTGTCCGGTGAGCCGGTAGGTCTGCCCTCCCGTCACCGGGCCGCCAGCCACTTCCGCGGCCGCGGTCGTATTTGTGCGCAGGTCCGAGCCGCCCTGCTTCTCTGTCATCCCCATGCCCGCCAGCACGCCCTTCTTGAGTGCATGGGGCCGAAGGCCGACGTCGTACTCACGGGAGGCCAGCAGGGGAGTCCAGATGGCCATGAGCTCGGGACTGCTCATCAGGGCGGGCACGGCGGCATATGTCATCGAGACCGGACACCCATGACCGGCCTCCACCTGGGACCAGGCGACGAAGCCGGCGGCGCGGCGCAGATGAGCCCCGGTGCCCGCCGGTTTCGTCCACGGCTCCCCAGTCAGGCCGTAGGACGTCGCCTTGTCCAGCAACCGGTGCCAGGCGGGGTGGAAGTCTACCTCGTCGATCCGGACGCCTTGTGGCGAATAGGTATGCAGGACTGGGGGATTGCGGTCTGCCTGGTCTCCCCAGAGCTGCGCTTCAGCAGCGCCAGCGAGCGCGCCGAGGGCCTTCAACTCGGGATGATCCAGCTCCTGGCCCCAACGCTCGATCCCCTCGCGCAGCGCTGGATCGGCCAGGACGACGTTGTATTCCGGAAGCGCAGGCGGCTGGTTGGTGACTTCGTGAGTGCTCACCTGCGTGAGGTTATGCGTGAAGTGCCGTCAGCGGCAGTGTTTGGTGTCGACAATCTCCTGCATCTTGGCAGATTGCGTTTGACTCAAAGCGTCTCGCGACAAGGGGGCAGTTGGACGCCGCTCCCTCGGATCAGTTAATGTCTGCAGGCACGCACAGCGACGGATATTCTGGTCGTTGGCGTTCCCCGCGGACATAGCTCAGTTGGTAGAGCGCAACCTTGCCAAGGTTGAGGTCGCCGGTTCGAGCCCGGTTGTCCGCTCGAAGGCTTCATGCCTTCGCCGAAGGCCAGTGGTCTTCGGCGAAGGCGTGGAACTACCACGGTGGAGTGGCCGAGAGGCGAGGCAACGGCCTGCAAAGCCGTCTACACGGGTTCAAATCCCGTCTCCACCTCGAGCAACCCACATGAATGGGCGATTGGCGCAGCGGTAGCGCGCTTCCCTGACACGGAAGAGGTCACTGGTTCGATCCCAGTATCGCCCACGAGCACGAAACGGCCCCTGACCTGCGACAACGCGGTCAGGGGCCGCTGTAATGGGGGGCCCAAAAGGGGCGCTAGGGGCCACTGCTTGACAAACTGCTTGACTGCGGAAGCCGTTTCGGTGTGTCATTCGGGCCCTGGAAAAGCCTGTTCATGGTTTCAGCGCCCTCAGTCATTACGGGTCTCAGCTGCTTGCGATAGACCAGCTCGGTCACCGTGGTGTTCCTGTGACCGACCAGGCGGGCGATGTCCTCCAACGGGACGCCGGCATTTGACATCAGGGAAACGAAACTGTGCCGAAGCTCCCGGGGGGTCCATTGACTGGAGTCCAGGCCAGCCTTCTGCGCCACTGTGCGCAAGGCCCTCCGGATGTTTGCCGCGTCCATCCGCCCACCGAGTGCTGTGCTGAAGACGAGGTCGTTGTCGACCCATCGGCCGCATGCCCGATCCCGGAGCTTTTCCTGGGAGTGCTGATGCCTGGTCAGGGCTTCGACACACAGGTGGGGCAGGCTGAGGGTCCGCCGTGACAGGCGGGTCTTCGTGTCACCGCCCTCGCGGACCGATCTCCACAGCTCGATCGATGGTGGTGTCGGCGGGTCGTCGTCTGGTCGACCCATGAGGTCCACGTGTGCCCAGGTGAGTGCACGCAGCTCTTCGGTTCGCGCACCGGTCAACAGGCTGAGGACGATGTAGGCGTGCACTGGGGCACCCCTGGAGGCCTCCAGGAGCGCTGTGGCCTGCTCGAGGTTCAGCGACTTCGAGGGCCGCCCTTTCGCCCCGGTCGGGACCCCACAAAGCATCGCCACGTTTCTCCGGACGTGGTCTCTAGCCTGTTCCCTGGCGATGGCACGCCGAAGGATGGAAAGCAACCGCTGCAAGGTCGCAGTGCTCAGCGTGTGCGACTTCGTGGCCAGCCAACGGTCCACGTCGTCGGCCGTGAGATCCTGCAGCTTCCTGGCGCCGAGCTCCGGAATGATGTGCGTGTTCGTCAGTATGGTGCAGGTGCTTACGGTGTTCGTGCTGCGACCACTCAGTCCGAACCTCAGCCATCCTTCGAGGGCATTGGCCACGGTGAACCGCTTGGATTCGGTGAACCCGTCGTCTTTGTTCCTTAGTAGTTGCTTCAGCTTGTTTTTTGCTTCCGTCTTGGTCCGGCCTGTCGCAGTCCTGACCAGACGCTTGCCGTTCGGACGGAAGCCGAGCTGTGCAGTCGCGACCCACCGTTTCCGGGTCTCGTTCCAGTGGACTCCACCTTCGCCTGGACTACGCCGCGTCGCCATGTGCGCTGGCCTCGCGTTCGAGCAGAGCTACGTAATCGGTGATCCCGGCCGTGGTGACATAGCGACGCCGACCCTGTTTGACGGTTTTTAGTCGTCCTGCACGGATCTGCTCGTAGATGACGCTGCGGCTCATGCTCAACACCGACACCACGTCAGGTATCGGGTAGAGACGGTGCTGCGCGACGGCAGTCATCTAAGGGCCTTCCGGTGGTGGTTTCTGTGACGTTGTGAGGGCTACGAATTGGCGGGAGCCACGTATATGTGGCCACCAAAGCGGCGCGTTGAAGAGGTACCTGCGGTGGCCAGACGATACGCACTTGTGCGGCTCAAGCCGAGGAGATGCCTTGTACCGAGAACAAGGACGGGGTGTTTCGCAGTCAGACATGCTCCTCCAGTAGTCTCGAGTCGAGGTCGTCCGTGAGTTCCGATACTTTCCAACGCAGTTCATCCAGTCGCGGGTGATCATTTCCATCTCGCCTACCCGGCCGGGGGTACACCATGGGCGCTGGAAGACCTGTCTGAAGGTGTTGGACGTGGTCGTCGTCTTCAGAACAGGTCGGGTCCACTGAGGGCTGTGGCAGGTGCCATGTCTTGCCGCGAGAATCTGCCGGCCCGGGTCTGTGTCGGCAGCTCAGTCGTCTCAGCAGGCCGGAGGGAGTTCTCGAGAGTTGTCTGGGCGTGGCGTGCGGCGCTGGATCCCTGCTGTGCGGTGTCGATGAGCTCCGTTCCTTCGGTGAGTTGGATGGCTACGTACCTTCCTTGGTTGCGGTCGTGCATGCGTTCCAGCGTGGCGGGCAGGATCCGGGCGGGGGCGAAGAGCAGGCCTGCGCGGATGAGTGGCTCGGGCAGTAGTGCGGCTGTGTGGGTCAGCTCGGCGAGGTCGGTTGCGGTGTAACGCAGATCGGTCAGTGCCTGGTCCACGTTGATTCGCCTGGCGGGATCGGTGTGGTTGCCCGGTGACAGGTTCTCTGACTGGATGGTGGTCAGGCGGGTGTGCAGAGTCGTTGTCGCTGCGACGTACTCGCGGCTGGGTCTGGTGGCGGTGGTGACGATTTCCCACTGCTGTTGAGCGGCGTGCATGGCCCGGGCCGCTGCGCGCAGCTCGACGTGGACCCGCTCCACCTCGGGGCCGGAAAGGTTCCCAGACGTGAAGGAGTCCATTACCAGGGCTGTGGAGACGGCGTACAGGTGGCGGGCCTGGTTGGCGATGTCGCGCAGGACCTCGGTGCTGGGCACGGTCCTGGCCAGCTCGCTTCGCGCGTGGGTGGCCCAACCTCGCAGTGCAGTCTCGAGCTGTTCGTTCGGCCCGCGGGGCGAGGTGGGTGGTGCGAAGCTCGCGACCCGGGTGAGGCCGCTGGGTCGGTCCACATCGCCCAGGGCGTCGAGGGCGCGGGCGGCGTAGCGGGCGATGAGCAGTGGGCGGTCAGCTTCCTGCAGCGCGATGTTGACGAGGGTGTGGCGGGCGGCGACGAGCGTCATGGCGAGCACCCGTGCCATGACCGGGGCGACCTGCGTGTCGTCGCGCAGTGGGTCGAAGCCAGGGATGGTGGTCGCGCGGGACCGTTCGGCAGCGACCATGTCGGCCAGGGCGCCCAGTGTGCAGCTGAGGCGGTCCAGGGTGTGGGTGCTTGCAGGGTCGGCTGGCTGGACATCGGGGCCGGGGGCAAGGTCGGTGGCTTTGATGCTGTACCTGCTGCCGTCGTAGGTCGCGGGCAGCCGCGACTGGCGGATGTCACGCAGGATGGCCCAGTCCTTGACTCCGAGGTGTCTGGCGGCCTGGCGCGCGTTGAAGGTCGTTTCGGAGCCTGGGGTAACCAGAGGGCTGGGATAGCCGTTCACGATAGAAGTCACCGGTGCGCGGTAGTGGACCTGCGCAGGAGTGCCGGTGCGCTCCGGGCCGTGCAGCTCGGCCACGAGGCGGTAGGTGGTGGAGTCGAAGGAGCGCCACTGCTCGGCGGTGATCTGGGCGGGGTCGATGCGCAGGACCCGGGCGAGGGCCTCGGCCCGCTCCATCAGGTTCCCGACGGTGGTGGTGCTCACGGTCGCCCAGCCCCGCAGGCCTGGATGGCGTCACGCAGGTCGGACAGGTGCAGGGTCCAGACCAGCAGGTCCGCCGGCCCGACCGAAACAGGGACGCTGTCCAGCAGCACCAGGGCCCGGTCTACGTGGGCGACGGGTCCGAGGTGGTCGTTGGGGTCGGGTGCGGCGCGGATGGTGGGGTCGATGCCGCCGCGGATCAGGGCGAGCTGCCCGGCCAGGGCGAGCAGGGTTGAGAAGACATCGCCGTGGGCGGCGGCCTCCAGCTGGTTTGCGGCCGCGTCGATGTGGACGCAGGCCACCGTCACGGTGGCGGGGCCGGCGGCCGGCTGGGTCGGATGGGTGGGAGGGGTTTGGTCGGTCATGACATGGCTGCTTTCGGTCGGGTGGGGCGGTTTCCCGCTCGGTTCGGTGCGGCAGGGCCGGATGGCTCTGGAGGCGATGGTGGGGGTTAGGCGACCTGGTGCGCATCAGGTCGGGGCGTTTCTGTGGATAACTGCGAGCCGCGTGCTATCCCGGCCGTCGCGCGCAGCCGTTGCTGGCCCAGGGCCAGTCGCTGTGCATGGTTGATGGCGGTGCGGGCTGACTGGGCGAACTGTCCGCGTGTGTTCGCGCCGCGCGCGGTCATCTCGTGTTCGGCCTGGTCGATGAGCTCGCGGGCAGCGCGTTGCGTCAGCTGTGCGGCCAGTGATGTGAGCACGTCCAGGACGCGAGCTGCAGGTTCGCCGGGTTGGTCGTGGCAGATCCGGACGAGGTCCCGTCCGGGCAGCGCAGGGGTGGGTGCATCGGTTGTGTTGGCGATATAGCCGCGTCGGTCGAACGCCCGCAGGCCGCGGGCGCCTTGGTGTTGGAGCCATTCGGCTGGGTCGAGCCCGTCGGGGAGCCGGGTGACCACGGCGGTCCGGCCGCGTTCGACGCAGAGCGCTGCCAGCCACCGGTCGGTGCCTTCCCGTCCGGCCTGGTCGCCGTCCAGGGCGATGACCGGCGCCCTGGGGTGCAGCGTCAGGACCGCGCGGGCCTGCGCGGCCGAGACGGTGACCCCGCTGGTGGTGGCGGGAGCGAACATCGCCAGCTGGTCACCCCGGGCGGCTGCGGCGGCGATGGCCAAGGCGTCCAGCACTCCTTCGACGACAACGACGTTCGCGCCGGCGTCCAGGCCGTGGTGGGTGGGCCGGTAGAGCGCGGTGGACTTGTCGAAGGTCGGGGTCCGTGTCGGGTTGCGGTACTTGGGCGCCCTGGGGTCGCCGGTGGTGTCCCGTCCGATGAACCCGTCGATGCCTCCACCCTCATGCAACACGGGGACGATGAGCCGGCCGCGGTAGGTGTCGATCAGCTCGCCGGCCCGGGACCGCTGCGCGAGATCGAGCTCCAGCAGCTCGGTGTCGGTGACCCCCTGGTGGTGCAGGTGCCGGGTCAGCGCGTGCCATCCGGTCGTGGCGTGGCCGACGATCGGCTCGCCCCCCTTGGGCTTCGCACAACGGGCCGACGTCGATGCCGCGTGCGTCCCGCAGGTAGGTCTCCGCGTCGCTGATGTTGGCCGGGCTGGTGAAGAACTCCCACGCCAGGTTGTTGATGGCGCGGGCGCGCTGCGGTGCGGTCGAGAGCGCGACGGCTTGAGCTGGCCGCCGGACCGGACGGGTGGGGGACGGCGCCGCGCCGTGGAAGGCGGTGCCCGCCTGGAGGGCTTGGACGGCGTCGGTGAAGGAGAGTCCGGTGAGCCGGTGGACGTACTCGATGACGTCACCGCCGGCCCCGCACCCGAAGCAGTGGAACCGGTCGGGCACCCCGCCGACCGACAGGGACGGCGTGGAGTCGTCGTGGAAGGGGCAGCAGCCCATGAAGCCCTGGCCGCGCCTGGTCAGCTCGACGCCGCTGGCTGCCACGACGACCTCGATCCGGTGGTCATGTCGAAGCGCGGCAACGTCAAAGCGCGGGCGGCCGGTCACCGTCATGGCTGGATCCCGTCGCCGCCAGTATTCTCACCGTTGTTGGGCTGGGATGGCTCATACATGGTTGGTTGCCCTTCGTGGCGAGGCCCTCTCGTCCTGTACCGGTTACCGGGCGCCGGGTACACAAACAGGCCCAGACGTTCAGCCGCCGGCGAGGCTTTCGTCGATGACTCGCTGTTCCCGGTCGGCGGCGTCGGCTTCGACGAAGGTCTGCCACACTGCTTGATCGGTCATCCAGGCGCGGCCTGGGTCGGGGCGGTGCTGGTTGACCGAGCACTGGGTCCGAGCGCAGGCCTGGCTCATCCGGTTCTCGACCTCACCCACGGCCCGGAACCAGTCCACCGCGGCGGCCGGGGAAGCGTTGGGGGCGAAGCAGAGTCGTTCATGGTCACGCAGCGCCGACAGTGACTCGACGAGCGTGTTGTGCCGGTACCAGCAGGGTGGGACGACCCGGGTCTCCAGGGCGAACCGGTCGACCAGGTGCTCGACCCAGTCGCGCAGATCGGCCCAGGCCGGGCCGGTCTCATCTGGCAGCAAGGATGGCCAGTGGGTCGGCCCCGTTTGTTCGCCGAGCCCGGCTGTGAACGGGTCATGCCTCAAAGCCACCGCCGCCGCCTACCCCGCCAGCAACTGGTGAGCCTGGGAGCTGGCACCCTCGATGACCTCTTCCAGGCGGCCACGCGAGCGCTGCAGCTCTGCTGCTTCTGGGCGCTTCGTCCAGGACGTCATGCTCAACACGATCGGGCGGGCGGCGCGCAGCATCAGGACCGCGGTCCCGAACGGCAGCATCCGCAGCCGGCCCGGGGTCCATGACCGGGACCTCACGGCTGGACGAGGAGCTGGAGCGGCGGCCGTCGGGGCCGATGGACGCCGTGTACTGTCGTTCGTCTCGTTGGCCGATGAGCTTGGACAGGTCTTCGAGGTCTCGGGCGTTGGAGCCGCCGCCGAGGATGAGTTTGACGCTGGCCGCGTCCCAGATCGCGGCGGCCTCATGCTCCCCCCCACCGCCCGGGCTTGGGCCAGGGACTGCAGGACGACCATGGTGGTGATGCCCGTCCCGCCACCTTCGGACATCAGCGAGGTCAGGGATGGCAGCGGGTAGTTTGCTGCCTCGTCCAGGATCATCGACAACGGAGGATCGATGCGCGCGCCAGGGGACCCGGCGGCCAGCCGGCGGGCGGCCTCGGCCACGTCCTCGACGAAGGCGCCCACCAGCCCCGCGGTGGCGCAGGCTCCCGTTGAGGTGCCGACCAGGAACACCGTCCCGCGCTGCCGCAGGAACGTTTGCGGGTCGAACTGCTCCCCGGGTCCGGGAGATACCGCGTCCAACACCGCGGGGTCGGCCAGTGAGGCGAACGCGATGGCGACCATGGCCCAGACGGAGTCCCGCTGCTTCTGGTCGGCGCCCACGATCGCCTCGAGCCCCTGATGCCAGGACGGTGCCGCCTGCGGGTGGGTGGCCAGGATCATCACTGCCTCACGCGCCCACGCCGCCGACAGCGACCATCGGTACAGGTCCGTCGGTGTGCGATCCCCCAGGGCTGCTGCGTGCAGCAGCGCGCGGACCGCTGCCTCCGCGGAGGACTGCCAGAAGCTGGAGTCGGTAGTGCCGGAAGCGGCGCCGGTGGTGAGGGCTTTGGCGCGGATCATGGCGGTCTGCGGGTTCTCACACCCCCGGATCGGGGACCAGCGAGTCGCCGACGGTATGCCGGGTGCGAGTCCCTGCGGGTCGAAGACGGCCACCGGCCCTACCTTCGCGCGCGCCGCAAGGGCTGCGGTCAGGTTGTCGGGGCGGGTGGAGGTGGTGATGACCGCGCCGGGCGCGTCCAGGATGGCGTTGATGACGATGTGTACGCCCTTGCCTGAGCGGGGCGGGCCCAGCAGGACCATGGAGTCCTCGACGCTGGCGTAGCAGTCCACCCCACGCCCGCGCCCGAGCCGATGACCGAGGTCGCCGACCCGGGCGTGGGCCAGGGATGGGCGCAGGTCGCCGGCCCGGGCGATCAAGGCTTTGGCGCCGGCGACCTTGGCAACCTGGGCCCTGGTGGCCAGCCCGTGAATACGCCGGGGATCGTGGGTGCGCGCCGTCTTGTTCCTGGCCGACATCCACCAGGCGGCTGCCCCTGCGGCCACGACCACCACGGTCAACAGCACGGTCGAGGCCCAGTACAACCAGGCGGGGCCAACAGCCTTCCCCATGCCGCCGATGGGTTTCCGCCGTGTTGGGCCAGGGCGCGGACGCCGGCCACCAGGTTGACGTGGGGGACCGCGTGCCCTGACAGAACTGCGGTGATCGCTGCCCCGGCCCACAGAACCAGGGAGCCGACCACCGCGACGAACGCGGCGGTGAACAACAGCGTGTCCGTGGTGCTCAGAGCGCCTGGTCGAGCAGGGGAGGGCGACATGACTGGTCTAGCCGGCGGGCGGGTACATCAAACTCCATTCGTGCGTCTGTGTTGAACAGTTGCAGCTCGCCGTCGGTGACCAGGCGCCTAACAACGAAGGCGCGCTGTCCTACTCGCCAGAGCCCTTCTCCTCGTTGCAGATCGGGCAGCTCACCGCGTTCGGCCGCCGACAGGCCGAGGACCTGCGCGGTGCGGGGGGCCTCGGAGGACTCTTGCTGGTAGATGATCTTGGTGGAGCAGTCGGCCAGCAGGCCCAGGGCCAGGGCCCTGGCTTCGGAGTCGGCGGCCCCGACGGCTTCGAGGTCGGAGAGGCGGTGGATGATCATCAGGTTGGCGATGCCCAGGCCTCGGGACAGTTTCCACTGTGATTGCATCCGCGCCAGGAGTGCCGGCTGTCGCAGGAGGCGCCAGGCTTCGTCGTAGATGACCCAGCGCGGTCCGGCCTCGGGGTCGGCCAGGGCGGCTTCCATCCAGGCCGAGGCGCAGGCCATGACCATGGCGATGAGCTGGTCCGACCCGGAGATGCGTGACAGGTCCAGGGTGATCATCGGCAGCGTCGGGTCGAAGGTGACTGTCGACTCGCCATCGAAGAGGCCGGCCAGGTCGCCAGAGACCAGCCGGCGTAAGGCGTGACCGACTTCGCGGCCGTCCACGGTCAGCTCGGGAATCGTCGCGCCGTCTGCGGGCAGGCTGGGGTTGAACAGGGCATCGACGACCTTGGGCAGGGTTGGTGTTCCTGCTCCGGCCACGACGGCGCGAAGCGCTTGGTCCAGGGCTGTGTGTTCTACCGATGTCATCGGACGGGTCAGTGCCGACTCGACCAGCGAGCCCAGCAGCCCGCGGCGTCTGCTCGCCACCAGTAAGGCCCAGGTGTTGTCTGCGATCGCTGTGGGCCTTGGCCCCTCATCCAGGGGGTTGAGCCGGTTCGGGGAGCCGGCTCCCAGCTCGATCGCTACGCCGCCCACGGCGCGCGCCACGACCGACCATTCGCCCTTGGGGTCGCCGGGGACGTAGACCTTGCGCCCGGTGGCGATCGACCTGGTGGCCATGGCCTTGGCCAGCATGGACTTTCCCCGCCCCACGACCCCGGCCAGGAGGCAGTTGGGGTTGGTGATGGTCCCGTTCTGGTAGAGGACCCAGGGGTCGAAACAGAACCCGCCGCCACTCCAGGCGTCCTGTCCGATGAACGTGCCGTCGCTGCCCAGGCCGCCTTCGGCCAGGAACGGGTACGCCCCGGCCAGGACCTCAGAGGTGCCGCGGTGCGGCGGGACCCGGCACCGCCGATAGGAGCGAAGCGCCGCCGGGCCGCTCTGGCCGCCGGCCGGGAGGTACTGCGCGCCCTGCCGCTCATCGGCGACAGCCTTGGCACGAGAACGTGTCTCGTCCTTGGCCCGGCCACGTGCGGCGCGGACGATGGTGCGGGCGGCCTTGGCCTGGGTGCGGCGCTCACGCCTGGCCAGGCGCGGCGGGGTGAAGAACGTGGTTGCGTGGGTGCGGTAGCGGTTGCTCATTGGTGGACCTTTCGTGCGAGGGGCAGGGCTGCTGCGGTGAAGGATCGTGCCTGCTGGCCGAGCAGGAGCCGGGTCTCGCACCCGGACTGGGTCGCGGCGCGCTGCAGCTGGGACAGGGCCGCGTCGAGGTCGTCTTTGGTGGGGGCGGTGACCGCGATCAGGCCGGTGAAGCGCAGGTCGGCGTGGCCGCTGATCAGGGCTTGTTCCCGGGTGAGCACGTCGGCGAGTTCTTGGGCGTCGGCGAGGTCGGCGATTTGGCCGATGCGGGTCTTCTGTGCGGCGTCGGTGAGGTACTCGACCTTGGCTTTGCGGATGTCTCGCATCGCCGCCTCGGTGGACAGCGGGGTGGCGGTGATGCTGATGGTTTTGTGCACGCCGGGTGCGAAGGTCAGCGCGTGCAGGAAGTGGGGTGGGACGTCGATGCGTGGCCATTGGCTGATCCACAGCACGGCGGAGTAGCCGCTGTCGTGACGTAGGTGGTCCCAGTGCTCCTGGACCGCGACCGGGCCCGCGGTGGCCAGGTCCTGGCCCAGGCCGGTGCCGTCCAGGCGCGCCCAGCCGGTCGGGTCGTAGGCGCCCCGGATGACCCCGGCCAGCTCGGATGGTCCGAGCCAGGAGGTCAGCTTCAGCTCGGCCGCGCGCAGGCCGGACTCGAACGCGGCCATGTCCTGGCCCAGGACGGCCGCAGCACCGCTCATGCCGCGCCCGGCGTCACGGATCGGCTTGCCGGCGGCTTTCAGGTCCAGGGACAACGAGATGAGGGTGCGGTGGGTGGCGGCTGCGGGGGCCTTGGTCGCCATGAGCTCCTCGTACTGCGCGACCGCCCACGGCGGTGCGTCGGGGCTGCGGTGCTGGTCCCACCAGTGGCTGATCTGGCGGCCGCTGTCGGGCTGGGCGCTCTCCAGGATCTGCACCCTTGCGCAGGTCCCCGAGGCTGCCAGCCCGGCCAGGGCCCGGCCCCAGCCCTGGACGCGGCGGGACTGCTCATCGGGGGCCAGGAGCACGTAGGCCGGGTGGGCGACGCGGGCGACGGCGGTCAGGGTCTGCTCGTGCGGGTCATGGACCATCACCGCACCGCTTACGGGGTCGGACAGCCAGCGCAGTGCCGCGGCGTCCCCGGGCAGCGCGAGGGTCCCGGCGGGGCGGGGCCGGCCCGGTCGGACCGCAAACGCCGACTGTCCCTGGGCGCGGCGCAGCATGAAGTGCGCGGCCGCGGGTGCGGTCTCGATGATCGGCTGCCCACCCCAGGAGACGAACGCCGCGCACAGCAGGCTGAACCAGACGCCGGCGGTGGCGGCCACCCCGAGAATGCCTGCGACCATCATGGACGGGATGAACACGGCCGCGGCGGCGCCGATGCACGCGACCCGCGCGGCGGAGAAGCCAAGCAGGAGGCCGCGAGATGATCGGCGGCCGAAGCGGACGAGGTTGGGGGAGGCTGCTGGGGCGGTATCGGTCATGGTGTGTGCTCACTTCGACTCGTGGGAGGCCGTAGAAGACGCGGTGCCCGGGCTCGTCTTGTGGTGGTGGGGCTATGCCCGCGTTGGTGACTTCGGAGGCGCCGGCGTCGTTCGCTGCACCCCGTCGGCCGTCGCGGTGACGATCTTCTTGGTGGCGGCCGCTGCCCCGGCGGCGACCACCACGGGAGCCGCAACAGCCGCGACGGCTCCCACCGATCCGGCAGCCGCGGCCGACGAGCTCGTCCCGGTGGCCGACGGCAGGGCCGCCGCGCCGACCGGCTTGGCCGCGGTCGCAGCGGGCAGTCTCGTTGTGGTTCCGCCCTGGCTGGGGGGCCCACCCGGGTGGCCGTTTGGTGCGGGCGTCCCCTTGAGCGAGTCGCCGCTCTCCTTGGGAGGCTGGGTGCCGGCGGGCGTGCCCGGGCCGCCGCCTGAGAACTTGTTCGCCGCGTGGGTGGCCTGGGAGTGCATGGTGTTGACCTTCTGTGGTGCGCCCAGGACGGCCCGCGCCCCGTTGGGGGCGGTCGCGGCGGTGGCGTGTGCTGTGTGCAGGGCGTCGCCGGTGAAGTGGAACATCTTGATCGCCAGCCAGGGGGCGAACCCGGCCAGCAGGAGGATCAGCGAGCCGGTGGCGACCTGGGTGAGCTGCTGGCCCGGGCCGGGATGGGCGCTGATCCCGGCGCCTTCCATGACCGAGACCCCGATCATGAAGATGATGACCAGCAACAGCTTGGAGGCGATCATCGCGGCCATGAACTCGACCCACCTGCGGACCCAGCCGGCGGTGATATCGGCGGTGGCCCCGGAGAACGCCAGAGGCGTCAGGACAGCGGCGATGATGATCAACATCTTTCGGATCATCATGGATGCCCACAGGACGACCACGGCCGCGATGATGACCAGGGAGAACAGCAGCCGCATCGCCGGGTTGGCCAGCGTTGCCAGGCTCGCGATCTTGAGGCGGGTTCCCAGACCCGCGAGGTCGGTGCCCATCGCGTAGGCCACGACGCCCGCGCTGAGCTGGTCGACGGCGCCGAGCAGGATCTTGGTGAGGCTGAACGCGAACACGGACATGACCAGCGCGACGACCAGGCCCTTGGCTGCCCTGCCCAGCCCCGCGGGTTCTCTCCTGATCGTTGAGGTGATGACCTGGATCAGGAACAGGCCCAGGGTCAAGGTGAGGGCGATCGCGGCGGTGGCGACCATGTCCCTGCGCAGCTGGGGGGAGTCGAGGTTGATGGACGTCGATGCCCCGATCTGGGCCCACAGCCAGGACGTGGCCTGGCCCGCGGCCTGGCCGAACCAGTCGGCGATGTTGGAGAACGCGTCATTGGCCACCGCCCCGGGGAGCTTGACGATCTGACACAGAGGTGTCAGGGACATGGGCCCGGCGCAGATCGTCATCAGCTGATCCCTGCGACGTCGTAGATGACCGCCACAACGAAGCCGTACCCGCCGCGGGCGGGGGGCCCTTCCAGCTGGACCGTCAGCGACACACTGAAGCGTGTGGCGGTGGCGTGCCCATGGTTCGTGGTGTGCAGGGTGACCTCGGCGTCGATCTGTCGTGCGGTGACTGCCGGGTCGGTGATCTGGCCGTCGGCGACCGCCGCTGCCCAGGAGACGGGCTCGGTGACCTTCTGGATCTGGACCGTCGTATAGCCCCGACGCTGGGCCAGTGCCGTCCAGGTGCTGGGGCTGGGCACGATGGCTGGGCTGACGGTGTCGTCTTGGACCGACCAGAGAGCCAGCCTTCCCCTCAGCCCGACCGGGGTCAGCCCGACGACCAAGGGCTCGGTGGACTGGGCAGCCTCCGACTGGACCCAGGCCAGGAGCTGGCCCCGGCTGGTGCGGTAGTCCTGGGTCAACAGCTGACGCGTGAACGCGGCCGCATACAGGTCAGGCTGCAGGCGGGCCTGCGAGCTCACAGCGGGGTAGCGCGCCGACGTCGCCGGGGCGACCGGGACCTGGGCGCGCATCCGCGCCAGGCTCTGTTGCAGACCGGTCTGCTGTCCGGATGTCAGTGACCGCGGCCCTGGCAGCGATGGGGTCGGGGCAGCCGTGAGGCTCGACCCGCCGGCGGCGACATGACCGGCCGGGGTCGGCGACGCATGCCCACCGGCGATGACCGCAGCGGCGACGACGGCGGGCAGCACCAGCGCGGTCGCTCCCAGTACCCACCCTTTCTTGAATGAGATCCCACTCAGCGGGCTCATGCGAGGTGACCGCCTTGGGCGTTGAAGAAGTTGACCAGGAACGTGGCGCCCCCGATCAGGAACGCCGCCGCCAGGGCGACCAACACCCCAGACTTGCCCTTGCCGGCCACATGCGGATTGCCAGAATGCGACCCGATAGCCCACGCGATCGACGAGATCGCGATACCCGCCACGGCCGCAACAAGCCCGAACGTGAGCAAAGCGCCGACGATGGACTCCAGGGAGGCGATCCCGGGCAGACCCGTGCGGTTCGGCTGGATGTTGACGTCGCTGACGAACATGGTGATTGCCCTTCGCGTCCACCAGGCGGGCTGATCCCACCGACGCATCGCATACACCCAGGCCGGTACAACATGCGCTAGACCTCTGCCGAGGCTGACGGAACAAGGCCGGTCCTGGGGACAGCACAAGCGGGGTCCAGCGGTGGCTCCTGGCCATCATCCCCAGATCGCCCTGTGGCTTTCCCTCCAGCAGGATCGGGAGATACGGGAAGTCAGGAGGTCAAATGAAGCGTGTCGTAGAACGCCCCGGTCCCGGGATCTTCACCGAACAGGGCAAATGCGACGCGCCCTCGGCAGAACGTCTGACGGGTTGCGTTCGCACGCAGAAGGTTCCGCTAGCGACTCACACTCATGGCTATGACAGCGCGTTGCCCGGGTGCCACGAATCCCATGGCACCCGGTACAGCGAGCGTCATTCCGAACGCCGGAGGCGGGGACTACGAGCGGTCATTGCCGCCCTCAGTGCTCGAAATCTTCCTGGGAGCCCACGCGGCCGAGTGACGTGAGCCGTACCTTCGCGACTTCCATTCGCTTTGATCTATCCCCACACCACTTCACGAAGATGGACCAACTCCATGACCTCACCGTTATCTTCGGTGTGGACCGTTCCCGGTTTGGTGGAAACATGGATTAGCTGCCCGAATTAGTCGGGAGACCAAGGAATGGGTTCGACACGTCGCAGCTTGTTGTGTTTGATCGGGTAACCTGCATCGCCAAAGCGCTACGACATCACGCCAGACACCCCGACCAGGCCACCGCATGCCTGCTGACCTGCTGAGACACGACTTTTCCGAGGCTCTGCTACCACCAGTTGCAGGCGTAACCCGTGTAACCCTGCGATGCCCAAGGGACGAGACTGATGCGGTAGGCCGAGCACCATCCGCGGTTTGCGTACTGCTTCGCGAACCATGCGAGACCGCTCGTTGCACCCCAGTAGGCGACCTTGATCTGCCATGGCAGGTACTGCGGGACTGCAGGAAACCGCATATTGCCCCAGTCACTGGTCTCGCTCCGAGAGAAGTAGGCCGTGCATGTGTACCAAGCCGGGCAGGAGCCCACGCTCTGCGGCAAACTTGTCGCGGGTGCAGCCGTGGTGACGCTGGGCACAGCAGCCACCGCGGCGTGGGCTGAAACAGTCCCCGAGGTCTGGAAGAGCACGGCTGCGAGGCTAAGAATGGCCGCGAATCGCAGGGTCGCCATTCTGGCTCTCTGCGGTGGCGAGGCGTGCCTGTGCCTTGGTCGTGACGTATCTATGCTCATGACTTCTCCTGTACCTAGATTCGAACTGGATTCCCTTCCGTTTCTAGATTGCGGTCTTCGGGGGACTTGGCGCAGTGGGGAAACCTGATCGACCTCGCGGATGGTGACCCGATAATCC
>Ga0097691_1001241_pt1 | contig 19299 bp, 16 predicted proteins | sample NGESurdeep072012_8_FD_72858 | JGI IMG/M metagenome (GOLD analysis project Ga0097691, IMG submission 72858) | Arctic peat soil microbial communities from Barrow, Alaska - NGEE Surface sample 210-1 deep-072012 | ecosystem: Environmental > Terrestrial > Soil > Wetlands > Peat ... | reverse complement strand
CGGCGTCCTCCTCGACCGCAATGACCAAGAGATCGCCGACGAGAACCGACCGTCTTTCGCGAAGGTGAAATGGGTGGCGGCCGCGCTCCTCGGCATCCCCGCGACGGCCGTCATCCGCGAAGGCAAGGTCCTGGCCTCGGTAGCCTCCGTGCCCGTCCTCGCGGGCGACATGTCGCTCGGGGAAGGGCGCCTCCGCGGCGTCCTCGCCGTCGCCGCGCCGCTCGACGAGAAACGCGCGAAGACGTTGCGCGGCATCACGAACGGTCAGACCGGGTTCCTCGCGAACACGGCGAAGCGCGGGGAGCCGCCGCACGTCGAGCTCTCGGCCGCGACGGAAGCGTTCCGGGGCGATCTCCTCGTCCCGGTGCTCGCCGCCGACCGCTCCGCGCTGGATTCGCTCTTTCGACTGGGACAGGCGGTGGGGCCGCTCGAGGTTCAGGTGGCGGGCGACCGCCGCGTCCTCGCTGCCGTGCCGCTCAAGAGCGCGACGGACGAGACGCTTGGAGCCTTCGTCGTCTCGCGCTCACGCGACGAGGAGACGGCCGCATTCCGGCGGATCCGCGACACTCTCCTTCTCGTGGGCGGCCTTGCGCTCCTCCTCGCGCTCCCGATCTCCTTCGCCATGGGCCGGCGCATCGCGCGTCCCCTCGCGGAGCTCGCAAAAGGCGCGGCCGAGATCCGCGAAGGGAATCTCGACGTGAAGCTGCCGGAGGCGGGCGGCGACGAGGTCGGCGCGCTCGCCCGGGCGTTTCGCGCGCTGCTCGGCGAGCTGAAGGAGAAGGCCGCGCTCGAGCAGATGCTGGCGGAGATGCGGCGGCCCAACGCGAATTCGACGCGGGCGGCGACGCTTGCGGCGCCCGCCGCGCCAGACGCCGCGGCGCGCGCGTTCGCGGGGCCGCGCACGGGGACGGTCTTCGCGGGGCGCTATCAGATTCTCGGGACGCTCGGCAAGGGCGGCATGGGAACGGTCTACCGCGCCCTCGACCGGGAGCTCGACGACGAAGTCGCCGTAAAAGTCCTCCTGCCCGAAGCCTTCGACGAGGGCACCAGCGTCGGCGTGACGCTCAAGCAGGAGATCCGGCTCGCCCGGAAGATCACGCACCGCAATGTCGTGCGCACGCACGACCTCGGCGAGGCGGACGGCCTGAGATTTCTCACGATGGAGTACGTGCCCGGCACGACGCTGCGCGACATCCTCGACCGGAAGGGCGCCATCGCCCTCTCACCCGGCCTGCAGATCGCGAAGCAGCTCTGCCGCGGCCTCGCGGCGGTGCACGAGGCGGGCATCATCCACCGCGACATCAAGCCGCCGAACATCATGGTCCTCCCGAACGGCCTCGTGAAGCTCATGGACTTCGGCATCGCGCGCACGGCCGAGGGCACGGATCCCGCCACGCAAGGCGACCAGACCGTCGGCACGCCGTACTACATGAGTCCCGAACAGGCGCGCGGCGGCGAGCTCGATGCGCGGAGCGACATCTACTCGGTCGGCGTCGTTCTTTACGAGCTGTTCTCGGGGACGCGGCCTATCGAAGGGCGCGATCTGGGCGAGGTCATGCGCCGGCACGTGTCCTTCGAGCCGAAGCCCATCACGATGCTCCGACCGGACCTGCCCGATCTTCTGGCGCGCGTCCTCATGGCGTGCCTCGCGAAGAACCCGGCGCAGCGCCCGCCCACGGCGAACGACCTCTACGGCGCGCTTCAGCGCGTCGCGGCTTGAGGAGGAAACATGGCAAAAGGCATTCTCAAGGACAGGCTCCTCTCGGGTGAGGTCGTGCACGGCGTCCTGTCACCGAACACCGAGCCGGATCTCGTCGAGACGCTCGGGCTGCTCGGCTTCGACCTCTACATCCTCGACGCGGAGCACGGCACGGCGGGCCCGGTCGAAGCCGCGGCGGTCGTGCGCGCGTGCGAAGGGGCGGGCCTCGCGCCGCTCGTGAGACCGCGCGGCCTCGACGCGAAGCTGCTCCTGAAGTTCCTCGATGCCGGAATGACGGGGATCATGCTGCCCGGCGCCCGGAGCGCCGGCGACGTGCGACGGCTCGTGGAAGCGGTGAAGTATTCGCCGGATGGCCTGCGCGGCATCGCGCCGGTGCGCGCGAACAGGTTTCTCCTTGGTACCGAGAGGCAGGAAGCCTGGGTCGCGCGCGCGAACCGCGAGACGCTCGTCCTGCCGCAGATCGAGACCCGCGAGGCGCTCGAACAGGTCGAGGACCTGGCGGCCGTGCCGGGCATCGACGGCTTCATCGTGGGCCCCCGCGATCTCGCGCTCGCGCTCGGCTTCCCGGACGGGCCCTCTCATCCCGAGATCGAGTCGGCGATCGACCGCGTCGTGGCCGTCGCGAAAAGGCGCGGACTCGTCGTGGGCACGGTCGCGCCGACGGGCGCGCGCGCGAAAGACCTCGCCGCGCGCGGCCTCTCGATCCTCCTCCACTCCGTGACCGCGCTCCTGAAGACCGGAGCCGAGACCTACTTCCGCGCGGCGCGGGACTGAGGGGGATTGACGCGGCCAACTTTCATTCGTTCACGTGATGGTGCGATTCGGGGACCACTTCAACCGGCAGCGCGGCGAGCTGGGCGCTGACCGGGGATCGACTGAGGCGATACTTGGCCGCGAGGATCGGCAATCGTTCCTTGGTCTCGGCGAGAGTGACTTCGGTGGTGACGACCGAAAGGGCGTCGGATCGAAACACCCTGCGGGCAGCGCCGTTGACGGCGGCCGAGAGGAGGACGTTAGCGTCGGCGGCGACGCTTAAAGGTTTCGAAGTCACGCAGCACGTCCTTCTCGGTGATGCCCCTCTTTTTCAGCGCACGGGAGAGGTCCTGGCTGAATTCGAAGAAGAGCTCGCGGCGCACCGACATCGGGAGCCTCTGCGCGTCGGGAATCGGATAGAAGACACCGGCCGGCCTGCCCCGGCGGGTGACGAGCACTGTGTCGCCTTGCCGGGCGAGCTTCGAGAAGCGGCTTCGAAACTCGCGCGCCGTGGTCGTCTTCATCTCTTTCCCCTCTTCTCAGGATGGCCGGGGGCCTCGGGCGTGTCAATGGCGGCGTGGGAACCTTCTGACCTTACGACTTCGCGATGAAGCCCCACGGCGCGGCCTGCCGCGCGTGGGGGTCGAAGACGCCGCGGGGCACGGCGTGCGCGGGAAGCGCGAGCGCGCTGCCGGGCCGGACGACGGCCATCAAGGTGTCGCGGTGGGTCTTCACGAGGCGGCGCACGGGCTCGCCGGCCGCGGCCTCGAGGAGGATCGGGGCCGACTCGGGCCCCATCTTCGCGAGGTACGCTTCCCAGATCGCCTCGACGACGGGCATGCCGCGGAACGTCACGTTCGGCATCTTGCGGAACGCCTGATCGAGACGTTTCATCTTCTCTTCGAGCGCGGCCGGATCATCGAGCGGCTCGTTCTCGAAGGGCGTGTGCGGCTTCGGAATGAACGCGTTCACCGTCGGCACGAGCGTGCCCACGCGCCCGCGCTTCCGGCCCTCTTCGAGGAACACGCGCCGCAAGGCGTCGACGAGGCCGACGACGTCATCGACGTCGCCGTCGGTCTCGCCCGGCAGCCCGACCTGCAGGTAGAGCTTGAGCTGCGTGATTCCCGAGCGCGCGATCAGGCGCACCTTGTCGAAGAGCATCTCGTCGGAGACCTTCTTGTTGATCGCGCGGCGGAGGCGCTCGTTGCCGGCCTCGGGCGCGATCGCGAGAGCGTGCTCGCCCTGCGCCGTCAGGATCGCGAGGATCTCCTCGGAGATCGCGTCGATCTTCACGGACGAAAGCGCGACGTGGTAGTCGAGGGCCGCAAGGCCGCGCAGGATCGGGAGGATCTCGGGATGGTCCGCGACGGCTGTCGCGATGAGGCCCGCGCGTGACGTGAGAGGGCGGTTCTTGCGGGCGATTTCGAGCACCGCCTCGGCCGTCACCCGCACCTGCGGGGCCATCGCGTAGGCGGCCCAGCAGAAGCGGCACATCTCCGAACAGCCCCGCGCGATCTCGATGAGGAGCTTGTCCGAGAGCTCGGTGTGCGGCGTCAGGAGCGTCGTGTGCGGCGGCTCGCGGAGCGCGCCCTCGGCCGCCTTGAACTGCTGGACGACGATCTTTCCGTCCTCGGCGCCCTCGGCGCGCGCACCGTGGACCGCCGGGACGTAGAGGCCCTTGAGGTCCGCGAGGGCGGCGAGGGTGGCCTCGCGCGAGAGGTCGCGCCGGAGCACGTCCGCGAGTCCCGGGACGATCTTCTCCGCGTCGCCCATGGCGAAGACGTCGACCCACGCCGCGAGCGGCGCGGGGTTGATGCGCGCGCAGTCTCCGCCCACGAGGACGATCGGGTCGCCCTCGCCGCGAGCCGTGCGCGCGAGCGGGATGCGCGCGGCGGGGAGCAGGCGGAGGAAGTTGACGTAGTCCATCTCCCACGAGATGGAGAACGCGACGAGGGGGAAATCGCCGAGGGGAGTGTCCGTCTCCAGCGTGCGCGGCCCGCGCCGGTCGGCGTCCTCGTCCGCGAAGAACCGGTCGCAGGCGATGTCCTCCTCGCGGTTCAGGAGGCGGTACACCCACTGGAAGCCGAGGTTCGACATCCCGATCTCGTAGGAGTTCGGAAAGCCGAGCGCCACGCGCGTGCGGCCGTGCCGCGAGAGAGCCTCTGTCGCACGCTCTGCCGACAGCAGCATCCGGCGGCGCGAGACGGACGGAGGAGAGTGGGGGGCGGGCATGGGACTTGCGGCTTCGGGCCGTCGGGACGCGTATTGTAGCGACAGGAGCACGCTCATGAGATCGATCCTGACGAAGATGGCCGTGGGACTTCTCTTTCTGGCGGCCTCGGGCGGCGCCTTCGCGGTCGCGATCACGCCCGATCCCTGGCCGCGCGAGTTCACGACGCCAAAAGGCAACACGGCGGTCATGTATCAGCCGCAAATCGAGACCTTCAAAGGGGACACGATGAGCGGGCGCGCCGCCATCTCGGTGACGAAGAAGGGCGAGACGGCGCCGAAGTTCGGCGTCATCTTCTTCACGGCGTCGGTCTCCGTCGACCGGGACGACCGCTCGGTCGAGATCCGGCGCATCAAGGTGAACCGCGTCCGCTTCCCGAACATCACACCAGACAAAGAGAAGACGTTCGCCGGAATCGTCGAGGCGGAGGTCCCGAAATGGAACCTCGTCATCTCGTATGACCGAGTGATCGAGGCCGTAAAGGTCGCGGGCCGCGAGAAGAAGAGCGCGCAGGGCCTGAAGAACGACCCGCCGAAGGTTCTCTTCGCCCAGGAGCCGACCGTGCTCGTGACGCTCGACGGAGAGCCGCAGCTGCGCGAGGTGGAGGGCACGCCCCTCAAGGTCGTCGTGAACACGCCTCTCTTCATGGTGCTCGACACGCGCAACAACCGCTACTACCTCTCGGGCGGCAAGAAGTGGTGGTACGAGGCTCCCGACGCGAAGGGCCCGTGGCGTTCCATCGGAGGCCCTCCCTCCGACATCGCAGACCTCGCCTTCCAGGCGACCGACGCGCAGAAGAAGGGCGACAAGGACACGCCGGACGAGGACGGCACCGAGGCGGCGAACCCGCCGAAAATCGCAGTGGCCACCGAGCCGACCGAGCTCATCGTGTCCGAGGGCAAGCCATCCTTCAAGCCGGTCGCCGGCGCCGGTGCCGACCTCCTCTCGATGGAGAACACCGAGAGCGACGTCCTCCTCGACGTGCCCACGCAGAACTACTACGCGCTCCTCTCGGGCCGCTGGTTCAAGAGCAGATCGCTCGGCGGCGGAACGTTCGCGTACGTGCCGCCCGACCAGCTCCCGGTGAGCTTCGCGAAGATCCCGCCGGACTCGGACATCGGCGAGATACGCGCGAGCGTGCCCGGCACGGACGAGGCCGAGGACGCGCTTCTCGACGCGCAGATCCCGCAGACCACCGCCGTCAAGCGGGCCGACGCGAAGCTCGCCGTGCAGTACGACGGCGAGCCGAACTTCGTGCCGATCGAGGGCACGAAGACCGAGTACGCGATCAACACGCCGACCTCGGTCCTGAGGATCGCGGGCCGCTACTATGCCTGCGACAACGCGGTGTGGTACGTCGCGGACGAGCCGACGGGCCCGTGGATCCTCGCGGACTCGATTCCGACCGACGACGTGGACCAGATTCCGCCGAGCGTGCCCGTCTACAACGTGAAATACGTGCGCGTCTACGACTCGACGCCGGACGAAGTCTATTTCGGCTACACGCCCGGCTACGAGGGCTGCTACCCATGGGGCGGCACCGTCGTCTGGGGCACGGGCTGGCACTACCGCCCCTGGATCGGCCCGGTCTTCTGGTGGCCGCGCCCGTACACGTGGGGCTTCCACGCGCACTACACGCCGTGGTCCGGCTGGGGCTTCGGCTCGTCGTGGAGCTATCCCTTCTTCAACACGAGCTTCGGCTGGGGCGGCTGGTTCCGCCCGGTAGGCTGGGGCCGTCCCGCTCGCTTCGGAGGCGTCGGGGGAGGCGGATACCGGCGCGGCTGGTTCGGACCGGGCGGGTACCGTCCGCCGACGGTCATCGCGAACAACTACTGGAGGAATAGCCCCGGTGGGATTCGCCCGCCCGGTTGGAATCGCCCCGGAGCCGGGGTCGGTGCGGGCCTGCGCCGTCCCGGAACGGTCGGGCCGGGCCGTCCGGTCATCGGCTTCCGCCCACCGGCAAGAAACATCCATCCCGTGAAGGTTCAGAACAACATATACGGCCGTCTTCCCGAGCGTGTGCGGGACGTTCCGAGACCGCCCTCGCGTAACACGTCGCGCCCGGTCGACCGAGGCAACAACGTCTACGCGGGGAAGAACGGTGAGGTCTACCGGAAGACGAAAGACGGCTGGCAGCAGCGCGACAAGGACACGTGGAGAAACTCGAGAGGCACCGCGAAGCCCGTGGACAGGCGTCCTGCGGCGCAACCCGTGATGCCGAATGCGCGCCCGATGACCCGGCAAGCTCCGGCGCGGCAGGCCCCGCCACGGCAGGAGCTGAACCGCGAGTTCCAGGCTCGACAGCGCGGCGAAGCGCGCTCGCAGAGTTGGTCGCGGCCGGCTCCGCAGCAAGCGCGGCCGGCTCCGCAGCAGGCGCGGCCGGCTCCGCAGCAGGCGCGGCCGGCCCCGCAGCAGGCGCGGCCTGCCCCGCAGCAGGCGCGGCCTGCGCCCCAGCGGCGTCCCCCCGAAGCGCGGTCGCGCTAGCGGGTTAGGATGCATGAGGCCCCGGAAGGAGAACCTTTCGGGGCCGGAATGCGTTCCTGATCAGCGAGGAGAGGGCGATGTATTACGTCATCGGAGCCAACGGCAGTCAGTACGGACCGGTCGATGAGGCGACGATCCGGGCATGGGTCGCGGAGGGTCGTGTCGCGGCGCCGAGCCTCTCGTTCAAGACGGGCGAGTCCGGCTGGGTTCCTCTTCAATCCCGTGAGGAGTTTCGCGACCTGCTCGCGGCGGCGGCGGCCGCTCCGGTCGTGGCGGCGCCCGTCGCGCCTCCGCCCTATCCCGGCCAGCAGGCCCCGCTCGCGCCGGGCGAGCGCGACTGGCTCACAACTCTGCTGCTCTCGATCTTCTTGGGTTGTCTCGGGGTAGACCGCTTTTATCTGGGACAGACGGGCCTCGGGATTCTGAAGCTCGTCACTTTCGGCGGCTGCTGGATCTGGTGGCTCGTGGACATCATCCTCATTGCGACGAACTCGCTGAAGGATGTCAACGGCCGCTTGCCCGTGAGACGCTGAGCCTCAGGGCTTCGCCGATGCGGGGGCGGGGCCGGGCGGCACGCGCGCGCCGCTCACCGTAACCTCGGCGGTCCACCCGAAGGCCGCGGCCGCGTCCGTGAAGAGGTCCCGGGCGTGCGCCGTCGACTTCTCGTAGAGGCCGGCGTCCTTCGCGGCGCGCGAGAGCGCGGCACGCGCCCACAGGGTCCACCGCGTGCGGTCGGCGGGCGTGATCGGGTTGAGCCACCCCGAGCGCTCGTCGAACCACTCGAGACGATCATCCACGGAGAGGATCTGCGGCGCGGGGAGGCGCACGACGATGCGGTGCCGGGCCGCGTCGGCCTCCACGTCGAACCCGTGCCCGAGATCGAATCCCCCCGTCACCTTCCCGCGCAGCCTCAGGGTCGCATTCTTCGGAATGTCGAAGACGAGGACCGTCTTCACCTCCTCGTAGCGCACGACGTCGGCGATCTCCATTTCCACCGTCGCGAGCCGCGCGATGCGGCGCACGGCCTGGACGACGGGGGCCGAGGACACCCCCTCGCGGCGCGTCCGCCAGCGCCCCAGGAGGTACCCGGCAGCGAAAAAAGCCAAGACGGCCAGGACGGCCGCTGAGGCCGCGAGGAGGCCGAAGAGAAGGCGCCTTCGCACGGTCCCAGCCTAAACGAACCGCCCATTTCGTGCGGGAGGGGCCCCGAATGATGCATTCAGATCCGTGCCGGAGCCCCCGAACCGGGCGGTAGAATCGGCATCCTTCCTGCACGGAAGCGATCGGCAACGGCTTTGGAGGCTTCAATGCACGCTCCCCGTACCTCACGCGCTCTCATCGGCACGCTTCTCGCGCTTCTCCTTCTTCCCGCGGGCCTCTTCGGCGGCCAGCAGGGGCGGATCACGGGCAAGGTCACGGACGGCAAGGGGGTCGCCCTCGCCGACGTGAAGATCGTCGTCACGACGAAGGCCCTCACGAACTTCAAACAGGAGCTCAAGACCGACAAGGACGGAAAGTGGGCGACGTTCCTGAACGACGCGACGATGACCTACCACTACCGCTTCGAGAAGCAGGGCTTCATCCCCTCGGAGCAGGACTGGAAAGTCCGGGTCGGAGACACGGACGTTCTCGACGTCCAGCTCCTCACGCAGACGCAGGCGATCGAGAAAGGCGTCGTGAAGCAGGTCGAAGACCCCTTCTCCACGAACTACAACGCCGCCGTCGAGGCGTATCAGGCCGGCGATCTGGACGCCGCGTTCGCGAAGGCCCAGGACGCCATCAAGCTGGGCCCCGACAAGGCGAACGCGTACAACCTGGGGGCCACGATCGCGCACAAGAGGAAGGATTGGAACAACACGATCGCGCTCGGCGAGAAGTCTTTCGCCCTCGAGCCCGACAACTCGCCGCTCATCGGCATACTCATGGAGGCCTATCGCGCCAAGGGCGACAAGGTGAAGGCGGCCGAGTACGAGAAGAAGTTCATCGCCGCGAACCCGGATCAACCGGAAGTCCTTTACAACCAGGCCGTCGACCTCTACAACAAGAACGACTTCAAGGCCGCCGAGCCGCTCCTCAAGAAGGTCATCGAGGGCAAGCCCGACTTCGCGAAGGCGCACTACCTCCTCGGCATGTCATACGTGAACCTCAACAAGATTCCCGACATGAAAAAACACCTTTCCGAGTACCTGAGGCTCGAGCCGAAGGGCTCGGAGGCCGGCACCGCGAAAGAGATGCTCGAAGCCTTCAAGTGACGCCGTTCCTCATCGGGCTCGCGGGCGGGACGGGCTCGGGCAAGACGACGGTCGCGAATGCGATCGTCAAACGCGTGGGAGAAGAGCGCATCGCGATCCTCTCCCACGACTCGTACTACCGGGACTTCGTGGATCTGCCGAAGGACATCCTCGATCGGCAGAATTTCGACCATCCCGACTCCCTCGAGACCGAGCTGCTCGTGCGCCATCTCAAGGCGCTCAAGCAGGGAATGGTCGTCGAGACGCCGATCTACGACTTCAAGGTCCACTGTCGCGCGGCCGAGTCCCGCCGCGTCGAGCCGCGAAAAGTCATCCTCGTGGACGGCATCCTCATCTTCGCCGAGCCGGAGCTCCGGAAACTCTTCGACGTGAAGATCTACGTCGACACGGATGCCGACATCCGGCTCATCCGGCGGCTGAAGCGCGACATCGCCGAGCGCGGCCGGTCCGTGGAGAGCGTCGTCACGCAGTACGAGTCCACCGTGCGCCCCATGCACATGGAATTCGTGGAGCCCTCGAAGCGCTACGCCGACCTCATCATCCCCGAGGGCGGTGAGAACACCGTGGCCCTCGACTTCCTCTTCGCGCGCCTGCGCGAGCTGCTGGGCGACTGAGCGCGCGGGGACGGCCGGGCTTCTCGCCGCCCGTCCCCTACAATCGCCGCCGTGAGCGCTCCCCCGTTTCCGCCCGTCTCCGAACAGCTCGAACTCCTCCTGAAGGGAGTCGAGGCCTGCGAGAAGCGCGACGAGCTGGAGAAGAAGCTCGCGAGGTCCCTGAAGACGGGGAAGCCGCTCGTCGTGAAAGTGGGATTCGACCCGTCCGCGCCCGACCTTCACCTCGGACACACCGTCGTCTTTCGCAAGATGCGCCACTTCCAGCGTCTCGGGCACTCGATCGTCTTTTTGATCGGCGACTTCACGGGGATGATCGGCGATCCCACCGGCAAGAAGGTGACGCGCCCGCAACTCACGAAGGACGAAGTCCTCGCGAACGCGGAAACGTACAAGGCGCAGGTCTTCAAGATCCTCGACCCCGAAAAGACGCGGATCGCCTTTAATTCCGAGTGGCTCTCGGCCCTCGGCGCCGAAGGCCTCGTGCGCCTCTCGGCGAAGTACACGGTCGCGCGCCTCCTCGAGCGAGACGACTTCGCGAAGCGCTTCCGCGAGGGCAAGCCCATCGCCGTCCACGAGCTGCTGTACCCGCTGTGCCAGGGGTACGACTCCGTTGCGCTCCAAGCCGACGTCGAGCTCGGAGGCACGGACCAGCTCTTCAACCTCCTCGTCGGCCGCGATCTCATGCGCGAGTCGGGGCAGGAGCCGCAGGTCGTCATGACGCTCCCGCTCCTCGTCGGCACGGACGGCGTCGAGAAGATGTCGAAGTCGCTTGGAAACGCGATCGGCATCGCCGAGAGCCCGAACGAGATCTTCGGCAAGGTCATGTCGATCTCGGACACGTCGATGTGGACGTACTACACGCTCCTGACCGACCTGACGCTGGGCGAGATCGAGACGATGAGGGCGGAAGTCGCCGTGGGCACGGTCCACCCCAAGGCCCGGAAGATGGACCTCGCGGGGCGGATGGTCGAGGACTTCCACGGCAGGGACGCCGCATTCGCGGCGCGCGCCGAGTTCGACAAGCGTTTCTCGAGGACGGGTGGAGCGGTGCAGGCGGAGACGTTTCGTCTCTCACGGCGTGACGCGGAGCCAGGCGCGGCCGTCGAAGATTTCCTTGAAAGGAATATGGCGGACGTCCTCGTGGAAACGGGTCTTGCGGCGAGCAAGAACATTGCGCGCCAGAAGATTCGCGAAGGCGCCGTGTCGACCTCTCTGGACGGCCAGACGTGGTCGAAGGTCGAGTCTCCCGCTCAGGTGCTGCGCCTCGGCGAATCCGACGCCGTGTTTCTTCGAATGGGGAAGAGATTCGTCCGCGTGACGCCGTGAAGCGCACCCTCCTCCTCGTCGGCGGCGCAGGACGCATGGGACGGCTCCTCGCGCCGCTCTTCCGCGCGAAGGGCTACCGCGTCCTTGTCGCCGATCCCGCGGGGTCCGTTCGCGGGTACGCGCGCGCGAGCCTCGACGCCGCCGCGTCCGCGGACGTCGTCTGCATCGCGGCGTCGCTCGACGCGACGCCGACGGCCCTCGAAGCCGTCCTCGCGCAATCGCCTCGCGGCCTCGTCTTCGACATCGCGAGCCTCAAGACGCCGCTCCTTCCGCTCTTCGCGCGGGCCCGCAAGGCGGGCGTCGCCATCGCCTCGGCGCACCCGATGTTCGGACCCAATGCGCGCTTCGCCGGCAACGACTTCCTCGTCCTCGACGCCGGCGACCCGGCCGCCGCCGCGCGTCTCACACGCCTCTTCTCCGGACAGGGCCTCCGGATCCGCCGGATGCCCGTCGCCGAGCACGACCCGTGGGCCGCGCGCACGATGGGCCTCGCGCACGTCGCGGCGCTCGCGGCCGCGGGCGCGCTCCAGCGTCTGAAGGTGGACGCCTTCGACGTGGACGGCCGCGCGACGACGTCCTTCCGCCACCTCCTTGCCCTCGTCGCGCCGCTCCTCGACCAGGACCCCGCGCTCACGCGCGCGATCCAGGTGCAGAACCCGGACGCGGCGTGGGTCGCCGAGGTGCTCGCCGAGGAAGTCGAGGCGATTCGCGCGGCGCTCTTCGCGCCCGACCCGCGTCCCCTCGCGGCGAGGATCGAGGCGCTGCGCCGCGCGCTCGGCCGGCGATGACGCCCGCCGTCCGGCGTGCAGCGGCGGCGCTCCTCGCCGCCGTCGCGCTCCTCGTCCTCGGGTGGCGCGCGTGGGAGTCCGTCGTGCCCCTCCCGGTGTCGCTCTCGGTCATGCGGAAATTCTGGCGAGCCGACTCGCCGACGCGCCTTGTCAACTCGCGTCTTTTCCGGCGCGACCCGGAGCTCGGCGCGGCGCTCGTCTCGCGCGACCGCTTCCTGCCGCTCGACGCGGACGTCGTCCTCACGGTGCCGCCGGGTCTGCCGGACGGCCCGGCCGAGGAGATGCGGCGCAAGGCGGCGTTCGTTCTCGCGCCGCGGCGCGTGACACTCGCGCGCGGCGAGACGGGCGAGGGCGGCTTCGCGCTCGCCGCCGCTCCGGCCGCGCCGCGGTGACGCCGTGAGCCGCACCGCGTCTCGCTTCGTCCTCGCCGCCGCGGCGCTCCTTCTCGCGTTCGGCGTGTACACGGCGGCCGTCGTCGCGATGCGCGAGCCCTTCGCGTTGAACGACTACACGGCGATCTGGGGCCTGAAGGCGCGGGCGCTCTACCGGACAGGGTCTCTCGCAGCGCTCTTCCGGGTGGACCCGGACGGCGCGTTCTCGCATCCGGAATACCCACCGCTATGGCCGCTCCTTCTCGCGGCGACGTCGGGCACCGCGCGCCGGTACGACGACCTCTTCGTGACGCCGCTCTGGCCGGCGCTCGCTCTGGCGGCATCGCTCCTCGCCGTGCGGGCGGCGCGGTCGTTGCGGGTCGCGTGGCCCTTCGCGCTCCTCGCGGGCGCCGCCGTCTCGCTCCTCCCGTACTGGCGGCGCTACCCGGGCTACGCGGAGGGCCTGCTCCTCGTCCTCGTCCTCGCAGCCGCCGGCGAGGCCGAGCGCGCGGGCGAGAACGCGGGCGCGACCCTTCGCCTCTCGATCTTCCTGACGCTCGCGGCATGGACGAAGCCCGAGGGGCTCGTCGCGGCTCTCGCGGCCGCCGTCGTCCTCGCGGGGGCACGGCGCGCGCGAGCGGCGCTCCTCGTCGGCCTGTCCGCGCTGCTCCTCGCCGCGCTGCCGTGGGCAATTGCCGTGAGGCGGCTCGCGCCGAGACCGCTGCCAACCGCGTTCGCGCTCTCGGCGTTCTCCGTCGAAAAGGCCCTCACGGCCCTCGGGACCCTCGCGGGCGAGGTGGCTCCGGCGGCGGGCCTCGTCCTCGCGGGGGCCGGGCTCCTCGTCCTCGCGCCCGAGACGTTCCGGCGCCGCCGCGCGCTGCTCGCGTGGGTGGCCGTCACCTCCGGCGCGCTTCTCGGGTCCTTCGCCTTCAGCCGGCTCGATCCCGCGTGGCACGTGCGCTGGTCGTGGGACCGCATCCTCGTCGTGCCGCTCGCGGTCCTCATCCCGGCGCTCGCCGAGGCTCTCGCGGAATGCGTGACGGGTCGAAGCGGCGCCGCGCCGTCTCGAGCATCTCCCGCGGCGGCCCCTCCACGGGATCCTGTCCCAGCGCCTTGAGCGCGAAGGCGAGGCTCGCCCGGAGCCGCGCCTCGTCGAGAGTCTCGAGGGGCAGCGCCCCGTCCCGTTTTCCGAGCTTCTTCCCGTCCGGCCCGAGGACGAGCGGAAGGTGCGCGTACGACGGCGTTGGGAGATCGAGCGCGCGCTGGAGGGCGATCTGCCGCGCCGTCGAGTCGAGGAGGTCTGCTCCGCGCACGACTTCGGTCACGCCCTGCGCCGCGTCGTCCACGACGACCGCGAGCTGATACGCGAAAGGGCCGTCGGCGCGTTTCACGACGAAGTCGCCGGCGCTCGTTTCGACGTCTTCCGAGAAGGACCCGAAGACAAGATCTTTGAAAGGGATGAGGCCGCCGGCCGTCCGAAAACGAAGGGCCCGCGCAGGCCGGCCCGGCGGAAGCCCGCCGCGGCACGTCCCTGGATAGACGCCCGGCGGAAGCGGGTCGGCGCGATCGGGCGCCGAGGCCGCGCGCGCGAGGTCTGCTCGCGAGCACGCGCAGGCGTAGGCCATCTTCCTTTCCAGAAGAATCTCCAGCGCCGTGTCGTAGTGCGCGAGGCGCGCGGACTGAAAGACGATCTCTCCGTCCCACGTCAGGCCGAAGCGCTCGAGCGTCCTCAGGATGTCGTCCGCGGCGCCCGGCACGACGCGCGGCGCGTCGAGGTCCTCCATGCGCACCAGCCATCGCCCTCGCGCGGCGCGGGCGAACAGCCACGAGCCCAGCGCGGCGACGAGGCTCCCGAGATGGAGGGGTCCGGTGGGGGAGGGCGCGAAGCGCCCGGTGGAGACGCTCACGGGGCGAGGTTAACCCGCGAAAAGCCAGCCGCTGTCAAGACTCCTTAGAAATGTCCCCTGATAAAGCTCGATAGAAATGTCCCCTTTTCGTCGTAGTCGTCGCGCGGTGGGAATGTGCATTGCTCAGCGGTTACTGACCCTGAGCTGCCTTTCCCGAGTAGCCTGGGCGCCTGCGGCGGTGAAGGGTCTTCTCCACGGGTGGTCCTCGGGCGGCACCGAAACAGGTCGGAACGCTGTGACGGGGGCTGGCTTTCTCGCGCTCTTTGCGCGAGAGGGCCGCTGCTCAATCTCGTGGAATTCCAGATCTCGGCCACGGTGAAGCAGCACGCGAGAGCCATCCAGACGCCTTCGAACGACGATCCTTTCACGCCGGCGCGGCATCCGAGCTTTGGGGCCGGTGATCTGAAACCAGCGGTTGTCCCAGCAGACCGTCCAGTCGTTCTGCACCGTACGCTGCTCTTCGAAGACGAACACGTCCTCGAGGCGCAGGCCTTTTGGAACGGGGCGATGGTAGTCGACCGGGCTCACCGCGCTGTGCCCGAACTTGCCATTGACGCTCTGGAGAAACTCGCTGGAGAGAAACCCGTTGGCCGCCTCGAGGTCCTTGATACCCCGTAACCGCAGCTCCTTGACGAGCCGGTCCTGCAAGACGCCGTGCCGCCTCTCGATCCTCCCCTTGGCCTGAGGGCTGGCCGCCGGAATGATCTGAATTCCGAGCTTGTGGCAGGCCTTTCCGAAGGCCGTCAGCGCAGGGCGGCCGGCGAGCTGCTCGTCCACCGTCGGCTCGCGATCGGTCACGTAGAGATTCTTGTGGTCGGTGTAAAGCGCCCGCGGGATGCCGTAAAGCTCGATCCACCCCCACAGCACCCTCATGGCCCCTTCGGTGGTTTCCTGCTCGAAAAACCTGCCGTCCATAAAGCTCGTGCCGTCATCAACCATGTCGATCAAGCACGGCTTCTCGCCTGTCTCGAGCCAGTCGTGGAAGCTTCCGTCCATCTGCACGAGCTCGCCGAAGTGCTCCTTCGGCGGTCTCCATCTGCGGTGCGGCCCCCGTTTCCTCTTCTTCTTCCACAGCCCCTCGACGATCAGCCACCGGCGCAGCGTCTCGTGAGAAACCATCAGCCCCACCTCGGCCAGCTTCTCGGCCGCCAGAGTCGGCCCAAACCCTTCCAGCCGCGTCCGGCACAGCTCCAGACTCTGCCGCTTGCTGTCTGGGTCCAACTTCCGGTTCGACGGCCGCCCTCGAGAGCGGTGCACCAGGCCCTTGGCCCCCTCGGCCCGGTACCTCTTCCAGATCCTCTTGCCCTGCCGCCCGCTCATCGAAAGCCGCTCGGCAACTGCCACCACCGTCTGCCGCCCCGCCTTCACCTGCTCGAGCTCCACCAGCCGCGCTCTCTCCTTCGCGCTCAGCCCCACGATCTCCTCCATCCGCGCCCCCCTCTCCCAGAGGGGACACTTCTATCGAGTTATCGAGGGGACACTTTCATGGAGCTACGACACGCCGAGCCGCTAGCCTTGTCCTTTCGTCTGCGAAGGCGTAGGCTCGAAACCAACACGCGATTGAAAATGAGATCAGTCCCTGGGGAGGGCTCCACCCGACGGAAGGATGAGCGAGATCCTCTCCGTCCCCGAGGACTCGGCGCGAGCCGAGGCTGTCTTAACTCGTGCGGGTTTACCGAGTGAAAGGGATATCATGATTCGAAGATTAGAACTGGCGTTGGCGTTGATATTTGCAGTTGGCTTACCGACGAGCGCTTCCGCGGTCAGCCTCAACGAAACGTTTATGAACAGCACGGCGCCTGGCTGGAACTTGGTGGGCACCGCCGTGTTGACGAGCGGCGGCGTTGACCCGGCAGGCGCTGGCTGGCTCAGGCTGACGACCAATGCCGGTAATCAAGCGGGAACTGCCATTTACAACACGGCATTCAGCAGCGCGGCGGGCGTACAGGTCATATTCACTTACGCCACCTACAGTTTTGTTAATGCCCCCGGCGACGGCATTTCGTTCTACCTGATAGACGGGGCAACGGCGGTGCCCACTATCGGTGCATACGGCGGTCCGCTTGGCTATTCAAGAATAACGACGACGACCCCGCAGGTGCCGGGGGTAACGAACGGCTACGTCGGGATCGGCCTCGACGAATACGGCAACTTCGGCACCTTGCAGTCGGGTGGCTGTAGCTACGTTCCCTGCTCCCTGGGGCTTTCCGGGGTCACGATACGCGGGTCGGGCAGCTTAACTACAGGGTTCAACTACTACACCCAGGCCGCTGCGACGATTCCAACGGGCAGCCGTGCCAGCGCGAAAAAGGTCCGCATCACGGTCACGCCGGCGCCCACCGTGAATGCCACCGTGGAGATTGATTCGGGCTCCGGCTTCGTAACGGTGATCAACAACTTCAATATTTCTGGAATCGCAGGTCAGGCAGCCATTCCCGCAACCTTCAAGATGGGCTTCGCAGCAGGCACCGGTTGGGCCACCGATTTTCATGAGATTCGCGGTTTCACGACGACGAATGCCGATCCGGGCCCGGCCGATCTGACGATTACGAAGAGCCACTCGGGCAACTTCGTGCAGGGTGATACGGGGAAAACGTACACGATCACGGCGTCGAATCCGGGTCCTGGGGCGACGGCGGGGACGGTGACCGTAACTGACACCTTGCCTGCTGGGCTGACCCCGACCGCGCCGAATGGAGTCGTAGACGGCTGGAGCTGTGCGATCGGCGGACAGACGCTGACCTGTACACGGAGCGATGTGCTTGCGTCCGGAGCGAGCTACCCGGCCATCGCGTTGGCGGTCAACGTGGCGAGCAACGCGGCGGCAAGCTTGATCAACACGGCTAGCGTGTCGGGAGGCGGAGAGATCAACACCGCCAACGACACGGCCGCCGATCCGACGACGGTCAACACCGTCAACCCTGTCAACGCGCCAGCGATCCCAGCCGTCTCGGAGTGGGCTTTGATGGCACTCGCCGGTATGCTGGCTCTGCTTGGGGCTATGAGGATTCGGGCCTGATTCGGGATCAAACCAGTTGGGAAAATGGGCAGCCGGTATGCGTGGCCCGGTGACCTGCTCCCCAAAATTGATCCACTCGGCGTGCGACGGAAAGCCCCTCTCGATGGCGTTAGCTAAAACCGCAAAGTAAGTTCACCTAGGAACCGTCTCGGCGGCGCGACGTAGAACTGGCTGTCTCCGATCTCGCTGTCGGACGTGTAGTGCCGGTCGTCGCCGAGATTGCGGCCGACGAGCGACACCCGCCCCCAGGAGAACTCCCACGACGCCCCGGCGTCCCACTCGTAGAAAGAGTCCGTGTAGAACGTGTTCCGCCGCGTCAGCGGCCGGACGCCCTGATGGCGCACGGCGCCCCAGATGCCGAGGCCCGCCTTCGGGGCGTACGAGACGCGCGCGTTCCAGAGGTCCCGGGGCACGAGCTCCAGCCGCATGCCGTCCACGACTCGCAACGTGCCGTCGGGAGTGAGGAACGAGAAGTTCACGTACGTCGCGTCGTGGTGGCCGTAGCCCGCCGCGAGCGACCAGCCCTCAAACTTCGGAAGCGCCCAGACGAGCTCGGCGTCCATTCCCTGGAACCGCTCCTCGCCGGCATTCGTCAGGAGGGGCCGGCCGTCCGGGCCGGCCGCCCCAACGACGAGGTTCTCGAAGCTCATGTGGAAGAACGTGACGTCGAAAGACAGCGTGCCGCGCGCCCAGCGCGTCTTGAGGCCGACCTCGCCCGAGCGGGCTCGTTCCGGCTCGAGGATGCGCGCGCTCTCGGCCTCGAGGATGTTCGGGGCCGCGGGCTTGAAGTTGCTCTTGGCCGAGACGTAGACGTTCAAGGCGTCGAGCACGGACGCCTGCGGCCTGTCGACGATCCGGACCAGGGCCGCGACGCCGCCGGACCACTTCCCGTCCGTCCGGCTGTCCGCCGCGACGTTCGGCGCGGGCGCGCCGACTTCGGCGACCGTCGCGTCGAGCGACTCGGAGGTGCGGTCGTAACGGGCCCCGAACGTGAGCGTGAGAGCCCGGAACGGCGTCCACTCGTCGTTCACGTAGAAGCCCCAGAACGTACGGCTGTCCTCGGCGGAGCGGTGGTCGCCGACCGGAACCTGCTCGAGCGACGGGATCACGGGATGAGGTCCGGTGAGAAGCGAGAAGTCGAAGCCGGTCCCCTCGAGCGTCGTCTTTCCCGATGTATACGCGATGCCGGTCACGAGGCGGTGGCGGCCGCCGGCCGTCAGGTTGGCGACGATGCGAGCATCGTCGAAGAGTGTCGTCTCGAGCGGCGTCAGGGACGTTCCGGTGGCCGTGGCGCTCGTGGCGTCCGCTGCGTCGATGAAAGAGCGCACGGAAATCTGATCGTCGCGCGTGAGGCCGAGCGTGTTTTCGAGGCGGACATTCGCCGACAGCGGCTGAGACACGGTGGACGCGAGCGAATAGACGCGGTGATCGAGCCGCCCGCCGCCGATCGCATAGTTCCGGTCGATCTCGAATCCGGGCACGGGTTGCCCGCCGTCGACGGGAAGCGGCGACCCGAAATGGTTCGTGTCGCGAAGAACCGTGGCGGTCACGTTCACCGAGCCCTCTTTCGTGCGCTGGCTGAAGCCGAGAGAAAGCCGGTCCGAGGAGTAGTCCGTCCCGTCCTGCCAGCCTTTGTTTCGTCCCATCGTGCCGAAGAGGTGGATCGTCTGGTCGCCGTTCGCGGCCACGTACGAGAGGTTGCCGTGCTTGTCCGAAAAGGAACCGCCGCCGAGCGTGAGCGACCCGCCGGCTTTCTTCGGATGCCGCGTGAAGACCTGGATCATCCCGGCGAAGGCCGAGACGCCGTAGAGCGTGCCCTGCGGCCCCTTCACGAT
>Ga0097691_1001240_pt1 | contig 19315 bp, 16 predicted proteins | sample NGESurdeep072012_8_FD_72858 | JGI IMG/M metagenome (GOLD analysis project Ga0097691, IMG submission 72858) | Arctic peat soil microbial communities from Barrow, Alaska - NGEE Surface sample 210-1 deep-072012 | ecosystem: Environmental > Terrestrial > Soil > Wetlands > Peat ... | reverse complement strand
GAAATCCGCAGAAACACCCGGCCATCGAATACAATCCAGTTCCGCCTGCAGAAGTTCAACGCAACGTGACGCTACCGAAATGTTCGGTGGAGCGCCGAGGGTAGCGACCACGCGGGGCACAACAGTGCCCCTGATCGAGCGGCTTACGAACCGGCAAATCAGCGCAGAACTTGACAGATTGCCCCACGCAGAGGAGGCCGCCGTCTCCGTCGGAGAGGCTCGGATCTGTCGGTGTGGCTGTGGGCAGCCGGTCACGGGCAGCCGGAAGTTCGTGAGCCAAGATCACTACAGCGTCTGGCTCAGCCGCGAACGGTCCCTCGGGCGGCACCGAAAGCAGCCATAGGTACGGTCAACGAGAGGCCGTCGCGTAACCGTAATGGTCAAAGTTGTATATCGTTACTGTTAAGAAGCGACAGGTCTGATCCATTGGAAGCAAAGGCTCGATCAATTGCCTCTCGCCGTGTTTCTACCGCCGCTCTTTGATCACGCGCGTTTGTTAAACCGCTTGCGCTAAACAACCTAAGGGGATTCGAACCCCGATCTGCCTCAACGACACCATCAAACAAACGGCCTCGCAACTGCGAGACCGTTCTCTGCAACACCGGAATGTACCGACCGAAAGCCCAAAAGGGTTCGTTTTATGACAAATTGGTGGACGCACCTGCAGCAGGACATAGCGGCGGAGCGGGAGCGGGTCGCTGCGGCGGCGGGCGTGAACCAGGGCGGCCGCTGGCGTCGGGGTGGCTCGACGAGTACCGATCGAGCGACAGAGCCCTTGCAACGGCTCACAGCGCGCCTAGAGACTGCACAGCAGCGGCTCGACGTGGCGGAGCGCAAGGTCTCGGCGCGCGGCGAATGGGACGACGAGCACCTGCCCGAGCTGGCGCGCGGGGTCGCGGCCGGCGACGAGCTGGCGTGGCGCCAGCAGGGCCGGCAGGTGGCACAGGAGGTCGACGCGCCCGAGATCAAGGCGCAGGCGATCGAGCGGAACGGACCCGTCCTAGCACGCACCGTGTAGACGAGACGGCGTCGGCCCGTTTCCGGAGATGAGCCGACCGCCGCCTCGTTTCCGAACGCCAGGAGGTCCGCGGCTCTGGCGCCGGAGTCTCTATCGCCGGGGCACGCTACGCGGGAGCCGGTGGCCCTGACCGGGTACGTGCTCCGCCCCTCATGGCCGACACTGCCGCCACGGATGCTGGCCAGGCATCGCAACGTCAATCACGAGCCGGTTCGGACTGGTGAGCGTCGAAACGACAAAGTCGGTCGAGGCGCGCAGGCCGATGCCGAAATTCATCACCGCCTCGAAGTCGCCCACCAGTCGTACCTCGCGCAAGCTGCCCCAGTCGGCCACCTGGTCGGTCGACGTTGTGATCGTGCCGTGTCCGTTGTCGTCGTGGCCGACTGCGTTGAAACGCACGTTTAGGAAAGCCTTGCCGGCAAGGTGGACCGGATTCCCGGAGCCGTCAGCGATGACCTGCGGAACGTACTGGACCGTGTAGTGACCCAGCGGCTTGGTCAGGTCGACTACCACTCGGTCGTAGCGGAGGGTTTCGTTCTCATGGTTCCCGATCCGCACTCCGGTCACCGTGGCTTGTCCCGCCGGAGCCGGCGGCACGGTAGCCGAACGATCGATGACGCTTCGGCAGACGTTGCCGACCGCGGCGGGTTGGGCAGCGGATGCGGCAGAGACGGTGAACGCCGCCATAAGCGTCACTGCCGCTATCAGGGTGATGGATCTTCCTAGTCGCATGAGGTCCTGCCTCTCTCCCCGACGGATGCTCGGCACCCTAGTCGCCACAGTGAGGCGGCCGATACGGGGGGTGACCGACCGCCTCACTGTCCCCACGCCGGAAGTCCGCGGCTCGGCGGAGGGCGGCCATCAAGGCACGGTCAGGGCTGCGGGACCATTCTCCGCCTTGCGAGCTGCTCCGCGCGCTGTCGACCCTCGGCGCTCACCGTTTCGAGCACAGACGGGGACAGGAGGGCCACCCAAGCATTGCGGCTCGCACCCTGCGCCATCGACCAGGCTTGCCCAGCGCTTGCCCACGCCCTGTGCGCGTCCCTTAGGCGCTCGATCGGGTCGGCGATTAGTGGCCGACCGCACCCGGCCCAGGTCGCCCACACTGAGACCACAGGACCCGCCGCAAGTTGCGGCGGGAGGACAGCACCCTCGGGCATTCGCACGATGGGGTCCGCTGTCCAGCGATCGCGCGTGTCGTCTGGCCTGCCAACGCTCACCACGACGATGTCTCCTCGTGCAGTCGAGGGTGCGTGCCTGACTCGATCATGTGGTGTCGATCATCGCATCGCGTCCTGTCGCTGAACGTCAACGCCAGACTCGCGCTGCGGCGTCGACCCGTAGACGCAACGGCAGACGCGGGTGCACTGAATGCCACGGCGCGCACTCGCCCATGTGGCAGGGCAGCATGCGCGCGTTCAGTAGGGCGATCACTGCCAGATGCGCACTCGATCATGTGTCACCCATCGTGTCGTTGTAGGTGCGTCCGTTGGTCGTGTGTGTCAGTCATGGTCAACGTGTCGTCGAGTCAGTGATCGACGACCAACGATCTGTCAACGATCAGACATCATCGAGTCAACACAACGATCAAGACAAGTGTGATCAAGACTCGATCGACTAACTAAAGGAAGGGCAAAGGAAGGCAGGCAAGGTCGGCGGTGACTACCGACCGACCCACCTACCCCCGAGGGCCGGGGGTGGGGGGTCCCATCGGGGGTGGGTGGTGCCTCGGGAGGGTGGCTCAGCGTCGGGGGTAGGGAGGGTGGCTCAGCGAAAGAGGGTGGACCCTCCGCGATGGTGGGGGGTGGCAGTCGAAACTCTGTGATCTTGACGACTACTGACCCGACAGCCTTGCTTTCTCTCCCCTGGCGCGCGCCATTGACGATCAAGCTCTGACCTGCGGTTATGTCCACCGTTGACCATCTTGGCGCCTCGTCGGACAAGATCCCGCTAGTTCGCGCTAGACCGGGCTGTAACCACCTGCCCATTGCCCGGCGACCCAGTTGCCACGCGGTGGCATGGGCTCAAGCTCCGGCGCCGGCGTCGGCACAACTGTCCGATGCCGAGCCGTCCGGACCGGACCCACCGTCCGCAGCGAGTGCCGGCCACCGACGCGGTCGAGGCGGAACACAACGTCGACCCCATCGCCCAGCGGCGCGCCCGCGGGCTTGCCCCGTACATCGCAGTCGTGCGCGAGCACAACCGCGCCACCGGGGGCGGTCGCGTCGTATAGGCCCTGGGCGAACGTTGAGACAGCGGCGGCCCACGTCGGGTGATCTATGCCGCCCGAGGGCCGGCCGAGGTCGCCGAGCTCATCGAGCACGACCAGGCCGGGGCCGAAGGCCCGGATCGTCTCGCACCAGCGGCCGAGGTCGTCACCTGCCAGGGAAACGCGACCCGGGAGCACCCGCAGCCAGTCTGTCGGCACTTCGGTGCCCGCGGCGGCCTCGATCGTGTCAGCAACGTTGCGCTGCTCTCGGGCGGCGTCGAGGTAGACGACCCGGCGGCGCTCGACGGGGTGGCCGTTCCATTCGGTGCCGGTGGCAACCGCTGACACCCATTCGGCCAGCAACGACGAGCGGCCGGAGGCTGGCAGCCCGACCAGCAGACAGATCGCGTCGGCGGGCACGGTGTCCGCGATCACGGCGGCCGGTGCAGGTGGCTCTACCGGAACCGGCGCGGGTGGGGCAGCGGGTGGCTTGGCCTGACGTTCCGCACATCTGCCGAGTGATAACTCGGCCATTACGCGGCTCAGTCCTCGGCGTCGTGGAAGGCGCGTAGGGAACGGTCCTCGAGCTCGGTTAGGAGTTCTCGGAGGCGGCGGGCGTTGTCGAACCAGGGCTGGTAGCGCTGGGCTTGTTCCTCGGTCAGGGTCTGGGTTTCGGTCTTGCCTGCGATGGTGCGGGTCCAGTGCAGGTAGGGGCCGTGCAGCACCGGTGGAGCTGCTTTGCAGCGGCAGTTCTGTTTGCCGCAGCGCATGTACCGGCGCGCCAGCGAGCCGGGGAGCGCGTACTGCGCGTCGGTGAACGCGGCCGGCAACGACGTGTCCTGTTCGGCTCGTTGGGTGGCCATGTGTCTCCTCCGCGTGTCGCGTCCTTCGGTCGACAACCGAAGGATAGCGTGGGTTGTGCTGAACGCAACCCGGCCGGAGGGTGTCGTGATGAAGGAACCGGACGACCCGAGCGACCTGGCGTTGCAGTCACGGGTCCTGGGTGGGCTGCCGACGCAGGCGGCTTCGCGACCAGCACGCTTCGGATAACGAACCACAGCAGCAAGCCGTCCAACTACATGGTCACCGTCACGTTTGAGAGCCCGGACGGCGCCACCCAAGTAGGCACTGGCCTGGCTGCGGTCAACAGCCTGCAGCCGGCTCAGTCCACTGTCCAGGACGTGTCTTCCCTAGCGGTGCCCGCTGGAGCGTTTGTATGCAAGGTCAACCCCACCGGTGTCACCAGGTACGCCGCATGACTGAAGGCAAAGATCGGCCAAGGATCGCCATGACAGACCTAAGCGACTACCTCACCACGGTCCAGGTCGCCGAGCTACTCGGTGTCAAGCCGAACACGGTGCACGGTTACCGTGCAGCTCGCAGAGCCGGGTACTTCCCGGAGCCGGATCTGGAGGAGCTGGGCCACCCGCTGTGGCTGCCGACCACCATCGAGGCGTTCCGGAACAGCAGGACGAGGCCGAGGGCGTGAGCTGGGACTAATGATTGCCTAAGTGGGCTATCCATTTCATTGCCACTCCCGCATACGGCGACCCACCCCCGGAAGCCAACGGTGCTGGTCAGGGACTTGAGCACTCGCGAGGTGGCAGTCAAATGGATAGCCCACTTGCCTAAATGCTTGAATTTGACCAGGTAGCTGGACAAGAGTCATTCAGCGCCGCGCCACGGGAAGCTGCGCCCGACGGCGCGCCCGTTCGCCTACTCGACGGGCGGGGCGGACCTCTTGCGCGGGGTCAACGGCCGGCCGGTCCCCTTCGGTGCCCCCTTCTCGGCCTTCCTGGCACTCTCCGCCGACTGGGCCTTCGCCGCCTTGACGGCGTTGCCGGCCTTGCCCGCGCTCTCGGCCTTCTCGGCCTTGCCGGCACTCTCCGCCGACTGGGCCTTCGCCGCCAACTCCGCCTTACTGCCACCGGCGGCTCGCCGGCCGGTCCGGGCTCCCGCGGCGGCGGACTTTCGCGGCGTGGCCGATGTCGCCGAGCCGGCTTCCGCCGGAACACCCGCCGCGGCGGCGGGATCGGCGATGTCGGCGCGGTCGGCCGCATCAGCGGCTGGGACCGGGGCCAGCGGCAGCGCCGAGGTATCGGTGAGGTCGACCACCGAGTCGTCCCCGCCGTGCACGTTGGGCAGGTAGTCATCGGCTGCCCAGTCGTTCTCCCAGCGCTGGCCGTCGAGCAGGTAGCGGAAGCGCCACCGACGCCCCGCCGGCAGCTCCAGGGTCGCCTGGAAGCTCCCGTTGTCGGTCCGGGTCAACTGGTGGCTCGTCGGCGACCAGTCGTTGAAGTCCCCACACACGCTCACCGCGGCCGCCGCCGCCGCGCCGGGCAGCTCGAAGGTGACGAGGACGCTGCCGCCCGTCAACCGAGTCTTGATCATCATTCCCTTCGGTTCACCGCCCACTGCCACGACCGGGGCGGCCAGTCGCCCCGGTTAGTTAGCAACCTACCGGTCGCCGGGCCGATCGAAAGCGGCCGCCGGCGGCAGTTGTCAGCGGTATTGACCGGCACGAAGCTAGCCGAGCTGGTCTGATCGATCACCAGGCCGTACAGCCACAGCACCAGGTCGGTCACTCCGCCGCCGACGAGGAACGCCCGCGCGGTGCTCCAGGCTCGGGCGAAGGTCACGGAGGTCGACGGCGCGGAGTCCGACTGCCGAGACGGTGCTGAGCATCTACGGCGACCCGGCCGTAGCGGCGTCTGCCGACGGCTGCGAGATCGACCCGGCGACGCTGCTCGACCAGGACAAAACGCTCTCCCTGGTAGCGCCCGCGCGCGCCCAGGACCGGCTCCGCCAGCTGTTCGAGGCGCTGGTCATGAGCGTGGTCCGCGAGGCACAGAACCGTGCTCAGGGGCGGGACGACCTGTCGACCCTGGGCTGTTGCCGTTGCTCGACGAGGCCGGCAACGTGGCACCCTTGTAGGGACCGGTGGCCGAGTCATCTACCGCGCCATGACGCGCCGCGCGCCGGGAGGCAGGGCACAAGCCGGCTGCCATCGGGCGGAGTGCGTTCGTGTTAAGTGATCAGGGTGGCGGGGGGACTAACCGGTGCGGAGCATGACTCTCGGCTTCCCGCCGTGGCGCCGTGAGGCACTGCGCACGACGCTGTGGGTTGTTCCGTCGGGTTTGCTTGTCGCTGCGGTCGCACTGTTCGCCGTGACCTACCACGTTGACTATCGAGTGTATGACGGCGCAACCTCGTTGCCGTCGTGGGTGCGGATTGAGAGCCCTGACGGAGCGCGGCAGCTGTTGAGCGCGCTCGCCGCCGGGGTCATCACCGTGCTCGGTGTCGTGTTCTCGGTGACGATCGTCGCGCTCACGCTCGCGTCGCAGCAGTTCGGCCCGCGAATGCTGCGCAACTTCACCAGGGACCTCGGTACCCAGACCACGCTGGGCAGCTTCGTAGCGACGTTCGTCTTCGCGCTGCTGACGCTGGGCACGATCGGCGGGGGAAATCGGCCCGAGACGTTCGTCCCGCAGATATCAGTGACCGTGGCGCTTGTGCTGGTCTTCGCCAACGTCCTAGTCCTGATCTACTTCATCCATCACATCACCGTCTCCATCCAGCTACCCAGCGTGATCTCGGCTATCGCCGGTAGTTTGTCGAAGGCCATCGACCTTCAGTTCCCCTTGGCGCCTGAGCCGGGGGCGCAGCGGATCTGGGCGACCGGTCGATCAGTGACGAACCTGCGGGAGTTGCTGGGTAGCGAGGGGTCAGTCGTGACCGCGACGAAGAGCGGATACCTGCAGTTCGTGGGTTACGAGCGTTTGGTCGGGATCGCCGCCAAACACGACACCGTCGTGCAGTTGCTGCATCGGCCCGGTCATTTCGTTACCCACGGCCTTCCTTTGGCCCGCATCTGGCCCCCCGCACCTGCTCACGAGGTCGGCGCCGCCCTGGGCCGCGCCCACGTCACAGGTCCGCATCGCACACTGGACCAGGATCCAGTCTTCGCGATCGATCAACTCGTCGAGATCGCCATCCGGGCGCTATCACCCGCGGTGAACGACACGTTCACGGCACTGACCTGCATCGACTGGCTGGCTGATGGCCTGTGCACCATATCGGAGCGGGACATACCCGATGGGGTTCATCGTGACCTCAGCGGTGCGGTGCGGGTCGTCGAGCTCGGCCCGAGCTATCCGCGAATGCTTAACAGGGCCTATGACAAGATCCGCCAAGCGGGTGCGGAGATGCCCGCGGTCGCGATCAGACTGATGGAAAGCCTGGGCAAGGTGCTCGCCTACACCCGAGATGAAGCGCAGCGCACGGCGCTGTTACGGCAAGCCCAAATGATCTGGCGCGCAAGCCAGGCCGGCATTCGCGAGCAGGAGGACCTCCTGGAGGTCCGTCGTCGGTATGACCTGCTCACTACAGCACTGACAAGCTCGCGGAACGCGCCGCGAAGGGCCGGCCCAGTTCAAGCCGGGCCCTCGGGGCTCGCCACCCGTCCCTAGTGCAAGGCATCGGCGAGTGGGCCGAGAGCCAGCGTGGGGAGGAAGGACAGGAGGCTCATCAACACGGCGGTGGCGGTGATGAAGGCGACGAAGAACGGGGTATGCGTCGCCAGGGTGCCGCGGCTGGCTGGACGGATGCCCTGGCGAGCAAACGCCCCGGCGAGGGCCAGCACGAAGATCATCGGTAGGTAGCGGCCAGCGAGCATCGTGACACCGAGCGCAGTGTTGTAGAAGGTGGTGTCTGCGTTCAACCCAGCGAAGGCACTGCCGTTGGAGTTCGCCGCCGACGTGAAGGCGTAGAGCGGTTCGGCCAGGCCGTGGGGGCCGGTATTGAGCAGCCCGGCCCGGCCGGCGGGCAGCGCCAGTGCCAGCGCGGTGCCGATGAGCACGGTGGCGGGCAGGGCCAGTGCGTACAGGGCAATGAAGGTGATCTCTCGTTGCCGAACTTGTTTCCCCAGGTATTCGGGCGTGCGCCCGACGAGCAGGCCACCGAGGAAGACGGCGACCAGCGCCGTCATCAGCAGCCCGTACAGGCCGGAGCCGCCGCCGCCGGGGCTGATCTCGCCGAGCATCATGTTGGCCATTAACACCCCGCCGCCGAGGCTGGTGAACGAGTCGTAGCTGGCGTCGGCAGCGCCGTCGGCGGTGGCGGTGGCGGTGGCTCCGAACAGGGTGGAGGCGGGGATGCCGATTCGGGTTTCGGTGCCTTCGGTGGCGGCGCCGACCGCGGTCGGCACGGTGCCGTGGTGACCAGCTTGGGCGGCATTGGCGGTGGTGAGGGCGACGGCGAACAGCAGTCCGGCGACGGCGGCCAGGGCCCAACCCTGCCGCCGGTCGCCGACCATGACCCCGTAGGCACGGGGAAACGCCGACGGAATCAGCAGCATCAGCACGATTTCGATCAGGTTGGACAGGCCGCTGGGGTTCTCGAAGGGGTGCGCCGAGTTGGCGTTGAACGCGCCGCCGCCATCGCCGCTGAGCAGCTTCACCGGTTCCCAGCTGGCCACCGGTCCGCCGATCAGCGGCTGCCGGATCCCGGCCAGCCCGGTGGCGCTGTGCGCCGGTCCCAGGTTTTGCACGACACCGCAGGCGAGCAGGGCCAGCCCGCCGAGCAGCGCCAGTGGTACCGCGACGCGAAGGCAGCCGCGGGTGAGGTCGACCCAGAAGTTGCCGACCCGGTCGGTGTTGCGGCGAGTGAGGCCGCGGACCAGCGCGACCGCGGCCGCCATGCCGACCGCCAGGGAGAGGAACGCCTGGGTGCCGAGGCCGACGGCGAGCGCGGTGTGGCCGAGGGTGGATTCGCCGGAGTAGGACTGCCAGCTGGTGTTGGTGGTGAAGCTGACCGCCGTGTCGAAGGCGAGTGCCGGGCTCATTCCGGGGTGGCCGAGGGAATAGGGCAGGTGCCCCTGCAACCGCAGCAGCAGGTAGAGCGCTCCGACGCCCACCGCGCTGAACGCCAACAGCGAGGTCAGGTAGACCGGCCACCGTTGGTCGGCTTCCGGGTCGATGCGTCCCAGCCGGAAGATCAGCATCTCCACCCGCCCGTGCGCGGAGGCGGTGTAGACCCGGGCGAGGTAGTTGCCCAGGGGAACGTGGAGCACGGCCAGTACTCCCACCACCAGCAGAACCTGCCCGGCCGGGCTCACCGACCGCCGCCGGTCTGTCGGCGGTGATCAGGGCTGCAGCGCAGGGGTGCTGGCACGGCGGGCTCCGTCGGACGGCGGTGGTGGTGGCCGGGTGGCCGGGTGGCCGGCAGTGAACCCTGCCGGCCACCGGGCGGCTCGCCCCCTGACGCCATCCTTACTGGATCCGCACGCCGCGCAAGCGGCCGTGCTTGCGCCACTGACGTTCGGCGGGACGAGCCAGCACTCGTGATGTTCCCTGCCCATGGTCATCGGCCGTTAGGAATCCGTTAGGACGGCGTGAGGATTCCGTCAGGATCACTCGGAGCGCCGACCGGCCCGGTTGACTGCAACTGGCCGCGCATCAGCGGCGCACCGCCTGCCGTCGGCAGCCGGTGACAAGCCGGCTGGGTGAGGGGGACCTTGTGGCCGATCTGCTGTTCGTGTTGCTCACGATCGCGGTCTTTGCGGTGTTGGCCGTGGTAGCTCGAGGAGTGGAACGGCTGTGAACGCCGAGAACCTGGTCGGCTTGGTGCTGGCCGTCGCGCTGGTGGTGTTCCTCGTGGTCGCGCTGCTGTTCCCGGAGCGCTTCTGATGCACCTACTAATCATCCCCGGGCCCCGGGCGGCACCGCTGGTTCGGCTGCGCATCGGGCGACAGGAGCGGAAGTCGTGAACACCACCACTGCCGGAATGGTCTTCGTCGCGACCCTGGCGGTCGCCCTGATTGCGACCTACCGGCCGTTGGGCGACTACATGGCCCGGGTCTACACCTCGACCCACCACAGCCGGGTGGAGCGGGCGCTGTACCGGGTGGGGGGAATCGACCCCGATGCCGACCAGACCTGGGGCACCTACCTGCGGTCGGTGCTCGCCTTCTCCGGCGTCTCCGTGCTCTTCCTCTACCTGTTCCTGCGGGTGCAGCACTGGCACCTGTTCGGCCATCCGTACGCGGTTCCGCAGATGTCGGCGCACCAGTCCTTCAACACCGCCGCGAGCTTCGTCACCAACACGAACTGGCAGTCCTACTCCGGCGAGTCCGCGCTCGGCTACGTCGTCCAGATGGCCGGGTTGGCGGTGCAGAACTTCCTCTCCGCCGCGGTCGGGATGGCTGTCGTCATCGCGCTGGTGCGCGGGTTCGCCCGGCACCGGACCGACCGGCTGGGCAACTTCTGGGTCGACCTGACCCGCACCTGCCTGCGCATCCTGCTCCCCATCACCGCCCTGGCCGCGGTGGTACTCGTCGCCGGCGGCGCCGTGCAGAACTTCCACGGCTACCGCCCCGTCACCGGCCTGGCCGGCGGCTCGCAGAGCTTGCCCGGCGGTCCGGTCGCCAGCCAGGAAGTCATCAAAGAGCTCGGGACCAACGGCGGTGGCTTCTTCAACGCCAACTCCGCGCACCCGTTCGAGAACCCGACGGTGTGGACGAACTGGCTGGAGATCTACCTGATACTCGCGATCGGGTTCTCCCTGCCGCGCACGTTCGGCCGGCTCGTCGGGGACAAGCGGCAGGGGCTGGCGATCGTCGCCGTGATGGGCCTGCTCATCGTCGGCAGCGCGGTGCTGGCCGAGACCGGCCAGGCCGTGCACCACGGCACCGTGCCGGTCGCCGTCGGCGCGGCCACCGAAGGCACCGAGACCCGCCTCGGGGTGCCGGACTCCGCCGCCTTCGCGACGGCCACCACCATGACCTCGACCGGGGCGGTGGACAGCGCCCACGACTCCTACACCAGCCTCGGTGGCGCCGTGACGCTGCTGGACATGATGTTCGGCGAGATCGCGCCGGGCGGCACCGGCTCGGGCCTCTACGGCATCCTGGTCCTCGCCGTGCTCAGCGTCTTCGTCGCCGGCCTGATGGTGGGGCGGACCCCGGAGTACCTGGGGAAGAAGATCGCCGGCCGGGAGGTGAAGCTCGCCTCCCTGTATCTGCTGACCACGCCGACGCTGGTCCTGGTGGGCACCGCGCTGGCGATGGCCCTGCCCGGTGAGCGCGCCGCGATGGCCAACGCCGGCCCGCACGGCCTGTCCGAGGTGCTCTACGCCTTCACCTCGGCGGCGAACAACAACGGCTCGGCGTTCGCCGGCCTGGCGGTGAACACCGCCTGGTACAACACCGCGCTCGGGGTCGTGATGCTGCTCGGGCGGCTGCTGCCCATGATCTTCGTCCTCGGCCTGGCCGGGTCGCTCGCTCGGCAGCGCGCGGTCCCGGCCTCGGCCGGAACCCTGCCGACCCACCGGTTGCAGTTCGTCGGCCTGCTGACCGGCGTGACGCTCATCGTGGTCGCCCTCACCTACTTCCCGGCGCTCGCGCTGGGGCCGCTGGCGGAAGGTCTGCACTGATGTCCACGACCACGCTCGACAACACGCCGGTCGGGCCGGGCGCGCCGGAGCCGTCCGCCGCAGCGGAGGGACCCCGGCGGGTGCCGGGCGGCCTGCTCGACCCCAAGCAGATGCTGCGGTCGCTGCCGGACGCGGTGACGAAGCTGAACCCGGCAACGCTCTACAAGAACCCGGTCATGTTCATCGTGGAGATCGGCTCGGTGTGCACCACCGTGCTCGCCATCCGCGACCACACCAGCTTCGCCATTCAGATCGCGGTCTGGCTGTGGCTCACCGTGATCGCCGCGAACCTCGCCGAGGCGGTCGCCGAGGGGCGCGGCAAGGCCCAGGCGGAAGCGCTGCGCCGGGCCAAGACCGACACCATCGCCCGTCGGGTCGTCGACTGGACGCCGGCGGCCGCGGCCGGTCAGCTGCGCGAGGAGCCGGTGCCGGCACCCCAGCTCGCGCAGGGTGACGTGGTGATCTGTGCGGCGGGTGAGCTCATCCCCGGCGACGGTGACGTCATCGACGGGATCGCCGCGGTCGACGAGTCGGCCATCACCGGTGAGTCCGCGCCGGTGATCCGGGAGTCCGGGGGGGACCGGTCCAGCGTCACCGGCGGCACCAAGGTCCTTTCCGACCAGATCATCGTCAAGATCACGCAAAGGCCCGGGGAGAGCTTCATCGACCGGATGATCGCCCTGGTCGAGGGGGCGAGCCGGCAGAAGACCCCGAACGAGATCGCGCTCAACATCCTGCTGGCCAGCCTGACCATCATCTTCCTGTTGGCGGTGGCCACCCTGCAGCCACTGGCAATCTTTTCCAAGGCCCAGCAGCCGGGCATCCCGGACAGCGCATCACTGACCAGCCAGGGGGTCACCGGCATCGTGCTGGTCGCACTGCTGGTCTGCCTGATCCCGACCACGATCGGCGCGCTGCTCAGTGCGATCGGCATCGCCGGGATGGACCGGCTGGTGCAGCGCAACGTGCTGGCGATGTCCGGCCGGGCGGTCGAGGCCGCCGGCGACGTCAACACCCTGCTGCTGGACAAGACCGGCACGATCACGCTGGGCAACCGGCAGGCGAGCGAGTTCGTCTCGGTCGGCGGCGTCCCGGCGCAGGAACTCGCGCAGGTCACGCAGCTGTCGTCGCTGTCCGACGAGACCCCGGAAGGACGCTCGATCGTGGTGCTGGCCAAGGAACGGTACGGCCTGCGGCAGCCGGGCCCCGGGGAGCTCACGCACGCCCGGTTCGTCGCCTTCAGCGCGCAGACCCGGATGAGTGGCGTCGACCTGCCCGCCGCCGGCGGGGCAGTGCGGCAGGTCCGCAAGGGTGCGGCCGGCTCGGTGAGCGGCTGGGTGCGCGAGCGGGGGGGCGAGGTGCCCGCCGAGATGGGGCAGGTCGTGGACGGGATCTCGGCCGCCGGCGGCACCCCGCTGGTGGTCGCCGAGGCCGCCGGCGGCACCGCCCGGGTGCTCGGCGTGATCCACCTCAAGGACGTGGTGAAGGTCGGGATGCGGGAGCGGTTCGACGAGCTCCGGGCGATGGGCATCCGCACCGTCATGATCACCGGTGACAACCCATTGACCGCTCGGGCCATCGCCGAAGAGGCCGGGGTCGACGACTTCCTGGCCGAGGCCACGCCCGAGGACAAGATGGCCTTGATCCGCCGCGAGCAGGCGGGCGGCAAGCTGGTGGCGATGACCGGCGACGGCACCAACGACGCCCCCGCGTTGGCTCAGGCCGATGTCGGCGTGGCGATGAACTCCGGCACCTCGGCCGCCAAGGAGGCCGGGAACATGGTCGACCTGGACTCCAACCCCACCAAGCTCATCGAGATCGTCGAGATCGGCAAGCAACTGCTCATCACCCGGGGCTCGCTGACGACGTTCTCGATCGCCAACGACGTCGCCAAGTACTTCGCGATCATCCCGGCGATGTTCGCCGGCGTCTACGGCGGGCTGGACACCCTCAACGTCATGCGGCTGCACTCGCCCCAGTCGGCGATCCTGTCCGCGGTCATCTTCAACGCCCTGGTCATCGTCGCGCTGATCCCGCTGGCCCTGCGCGGGGCGCGATACACCCCGTCCTCGGCGAGCCAGATGCTGCGCCGCAACCTCTACGTCTACGGCCTGGGGGGACTGATCGCCCCGTTCGTCGGGATCAAGCTCATCGACCTGATCGTCCAGTTCCTGCCCGGGATCCGGTAAACCATGGCTCGCTTCACCGCAACCGCCCGCCAGTACACCGCCGCCGTGCGCATCCTGGTGCTGTTCACCGTCCTACTGGGGGTGGCCTACCCGCTGGCGGTGACCGCCGTGGCCCAGGTGCCGGGGCTGAAGTCCCGCGCCGACGGCTCGTTGGTCACCACCGGCGGGCAGGTCGTCGGTTCGAGGTTGATCGGGCAGCCGTTCACCGACGCGAAGGGCAACGCCCTGGTCCAGTACCTGCAGACCCGCCCGTCCGCAGCCGGCACCGGAGCGACCGGGTATGACCCGACCGCCTCCGGGGCGTCGAACCTCGGCCCGGAGTCGGTGCTGGACACGCTGCCCGACCCGGCCAAACCCGGCGACACCGGAAAGCAGTCGCTGCTGACCCAGGTCTGCACCCGCAGTCAGACCGTCGGAGCGCTCGAAGGGGTCGACGGCGCCCGACCGTTCTGCACCCCCGGCGGTGTCGGTGCGGTGCTCGCCGTCTTCCACGCCGGCCCGGGCTACCAGGGCCCGATCACCCGGGTCGTCAGCGTCAACGAAGCCTGCCCGGCCCAGCCGTTCCTGGCGGACTACCAGGGGGTGACGGTCCAGTGCGCGACGTTCGGGCCGGACTACACCGCCGGCCAGGTCGTCCCGATCCGCGGGAGCGCACCGGCGCACCCGGCGGTGCCGGCCGACGCCGTCACCGCGTCCGGCTCCGGCCTCGACCCGGACATCTCGCCGGCCTACGCCCGCCTGCAGGCGGCCCGTGTCGCCAAGGCGCGCGGGGTGGGTCTCGGGCAGGTACTGGCGGTGATCGACAAGCACACGTCCGGCCGCGATCTCGGCTTCCTGGGAGAGCCGCGGGTCAACGCCCTGCAGGTGAACCTCGACCTTGACCGCAGCTACCCATACCACACCGGCTAGCTCAGGCTCGGCGGACACCGGCGCGGGCGTGGGCGCATGGCAACTGGGGCACCGGTGGATCCCGGCCCTCTCCCCGACGCCGCGCCCACTGTCCCCGCGCTCCGGGCGACGTTGACAATAAATGGGGGTGCCTGCTGATTGGGCGAGGTCAGCTGCGGGTCTACCTCGGCGCCGCACCCGGGGTCGGCAAGACCTTCGCCATGCTCGACGAGGGGCAGCGCCGGGCCGGCCGCGGCACCGACGTCGTGGTCGGCTACGTCGAGACCCACAACCGGCCACTAACCGCGGCCAGGCTGGCCGACCTGGAGGTCCTGCCCCGCAGGCAGCTGACCTACCGCGGGACGTCGTTCACCGAGATGGACGTGGACGCGGTGCTGGCCCGTCGACCCAAGGTCGCACTCGTCGACGAGCTGGCGCACACCAACGTGCCGGGCTCGCCCCGGCCGAAGCGCTGGCAGGACGTCGAGCTGCTGCTGGAAGCCGGCATCGACGTGATCAGCACCGTCAACATCCAGCACCTGGAGTCGGTCAACGACGTGGTGGAGGCCATCACCGGCATCCCGCAGCGCGAGACCGTCCCCGACTCGGTGGTCCGGGCCGCCGACCAGGTGGAGCTGGTCGACATGACCCCCGAGGCGCTGCGCCGACGGATGGCGCACGGCAACATCTATGCGCCAGAGATGATCGACGCGGCGCTGGGCAACTACTTCCGCAGCGGCAACCTCGCCGCGCTACGGGAGCTGGCCCTGCTCTGGCTGGCCGACTCCGTGGACGAGGGGCTGCAGCGCTACCGCGAGCAGCACGGCATCGAAGGCACCTGGGAGACCCGGGAGCGCGTCGTCGTCGCCCTCACCGGCGGTCCGGAGGGCGAGACCCTGATCCGCCGGGCCGCCCGGATCGCGGCCCGGGCCACCGGCGGCGAGCAGCTGCTCGCCGTCCACGTCGCCCGCAGCGACGGGCTCGCCGGTGCCAGCGTGGCCGCGCTCACCAAGCAGCGGGTGCTGGTCGAGTCCCTCGGCGGCAGCTACCACTCGGTGGTCGGCGACAACGTCCCCGCCGCGCTGCTGGCCTTCGCCCGGGCCCATAACGCCACCCAGGTCGTGCTCGGGGTCAGCCGCCGGTCGCCGCTGCGGGCCGCGCTCACCGGTGCCGGTGTCGGCACCACGGTCACCCGGCTGTCCGGGCCGATCGACGTCCACATGCTCAGCCACGCCTACGTCGGCAAGGGCCGGGTGCTGCCGCAGCTCACCCGCGGGCTGTCCGTGCGCCAGCGGCTGGCCGGGGCGGCGGTGGGGGTCGTCCTGCTGCTCGGGCTCACTGTCCTGTTGACCGCGGTGCGCGGCCACATCGGGCTGGGCAGTGACCTGCTGCTCTACCTGGTGGCCGTCGTCATCGTCGCGCTCGTCGGCGGGCTGTATCCGGCGCTGGCCGCCGCGGTGGTCGGGTCGCAACTCCTCAATTGGTTCTTCACCCCGCCGATCCACAGCTTCACCATCGGCAACACCGACAACGTCCTCGCCCTGGCGGTGTTCGTCCTGGTCGCCGCGCTGGTCAGCTCGGTGGTCGACCTCTCCGCCCGGCGCAGCCAGGAAGCGGCTCGGGCCAGCGCCGAGGCCGAGACCCTGTCCACCCTGGCCGGCAGCCTGCTGCGCGGCGAACAGGCGCTGCCGGCCCTGTTGCACCGGGTGCAGGAGGCGTTCGCGGTCACCGCGGTCAGCCTGCTGCGTCGCCAGAGCAGCGCCCCGGGCAGCGCCGGGGTGGCGTCGTCCCGGCCGGATGCGGCCAGCCTGCGCGGCACCTGGGAATGCGTCAGCAGCGTCGGGGACGACCCGTGTCTGCATCCCGAAGACGGCGACGCCGAGGTATCGGTCGGCGACGAGCTGGCGCTGGTGCTGCGGGGACGGGTCCTGCCGGCCGAGGACCAGCGGGTGCTCGCCGCCTTCGCCGCCCACGTCGCCGCCGCCTACCAGCAGCGGCAGCTGCAGGCCGCCGCGGCCGCCGCGGCCCCGGTGGCCGAGGCCGACCGGATGCGAACGGCGTTGCTGAACGCGGTCAGCCATGACCTGCGCAGCCCGCTGGCGGTGGCCAAGGCGGCCGTTTCCAGCCTGCGATCGGCCGAGGTGCACTGGCCGGAGCCCGATCGGCAGGAGCTGCTCGCCAGCGCCGACGCCGCCCTGGACCGGCTCACCGAACTGGTCACCAATTTGCTCGACCTGTCCCGACTGCAGGCGGGAGTGCTCGCGGTGTTCCCCCGCCCGGTCGGCCTGGACGACGTGGTCAGCCGGATCCTCGACCAGGGCACACCGCCCGACGCGGTCGAGATCGACGTCCCGCCCGAGCTCCCCGAAGTGCTGGCCGATCCGGGACTGCTGGAGCGGGTGGTCGCCAACCTGGTGCAGAACGCCCTTCGGCACAGCCCGCAGGGCTTTCCGGTACGGCTGGCCGGTAGCGCCCACGGCGCCGCGGTGGAGCTGCGGGTGATCGACCGGGGGCCCGGCATTACGGAGACAGAACGGGAGCAGGCGTTCGCCCCGTTCCAGCGGCGCGACGACCTGTCGACCAGCACCAGCGCCGGCGTCGGGCTCGGCCTGGCGATCGCCCGCGGCTTCACCGAAGCGATGGGGGGGACCCTGTCCATGGACGACACCCCTGGCGGTGGCCTCACGATGGTGATCTCCCTGCCCGCCACCGGCCCGCTCCAGGCACCAGGCGGGCCGGTCGCCGGCGCGGCGACCGACCGGCCGGATGACCGCTGGCCGCCGGGTGCCACCGGCGCCGCCGGATCACCGGCCAGCGGAGCAGCGAAGTGAGGACCCACGTCCTCGTCGTCGAGGACGAGCCGGCGATGCGCCGTGCCCTGGCCCTGAACCTCACCGCCCGCGGCTACCGGGTCAGCGTCGCCGAGGACGGCACCACCGCCCTGAACGCCGCGGCCAGCGGGGCCCCGGACGTCATTGTGCTCGACCTCGGGCTGCCTGACCTCGACGGCATGGACATCATCCGGGCCGTGCGGGGCTACTCCCGGACGCCGATCGTCGTGCTGTCCGGCCGCGCCGGCAGCGGCGACAAGGTGGACGCGCTCGACGCCGGCGCCGACGACTACGTCACCAAGCCCTTCGACGTCAACGAGCTCGTCGCCCGGCTGCGCGCCGCCACCCGCCGCGCCGGCAGTGACGATGCCCACACCCTGATCCGCATCGGCCACACCGCCATCGACCTAGCCGGGAGGACGGTGACCCGCAGCGGACCCGACGGGCAACTGGAGCGGGTAACGCTGACCCCCACGGAGTGGCAGCTGCTGGAGGTCCTGCTCACCCACCCGGGCCGACTCATCAGCCAGCGTCAGCTGCTGTCGGAGCTGCGCGGCCAACCCGGCTACACCGACAGCAGCTACCTGCGCCTTTACATCGCCCAACTCCGGCACAAACTCGAGGACGAACCCAGCCGCCCCCGCCATCTGCTCACCGAGCCCGGCATGGGCTACCGCTACCAGCCATGAGCCGCGTTTCATCCCTTCAGCCCTGTTGGCTGGCGCCAAGTAGGCACCGATCAGGGGATGCGGGTCATTCGGGCACCGGGTGGCTCTCGGCCAGCGCGGCGCCAACCTGGTCTACCAACGCGACGGCGACGAGCCGCTGCTCCAGGGTGGGCCGGGTGTCGGGGGCGGGGTCAGCTGGAACCGACCCTGCAGGATGCCGCCGCTCTCCACCAGCAGCTTTGTCTCTCGGTCGCGGGGCAGGCCCTCGGCCTCCCCGTCCCAGGCACGGTGCCCGGCCACGACGTGACCGTTCCGCTGCAACCGGGGCGGATTGCCCAGGCCGGCGACCCCGTGCTGGAACTGGCAGGAGCGCAGCGAGAGCAACCGAACCGATCGGACAACTAAGTGATCACGGCCGAGGGCGAGCCGCCGGCGGCCACGGCCTCGGCGGTGGCGTAGATTCCACCGAGGTAGCCCGCCCGCCGACCTGCGGCCACATGCTGGCGACGTCCCCAGACCGCGAGTTCGGTGACGGCCACGCCGATGAGGAGCAGCAGGACGGTCGGCTCGGCGTCGGCCCGGCGAGTGATGTCGAACCGCTCGTAGCTAGCTGGGGCACGACGACGCCGAACGGGGGCTGGGACGCCTGGCTCACCGCCCAGTTGGCCGAGCCGGGATGGGGAGAGGACCACGGATGCCGACGACGCTGGAGCAGGCCAAAGCCGATCTGATCGACCGCGCCATCCAGACGCTTCGCCAGGGCAGCGGCGGGCTGGCGCAGTTGGAGGCCGCCGGGTTCGAGTGCTTCCTGCGGGAGTACTACCGGCGCGCCCTGCCGGACGACATCGTCGACCGCAGTGAGGTCGACCTGTTCGGGATGGCCTTGGCGCACTGGGAGCTTGGTGGCCACCGCGAAGCCGGTACGCCGCACATCCGCGTCTACACCCCGGTGTTCGAGCAGGACCACTGGCAGTCCGGGCACACCGCCGTGCAGATCGTCACCGACGACATGCCGTTCCTGGTGGACTCGGTCGGCATGCTGCTCAGCCGGCAGGGCTACGGCATTCACCTGATGGTTCATC
>Ga0097691_1001237_pt1 | contig 19328 bp, 15 predicted proteins | sample NGESurdeep072012_8_FD_72858 | JGI IMG/M metagenome (GOLD analysis project Ga0097691, IMG submission 72858) | Arctic peat soil microbial communities from Barrow, Alaska - NGEE Surface sample 210-1 deep-072012 | ecosystem: Environmental > Terrestrial > Soil > Wetlands > Peat ... | reverse complement strand
TGCGCTGCGCTGAGCCCGAGCGCGTCCTGAGTCTCGGGCTGATAAAGCGTGTTCATCACCAGCGTAACGCGGGTGTCTTCGCCGGCGAGCCATTTCAGCTTGCCGTTGAACGTCTGGCGGTTCGCGGCCGAGTGGTCGCGGTAGCCGTCGGTGTGGGATTGCGACCAGTCGCCGATGTAATTGAGCGCGCCTGACTCGCCGCCGGCCTGCACGCCGATGCGCCGGGTGCCGTAATCGCCGACGAGCAAATCCCCGGAGAGAGTCGGGCGCTTGGGCCCGTCCGCAGTGAACAGATTGACTACGCCGCCGGAGGCATTGCCGTACAGGGCGGCGAGCGGCCCGCGCATGACTTCGATGCGTTGGGCCGTGGACAGATTGAAATTCGCGGCCTGCCCCTGACCGTCGGGCATGGTGGCGGGGATGCCGTCGGCGTAGAGCTTGATGCCGCGGATGCCGAAGGTCGAACGCGCGCCGAAGCCGCGGATCGACATCTGCAAGTCCTGGGCGTAGTTGCCGCGGTTCTGCAGCACCATGCCGGGCACGCCACCGAGCGACTCCGACAGGTTGACCTTGGGCCGGCCCTCGCGCAGCGTCTCGGCGCCGACGGCGTCGATCGAGCCCGGGATGTCCAGATTGCGCCGCTCGGTTCGGGTGGCGGACACCACGACACCTTCGTCTGCGTCCTGCGCGACGGCGGACGCCGCGTGCACAATGGCGCCGAACGCCGCGTACAGGAGCGTGCGCGAACGGTGCTTCATGTTGGGATTAGGGCGAGCCGAGGCCGGAGAGGTAGTCGGCGAGGATATCGATGTCGGCATCGGACAGGCCCTGTGCCGCCGACGTCATGTTGCCGTCCATGTCGAAGCGCGTGGACGCCTTGAAGCCGCGCAACTGGGTGCGCAGGTATTCGGCCTGCTGTCCCGCCAGCCGCGGTATGTGCTGTTGACCCATCAGGGTTCTGGCGTGGCAGGCGACGCAATTGTTCTGCTCGGTGATGCGCCGCCCCGCCGCCGCAATTTCAGGCGCGATCACATGCGAGGGCGGCGCGTGTGGCTGCGCCGAGAAATAGGCCGCCAGATCGTTCAGGTCGGCATTGCTCAGATTGGCTGCGAAAGGGGACATCTGCGCGTCCTTGCGCTTGCCTTCGCGGAACATGAAAAGCTGAGTCACGATGAACTGTTGCGGCTGACCGGCGAGCGTAGGCACGGCCGGATTCACCGAATTGCCGCCGGACCCGTGGCAGGCGACGCAGACCTGCGCCTTCTGCCGTCCCGCCTCGGCGTCGGCGAACGCGACCCGCGCGCATGCCAAGGTCAGAAACGACAGCGCGGCGGCGAACATCGCCACCGCGCTGCGTCGTGCGGCAAAGCTGCCGGTCACTTCTTGTAGCTGATCCGGTAAATGATGCCGTTGTAGTCGTCGGAGACGAGCAGGGCGCCGTCGCGCATCACCAGCACGTCGACCGGACGGCCCCACATCGGCGGATCCGCCTTTTCGTCGGTCAGGAAGCCGGTGAGGAAGGGCTCGGACTTGGCGTTGCCCTTGGCATCGACCGTCACGCGGATCACGTTGTAACCTTGCTTGATGCTGCGGTTCCAGGAGCCGTGCTGGGCGAGGAAGATATTGTTCTTGTACGCTGCCGGGAACATCTTGCCGGTATAGAAGCGCATGCCCATAGGCGCGACGTGCGCGCCGAGCTTGAGCACGGGCGGCGTGAACTCGGAGCAGGAGCGGTTCTTGCCGTAGACCGGATCGAGGATGTCGCCCTGATGGCAGTACGGAAAGCCGAAGTTCTGGCCCATCTTGGTCACGACGTTGAGCTTGTCGGAAGGCGTGTCGTCGCTGAGCCAGTCGCGTTGGTGCTCGCTGAACCATAGCTGCTTGGTCTTCGGATGCCAGTCGAAACCGACCGTGTTGCGCACGCCCCGCACGTAGGTCTCCAGCGTGCCTGTCTTCGGATCCACGCGCGTGATCGTCGCCTGCGTGTAATTGGGCATGGTGATGTTCTGCGGCGAGCCGATGTTGAAATACAGCTTGCCATCCGGACCCGCGGCGAGGAATTTCCAGAAGTGGCCTGGCGCCTTGTCGGGGTCGAGGTTGTCGACCACGACCCTGGCCTCCGGCGGATTGTCCAACCGATCCTCGATCCCGGCGTAGGCGGTAATGCGGTCGCGCTCGGCGACGTAGAGCGTGCCCTTCAGAAACGCGACGCCGTTGGGCGTATTCATGCCCTTGAGCACGGTCTTGATCTCGCGCTTGCCGTCGCGGTCGACGATCGCGTACACGTTGGAGAGATTGCGGTTGCTCACGAATAACGTGCCCTTGTCGCCGAGCGCGAGCGAGCGCGCCTCGGGCACGCCTTCGGCCCAGACTTCGACGCGGAAGCCCGCCGGCACCTTGAGCTTGTCAAGCGGGAGATCCTTGGCCGGCCTGCCGGTGAGATGCGGCGCGAACGGGTGCAGCGTCGAGCCCCCCTGGTCGGCCGAGCGGCCTTGCTGCCAGGCCGGCGGCGCCATCGGGACCGCGGGATTGGCGGCCGTGCCTGCGGGTGCGGGGGCTGGCGCGGCGGCCGCCGGAGCCTGCTGTGCCAGCGCCGGAGCGCAGAAGCCCGCCGCGAACAAAGCGGAGAACAATACCTTGCGTGTGTTCATGACACCTCCTTCTAGGGTGGAATTATTATGATTTTGCGTCCGGGGGACAGCGCGGACTTCCGCTGGCGTACGCGCGCAGTGTATCCGGGACTCGACCGAATGTGCAAGCGCTGCGCGCCGGCAAGATCCCGATTTTCCGGGTAAGGCCCGAATCCGGTTGCGTTCCATCCGTGCCGGGTATAGGATTAGAACCATGGTTCAAATTTTGAATCCTGGTTCAAACAAGATCGCCTCGGAACGCATGCGGCGCAAGAGCGAGACGCGGCGGCTCGACATCCTGCGCGCGGCGGCGCGGGTATTCCGCCGCAGCGGCGTCGCCGCCGCCGGCATGCGCGAGATCGCCGAAGAGGCGGACCTGTCGCCGGGCAACCTTTATTATTATTTCGCCGGCAAGGACGAACTCCTGTTCTTCTGCCAGGACCGCACCGTCGACCGCATGCTGGAGGCAGCGGAGGCGGCGCGCGCATCGACCATCCCGGTCGCGGACCAGCTGCGCGCCGTGATCCGCGCCCACCTGCACTACACGCTGGACGAACTCGAGGGCGCGACCGCGCACCTCGAAATCGACATGCTGCCAGAAGCCTTGCGCCGGACCATCATCGAAAAGCGCGACAAATACGAGCACGCTGTGCGCGCGCTCATCGTCAAGGGTGTCAAGCGCGGAGAATTCGCGCCCTGCGATGCTGCGCTGGTTGCGCGCGCCATCCTCGGGGCGCTCAACTGGACCTCGCGCTGGTACCGGCCCGACGGCGTGCAGAGCGTCGCCGCGATTGCCGAGGGGCTGGCCGACTACCTGGTGCGGGGGATTGCCGCCGTGCCGCTTGCAATGACTGCGCCCGCCAGGGCCATATCCGGAGGTCGAAAATGAATACCGTGCTGAAACGCGTCGATCAGCGCAAGGCCCACATTACGCTGCGCGTGAACGGCGAGGAGGTCGAAGTTTCGTTCTCGCCGTACAAGACGCTGCTCGAGGTGCTGCGCGAGGACCTCGACCTCACCGGCACCAAACACGGCTGCGAGCTGGGCGAATGCGGCGCCTGCGCCGTGCTGGTCGACGGCGAGCCGCTCCTGTCCTGTCTCAAGCTTGCGCTCGAGTGCGACGGTTGCTCCATCGAAACCATCGAAGGCCTGGCCTCGGGCCCTGAATTGCACCCGCTGCAGGCGGCATTCTCCGACCTGGGGGGCTCGCAGTGCGGCTACTGCACGCCGGGGGTCCTGATGACGGCGAAGGGACTGCTCGACAAGGAGCCCAATCCCAGCCGCGACCGGATCAAGGAGGCGCTGTCGGGCAACCTCTGCCGCTGCACCGGCTATCAGCAGATAGTCGATTCGGTGGAAGAGGCTGCGCGCTCGATCAACAAACAGAGGGCCAAAGCATGAGCACCGGGAAAAAGCTCGAGGTCATCGGCCACGCGCGGCGGCGCGTCGACGGCCGCGCCAAGGTGACGGGCCAGTTGCGCTACGCCGATGACATGAAGCTGCCGCGCATGCTGCACGCGAAGCTGCTGCGCTCGCCGCATCCGCACGCGCTGATCGAATCGATCGACATCGCGCGTGCCCAGGCCTATCCGGGCGTGCAGCTGGTGCTGACCGGCAAGGATTTCCCCGTCCCCTTCGGTATCATGCCGGTGTCGCAGGACGAGTACCCGCTTGCGCCCGAGCGCGTGCGCTATGTCGGCGATCCGGTGGCGGCGGTGATCGCGAAAGACGAACAGACGGCCTCCGAGGCGCTGGAACTGATCGAAGTGAAATACAAGGCCCTGCCGACGATTGCGACGCCCGAGGAAGGCCTGGCGCATCCCGAGACGCGCATTCACGACTATGGCGAGTCGGGCAACATCCATCGCAACCAGGCGTTCGAGTTCGGCGATGTCGAGGAGGCGCTGGCCAAATCGGACCACGTATTCGAGGACCTGTTCTTCTTCGAAGGCAACACCCATATGCCGATGGAGCAGCACGCCGCGCTCGCCGCGAGCGACGGCGACGGCAAGTTCACGCTCTGGGCGAGCACGCAGAATCCCCACTATCTGCATCGCCAGTTGGCGCGGGCGCTGCAGGTGCCTGCGGCGCATATCCGCGTGATCGCCTGCGACAACGGCGGCGGGTTCGGCGGCAAGTGCGATCCGGCGAATCATGAAATGGTGGTGTCGAAAGCGGCGCTCATGCTCGGCCGGCCGGTGAAAATCTGCCTGACGCGCGAAGAAGTGTTCTACCTGCACCGCGGCCGGCATCCGGTGCTGATGAAATTCCGCACCGGCGTCACCAGGGACGGCAAGCTTACCGGCATGCACCTGCAGACCCTGCTCGACGGCGGCGGGTACGGTTCCCACGGCCCGGCGAGCACGTTCTACACCGGCGTGCTGACGCCGCTCACCTACGAGCTGCCGCGCTTCAAGTTCGAGGCTTGCAGGGTGTTTACGAACAAGCCCGCCTGCGGTCCCAAGCGCGGACACGGCACGCCCCAGCCGCGCTTCGGCCAGGAAGTTCAGCTCGATAAGATCGCCGAAAAGCTCAGGCTGGATCCGGCGGATCTGCGGCTTAACATGGTCACCAAGGCCAATTCGCTCACCGCCAGCTGGCTCAAGATCGGCAGCAACGGCCTGGCTGAATGCATCCGGCAGGTGGTCGACGGTTCCGGCTGGAGGCAAAAGCACGGCAAGCTTCCGCTGGGCCGCGGCGTCGGCATCGCCTGCGGTTCGTACATGTGCGGCGCGGGCGTGTCCATCTACTGGAACAAGATGCCGCACTCGGGAGTGCAACTGACGCTCGACCGCAGCGGCCAGGTGACGGTATTCTGCGGCGCGACCGAGATCGGGCAGGGTTCGAACGACGTGCTTGCCGCGATCGTGGCAGAAACGCTGGGCATCAGCACCAAGGAGGTGCGCTGCATCACCGGCGACACCGGCATCACGCCGATCGACCTCGGCTCGTACTCGAGCCGGGTCACGATAATGATGGGCAATGCGGCGCTGCAGGCCGCGGAGCGCGCGCGCGAAATGCTGGTCACTGCGGCGGCCGAACAACTCGAGGTCCTGCCCGCGAGCATCGTGCTCTCGCGCGGCCGCGTATTCGCGGCCGGTGATGCGAACAAGAGCATGAGCTTTGCCGAGGCGGTGGTCTATGCGGAAACGAAGTTCGGCACGCTGGGCACGGTGGGTTCCTACTCGCCGCCCAAGCCGCCGGGCAAGTTCAAGGGTGCGGGCGTAGGTCCGTCGCCTGCGTATTCCTTCACCGCCTGCGTGGTCGAGGTGGAAGTCGACGAGCATACCGGCTGGATCAACGTGCCCAAGATCTGGATTGCGCATGACATCGGTCGCGCGCTCAATCCGGTGCTCGCGCGCGGCCAGGTCATAGGCGGCGTCTACATGGGGCTGGGCGAGGCCTTGATGGAAGAGCAGGTGTTCCGGCGGCTGCCGCCCAAGCTCTCCAACGCCCTGGTGCACAAGTTTCCGTCGCTGCTGGAATACAAGAGCATCACCTCGCTCGACATGCCCGAGGTCGAGGTGATGCTGATCGAGGATCCGGATCCGAACTGCCCGTTCGGTGCCAAGGAGGTCGGCCAGGGGCCGCTGCTGCCGGTGATGCCCGCGGTCGCCAACGCCGTTTTCGACGCGGTCGGCGTGCGCATCGACGAGGTACCGATCACCCCGGAAAAAGTTCTGCGCGCGCTGCAGTTGAAGCGCGAAGGAAAGAATCCGCGCGTGGGACCGGAGCATTTCCCCGACGTGCCCTATACCGAGCCTATCTTCGTGCTGCCGCCGGGCGAAGGCGGCGACGGCAATGAAAGCAAGCCAGCGAGCAGGAAACCGGCGAACAAGCTGATCGAAGCGAGCGCATCATGATGCGCCTGCCCTGGTTTCAATTTCATGCGCCGACCAGCGTGGCGGAAGCCGCGCGCATACTCGCAGGCGAAGGGCCGCGCGGCATGCTGATCGCCGGCGGCACCGATCTTCTGCCCAACATGAAGCGCCGCCAGCAGACGCCGGCGACGCTCATATCCCTGAAGCGGGTCGAAGGCCTGAAGAAAATCGCGAACGGATCGGGTCTGACGTTGGGCGCCGGGCTCACGCTGACCGAGGTCGTGGGAACGAGCGCTGTGCGCGAAAAATACCGCGGCCTGTGGCAGGCGGCAGCGCAGGTGGCCTCGCCGCATTTGCGCAACATGGGAACGCTGGGCGGCAATCTGTGCCTCGATACGCGCTGCAACTATTACAACCAGAACGAAGATTGGCGCAAGGCGATCGACTACTGCATGAAAAAGGACGGCAAGACTTGCTGGGTCGCGACCGCCAGCAAGCGCTGCCTCGCGGTGTCGTCGACCGACACGGCGCCGGCTCTGATCGCGCTTGGCGCCAAGGTGCGGCTGGTTTCATCAGTGGGCGAACGCGAACTCGCGCTCGCCAGCCTCTACAACAACGACGGCATCGATTACCTCACGCGCAGGCCGGACGAGATCCTGACCGAGGTGCTGTTGCCCAAAGCCGACGGGTGGAAGAGCACCTATTGGAAGCTGCGCCGGCGCGGCTCTTTCGATTTCCCGCTGCTCGGCGTCGCGGTGGCAGCGCGCGCTGCGCCCGACGGCACCATCCTTGAAGCGCGCGTGGTGCTGGGCGCGGTGTCCTCGCATCCGCTCGTGACCAAGGCGGGCGAATTCCTCGCCGGCAAGAAACTCACCGACCAAGTCATTGCCGAGGCGGGCGCGATGGCGGCCTCCAGGGCGAAGCCCATGGACAACACCGACCTCGATGTGTATTGGAGGAAGGAAGTGGTGCCGGATTTCGTCGGCTATGCGCTGCGCGAAATCCGCGGCGACGACATGCGCGCGATGCGCATGCGCATCGCGCGGCAGGCGTTGTAAGCTTCGCCCGTGTCCGCACCTGTACGGTGCAGATACTTCCGCTGTCGTGCCGCATGCGCATCGAACCCGCCGAACTCGCCTTTGACAGTGAAGGAACGCCGTATTCGCCCGCCTACGGCGACGTGTACCACAGCGCGGACTCGGGTCCCGGGCAGGCGCGCCATGTGTTTGTCGGGGGCAACGATCTGCCCCGCAGGTGGGCGCGCGCGCGCGTGTTCACCATCCTTGAAACCGGGTTCGGGCTGGGGCTCAATTTCCTCGCCACCTGGCGCGAATGGCGCGCCGATCCGGCGCGTTGCGAACGCCTGCATTTTGTTTCGATCGAAAAGCATCCGTTCGATCGCGGCGCCCTGCGGACGCTGCATCTGCGCTACGGCGAATTCGCGCCGCTGGCCGCACAGTTGCAGCATGCGTGGCCGCCGCTCGTGGCTGGATTGCACCGGCTGCATTTCGAGGGCGAGCGGCTCACGCTGACGCTGGCATTCGGGGACGCCGACCTGCTGACGCCGCGGCTGCGCTTGCGCGCCGACGCCATTTACCTCGATGGGTTTGCGCCCCGGTGCAATCCGGAAATGTGGTCGCCGCAACTGATGCAGCGACTGGCGCGGCTCGCCCGTCCCGGCACGACTATCGCGACCTACTCGAGCGCGGGCATGGTGCGCCAGGGACTCGAGGCGGCGGGATTCGCGCTCGAAAAATGTCCCGGATTCGGGCACAAGCGCGAAATGCTCCGCGGCAGCTTTGCACCGCGCTGGCCGTCGCGCCGTCCGCGGCAACACGCACCCGAGCCGACGAGCCGGCACGCCATCGTTATCGGGGCAGGCCTGGCGGGGGCGGCGATCAGCGAACGCCTGGCGCGGCGGGGATGGCAGATCGACCTGATCGAGCGCCGCGCGCTGCCGGCCGCGCAAACTCCCGGCATTTACGCTGGTGTCTTCCACCCGCACATTTCGCGCGACGACTGCATCCTGTCGCGGGCCGCGCGCAACGGCTTCCTTTACGCCGTCGCGCGCTGGCTGGCGCTGGAGCAGGCAGGTCAGGCGCTTGCCTGGGCGCGCTGCGGTGTGCTGCAACTCGGGGGGGATTTCCAGCGGGAGCAGCGCATGACCGAGGCGATTGCCGCCCTGGGTTATCCGCCCGACTATGCGCAATACGTCGAACGCGGTGTGGCCGAGACGCTGGCGGGATGCCGATTGCGCAGCGGCGGCTGGTGGTTTTCCGGCGCCGGATGGATGCGTCCGCTCGGTCTCATCGCCGCCCAGCTCGCGGCAGCGGGCGCCTACACGACCGGCGGCTCGGTGCTCACGCCGCATTTCGGCATCGGGGTGCATGCCATCGCGCGCAGCGGCGGTGAATGGCAGGCGCTTGCCGCGGGCGGAACGCCCATCGCCACTGCCCCTGTGCTCATCCTCGCCAACTCGAACGACACCACGCGCCTCGCCTCCATCGCGCAGCCCCTCAAGAACATTCGCGGGCAGATCACCTATCTGCCGGCGGAATTCCTGACGGTCCCGCGCGTCGTGCTCACCGGCAAGGGATATGTGCTGCCCGCCGCCAACGGGGTGGTGGTCACGGGCAGCACCTACGATCGCGACAACGACGATCCCGAGCCGCAGGTGCAAAGCCACGAGGCCAATCTCCTGCGCCTCGCGCAACTGCTCCCGGATGCGAAGCCTAGGGTCGATGCGTCAAAGCTCGACGGTGCAGTCGGTTTTCGCTGCGTGGCTCCGGACCGCATGCCGCTCGTCGGCGCGATGCCGGACGTGGATGCCGCCCGCATGCAGAAGGCCGCACTCTCCGGCGCGCAACTGACCGATCTGCCTCGATGCCCGGGGCTTTACTGTGCCTCGGCTTACGCCTCGCGCGGGCTGGTCTGGGCGGCCCTGGCGGGCGAGATGCTGGCGAGCCTGATCGAAGGCGAGCCCTTGCCGCTCGAGGGCGATCTGGCCGATGCACTCGATCCCGGGCGCTTCGTGCTGCGACAGGCGCGCCACGGCATGCTTTGACGCCTATCCGGCGTGCATTCGCTCGAGTTCTATACCGAGCTGCGCAACGTCTGCGTCAAACTCTAGCCGCGGCGCCCCCACCGGCGCAACGCCGCTTGCGGCGCTCCGGCCGAGCGCCGCATAATCGCTGCATGTGTGGCCGCTACAAGATCGTCACCGATGCGCAGGCGCTCTACGATGCGTTTCAGGTCGAGGCGGAGTTGAACGCGGCGTCGCTCGAGCGCTATAACGTGGCGCCGGCGACCGATCAACTGGTGATCCTCAGCGAGGGCGGGCACAGGGTGGCGCGCTGGCACCGTTGGGGGCTGATTCCCCATTGGGCGAAGGATAAGACCATAGGCTACAAGACCGTCAATGCGCGCGGCGAAAGCGTCGCGCTGAAGCCGGCTTTCCGCGCGGCGTTCCGGCAGCGCCGCTGCCTGGTTCCGGCGACGGGCTTCTACGAATGGAAGGCGCTCGCGGGCGGCAAACAGCCGTATCTGATCAGGCTCAACGGCGGCGAGCTGTTCTCGTTCGCCGGGCTGTGGGAGACCTGGACCGGGCCCGAAGGGGAGGTGCGTTCGTTCACCATCATCACCACCGAGCCGAACGAACTGATGGCGCGCATCCATGAGCGCATGCCCGCGATCATCCCGCGCGCGCAGTACGCGCGCTGGCTCGATCCGGCGCTGCACGACCCGGTCGAGCTGCAACCGATGATCGCGAGCTATCCGGCCAAGGAGATGCAGGCCGTTCCGGTCAGCGCCAAAATCAACAGCGCCCGCAACCAGGGCGCCGGGCTGATCGAGCCGGCGGGCGAGCCGCTCGCGTGCAGCTAGGGGCTGTTGCGTGAAATCGGTCTTACCCCAATGGGGATGGCAAAGGTTAGAATGGCGCCATGCTGATGAATCAAGCCTAATGGACCAAGCCTGATGGAGCAACCATTCGAAATGGAGCTGAGCTTACAGATCGGCAAGTACGACATCCGCAGGCAGCTCGGCAAGGGCGCGACGGGGACGGTCTATCTCGCCGTGGACACGTTCTCGGGCAAGGAGGTCGCGCTGAAGGTGATCGAGCCCGAGGTGTTCAGGGACCCGGAGTTCGGGACCGTGTACCGCTCGCAGTTCCTGAACGAGGCGTCGCTCGCGGGCAAGCTCAGGCACCCGCATATCGTGGCGATTCTCGACGCGGTGGTGCTGGAGGACTCGGGTCACATCGCGATGGAGGTGGTCAGCGGCGGCGACCTGTCGCAGCATGTCAGTGCCGACACGCTGCTTCCCGTCGCGGACGTGCTGCAAATCGGCTTCAAGTGCTGCGGCGCGCTCGCCTACGCGTTCAACGAGGGCATCGTCCACCGCGACATCAAGCCGGCGAACATCATGATCGAGCAGGGCACGGACGTGAAGATCGCCGATTTCGGCGCCGCCTTGCTGCGCAAGGCCCATTCCGTGCAGACGGCCAGCATCGGCTCGCCTTACTACATGTCGCCGGAGCAGCTCGAGGACTTGCCGCTCACCCACCACAGCGACATGTACTGCCTCGGCGTCGTGCTGTACGAACTGCTGACCGGGCAAAGGCCGTTCACGGCCGACAGCCTGGAAATGCTGGTGCAGAAAATCCTGCATCAGGACCCCGCACCGCCGAGCAGCCTGCGCGCCGCGCTGCCGAAGGAGATTGACCGCGTCGTGTTGCGCGCGATGGGCAAGAAGCCGCAGTTCCGTTACGAGACCTGGGCCGAGTTTGCGCTCGAGCTCTCCAACGTCGGCAAGCTCGTGCTCCCGCCAGAGGCCATCATGGACAGCGAGAAATACGTCGCGTTGAAGCGCGTGGACATGCTGGCGGGGCTCTCCGACTCGGAGTTGTGGGAGCTGACGCAAGCGGGACGCTGGACGCGCGTCGCGGCGAAACAGGCGATCATCCGCGAGAACGAGCCCGGGCAGAGTTTCTTTTTCCTCGCTCAGGGGCAGGTCAAGGTCACACTCGAGGGACGCCTGCTCAACACCATCAGCGAAGGCGAGAGCTTCGGCGAGATGGCCTACATCCGGGGGGGCGAGATGCCGCGGCACGCGACGGTGGAGGCCATGACGGGCATCCTGCTCGCCGAATTCGAGCCGCAGGCCCTGGCCCGGATGAGCCTCGGCGCGCAACTGCAGCTCACCCGGGCGCTGGTGCGCAACCTCGTGGACCGCCTGGATCTGGCCAATGCAAGGCTCGCCAAGTGAACCCGGGCAGCTATTGCAGCGTCTTGAATGCCACCAGCGGATTTGCGCGCTGCGCGCGCCAACCGTGTTTTGTGTACGGATAAAAACCATCCGTACACAAAACACGGTTATGGATAAAAGCAAGGACAGTGCGGGGGTTTTATACAAGATCGCCGATTGCGTACGGACGGCCTTTCGTCCGTGCGCAATCGGTGATCCGCGCGGGCGGTTTTTCGTCCGCGCAAAATCGCAACTCTGCAACAACGGGGGGCGCGATTTAAGGCGCCACGTATAACCAGGGAAGGGAGGAGCATGCCTAAAAGCGTCGGAGTCATCGGCCTGGGCGCGATGGGCCTGGGCGTCGCCAGATCGCTGCTGCGCGCGGGTTTTCGCACCTACGCCTGCGATGTACGGCGCGAGGTGCTCGCTGCCTTTGCCGCGGAAGGCGGCGTTGCCTGCGCCACGCCGGCGGAACTGGGCGCGGCGTGCGAGGTGGTGCTGACCCTGGTGGTGAATGCGCAGCAGACCGAGGCGGTGCTGTTGGGCGAGCACGGGGCAGCCGCGGCGATGCGCCCGGGATCGGTGGTGCTCGCGAGCGCCACCGTCGCCCCTGAGTTCGCCGAGTCGCTTGCGGCCCGGCTCGCGGCCAAGGGCATCGGCATGATCGATGCGCCGGTGTCGGGCGGCGCGGCCAAGGCCGCCAGCGGGCAGATGACCGTCATGGCCTCTGGTGCGCCGGAAAATTTTGCCAAGGTCGAGGACGTGTTCAACGCCATTGCGCAGAAGGTCTATCGCCTGGGCAATGCGCCGGGCGCGGGCTCCAAGGTCAAAATGATCAACCAGCTTCTCGCCGGCGTGCACATCGCCGCGGCGGCCGAAGCGATGGCCATGGGCATACGCTCAGGCGCCGATCCGGCGGTGCTGTATGAAGTCATATCGAATAGCGCCGGTTCCTCATGGATGTTCCAGAACCGCGTTCCCCACATCCTCGCCGGCGACTACACGCCGCTGTCGGCGATCAACATTTTCGTCAAGGACCTGGGCATCGTTCTCGACACGGCGAAGCAATCGGCGTTTCCGCTGCCGCTGACGGCGACCGCCCACCAGATGTTCATGATGGCCGCGGCGGCAGGCCGCGGCGGCGAGGACGATGCGGCTGTGGTCAAGATCTTTCCCGGCATCGAGCTGCCGCGCAAAAAAGGCTGAGCCATGCTGCTCGGTTGCATTGCCGACGATTTCACCGGGGCCACCGACCTGGCGAACAACCTGGTTCGCAATGGCATGCGCACGGTGCAGACCATCGGCGTGCCCGGGGGGGCGCTCGCCGAGGACGTCGATGCGGTGGTGGTGGCCCTGAAGTCGCGTACCATTGCCGCCGGCGAGGCAGTGGCGCAGTCGCTGGCCGCGCTCGCATGGCTCAAGCGCGCCGGCTGCCGCCAGTTCTATTTCAAATACTGCTCGACCTTCGATTCGACGCCGCAGGGCAACATCGGACCGGTGGCCGAGGCGCTGATGGAGGCGCTCGGCGCCGGGATCGCGATCGCCTGCCCGGCATTCCCGACCAATGCGCGCACCATCTATATGGGTAATCTGTTCGTCGGCGAGCTGCCCCTTTCCGAATCCGGCATGCGCCATCACCCGTTGACGCCCATGACCGACGCGAATCTGGTGCGCGTGCTGCAGGCGCAGTCGCGCGGCAAGGTCGGCCTCGTCGCCTGGACTGCGGTGGCCGCGGGCGAGCCGGCGATCCGCGCGCGGCTCTCGGCGCTCGAGGCCGGGGGCGTGCGTCTTGCCGTGGTCGATGCGATCACCGATGCCGACCTGCATGCGATCGCCGCGGCCTGCGCCGACCATCCTCTGGTCACGGCCGGCTCCGGCGTCGCCATCGGCCTGCCGGAGAATTTTCGCCGCGCAGGCCTGCTGCCGCCGCGCGCGAACGCCGCTGAACTGCCGCGGACATCGGGACGCGCCGCGGTGATCTCCGGCTCGTGCTCGCAGGCCACCAACGGCCAGGTCGCGCACTGGATCGAGTCCGGCCGCCCCGCGATCCGCATCGACCCGTTCGAAATCGCCCGCGGGACGGACGTCGCCGCAGAGGCGCTGCGGCAGGCGTCGCCCGGGTTGGATTCCGGGCCGGTGCTGTTCTACGCCACGGCGGCGCCCGAAGAAGTGAAAGCGGTGCAGGCAAAGCTTGGCGTGGCCGAGGCCGGAGCTCTGGTAGAGCAGGCGCTGGCGCGCATCGCACAGGGCCTCGTCGAGGGCGGCGTGACGCGTCTGGTGGTCGCGGGCGGCGAGACTGCGGGGGCGGTGGTGCAAGCGCTGGGCATTTCGGCGCTAAAAATCGGAGCGCAGATCGACCCCGGCGTGCCCTGGACCGCCACGCAGGGAGCGCATCCGATCCTGCTCGCGCTCAAGTCGGGCAATTTCGGCAGCCGCGATTTTTTTGTGAAGTCGCTCGAACAGCTTGACGCATGATTATGCGTGGCGGCTTATATTACCTTTCCCCTTGTCGCAGAGTAGCGATGTTGCGCGGACGAATAATCGTCAGCACTTGCGCGGACGGCGTCCCGTCCGCGCGGATCGCCGATTGCGCGCGGATGAAAAGCGCATCCGCACGCAATCGGCGATCTTGTATAAAAGCCACCCCAAACCGCCCTTGCTTTTATCCAGAACCGTGTTTTTGGTACGGATGGTTTCTATCCGTACCAAAAACACGGTTGGCGCGCGTGAGCGCGCAATGGCGGCTCCTGGCCTGCAACGGTATTGAGACGCCGCACTTGGATACGCGATGAACGAAAACGCACTGCGCGACGAGATCTGCGAACTCGGCCGCTCCATTTTCGAGCGCGGCCTCACTCACGGCAGTACCGGCAACATCAGCGCCCGCTGCGACGACGGCTGGCTGCTGACGCCCACCGGATCGAACCTGGGCCGGCTCGATCCGGCGCGCCTGGCGAAACTAGACTGGCAGGGTAAGCCTATATCGGGCGATCAGCCGTCGAAGGAAAACTTTCTGCACCTCGCGATGTACCAGGAGCGTGAGCGCAACCAGGCCGTCGTCCACCTGCACGCCACGCACTCGGTCGCGGTGTCGGTGCTGGAAGAGATCGATCCCGCCGACGTGCTGCCGCCGCTCACCGCCTATTACGTAATGCGTATCGGCAGCCTGCCGCTGGTGCCGTATTACGCGCCGGGCGATATGCAGCTGGCGCAGGCGGTGCGCGGCTTCGCCGGCAAGCATCATGCGCTGCTGCTCGCCAACCACGGCCCCGTGGTCGCGGGCACAAGCCTGGCGGCCGCCGCCGACGCGGTCGAGGAGCTCGAGGCCACCGCCCGCCTGTACCTGCTGTTGCAGGGGCGGCGCGTGCGCGCGCTCACGCCGGAGCAGGTTGCCGACATCCGGCGCCGCTACCCTGCCGGCTGAAACTATTGCTAAGGGGCTGTTTCAGAATGACTGAAACAGCCCCTAAGGAGAAACGCCATGCCCAGATTCGCCGCCAACCTGTCGATGATGTACCAGGAGCACGCGTTCCTTGAGCGCTTCGGCGCCGCCGCCAAAGACGGCTTCAAGGGCATCGAGTTCCTGTTCCCCTACGCTCACCCGGCTGCGGACATCCGCGCGCGTCTGGCCGAGCACGGACTTACCCAGGCCCTGTTCAACGGCCCTCCGGGCAATTGGGATGCGGGCGAACGCGGCCTCGCCTCGCTGCCCGGTCGCGAAGACGAATTCAGGCGCAGCGTCGCGAGCGCGCTCGAGTATGCGCGCGTGCTCGGCAACGAGCGCGTGCACCTGATGGCCGGTCTGATCCGGCCGGGCGAGGAGCGCGCGCGCCACCGCGAAACCTACGTGCGCAATCTCGACTATGCGGCGAGACAGGCGGCCCCGGCCGGCGTCACCATCGTGATCGAGCCGATCAACACGCGCGACATCCCGGGTTTTTTCCTGAACCGCCAGGACGAGGCGCACGCCGTTTGCGCCGAAGTCGGCGCGCCCAACCTGAAGGTGCAGATGGATTTCTATCACTGCCAGATCGTGGAGGGCGACCTGGCGATGAAGCTCAGGAAATACATCGCCGGCATCGGCCATATCCAGATCGCGGGCGTGCCCGAGCGCCATGAGCCCGACATTGGCGAGATCAACTATCCCTACCTGTTCGGACTCATGGACGAACTCGGCTATGGCGGCTGGGTCGGTTGCGAGTACCGGCCCAAAGGCGGGACCAGCGCCGGGCTCGGATGGTTGAGGAATTGGCTGAGCGGCCGGCTGTGAGCGCGCATCCATGACCGCCGCGTCGTCGGACAATACGCGCGATCAGGAGCAGGATAACCTGCTGCGCACGCTCGCCGACAATGTGCCGGCGATGATTGCGTATTACGAACCGCGGAACCTGCGCTGCGTGTTCGCCAACAAGCGCTACGCCGAGTCGAACGGCTGGACCGTGGACTCGATCATCGGCAAGACCGTGCGCGAAGCCATCGGGGAGGAGGCGTGGCGGATGATCGAGCCGCAGGTCGAGCGCGTACTCAAGGGGGAGAAGGTCGAGTACGTCCGCCCCCTCATCCTGCCCGGCGGCGAGCAGCGCATCATCGAGGTCAATCTGATCCCGCATTTCGGCGAGGATGGGCAGATGCTGGGCGCGTTCGTGCTGATTACCGACATCACCCGGCACCAGCTCGCCGAGCGGGCAATCCGTGACAGCGAGGAGCGCATGCGCAAATTCGCCGCCGCGACCAACGAAGGGATTTTCTTCCACAAGAACGGCATCCTCACCGATGTCAATGAAGCGCTGCTCGCGATCATGGGCTACACGCGCGAGGAGATGATCGGGCACAACGCCATGGAGTTCGTGGCGCCGGAGTGGCAGCAGACGGCGGCGGACTACATGCGCGAGGGGCGCGAAGATCCCTACGAGGCCGAAGTGATGCACAAGAAGGGCCATAACATCGCGGTCGAAATGGTGGGCAAGACCCTGCACCTCGGGGACGAGACCTACCGGCTGGGCGTGCTGCGCGACATCACCGCGCACCGGCACGCCGAGGCGCGCATCCATTACCTGGCCCACCACGACATGCTCACCGGCCTGCCCAACCGCGCCTACCTGACCGAGCGGCTGGCCACGATCCTGGCGCTCGCGCGGCGCCACGGCACGCTGGTGGCGATCATGTTCATCGACCTGGACAACTTCAAGACCGTCAACGATTCGTTCGGCCACCACATGGGCGACGCCCTGCTGAAGGAAGTGGCCGCGCGCATCAAGGAAGTGCTGCGCGAGGCCGACATGGTGTCGCGACTCGGCGGCGATGAGTTCCTGGCGATCCTCGCCGATCTTGCCGCGCCCGAGGACGCCGCCAAGATTGCAGACAAGCTGCTGCAGACCATTTCCGCTCCGATCGCGCTCCAGGGCCAGCAGCTGTGCGCGAACGCAAGCATCGGCATCAGCCTGTTCCCGCGCGACGGCGACAATGCGGACGATCTGATCCGCCGCGCGGACGCGGCGATGTACAGCGCAAAGGATCACGGCCGCAGGCACAGCCGGTTCTACACCCCGGGGCTTTCGGACGAGGGAGCCGAGATGCTGGCGCAGGAGTCCAGGCTGCGCCAGGCGGTGCAGCGCGGGGAATTCGTGCTGTTCTATCAGCCGCAACTCAACGTCGGCGACCTGCGCCTGACCGGCATCGAAGCGCTGGTGCGCTGGCGCCACCCCGAGCGCGGCCTGACCGACCCGTCGGAATTCATCGAATTCGCCGAGACGCACGGCCTCATCGACGAGATCGGTCAGTACGTGCTGCGCGAAGCCTGCCGCCAGAACAAGGCGTGGCAGGCTGCCGGCTTTGCCGCGCTGCCCATTTCCGTCAACGTGTCGGCGGTGCAGTTCCGCCGTGGCGACCTGGTGGCCGACGTGAAGCGGGTGCTGGAAGAGACCGGGCTCGAAGGCCGCTATCTGGAACTCGAGCTGACCGAGAGCCTGCTGATGGACAAGGAGGTCGTGGGCGAGGCGCTGGCGGGCCTGCGTGCGCTCGGAGTCAAGATCACGATCGACGATTTCGGCACCGGCTATTCGTCGCTCGGCTATCTGAAACGCTATCCGATCGACAAGCTCAAGATCGACCGGTCCTTCATCGACGATCTGGGCACCGATGCCGACGACCGGGCCATCGCCAGCGCCATCATCAATCTGGCGAAAACGCTGAAGCTCACTGCGCTGGCCGAAGGCGTAGAGCGGCAGGAACAGCTCGATTTCCTGCGCGTACACGGCTGCGATGAATTTCAGGGCTATCTGGCCGGCAATCCGGTTCCGGCGGAAGAGTTCACCGCGTTCTCACGCAGCTGAGCACAATCGCGCTGGCTTGCGCGTCGCCCTCGCGCCGAGCAGGCTTGCGCCGCGAAGCAAGTCCCCTTGCGCGGTTCGCGAACGGCTATGCCGTGAAACGGTAAAGTTTCGCCGCGTTGATCGCGAACAGCGGCTCGCGCACCGCGTCCTGCGGCAGCCAGCTCTCCAGCAGATCGAGCAGGTCGGTATCGTTGGGCATGAACTGGGTGAGCCCCGGATGCGGCCAGTTGGTGCCCCAGACGCAGCGCTCGGGGCGGTCGGCGAGCAGCGCCTGCACTAACGGTTTCATGTCGGCGTAATGCGGCGGCCCCGAATCGGACAGGCGATACCAACTCGAGATCTTGGTCCAGCAATCGTCGCGTTCGGCCAGCAGCCGCCGGATCACCGTGAATCCGGGCGAATTCACGCCCTCTGCGCCGCGCGTCCGTCCCATATGATCGAACACCAGGGGCACCGGGCAGCGGCGCAGCCGCGGTTCGAGCTCGACCCAGTCGCTCGCGCGGGCGATGTTGATCTCGATGTGCCAGCCGTAGGGCGCGACGCGGCGCGCGATGTCGTCGAGCATCGCCGTGGTCGCGCCGGTGGCGAACTGATCCATCAGCCGCGCGGCGCGAAAGCCGCCCGCATCCAGGCGCTTCAACTCCGCCTCGCTCACCTGCGGGCTGATGGCCGCGACACCGACGAAACGTCCGCGATGTTCCTGCAGGAAATCCAGGGTGATCGAATTGTCGAAGCCGTACGGGCTGCCGTGGACCTGCACCCCGCGATCCACGCCCAGCGCCGCGTGCAGCGCCAGCCAGGCTTCGCGCGTGCACAGCGGCGGCGAGTATTTGCGCTCCCCCGCGAGCGGATAGCGTTCGAAGCGATCGAAGATATGCGCATGGCAATCCACCGTGCCGCGCGGCAGCGCCCGCCTGGGCGCGCGCAGCTTCGCATCCGGCGGCAGTACATCGGCGCCGCTGTGGCCGGGGCTCATCGGGCGGTCGCCTCCTTTTCTGGTGTCGCGGTTTCTCGTTGGCACTGTCGGCGTCCGGCGGCATTCGCGGTCGGTCGCATCCCCGCAAAGCGGGGCCCCTGCTTCCTGCTCATGCTGCTATTCCTTTTGTAGCGTGTTCGCGCAAACCGCAAACTATGGGTTATATTAGCGCCGGAGGAGGAAACATGCCAAAAAACTTGATGCTTGCCCTGGCGATGGTGTCGGCGGCGATTTTGTGCCAGGCGGCCCTCGCGCAGGATTTTCCCAACCGCCCGGTGAGGATCATCGTTCCCTGGCCGCCCAGCGGCAACGTGGACATCACCGC
>Ga0097691_1001236_pt1 | contig 19329 bp, 15 predicted proteins | sample NGESurdeep072012_8_FD_72858 | JGI IMG/M metagenome (GOLD analysis project Ga0097691, IMG submission 72858) | Arctic peat soil microbial communities from Barrow, Alaska - NGEE Surface sample 210-1 deep-072012 | ecosystem: Environmental > Terrestrial > Soil > Wetlands > Peat ... | reverse complement strand
AGCGCCCGCCTGCCCTGAACCCCGTCGAAGGGCCCGCCCACAGTTCGCTCGCCGCCACATCGATTGCGACGTAGACATCCTGCCCGGCGGTTCTGCCGGACTTGGCGATGGCTTCGAGCACGACTTCGACCGCTTCCTGGTTTGATTTCAGGTTCGGCGCGAAGCCGCCCTCGTCGCCCACGCCGGTGGATTGGCCGCGCGCCTTCAGAATTCCGCGCAGCGCGTGGAAGATTTCGGCGCCGGCGCGCAGCGCTTCGGCAAACGATCCGGCGCCGACCGGCATCACCATGAACTCCTGGAAGTCGACGCTGGTGTCGGCGTGTGCGCCGCCGTTCAGGATGTTCATCATCGGCACGGGGAGCGTGAACCGGTCGTTGCCACCAGCGTCGTACAGGGCGCCGAGATGGCGGTAGAGCGGGACGGCGCGGGCCGCCGCTTCCGCGCGGGCCGCGGCCATCGAGACGCCGAGGATCGCGTTGGCGCCGAGCTCGCTCTTGGTCGGCGTGCCGTCGCGCGCGATCATCGCCTGATCGAGGGCGCGCTGATCGAGCTCGCGGTTGACGATCGCCTTGGCGAGCACGCGGTTCACGTTGCCGACCGCCTTGCGCACGCCTTTGCCGCCGTAGCGCGACGGGTCACCGTCGCGCATCTCCAGCGCCTCGCGCTCGCCGGTCGAGGCGCCCGAGGGGACCGCGGCCCGGCCGAACGCGCCGCCTTCGAGCGTCACGTCCACTTCCACGGTCGGATTGCCGCGCGAGTCCAGGATCTCGCGGGCGTGTACCTGGGTGATCTTCAATAGAAGCTCCTTGCTGACATGCGCTAGCCGCCTCCGCCGCGCCGGTCCGCCTCCGCCTCGAACTGCAGCGCCTCGGCGTCGAGCGGCCCGATGAGCGGCTCATCGTCGGTCGTGACGACGACGATGCCGGAGTCGGTGACGGTATGGCGCCGGCGATCCTCGGCCTCGTTGTGGCCAATCAGCGCACCGCGCGGGATGAGGACGTCGCGGTCGATGATCGCGCGGCGGATGCGCGCGTGGCGTCCGACGCGGACGCCGGGCATCAGGATGCACTGCTCGATGTGGCAGAAGCTGTGGACGCGCACGTTGGGGCAGAGCACGCTGCCCTGGATGGTGGCGCCCGACACGATGCAGCCCGGCGAAATCACGGAATCGAGCGCCTGGCCGCACCGGCGGCCGGCTTCGGCGAACACGAACTTGGCCGGCGGCGCCTGCGGCTGGTAGGTCCGCAGCGGCCACTCGGGATCGTAGAGGTTGAACTCCGGGTTGACATGGCACAGGTCCATGTTCGCCTCGAAGTACGCGTCGAGCGTGCCGATGTCGCGCCAGTACTTCGACGCTTTCTTGTTCTCGTCGTAGAAGCGGTGCGCGTAGACCGCCGCCTGGTGGATGAGCGCGGGAATGATGTCCTTGCCGAAATCGTGCGCGGTCGCCTGGTTCGCGTCCGCTTCGAGCGCCCGCACGAGCACGTCGGTGTCGAAGATGTAGACGCCCATCGACGCCAGCGCGAGGTCGGGCGTTCCGGGAATCGCGCTCGGCGTCCGCGGCTTCTCTTGAAATCCGATCACCCGATCCTCTTCATCCACGGTGACGATGCCGAAGCGCGTCGCCTCGGCGAGCGGCACCTCGAGCGCGGCGAGCGTCACTGCGGCGCCGCGGTCCACGTGGAACCGCACCATGCGCGCGTAGTCCATCTTGTAGACGTGATCGCCCGACAGCACGATCAGCCGCCGCGGGTTCTCGCGCATGATGGAATAGAGATTCTGGTAGACGGCGTCGGCCGTGCCCTGATACCAGTGTTCGCTGACGCGCTTCTGCGGCGGCAGAATCTCGACGAACTCGCCGAGCTCCTCCGAGACGATGCCCCACCCCATGCGGATGTGCCGGTTGAGCGACAGCGATTTGTATTGGGTCGCGATGAAGATGCGGCGCAGGCCGGAGTTGATGCAGTTGCTGAGCGCGAAGTCGATGATGCGGTACGGTCCGCCGAAGTAGACCGCCGGCTTGGCGCGATCCTTCGTCAGCGGATAGAGCCGCTCGCCGGCGCCGCCGGCGAGCACGATGACGAGGCTGTCGTCGACGATCGCCGCCATTGGACGATCAACTCCTGCGGAGGACCACGCGCGCCGGGGCGCCGTCGCATCCGACGAGCGCCAGCGGCAGGCAGAACATCTCGTACACGCCCGGATCGACGTCGCGCAAGTTCAGACCTTCGATGACGATGATGCCGGCGCCGAGTAGCACGTGGTGCGCCGGCGCGCCCGACTTCCTGAATTCCTCGACCGAGAGGTAGTCGACGCCGACCACCTTGATGCCGTGCTCCAGAAGATACTTCGCGCCCGATTCAGTGACGCCCGTGTAGTCGGCGTGAAACTCCGCCGATCCCCAGAGCCGCGAATTCGACGTTTTGATCAGGACGCGCACGTCTTCCGACAGATGGGCGCCGGCGAGCTCGTCGGCGCCGACGCCCTTGCGCGACGTGATCTCGATGACGCGCGCGCGCCCGACGAGCATCTCCAGCGGCAAGGCTTCGGCCCCCGGCGCCCCGTCGAAGAAATGGCACGGCGCATCGACATGAGTGCCTGAATGTGCACTCAGGTGCAGCGTGGAGACGTTGGAGCTGTCGCCGCGCGCCATCCGCTTCACCGCTTCGAGGCTGTACGGCGTGTTGCCAGGATAGGTCGGGAGGTTCGCGTCGAGCGGCACCGAGACGTCGATCAGTTTCATGGGCGGGAAAGCCGAATATAGCACACGCCCCGGCGGCTGAAGTCGGCTGAAGTGCAGGTGGCAGAACAGTTTGACTTGTGCCGGAGGGGACGCCTATGATGAGCTGTTCAATCATAGCCTTTCATCCTGGAGCGCAGCTTATTATGGCTCATCGGCGTCGAGTAATCGCGTTGGCCGCGGCGGCCGCAATCGTGTGTTCGGTGGGACTCTTCGCGCAGAAGAAAGACGACAAGAAGCGAGACGATGCGCAGAAGAAAGACGTCGATGCGCTCGCAAAGCTCGTCGACGAAGTCGCGGCCGGCACGGCGCAGCCGCCCAATGATCTCGGATTGCTCTGGGCGCGCGAGGACGCCTTCAAGGCGATCGGCAACAAGGAATTCGTGCCCTTCATCGTGACCGTCGATCCGTCGAAGGTCACCGGCGGCAACGTCAACTTCTATTGGCGCGTCGTGTCGAAGGACGCGCCGTCGCTCACGCCCGCCCCGGCTGGGAAGAACGACAAGAACAAGAAAGCCATCACCGAGTATCCGTGGGAGGACGTGAACCTCAACGTCCCGGTCCCGACCGGCGCCAAGAGTGCGACGACGACCGCGGCGGCGAGCGCACCCGCGCCCGCCCGCATCGCCCGCTCGTTCACGGTCGTTCCGGGCGTCTACGATGTGTATGTCGCGTGCCAGGAACCGGCCGTTCCGCAGCCGAAAGGCGCCGCGCCGGTGGCTCAGAAGATCGCCGTGATCAAGCACACCGTCACCGTGCCCGACTTCTGGAACGGCGAATTCAACACCAGCACGCCGGTGATGTCGCTGCGGTACGATCCGGTCCCCGCGCCGCTGACGACCCAACAGCTCATCGATCGGCCGTACGCCGCGTTCGGAACGCGAGAACTGGTCCCGGCGCTCGACGCCAAGCTCTCGAAAAAGGATGAACTGCAGGTGTTCTTCCTCATCTACAACCAGAAAACCGACGCCGCCAACAAGCCGGCCGTCACGGTCGAGTACAATTTCTACGTGAAGTCCGCCGGCGGCGAGAAGTTCTTCAACAAGACGGCGCTGATGGAGCTGAACGCTTCGACGCTGCCGCCGCAGTTCGATATTGCGGCAGGCCACCAGCTTCAGGGCGGGCAGGAAATTCCGCTGGCGTCGTTCCCCGAGGGCGACTACCGGCTGGAAATCAAGGTCACCGACACGCTCGCGAGCAAGACACTGACCCGGGACATCAACTTCACCGTGACCGCGTCGTAACTCCGGTACGCCCGGATACGACGGCGCGCGGCGGAGAGGCGGGGAAGGGAAAAATGACCGGCACATCCAGATTCACGGCGTCGGCGGTCGTCGGCGGTCTGGCGCTTCTGTGTACGTCGGTCGCGACGCACGCGCAGGTCCCGGTGAACGGCGCGGACAGCGATGGCCTCCGCCCGGTGACCCGTCTCGTCTCGCTCGCATCAGGATCGCTCCAGGGCATCGTCCAGGATGAAAAGGGCGCGCCGGTCAACGGCGCACTCGTGTCCGCGCTCGGCGCGACCACCAGCACCGCGACGACGGATCGCACGGGGCGGTTCGTGATGGTGACACTCCTGCCCGGACCGTATTTCGTTCGCGCGCACCTCAGCGGCTTCATGGCGTCGCGCGGGCAGTACATCGAGGTGCGTCCCAGCAGCCGAACGTCCTCGTCGATCGCGCTGCGCCACGTGGGGACCGACTCGGCGGCGAACTACCGCGTGCTCGCGGCCGGCACCGCGTCCGACCCGGAGCCGGCGCAGCCGGCCAGCGAGGTGGCGTCAGCCGGAAACGACGACCATGGCGAGACCGCCTGGCGTCTGCGGCACGCGCGCCGCGGCATTTTGAGGGACGCGACCGTTCCCGACGACATCATCACCGTCGACACGCCGGACGTGAACGCGTTCGAGCCGGCCAGCTTCCTGGGTCAGGGCTTTGGATCGGCGGCGCGGCTGGCGGGCAACTTCCTCACCGACACGGTCTTTTCCGGACAGGTCAACCTGCTGACGACCGGATCGTTCGACAACCCGCAGCAGCTGTTCACCGTCGACAGCATGTCGCGCGGCGTCGCCTACCTGTCGGTCAGCGCCCCGGCCGGCGGCTCGGCCGACTGGACGGTCCGCGGCGCGCTGACGCAGGGCGACATCGCCTCGTGGATCGTCGCCGGCTCGTACACCACCCGCGTGCAGGCGCGCCATCGCTACGACATCGGGATGTCGTACGCGACGCAGCGCTACGGCGGCGGCAATCCGGCGGCGCTCCGCGACGTCACCGACGGCAGCCGCAACGCAGGCGCGCTGTACGGATTCGACACGTTCGCCATCACGCCGTCGGTGTCGCTCACCTACGGCAGCCGCTACGCGCGGTACGACTACCTGGAGAGCCGCGGTCTGATCAGCCCGCGCGCCGCGCTCACGATCACGCCCGCCCGCCACCTTCGCGTGAGCACGCTCGTGTCGTCGCGCGCGGTCGCGCCGGGCGCCGAGGAATTCCTGCCGCCGGGCGATACCGGGATCTGGCTGCCTCCGCAGCGCACCTTCTCGTCGCTGGCCGGCGCGCAGCCGCTTCGCGCCGAGCGGGCGACGCACGTCGAGATGGAGATTGAGCGAGATCTCGGCGCCGGTTCGACCGTCTCGTTCCGCGCGTTCCATCAGCGCGTGGACGATCAGCTCGTCACGATGTTCGGCGTCCAGCTGCCGGACGGCCCGGCCACCACGCTCGGGCACTACTTCCTCGGCAACAGCGGCAATTTCGACGCGACCGGCTGGAGCGCGGGCGTGCACGCCGCGATCGCGCGGCGCATCCACGCGTCGGTCGAGTACTCGCTCGCACACGCCAACTGGACTTCTGGCGGCGACCTCGCGTACATCCTCCTCGTCGCTCCCTCGGCCGTCCGGCTGGGCTCCGATCGCATCCAGGACGTGTCGACCTCGGTCGAAACCGAAGTGCCCGAGACCTCGACCCGCGTCCTCGTGCTGTATCGCCTCAGCAATGGCTTCGCCCGCGCTGGCGCACCCGGGCAGCCGCCAGGCGAGCGTCCAGGATTCGACGGGCGGTTTGACGTGCAGGTCCGCCAGTCACTGCCGTTCATGAACTTCAGCAACGCCCGCTGGGAGATGCTGCTCGCGGTTCACAACTTCTTCCGCGAATCCTCCGCGGATCAGTCGATTTACGACGAGCTTCTGGTCGTCCACCCGCCCAAACGCGTGGTCGGCGGCTTGACCCTCCGCTTCTAAGCGCTCGAACGATCCATAATATTGAAGGCCAGCTCCGTAATATTGGAGCCGAGGCCTTTTTGTGCCTGAAAGTTGATGCTTGTCAGAGATTTAGCCGGTTTCGTCCGGTAAAATCTTGGGAAACAGGATGTCCCACGGAAGCTCTGCGCTGAGCGTGTCTTCTGTCGAGAGCCGCTGGCTCGCGTGGGGCCGATCTGCATTCGCCGTCGTCGTCGTCGTGGTCCTGATTGGGCTGGGCATCGCCAACGTCGAGATGCGCGCCCGCTGGCACGAGGTGGAGGACGGCGTGCTCTGGTCCGCCCGCGCGGAAGGTGTGGTGGCGACCGAGATTGCGCCGGCGTCGGCGGCGGCCGCCGCCGGGATTGAGCGCGGCGACGTCCTGCTCGCCGTGAACGGCTCGCCGGTCGACACGCCGGGGGACGTGGTTGAGGTCCAGCATCGCGGCGTGGCTGGCACGCGCCTCAACTACACCGTGCTCCGCCTCGGGACTCGTCAGGCGCTCGAGGTGTCGCTCGCGCCGGCGCCGCAGGGCAGCTCGATGTATTACGTGCTGGCCGCGGTCGGGTTCTTCACGCTGTTTGTCGGCGCGTCGGTGCGGCTGCGCCGGCCGCGCGATCAGGCCACGCTGCATTTCTTCTGGCTGTGCGTGGCGTTTTTCGGTGCGTTCACGTTCTCCTTCAACGGTCCGTTCGATCGCCTGGACTGGGTGTTCTACTGGGGCGACGCCGTCGCGGTCGTGCTGTTGCCGCCGCTCCTGCTGCACTTCACGCTGGTATTCCCCGAGCGTCCCGCCGAGGAACGGCCGACGGCGGCGACGGCGGCGCTGGTGCCGCTGATGTATCTGCCCGCGCTCGTCCTGAGCGCGGCGCGCATCGTCGCCATCGCGCGGGGATCGGTGAACGGCCGCCTGTTCTCGCGCGCCATCGATCTACTGGATCGCGCCGAGCATTTGTACCTGTTCGTCGGCTCGGTGGCGGCGATCGTGGTCCTCTTCCGCGCCTTCCGGCAGATCACGTCGCGCACCGGCCGCCGGCAGCTTCGCTGGATCGCGTGGGGCACGGCGCTCGGCGTCGGTCCGTTCGCGTTCGCCTACGCGCTGCCGTGGGCGCTCGGCGTCGATCCGCCGTTGGCGCTGCAGCTCACGGCGGTGCCGCTCGGTCTGGTGCCGCTCACCTTTGCGTCGGCCATCGTGCGGTACCGGCTGCGCGACGTGGAGGTGATCATCAAACGCGGCCTCGCGTACACCGCGTTTGGCGCGGCGGCCCTGGTGCTGTACGCGGCGCTCCTCAAGCTGGTCCGATTCTCGTTCGCGAGCGACATCGACGCGCACAATTGGATCGTCGCGGCGCTGGCGACGCTCGTGATCGTGCTGCTCGCCCGTCCGGTGAAGGACGCCGTGCAGGAAGCGATCGATCGCATGTTCTATCGCGACCGGTACGACTACCGCCGCGCGCTCGTCGGCTTCGCGCGCGATCTCAACAGCGACCTCGACGTCGTCCGCCTCAGCCAGCGCCTGATCACGCGTGTCGTGGAGACGCTCGTCGTGGACCGCATGGCGCTGATGCTCGCAGACGAGCGGTCCGGCGATTTCGGCTCCATCGGCGATTTCGGCTTCGCCCAGCCGGTGCCGCCGCTCGCGCGCCAGTCGTCGTTCATCGCGCGGCTCGACGCGGGCCATACCGTGGCGCTCGACGATCCGATTGCCGCGGCGCGGTTCGTCGCGGAAGAGGTCGAGCTGTGGCGCGACGCCGGCATCTACTATTTTGTGCCGTGCATCTTCGAAGGCGGCGCGATCGCCGTGCTCGCGCTCGGGCGCAAGGACACCGACGAGCCGTTCAACAGCGAGGATCTGGCGCTGCTGACGGCGGTGGCGGGGCAGGTGGCGACGGCGATCGAGAACGGCCGGCTCTATCGTCAGCTGCTCCTGAAGGCCGAAGAGCTCGGCCGCATGCGCGAGTTCAACGACAACATTCTCGAGTCGCTCGACGACGGGCTCGTCGTGTTCGACGTCGAGGAGCGGATCGTGCGCTGGAATCGCGCGCTCGAGCGGTTCTACGGCATCGCACGGGCGGACGCGATCGGGCGGCCGCTCGCCGAGATCTTCGATCGCGAGTTCATCGACGCGCTGCGCGCGGCGCGGCAGGAACAGTCCGCCGGCGCGACGTTGTACCTGGTGCCGCTGGCCGCGCGTCAGGCGGAGCCGGTGCGGCTGCTGGTCAACGCGACGGAGGTTCCGCTCCACGCGCCGTCTGGCGACACGGCGGCGGTCGTGGGCACGATTCTGATTATCGAGGACATCACCGACCGCGTGCGGCTCGAGGAGCAGCTCCAGATTTCCGAAAAGATGGCGTCGATCGGGCTGCTCGCCGCGGGCGTGGCGCACGAGGTCAACACGCCGCTCACCGGGATCTCGAGCTTCACGCAGATGCTGCTCGAGGGCGCGGACCCGCAGGATCCGAAAACCGTACTGCTCGAGAAGATCGAGCGTCAGACGTTCCGCGCGGCGAAGATCGTCAACGGCCTGTTGAATCTGTCGCGGCCCGGTACGCAGGGCGGCGAGCGCATCCACGTCGATTTGAACGCCGTCGTCGGCGACGTCTTCGCGCTGCTCGAGCACCAGTTCGAGGTGGCGAAGATCAAGGTCCGCCGCGAGCTGGCGGACGCGCCGGTGATGGTCGCCGGCATCGAGCATCAGCTCCAGCAGGTGTTCCTGAATCTGTTCCTGAACGCGCGCGACGCGATGCCGCGCGGTGGCTGGCTGTCGGTCACGACGCGCGTCGAGGACGATCGCGGCATCGTGGAGATTGCCGACACCGGCTCCGGGATTCCGGCCGAGCACCTGGCGCGCATCTACGATCCGTTTTTCACGACCAAGACGATCGGCCGCGGCACGGGCCTCGGCCTCTCCATCACGTACGGGATCGTGCACGAGCACGACGGTATGATTCGCTGCGACAGCGCGGTCGGCCAGGGCACGCGGTTCACGATCGCGCTGCCGCTGGCAGAAGCCGAGAGCCGGTCGCGCGCCGCACGGAAATAACACATGCCCACATCCCGAAACGGCACGATTCTCGTCATCGATGATGAAGAGATCATGCGGGAGATTCTCGAGACGCTGCTCACCCGAGAGGGCTACCAGGTCCGGCTCGCCTCGTCGGGCGCCGAGGGGCTCGAGATCGCGCGCGCGCTGCCGGTCGACGCCGCGATCGTCGACATCATGATGCCCGGGCTCGACGGCATCGCCACGCTCGACGAGTTGAAGCGCATCGACGAGGATCTCGCCGTCGTGATGATCACCGCGTACGCCTCCATCGAAAGCGCGATCTCGGCGATGAAGTCCGGCGCGTTCGACTACATCACCAAGCCGTTCAAGAACGACGAAGTGCTGGTCGTCGTGCGCAACGCCATGGAGCGGCGCCGGCTGGTGCACGAGAACCGGGCGCTGCGCCAGAACATCCAGGAGCGGTACCACAAGTTCGCCAACATCATCGGCCGTAGCTCACGGATGCGGCAGGTGTTCGATCTGATTATCCAGGCGGCGCCGAGCCGGTCGACGATTCTCATCCAGGGCGAGAGCGGTACCGGCAAAGAGCTCGTGGCGCGCGCCATCCACACGCACTCCTCGCGCGCCGACCGCGCGTTCGTCACGGTCAACTCGGGCAACCTCCCGCCCGATCTGCTCGAGTCGACGCTCTTCGGCCACGTCAAAGGCGCGTTTACCGGCGCCGTCTACCCGAAGAAAGGGCTGTTCGATCTCGCGGACAAGGGCACGATCTTCTTCGACGAGATCGGCAACGTCCCGCTGGAGACGCAGGCGAAGCTGCTGCGCGTCATCCAGGAGCGCGAGTTCATGCGGCTCGGGGGCATGGAGACCATCAAGGTCGACGTCCGGATCATCGCCGCGACCAACGTCGACCTGCGGCAGATGATGGAAGAGGGACGCTTCCGCGAGGATCTCTTCTACCGGCTCCACGTCATCTCGATTCAACTGCCGCCGCTGCGCGACCGCAAGGACGACATCCCGCTCCTCGTCCACCACTTCCTCGACAAGTACGGCGAGGAAAACCGCAAAGTGGGGCTCGAGGTGATGCCCGAAGCGCTCGACGTGCTGATGGACTACGACTGGGCGGGCAACGTACGCGAGCTCGAGAACGTGATCGAGCGCGCCGTGGTGCTCTGTACGGGGCCGACCATTGGCGCCGACCTCATCCCCGACCACGTGCGGAAGGCGCCGAACTTCTCGATGCCGCAGATCAATCTGCCGCCAGAGGGGATCTCGTTCAAGGAGGTCATCACCGATTTCGAGAAGCGGCTGATCGAATCGACGCTCGAAGCGGCGGGAGGCGTGCAGAAGCGCGCCGCCGAGCTCCTGCACATCAAGCCGACGACGCTCAACGAGATGATCAAGCGCTACGACATCAGGCCGCGCCGGAAGCGGCAGGCCAACGGCGCCGAGCCGGCGGAGGCGCCCGCCGTCGAGCGCGCCGCCTCGGCCGTCGTCGGGCCGCTCACGCCGGCGGGGGCGTTCGAGGAGAAATAGATCTATCTGCCGCCGCGGATCTTCGCAAACGTCCGCTCGTACTTGGCCAGCACGACATCCCACCGGTAGTTGCGGCGCACGTACTCGCGGCCGTTCTGTCCCATCGCCGCGCGCAAGTCGGCGTCGCCCATGAGCAGCGTCAGACATTCCACGAACTCGTCCCGGTCCGCATAGAAGAGCCCCGCGTTGCTGCGCAGGCAGTGCTCCGCGAGCACCTCGCTTCGCGCGTTGACCAGCACCGGCGTCCCGACGGCGAACGCCTCGAGCGCCAGCAGCGACAGGCTCTCGAACGGCGAGGGGACGACGACGACGGTGGCGGCTTCGAGCGCCTGCATGCGCTCGCGGTCCGACAGCAGGCCGGCGAAGCGGATGAACGGCTCCTCGGGCAGCGCCATCAGCTTGACGCCCATCAGCGCCAGCGTGGCGTCGCCGCCCTCTTTCACATAGGCGCTGAAGTATTCGATCAGCTCTTCGCAGCCCTTTCCCGGATCGATCCGGCCGCCGTACAGGGCAATCGGCCCGTACAAACGATGGCGCCGGCGGAACACCGAGCCGCGAGTGAGCAGGTGCGAGGGAAACTGCCGCGCTTCTAGCGCTTCGTCCGCTTCGTCGCCGCCGGCGTCGTCGGCGGCGGCCGACTGCGCGGCCTCAGCTTCCTCCTCAGGCACCGGCTCGGGCATCCGCGGGTACGGCTGATACTGCGGGATGTCGACGCCGACCCCGACGATCTCCTCGAGCAGCGGGCGATCAATAAATTGCCGGTGGATGAAGCGCCGCTCGCTTTCGGTGTTGAAGAGGATCGCGGCCGGCCGGCTGAAGACCTCTTTGTAGATCTCGAGCCGGATCGCCGGTTCGTCGTGGCTCGTCGGCACGAGCACGCTGCGGCCGGGATTCACCTCGAGACCGAGCACCGTCGGCGCATAGAGATACGTGAAGAACACGAGCACGTCGTACTGCTGCTGGTGGTGGCGCAGGTACTCGACGAGCGACGGACACCACGGGCCCTGCTGCTTCAGCCACTCGATCTCGTCCGCGCGGTCGTGCGGGTTGTTGAAGATCCACTCCGAGTACTTGTTGAACGCCTCGAGATCGCGCGTGCGGGCGCTCGCGAAGCGGCGGACGGTGACGCCGCGGATGCGGTCGGATCCTTCCGGGTATTCGTTCTTCCAGGTGATGTAGTCGCGCGCGCACGTCGTCAGTACGTCGACATCGTGCTGCTGGGCGAGGCGCTCGGCCACCAGACGGCAGTGGTACTCGGATCCGCCGAGGACCTCGGTGCCGTAGCGCTGCACGATGAAGGCTATTTTCACGACAGTTGGTGAATCACGTTGGCGAGGTCGCGCGTGATGCGCGCGTCGCCGAAGTCGGCCAGCCGCCGCCGCTGGCCGGCGATGACCTGCGCCCGCACATCATCGTCGAAGGTCAGCGTGCCGAGGAGCTCCGCCGCGTACTCGAGATTCTTCGGCGCGAACTGCACGCCGGCGCCGCCGAGCGTGTCCGGCACGGCCGCCGCCGCGTAGGCGAGCACGGGCACATCGGCCGCCATCGCCTCGAGCAGCGGCACGCAGAAGCCTTCGTGTTCGCTGAGCGAGATGTACACGGCCGCATGACGATAGTACACCGCGAGCTCTTCGTCCGGTACCGGCCCGGTGAACACGAACCGGTCGTTCAGCAGACGAAACTCGGACATCAGCGCGCGGATCGTCGCGTAGTAGCCGGGCACGACGTCGTACCGCCCCACGAAGATGAAGCGGTAGTAGGCGTCGACGTAGCGCTTGTAGTGCTCGGCCAGGCGGATGTGGTCTTCGATCTTCTTATTGGGTGCAATCCGGCCGACGAAGAGGAAATTCACCAGCTCGTCGTCCAGCAGGCGCTCGAGCGCCGGGCGTGCGACCGGGTTGGTCACCCGGGAAGTGTCGATCGCGATGGGGAAGACGCCGGTCGGCTCGAAGCCGAGCGTTTCGAGCTCACGGCGGTTGAAGTCCGAGTCGCCGAGCGCCAGCTCGACGTGTCCGACGAGCGTGCTTAGGTCCTCGCGTCCGAGCGCGGCGAGCCGGAAGAGCGCCGGGTCGTAGGGTGCGAAGAACGCCGCCGGCGTCACGTTGTGATACTGCAGGATGCGGCCGCCGGAGAGCGACGCGAACGCCGAGGTCATCGGCGAGGGCAGCGCGAAATGAAAGATGGTGAGGTCGCCGCGCCGCGCGGCCGGATCGCTGAACGGGCGCACGTCGTGCTTGAGGTCGTCGTCGATCGTCAGCGCGTAGAGCTCCGACTGGTGGCCGAGCGCGCGCACGAGATCGCGAACGCGCCGGGCGCTGTCGCCGACCGCATCGCCCCGATGCGCCGCCGGCACCCATTGGTTGATGATCATGCGCCTCCGCCCGCCGGGAGTGCTTTATAGATCGAGGGACGGTACAGCCGAAGCTCCTCGAGCGCCTGCGCGTCGTCGAACTGCTGCCAGAAATCGAACGCGACGTTCGGGCGCGGCGCGCGCGGCGCGGCCAGGATCCGGTCGACGAAGCCGAGCAACGTGCCGCCGAAGTCCTTCGCCTGCAGGCGGCCGACCGCGTCGAGCTGCGCGTCGATGATCTGATCCTCGAGCGCGGCGTTTGACACGATCGCGTCGATGAGCGCGGCGACGTGCCGCGGGTTTTTGTCGTCGTACAACACGCCCGCGCCGTCCATCGTCGCCGGTACGGCCGTGGCCGCGTACGCCAGGACCGGCACTTCCTTGTAGAAGGCTTCGACCAGCGGGACGCAGAAGCCTTCGTGCTCGCTCGCGCACAGAAAGAGGTCGGCCACCTCGTAGTAGCCGACCAGCTCGGCGTCCGACACCTGGCCGACGAAGTGCACATTCGAGAGGCCGAGCGTCGCGACGAGGTGATTGAGCGCCACGAGATAGCGCTCGAAGCCGCCGTGCGAGCCGACGATCAACAGGCGCGAGCGCGGATTGAAGCCCGTGTGGTACGCGTGAAAAAAGCGGATGAGATCGTCGATCTTCTTGTTGGCGATGACGCGGCCGACAAACAGGATATTGGTCCACCCATCGTCGAACTGATCGGCGACGAAGCGGTTCGGCGCGCGATCGAGATGCGAGAAGTCGGGAACCACCGGCAGCACGGCCGTGCGCGGGAAGCCCAGCGCCTCGAGATCCTGACGGTTGAACTCGGAGTCGCCGAGCGCGAGGTCGCAGCGGTCCGCATACGCCCGCAGCTCCCGGCGTCCGCGAAAGCACTCGCGCGCGAGCGCGCGATGAACGCCGACGAAGTACTCCGGCGGCGTGATGTTGTGATAGACGAGCGCCATCCGATCGGGCAGCGCGAACGCCGTGCGCGACGCCTTCGAGCCGAGCGAGAAGTGGTGAATCAACAGGTTGTCGGGATGGCTGACGTCGATGAGCTCGTGGTAGTCGCGCGTCAGCGACTCAAGACGATGATCGGCCGTGTCGACGAAGATCTCGGACTCGTAGCCAGCCTGGCGCAGCACACGCTGGATGCCGAGTACTTCGTGCCCGATGGCATCCCCGTAGCCGAGCGTCGCCAGTACCTGGTGGATGCGGATCACGCGCGTTCCCTCGTGAGCGGCAGCCCGGCGAGCACCTGGCTCGCCGGCGGCAGATCCCGCCGGCGTCGCGCGAGCCATCCGGGCAGCGGCGCGATCGTCCGCGCCGCGGCGGGGGACTCCTTCGACAGCCGATCGAACATCTCGAGGTACTTGCGTTCGATAACCGGCCACTCGTAGTGGTCGCGGAAGAACTGGCGGCCGTTCCGCCCGAGCGCCGAGCTCAGCCAGCGGTTCCGCTCGATCGCCGCCAGCGACTCGATGAACTCCCCGTACGTCTCGTAGTAGAGGCCGGCGTTGCTGCGGATGCACTGGCCCTTCAGCACGTCGCAGCGGCCGTTGGCGAGCACGGGCCGGCCGAGCGCCCACGCCTCGAGCGCGACCATCGACAGGCTCTCGAAATACGACGGCATGATCAGCACGTCGGCCGCCGCCATCGCGTCGAATTTGTCGGCGTCATCGAGGAAGCCGAGGTGTCGGATACGCGGGTGGCTCGGCACCGGCAACAGCGGTTGGCCGACGAGCACGAGCGACAAACGTCCCGGCGTGTCGCGCAGGTAGCCCTGAAAGAAGTCGAACAGCTCCTGGCAGCCCTTGTTCTCATCGATCCGGCCGACGTAGATCGCAAACGCGTCGCGGATGCCGAACTTCTGCCGGAATCGGGCCGGCTGCGGATTCTGCGGTACGTCCGATCCGATGCCGACGATGATCCCGGGGACGTCCTGATTGCCGGAGGCGGCGTGAATCATCGCGCGCTCTTCGTGCGAGTTGTACATGAGCGCGCGCACGCCGCGCAGCACGGGCGTGAACATCGCGAGCCCCATCGCCGCGTCACGCTCGGCCGTCGGGACGAGAATCGCACGCGGCGCCGCCGCGCGCGCACCGTGGTAGGCGTGGTAGTAGCGATAGCTGAAAAACAGGCAGTAGTCGTAGCTCGTGAAATGCTTCCGCAGATGCGCGATGAGCGCGGGGCTCGCGGGCCCCTCCGCGTCGAGCCACGAGAGCTCGTCGGCGAGCGAGTGGGCCTTCTCGAACACCCGCGCGGATCGCTTCCCGAAGAGACGCGGATCGCGCTCGTGCGTCACACGGAACCGGCGCACCGAGACGTTGTTGACGCGCTCGACGCCGGGTGCGAGCTCGTTGCGCCACGTGACGTAATCGGTGGCGCACGTCGTGAGCACCTCGACCTCGGCGTGCCTGGCGAGATGCTCGGCGACGTACCGGGCGTGCAGCTCGGCGCCGCCGCTCATCGCCTGCCCGTATCGCTGAACGACGACGGCGAGCTTCACTGCGGGTCGGTATCGGTCCCGGGTCCGGTCGATTCCGGCGCCCGCGCAGGCTCATCCGAGGTGGCGGGAGGCGCCTCGGCATGCGTGTCGGCAGGTTGCGGGCCGTCGGCGATCGTCTCCTGCGTCGAATCGGTGCTGGCGGAGGGCTGTCCCGGCCCCATCGCGCCCATCACGGCCACGGCCGGTGCGCCGCCCCGTCGTCCGCGCCGCCGGCGCCGCCGCCGGCTTCGCTGCCCTGGACCTTCAGTCCCTGGTTGTCCGGCGCCCGACGGTGGCTGTCCGCCAGGGATCGCTGCCATGGACGGGGCGGAGCCTGACGCCGCGCCTGGCCCCGCGCCAGCCGCCGGAGATGATGAAGCCGACGGCGTCCAGCCGCCCTGATTGTGCTGAGGCCGTGCGGAGGGTTGCGGACGCGGAGCCGGCGCCGGTGCCGGCTCGTCGCGCGTCTCGCGTTCACTCTCGCCCTCGCTCGAGGCCCGGTAGGCCACGACGCTTTCGAGCGCCCGCGCGCGGCGCTCGTTGAACTCCAGGCGGCTCGCGATCGATTCCACGCGCATCTTCACGTTCTTCGTATCGATGCCGAGCCGCGTCATCTCGAACACGAGATTGTGAATCACCTCGTAATAGAGTGCATCGATCTCGAGGCGCCGCTTTTCGAGGACGGCGTTCAGATTCGCCTGTGTGTGCAGCGCGTGAATGATCGGGTTCGGGTTGAACAGCAGCTTGAGAATCGGGTTGAGCAGCCGGCGGATGAATCGCAGCACCCCGCGATGTGTTTCATAGATCGTCGTATCGTCGAAGGTGAATGAGGGGACGGCCGGCGGCTGCCGGCGCTTGAACTGCTCGAGCAAATCGGACCGCACGCCGCGCGGATCGAGGAATTTCTCGAGCTTCACAGCCGCCAGCTCGCGCAGCTGCTGCTCGGTGTAATCGACGCCGCGCTTCTCGCGGATGCGCGCGCGGATCTGCTCCATGATCTGCTCGACGTTGACCGAATCGGAGCGGACGTTGAAATCGGGCATAAGCACTTTCAGCCGCGGGCGCTAGAACGGCTTGTAAATCAGCAGCATCACCGTAATGCCCCACAGCGCGACACAGAGGAGCAACGGCCGATCGGTGATGAGCAGCTCCGCCGGGCTTCCGCCGCCCTCGCGCTGGTGCACGAGGTACAGATATCGGAAGATCCCGTACAACGGAAACGGAATCGTCAGCCAGAGCCAATGCGTGCCGAACTTCTGTTCGGTCTCCGGGCTGATGGTGTAGAAGATGTACGCCACCAAGGTGGACGCCGTGACGACGGAAATCATCTGATCGAGAAGATAGGGACTGTACTCGCCGAGGATCTTGCGATGGTTCACGGCTCCGTCGGCCAGCAGCACGAGCTCGTGACGCCGCTTGGCGAGCGCGACGAAGAGCGCCAGCAGAATCGTGCAGACGAGCAGCCAGCGGCTGATCTCGACGTCGACCGCCACCGCGCCGGCCACCGCGCGCAGTACGAAGCCGATCGCGATCGTCAGCACATCGAGGATGACCATGTGCTTGAAGACGCCGGAGTAGAGCGCCTGCAGCGTCACGTACGCGATCGCGACCGCGGCGAAGCGTCCGCCGAGCATCACGGCCGCCGCGAGGGCGCCGGCGCCCAGGATGGCCGCCACGCTCGCGGCCAGCCCCACGCCGATCGCGCCCGACGCGATGGGGCGCCGCGACTTGAGCGGATGCTGCCGGTCGCTTTCGCGGTCGGCGATGTCGTTGATGAGATAGACGACGCCCGAGAGCGCGCAGAACACCGCGAAGGCGGCGAGCGCCCGCTCGGCCGCCACTTTGTCCAGCAGCCGATGTCCAAACAGCAGACCGGCGAAGACCAGCAGGTTCTTCGTCCACTGGTCCGGGCGCAGAGAGATGATCAGGTTCAGCAGGACGGATCGCTGCCGGACCTCGAGAGCCCTGTTTCCAGGGCGTCCAGGTTCGGGAGCGGAGCCGGCGATACCAGGAGAAGAAGTACTGCGCGCCATCTAGCGCGGTGACGGGTTAGACCTTGGCCGATGCCGAGAAGCTCTGGACCGCTTCGTTCTCGGACTCGAAAGTCTCGAAGACGGTCAGCAGCTTCGTGATCGACAGGAGATCGGTAATGCGTTTCGTCAGGTTGAGGAGCTTGAGGCTGCCTCCCTGCCGGCTCACGGTGGTATAGGTGCGGACGACCTCGCCGAGGCCCGCGCTGTCGATGTAGGGCACGCCGCCGAGGTTCAGGAGGATCTTCCTTTGGCCCTGATTGACGAGGCTGTTGACCTTGTCCTTGAGCAACTCGTCGCCCTCACCCAAAGTGATCTTCCCCTTGAGGTCGAGAATGACGACGTCGCCGACGGCCCGTTCCTCGATTTGCATGAAAAACGCTCCAAGAGAATCTGTGCGAAAGCTTAACACACCCCCGGCGCGCAAAACGACGGACCGGCGATGTCAATGGATCGAAGCGAGACCGAAGACCGCTCGGCCTTAAGCGCCGCCGGCCCCGGCGAACTTTCGGGACTGAAAGCACTCTTTGCAGAACACTGGGCGTCCCTGCGTCGGCTTGAACGGCACCGTAGTGTCTTTACCGCAGGCTGAGCAGGTGGCGGCCGTTTCCACGCGCTCGCGCGCCATCCCGCCGCCGCCCGACCGGCTGGCCCGCTTGTCCTTGCAGGCTTTGCACCGCTTCGGTTCGTTCTTGAAGTTCTTGTCGGTGAAGAACTGCTGTTCTCCCGCCGTCCAGACGAACTCCGCGCCGCAGTCCACGCAGTTGAGGATCCGGTCTTGAAACTCCATCGCTCGCTACCTCGTCGGAGGTCGTTTTCTACACGCTGCTCTTACGCGCGACCGCTCATTCCGACTCGCGCCGGAGCTTCTTCCGATTGCGCTTGCGTGCCAACGCCTGCTTCGCCCGCCGTTTGTCGCCCGGCTTTAAATAGAAGGAGTGCTTCTTGATATCCTTGATGATGTCTTCCTGCTGCACCTTCCGCTTGAACCGGCGGAGGGCGCTTTCGATGGACTCCCCCTCCTGAATCTTGACTTCAGCCACTCGTCTTAGACCCCCTCAATTCGGACCAACCAAATATGCTAGGCTATCACAGGTAAACGCGGATTCTAGGCGTAAACTCACGTCAAGGTCAACGAAATAGTCCCGTCCGCGCGGCATCTGTGTGCAGCCCAATCGCGCGACCTAACCCCATTCGATTCATAGCGTTCCGGCCACAAGACACCACATGCCGATGAGGGTCCTCGTGCTCGGAAGCGGCGCGCGCGAGCACGCCCTGGCCGCCCGGCTCGCCGCTCCGCCCGACGGCGCCGAGGTGCTCTGCGCGCCCGGCAATCCCGGCATTTCCCAGGTTGCCCGCACCCTCGCCGCCGATCTTGGCGACCCCGAAGCACTGCTCGCCCTTGCCGTCCGCGAACACGTGGACCTCACCATCGTCGGGCCCGAGCTGCCGCTGAGCGTCGGCGTCGCCGATCGATTCGCGGCGGACGGTCGCCTGTTGTTTGGTCCGACGCGCGCGGCGGCGGCGCTCGAGACGAGCAAGGCGTTCGCGAAAGCGTTCATGGCGCGCCACGGCGTGCCGACGGCTCGATTTCACACCGCCGAATCGTTGGAAGACGCGCTGTCGGTGCTGCGTTCCGGCGCGTTCGGGTTTCCGGTCGTGCTGAAAGCCGACGGCCTCGCGGCGGGGAAAGGCGTCGTCATCGCCGATGATCGCGCGGCCGCCGAGGCGGCGATCGTCGCGGCGATGGGCGAGCGAAGATTCGGCGCCGCCGGCGATCGGCTGGTGATCGAAGAATGCCTGTCCGGTCCAGAGGTGTCGGTCTTCTTCGTCTGCGACGGCGCGCGCGCGTTGCCGATCGGCGCCGCGCAGGATCACAAGCGCATCTTCGACAACGACCGCGGGCCGAACACCGGCGGGATGGGCGCGTTTTCGCCCAGCCCGCTCGTCGACGG
>Ga0097691_1001235_pt1 | contig 19329 bp, 18 predicted proteins | sample NGESurdeep072012_8_FD_72858 | JGI IMG/M metagenome (GOLD analysis project Ga0097691, IMG submission 72858) | Arctic peat soil microbial communities from Barrow, Alaska - NGEE Surface sample 210-1 deep-072012 | ecosystem: Environmental > Terrestrial > Soil > Wetlands > Peat ... | reverse complement strand
CGGATTGTCGACTGGCGGCGGGACGTCTGGCAGCGGATCGTATCTCGACGTCGCGAACTTCTGCTGTCCGGAGTACATCCAGACGATGAGCGACCAGATCCACCAGAATTGGCAGCCGCAGCCGAACTTCGCCGGCCAGGCGCTGGTCAAGTTCACGATTCAGCGCGCCGGCACGATCGTGGGCGTGGAGCTCGAAAAAACCAGCGGCTCGATGGGGCCCGACCTGACGGCGCAGCGCGCCATCATCATGACGAAGCAGCTGCCGCCGCTGCCCGCGCAGTTCACGAATCAAACGCTGACGGTTCACCTCAGTTTTGTGTATCAATGATGATCCAGAATGTTCTCAACGGGCCGAAGACGCGAGCGGCGCTGACGCTGGGAGCCGCCGTCGTGGCGCTCGCGACGCTTGGCGCGCGGCAGCAACCGCCGCAACAAACGCCGCCGCCGCAGCAGCCGACCGAGATCGGTGCTGTTATCAAGAACACCGGCGGCGCGCCGACCCGGCTCGCGGTACCGTCGTTCATCGCGCTGTCGAACGACGCGGAAACCGCGGCGATCGCGAAGACCATCGGCCAGGTGCTGTGGGACGACCTGAACTACGAGCGCGAGTTCGAGCTGATTCCGCGCGACACCTACGCGACGATCCCCGCGGCCAAGTCGTTCACCGACGTGCCGATGGACCGCTGGCGCGAGCTCGGCGCCGACGGCCTCGTTGTCGGCACGGTGGAAAAAACCGGCGCCGGCATTCGCGTGCAGGTGCGGCTGTTCCGCGTGGCGACGGGCCAGTCCGCGTTCGGCCAGGAATACAGCGGCTCCGGCGCGAATCCGCGCGTGTACGCGCACACGATTTCCGACGAGATCCACAAGCAGCAGCGCAACCTGAACGGCGTCGCGCGCACGAAGCTGGCGTTCGACTCCGACCGCGACGGCGAGCGCATGGGCGGCACCATCGAGCAGCGCTCGACGAAGGAAATCTACATTGCGGATTACGACGGCGAGAATCAGAAACGGATCACCGTCAACAAGTCGCTGAACATCACGGCTGCCTGGTCGCCGGACGGCCGCTCGATCGCGTACACGTCCTACCGCCACGGCGCGCCGAGCATCTTCATCTCGAACATCTTCGCGGGCACCATGGAAGAGCTGACCAAGACCGCGCCGTCGACGGACCCGAAGACGCCGCGCGCGAGCGACAGCAACTTCCTGCCCCAATGGTCGCCGGACGGGACGCGGCTGTGCTTCATGTCGAACCGCGACGGCAATCCGGAGATCTACGTGGCGAACCGCGACGGGTCGAACGTCAGACGCATCACCAACCACCCGGCAGGTGACGTGTCCTGCACGTGGTCGCCGAGCGGTACGCAGATCGCGTTCGTCTCCGATCGCAGCGGCGCGCCGCAGTTGTACATCGTCGGCGCCGACGGCCTGGGCTTGACCCGGCTGTCGGTTGGCGAGTCCTACGTGGATCGGCCCACATGGTCGCCGCCGCCGTACAACGAGATCGCGTTCGCGGCGCGGACCACCAGCGCGGGCTTCGACATCAAGGTCTTCGACTTCGCCAGCAGTCAGGTGCACGCGCTGACGTTCGGCGAAGGCACCAACGAGAGCCCGGCGTGGGCGCCGAACGGCCGGCATCTGGCCTTTTCGTCGACGCGGGCGGGCAAATGGCAGATCTTCACGGTCGGCCGCGACGGGAAGAACGTCCGGCAGATCACGCGGTCCGGCAACAACTACCAGCCGGCCTGGTCAAAGTAATGGAGCACATGATGCACACTCGATTGGCGGCGCGATTCGCGCTTCTCGTTCTTCTCGTCCTGACGTTCGCGTCACTGGCCTGCTCGCGCAACAAGCCGCCTGTCGCGCGGCCCATGCCGCCTCCGGCGCCGACGACATCGACGACGCCGGTCGCGCGGCCGCCCGCACCGCCTGAGCCGGTCGCCGAGCCGACGATCGTGCCGCCCGAACCGGTCAAGGACGATGCGATCTCGTCGGCGTCGCTCGACGACCTGAACCGCAACTCGCCGCTGAAGCCGCTCTTCTTCGATTACGACAGCGCCGACGTCAACGCCGCCGGCCAGGCGGCGCTCGACGGCAACGCCGCGCTGCTCAAGAAATACCCAACCTGGACCGTGACGATCGAAGGACACTGCGACGAGCGCGGGACCGCCGAGTACAATCTGGCATTGGGCGAGCGTCGCGCCGTGGCAGCGCGCGCCTATCTGGTGTCGGTCGGGCTGTCCGCCGATCGCCTCCGGACCGTGAGCTACGGGAAGGAATTCCCGTTCGATCCGGGCCACGACGAGTCGGCGTTCGCCAAGAACCGCCGCGCCCACTTCGTCGTCACGGCCAAGTGAGAGTCTATGAGATCAAGAATCGCCGGCGCTCTTCTCGCTCTCGTGCTGGCCGCGACGCTCGCGTCGCCGGCGTCAGCCGCCAACAAGGAACACCAGCAGCTGATGGCCGACATCCGGATGCTGCAGGAGCAGGCGCAGCTGCTGCAGAACCTGCTCGGCACGATCAACGAGTCGATCAAAGCGGTCAATACGCGCCTCGACGAACAGACCAACGCGACGCGGAAGGCGTCCGCCGATCAGAAGCTCCAGATGGACAACCTCGCGGGCGATCTGCGCGTCGTGCGCGAAAAGGTCGACGACAACAACGTCCGCATCGCCTCGCTCACACAGGAGGTCGAGGCGCTGCGCCAGATGGTGCAGCAGGCGGCGTCCGCGCCGCGGCCGTCGGCGCCGGATCAAGGCAACGCCCCGCCGTCAGGGACGGCACCAGCCGGCGCCACTCCGCCGCTCGTGCCGCCGACCAACGCCGGCACCTCGCCGACGCAACTGTACGAAATGGCGCTCGGCGACTACACCATCGGACAATGGGAGCTCGCCATTCAGGGCTTCGAGTCGTATATCCGATCGTTCCCGCGCAGCACGCTCACCGACGAGGCGCAGGTGAAGATCGGGATCTGCTACGACTACCTCGGACAGAAACAGAAGGCGCTCGACGCGTTCGACAAGGCGATCCGCGATTACCCGGGCGGCAAGTCGCTTCCGACCGCGTATTACCGCAAGGGGCTCGCGCTGCGCGACCTGCGGCAGCCCGACAAAGCACGCGAGACGTTCGAATACGTCGTCAAAACATATCCCGAGAGTCCGGAAGCGGGCCTCTCGAGGCAGGCGCTCGATCGATTGAAGACGCCCTAACTGAGGTACAATCGGCGCCTTATGGGAAGCGTGAACAAAGTCATTCTGGTCGGCAATCTCGGACGCGACGCCGAGTTGCGCTACACGCCGGGCGGCGCGGCGGTGGCGACCATCAACATGGCCACGACCGAGGTGTGGAACGACAAAGCGGGCCAGAAGCAGGAAAAAACCGAGTGGCACCGCGTGGTGCTGTGGGGCAAGTCCGCGGAGTCGCTGACCGAGTACCTCACCAAAGGCAAGCAGATCTACGTCGAGGGCCGGCTGCAGACGCGGCAGTGGGACGACAAGGACGGCAACAAGCGCTACACGACCGAGATTCGCGGCGACAAGATCGTATTGCTCGGTGGCGGCAGCCGCGGCGGCGGCGGCGCGGCTGCCGATCGCGGCGAGCCCGGCGCACACGCGCCGGCTCCGGAGTCGTCAGAGCCGCTCACGGACGACGATATACCCTTCTAAGAATGGGGTGATGGGATGAGGTGGTAATGGGGTGACGGGAACGAGCCTTTAGTCCCCATCAACCCATCAGCCCATCACTCCGTCACCAGATTCACCTTCAGGCTTTATCTTCCCTGCCGTACCTGTCCTCGAGCCTGACCACATCATCCAGCTCCGGCGTCGAGACCTCGAAGATGTCGCTGTCTTCGAGCGCCGTCATGCGATGGACGGTCATCGGCGTGATGTGGACGCGGTCGCCCGGATGCATCTCGCGCTTGACGAGATCGGTGCCCCGCTCGGCGATCTCGAAGAGCAACCGCCCGGAGTGGAGGTAGATCGTCTCGTCCTTGCGATTGTGATACTGGAGGCTGAGGGCGTGGCCGGCGTTCACGTGAATCAGCTTGCCGACGTAGCGATCGGTCTTCGCCCAATGCAGTTCGTAGCCCCAGGGTTTCTCGACTCGTGTGACGTCGCCGTTCACGCGTTCACTCTCCCGTCAACGTCAGCCGGCCGAGTGCGGCCAGCAGCTCGTGTTCGATTTCGTCCACCGTCGGCAGACGCAGGACCCGGCGGGCGAGCGCCCGCATGTCGTCGCTCCTCACTTCGGCGAGCACCTGTTTCGCGACGGCGATCGCCCCCGGCGTCATGCTGAACTCGGTCAGGCCGAGCCCGACGAGCAGCGTCAGCAGCGCCGGATCGGACGCCATCTCGCCGCAGAGCGACACCGGAATGCGCTGGCGCGACGCCGCGCGGCGCACCATCACGATCATCCGGAGAATGGCCGGGTGCAGCGGTTCGTACAGCGCCGACACCCGCTCGTCGGCGCGATCGACCGCGAGGCAGTACTGAATCAAGTCGTTGGTGCCGATGGTGAAGAAGTCCACTTCGCGCGCCAGGAGATCCGCCGTGTACGCCGCCGCGGGAATCTCGATCATCACGCCGATCGGCACGCGCGGCACGACCTCGCCGCGACGCGTGAGCTCGGCGGCCGCATCCGCCACCATCTGCCGCGCCTGCCGGAGCTGCTCGACGCCCGACACGAACGGAAACATGATGCGCAGCCGCCCATGCCGCGCCGCGCGAAGGAGCGCCCGCAGCTGGACCTGAAAGAGCTCCGGGCGCGTGAGGCTCAGACGCAGGCCGCGCAGCCCCTGCCGGCTCCCCCGCTGCTCGTCGGCCACCCAGCCGCCGCCGAGCGCGGTCCGCGCGGACCGCGACGCCAACTGATCTTCGTCGACGTCGAAGGTCCGCACTGTCACGGAGCCGGGCGCCATCCCCTCGAGCATGCCGCGATAGACCTCGTACTGCTCGTCCTCATCGGCCGCGTCTTCGGTGCCGGGGACGCCGGAGGCCCCCGAGACCGCAGCCGCCAACAGGAACTCCGATCGATACAGCCCGATTCCTTCGGCGCCGGCGTACCGCGCGGCGGCGAGGTCGTCGGGAAACTCGATATTCGCATCGAGCCGGATGCGCAGGCCGTCGGCGGTAATCGCGGGACGCCGCCGGTCGGCGTCGGCGGCCGCCGCCGGCCGGCGATCCTCGCCGTGATGCGTCGCGCGCTCGAGCGTCTCGGCGTCCGGCTCGAGGATGATCTCGCTGCCGGTGCCGTCGACGACGACGAGTTGTCCCGGCTGCACGATCTGGCTGGCGTTGTGCAGGCCGACGACCGCCGGCACTTCGAGGGATCGCGCGAGGATCGCGGTGTGATACGTGCGGCTGCCCGCGTCGGTGGCAAAGCCGCGCACCTTCGTCCAGTCCACCTGGGCGGCGAGCGACGGCGTGAGCTCGTCGGCGATGAGCACCGACGATTCGTCGAGCTCGCGCAGCAGATCGCGCGGCGTCGACACGCCCTGCCGCAGGTTCATCTTCATGCGTCCCACGAGATCGGCCACGTCGCCTTTGCGCTCGCGCAAGTACGGATCCGCGACCTCGTCGAACACCGCGCTGAACTCGTCGAACACCTGCTGCACCGCCCACTCGGCGTTCACGCGCTGGCCGCGCACGATCTCCGCGGCGCGCGGCACGAGCATCGGATCGTCGAGCATGAGGAGCTGCGCGTCGAAGAGCGCGGCCAGCTCGGGCCCGCGGCGTCTGGCGACGCGGCTGCCGATGTCGGTGAGCTGCTCCCGCGACCGTCCGCGGCTCTGCTCGAGCCGCGCGACCTCGTGCTCGACGCGCGCCGGCGCGATCTGATAGCGCAACACCTGCGCGCGCTGGATCAGGATCACGGCGCGGCCCGAGACGACGCCCGGCGAGACGCCGATGCCGGCTAGACGCCGCACGGGTCCTCGCCAAATCCGGATTCGACGAGAGCCGACAGCGCGTCCACGGCGTCCCGCTCGTCGGCGCCCTCGGCGCTGATGACGATCACCGACCCGCACGCCGCAGCCAGCAGCAGAATGCCCATGATGCTCTTGCCGTCCATCTCCCGCGCCTCGCGCTTCACGCGGACGTGCGCCTGAAACCGCGCCGCGAGGTGCACGAACTTCGCCGCCGCGCGCGCGTGCATCCCGAGCTGATTGACGACGGTGACCGTGCGCGACATCACGGGGCGACCTTCTCCCCGCGCAGAAAATCGGACGCCACCCAGATCGCCGCCCGCCCATCGTCGCGAATCTGGCGCGCGACGCCGAGCAGGTCCGACGAGCTGCTCAGGCTGGCCAGTTTGATGAGCATCGGCAGATTGACGCCGGTGATCACCTCGAGCCGGTCCTTCTCGATGAACGTCATGCCGAGGTTGGACGGCGTGCCGCCGAACATGTCGGTGAGCAGCAGGACGCCGCCGTCGCTGCGGACGCGCTCGATCGCCTGCACGATGTCCTCCCGCGCGTCGTTCACCTCGTCGTGCCAGCCGATCGACACGGCGGTGAAGCGCGGCAGGTCGCCGACGATCATCTCGGCGGCGTTCACCAGCTCGGTGGCGAGTTGCCCGTGCGTGACGACGACCACACCAATCATAGCGGCGTCTGTGTATCTTAGCCGGTACCCAGGCTGTAAAGAAGCAGCATCAGCACCGTGAGCGTGATCGACACGTACATCCAGTTGCGCTGTCTCACGAAGCCCGCCGCGGAGAACGCCACGCGGGCGATCGGCGTGGCAATGAGCACGAGTAGCCCCAGTTGAATCAAACCGCGGCCGCTCCCCGACCTCATGTCGCCGAAGATTCCGCTGACCGATCGCAGGTCTCCTGGTTCACCGTGGAACGTGCGGTAGTCTGGAACCGATTGCCCATGCCTGGCTAGGAACACCGCCGCTCCGCACACGACAATCAGCGCCGACAGCACCACGCCCGCGCGCAGGACGTGGCCGAGCAGCGCGTCGAATTCTTCGTCCGTCCACGCCGCTGGCGGTCCGTTCACGTCACAACCTTCCCATCGCGCCGCTGTAGAGCATCTCCACGGCGAGCGCGATGATGACCCACATGAACGTGGTGCGCAGCCAGCCGGTCTTCGCGACGGTCAACAGGCGGGCGCCCACGGTTGAACCGACCAGCACTCCCAACACCACGGGCATCGCGAGGCCGGGATCGATATACCCGCGGTGGAGGTAGATGCCCGCGCTCGCGGCGGCCGTCACGCCGATCATGAAGTTGCTGGTCGTCGTCGAGACCTTGAATGGAAGCCGCATGGCCTGGTCCATCGCGAGCACTTTGACGGCGCCCGAGCCGATGCCGAGGAGCCCGGACAGCACCCCGGCGATGTACATCAGGCCGAAACCGGCGGGAACATGCCGGACGTGGTACGGCCGCTCGCCTTCAGGCGTCGGATAGACCGAGTCGAGCTGCAGCGCGACGGCCAGACGATCCGGCGGTTGCCGGTCCACCGCGTCGTCGCCGCGATGACCGGTCAGATACGCGGAGTACATCAGGACCAGTCCGAACACGATCGCGAGGCCATTCGCCGGCACGTGCGGCGCCAGCATCGCGCCGCAGAGCGCGCCCACCGTCGTCGCGATTTCGAGCACCATGCCGACCTTGATGTTGGAATATCCCTCCCGCACGTAGGTCGCCGCCGCGCCCGACGAGGTGGCAATGACGGAGACGAGCGAAGCGCCGATCGCGTAGCGAATGTCCACGCCGAACGCGATCACCAGCAGGGGGACGATGACCACGCCGCCGCCGAGGCCGGTGAGCGCGCCGACGAGCCCCGCGAGGCACGAGCCAAGGGCTAACACGACCGTGAACGTGGCAACCGTCACTCGCGACCACGCATCGACGGCGCCCGTTCAGACATGCGCGATATCCCGATGACGGACGCGCACGCGCACGCCGGTGAGATCGGACAACCCGCGCCGCAGCCGTTCCGCGATCATGACCGACCGGTGCCGGCCGCCCGTGCAGCCGATCGCGACCGTGAGATAGCTCTTACCCTCGGCGACGTAGTACGGCACGACGAAGCGCAGATACTCTTCGAGCCGGTCCATGAAGTCGCGCGCCGACGCGTCTTTTTCCATGAATTGCGCGACCGCTCGATCGCGCCCGGTCCGGCGGCGCAGCGTCGGCACGAAATGCGGGTTCGGCAGACACCGCGCGTCGAACACGAGATCGGCGTCGACCGGGACGCCGAACTTGTATCCAAAGCTGAGCAACGTGATCATCAGCCGCGCCCGCGAACGATCGCGCGAGAGGCTCATGAAGAATTGCCGCAGCTCGTGCACCGTCATGTCCGAGGTGTCGACAATCTCGTCGGCGAGGTCGCGAATCGCATGCATCCGCGACCATTCCTCGCGGATGCCCTCGGTGACCGACCGGTCCGGCGCGAGCGGATGCGGCCGGCGCGTCTCACTGAACCGCCGCACGAGCGTGGCGTGGCTCGCCTCCAGGAAGATGAGGACCGGATTGAGCCGCGGCGTCTTCCGCAGCCGCTGGAAGATTTTGGGAAACTGCGACAGGAAATTCCCCTCGCGCACGTCGACGACAATGGCGACCTTGCCGATGTCGCCGCCAGCCCGGAGCGACAGCTTCGCCAGCGTGGGAATGAGGGTCGTGGGCAGGTTGTCGACGCAGAAGTAGCCGAGATCCTCGAGGGCGCGAATCGCCTGCGACTTGCCCGAACCCGAGAGCCCGGTCAGCACGATGAAGGGATGGCCCGCCTTGCGGCGTTTCACGGCGATCCTCCGGGCTCGAGCTCTTCGTCGTCTTCTTCCTCGCGGGGCGGTGTCTCGTTGCCGGACGCCGCTCGGGAAGATCCTGGGGCCCCTGGGACGGATGACGGGTTGCGGAGCGTCTGATCGAGCCGCTCGGCGAACGCGCGTGCGGCGTGGTGGCCGCGCGCGCGCAGCAGCTGGTTCCGCGCGGCGACCTCCACCAGAATCGCGATATTGCGCCCCGGCGCGACCGGCATGCGAATGAGCGGGACGCGCAGCCCGAGGACCTCGTGGAAGTCGTCATCGAGACCGAGCCGCTCGTACTCGCGCGTCTGATCCCATCGCTCGAGGTGCACCACCAGCTCGATGCGCTTGGACAAGCGGGTGGACGCGATGCCGAAGAGATCCTTCACGTTGATGAGGCCCAGCCCTCGCAGCTCCATGTGATGCCGCGTCAGCTCCGGGCAGGTGCCGATCAGAATCGTCTCCGCGCGGCGCCGGAGCTCGACCGTGTCGTCGGCCACGAGCCGGTGCCCGCGGACGATCAAGTCGAGCGCGCATTCGCTCTTGCCGATCCCGCTCTCGCCGACGATCAGCACGCCGAGACCGAGAATGTCCATCAGCACGGCGTGCGCGACCGTGCGCTCGGCGAGCGTGTCCTCGAGGTACGCGGTCAGCTTGGCGATCGCCACCGGTGTGACGACCGGCGTCTTGAGCAGCGGCAGCGCGGCGCGTTCCGCTTCGAGCACCACCGCCACGGGCGGTGTGAACCCGCCGGTAATCAAGACGCAGGGGAAATCGCTCGTCAGCGCCAGGCGCAGCGTCTGGACGCGCGCGGCTTCGTCGAGCCGTTCGAGATAGCGAATCTCGCTCTCGCCGAAGATCAGCACCCGGCCCGGCCTGAGATACTCGTGATACCCGGCGAGCGCGAGACCGGTTTTCTGGATGTAGGGACTGGTGATGAGGCGATCGCGGCCGGCCGCTCCGGCCAGCAGCTCGAGCGGTAGGCCGAAAGACTCGGGACGGCTGCCAAGGAGCGCGCCGACGGACACGCCGGAAATGGTGGCCATTCAGGGCATTATGGCTCGGTCTCGATCAACGTGAGCTCGCCGTTGCCGCGCCGAAACAGCACGCTGATCGTCGACGTGTCCGCATCGCGAAAGACGACGAGCCCGTCGCCGCCCGCCTCGACTTCCCGCGCCGCGTCCGCCACCGTCATCGGCTTGATCGCCTGGCGTGACGCTTTCAGAATGCGCGGCATGCGCGCCCGTGCGGCCGTCGGGCCTCTGGGGATCGTGCGGCGCGCGGCTGCCCGCCCCGCCGAGGCGACCTCGGGCGGTGCCGCGGCGTTGCCCGGCCGGCGGCCGCGGCGCTTGCGTTCCTGCCACTTGCCTTTGATCGTGTTCGCCTGCTGGGCGAGCTTGCCGACCGCCTGACCGATCGCCATGTCCCAGGTCGCGGCCGTGCCGACGCCGTGCAGGAAGTTTTCGCCCCTCGCGTGCAGCCTGATGTCGGCGCGGCACCGGCGCTTCTCGATCGTGAGCACCGCTTGCGCCGACACGGCGCTGTCGTTCAGGACCCGCTCGAGTTTGGCGAGCTTGACGTCGACCAGGTTGCGCAGCGCGGGGGTGATGTCGAGGTGTCGGCCGGTGAGCTCGAGTCGCATGGGCTAATACAGCACTTTTCGCTGGTTCGACGTCGAGATCTTCAGCTCTTCGCGGTATTTCGCGATCGTGCGCCGCGCCAGCACCAGCCCTTCGCGCTGGAGGATGCTCACGATCTTCGAATCGCTCAACGGCTTCCTCGGATCCTCGTTCTCGATGATCTTGCGGATGCGCTGCTTGATGGTGACCGACGACACCGCCTCGCCGTAGGAGCTGCTGATGCCGCTGTGGAAGAAGTACTTCATCTCGAACACGCCCTGCGGCGTGTGCATGTACTTGTTCGTCACCACGCGACTGACCGTCGACTCGTGCATCCCGATGTCGTTCGCCACGTCGCGCAGCACCAGCGGCCGCAGGTGCTCGATGCCGTGGTCGAGAAAATCGCGCTGGAAGTTGATGATGCTGTTGGCGACCTTGTGAATCGTCTTCTGCCGCTGTTCGACCGATTTGATCAGCCACAGCGCCGAGCGGAACTTGTCCTTGACGTACGCGCGCGTCTCGTCGGTGTTGTCGGCCGCGCTCTTGTCGAGCAGCCGCCGATAGACCGGGCTGATGCGCATCTGCGGCAGCCCGTCTTCGTTCAGGACGGCGACGTACTGATCTTCCACCTTCACGACATACACGTCCGGGATGACGTACTGCGACTGCGACGGGTTGTAGCGGCTGCCCGGCTTCGGATCGAGGTGCTTGATGACCTCGATGTGCTCTTTCAGGTCGTCGATCGTCAACCCGAGCTTGCGCGCGATCTCGGGCACCTGATGGTTCTGCAGCAGACGCAGATGGTCGGTGACGATCTTCTCGGTGGGCGTCCCTTCGAGCCCGATGTGGCGCAGCTGGAGCAGCAGGCATTCCTGCAGATCGCGCGCGGCGACCCCGGTCGGATCGAAGCTCTGGATCACCCGCAGCGCGCGCTCGACGTCCGGCACGGCCCACGGCCCCATCGACGCCAGCTCCTCGAACGAGGCCACCAGATACCCGTCATCATCCAAGTTCCCGATGATGGCCGATCCGATCTCGCGGATGAGCGGTTCGTCGGTTTGCATCGAGAGCTGCCAGAGCAAGTGATCGGAGAGCGAGGTGCTCGTCGAGAGCGTGTTCTCGATCGGCGGAAGCTCTTTGACTTCCTGCGGCGCCCGCGGGCGGTACCCATCGTCGAGATAATCGCCGAAGAAGTACTCGTAGTCCTGGTCGTCCCAGGTGTCGGTCTTGTTGCCCTGAGCCTCGGCGTCGGGTTTCTCGGCCACCGCCGCCGCTTCGGCCGGCTGCAGCTCCTCGGTCGGCACTTCCTCGAGCATCGGGTTTTCGACCATCTCCTGATTGAGAAGGTCCGACAGCTCGAGCGTCGACATGGGCAGCAGTTTGATCGCCTGCTGCAGTGAAGGCGTGAGGATGAGTTTCTGGACGAGACGGGTATGAAGTTTTTGCTGGATGCCCATGGAACGGCGCGCGTCAGCTGAGCTGATGCAATTCCCAGGCCCATTTTAGTCCAACCGGAACTCCGCCCCCAAGTAAATCCTCCGCACCTCCTCGTCGGCCGCCAGGCTCGCCGGCGTCCCGCTCTTGAAGATCGCGCCGTCGTGCACGATGTAGGCCCGATCGGTGATGCGCAGCGTCTCGCGCACGTTGTGGTCGGTAATCAGCACGCCGATGCCACGATCCTTGAGGTGAAAGATGATCTTCTGGATGTCGGTGACGGCAATCGGATCGATACCGGCGAACGGCTCGTCGAGGAGCATGAACTTGGGCGACACGACCAGCGCGCGCGTGATCTCGGCCCGCCGGCGCTCCCCGCCCGACAGCGTGTGGGCGGGCGCCTGCGCGAGCGGCGTCAGGTTCAGCTCCGCGAGCAGCGTGCGCAGCCGCGAGCGCCGCTCGGCCGCCTCGATCCCCATCGTTTCGAGGATCGCGAGGATGTTCTGCTCGACCGTCAGCCCGCGGAAGATCGACGGCTCTTGCGGCAGATAGCCGATCCCCTTCCGCGCGCGGATGTACATCGGGTCGTCGGTGACGTCCTGGCCGTCGAGGATGACGCGCCCGGAGTCGGGGCCCGTGAGGCCGACCGTCATGTAGAACGTGGTGGTTTTCCCGGCGCCGTTCGGTCCGAGCAGTCCGACCACCTCGCCCGAGGCGACGTCCAGGTTCACCCCGCGGACGACGGTGCGGCCGCCGTACGATTTGGTGAGATTCTCAGTTCGAAGTGTCGCCATTTAGGATCCCGGACACTTCCCACTCCCTTTCCCGGAGGTGCGAAAGTTTTTCTTGCCGTCGACGACGATGGTATCGGTCGCTTTGTGGAAGGTCAACGTCCTGCCCGCGGTTTCGAAATCGCATTCGTCGACCACCTTCACGGGCGTGCCCGTGGCGAAATAGCGTTCGTCGTCTGCAAAATAGCTGACGCGGCTGCCCGTCGTCGTTCGCGCCGTCTCCTTGAGCACGACGTTCTCGTACGCCTCGGCGCGCTCCAGCTCGTTGCCTGAAGGCTTGAGGTACAGCTCGATCTTCTCCGCCTTCATGTCGCCTTCCGGCCCTTTGAGGTGTGCGCCGCCGGTATAGGTGGCGCAGCGCGTGTTCTCCCGGTAGTCGAAGTCGGCCGCCGTGCCGAGCGACTGCACGCGCGATTTCGTCGTCTGGCTGGCCGCCTTGTCCTTCTTGACCTCGTCCATCGTCACGGCCGTCGCGACCTTCCCGTTGGCCGCGAGGTCGCCGGTCTTGTCGTTGATGACGACCGTGTCTCCGCTGATGGCCGTGTCGGCCTGCCACAGCTGCGCGCCGCCGGTGTAGGTCGCCTTCGAGCCTTCCCCGTCGTACTGGAGGTTGGCCGCGGTCACGTTGACCGGCTGGTCCTGCTTCAGCAGCGACGGCATCTTGGTGTCGGACGCCGTCCCCTTCTTCGCCGGCTGGAGCACGCTCTTCACGTTCCCGGCTGCCGTCATCCTGGGGCCTTGAAGCGTCACGTCGATGCTCGTCGCGTCGATCGCAATCTGCTCGTTCACGACGTGCGGGACGACGGCGCCTGGAGGCGGCTCGGTTCCGCGCAGCTCGAGCAGCCCTTTGTCCAGCACGTACCGGGATGCGGCCGCCACGGCTCTCATCGTGCCGTCAGTGAAGCGCACGTTGCCCGTGAACGTCGCCTCGTCAATCGAGCTCAGGCCCGGCTTGAGCCCCACATCCAGTGCCGCCGACCTCGCGGCTCGATCCACGGTCGGACTTGTCTCGCGATATTCCACGTCCCGCTCGAAGTGCGCCTTCGTCAAGCCGCGCCCCGGCTCGCCGATCGCGTCCATGGTCGCGGCGTGAATGCTGCGCGCGGCGACGCCGGGCTCCGCGGGAAACGTCAACTGCACCGCGTCGCGCGCGGCCAGCGCCGTCGGCGTCGACCCATCCGGCGCGAGCGTGGTGTCGATCGACACCGCGCGAAGCTGGCGCCCCGGTTTACCCGTCTCGCCGGCGAGTTGCAGCACACTGTCGCTGACGACCAGCACGTGCTGGATCACCTGGCCGTCCGGCCCGTAGTTCAAGTTGATATCGCGACCGCTCAGCTCCTGGAGGCCGCCAACGGTGGGCTTCGACGTGGTGACGCGCGAGTGGCCGCGCAGCTCCACGACCTGAATGCGCTTTTCGTCGTCGCTCAGGTAGGCGACGGCTTGATCGGCCTCGGTGATTTCGCCCGAGCTGCGCTGCACCTTGACGCCGCCGTCGAACTTCACGTTCTTGTCGCGCCGTGCGAACGCGGCCGTTCCGGACGCGACGTCCGCCCCGCCGGCGCCAGCGGCGTCCGCGCCAATGTGGACGGCCGCCTGCGCGAGAATCGTCATGACGTCGTGCTCCTTGTCGTACGTCATGCCCATCCCGCGCCCCGACATGCGGCCCTTGCTGAACTCGACGGGCCCGGGGGCGCGGACGGTGCCGTCGCTCGCCGCGTAGGTGGCGTGCTCGGTCTTGGCGGTCAACCCGTCGCTCGCGACGAGCTTCACCTCGCCGTTGAGGACGTAGCGCTCCGGGTTGTCCTGCTTCGTCCCTTCCTTGCCGGTGACGGTGAAGACGCGGCCGTCGGCGCGATTGGTGGACGTCACCGTCACGTTGACGAGCGTCGAGCTGCCGTCGGCGTACGTGAGCTCTTTTTCGAACTCAATCCGCAGGTCCTCACGCGATCCGGTCCGGCGCACGTAGTCGCCGCTCCGGCTCTCCATCACCGCCTTGTCCGCCATGCGCACGAGGGCGCCGGCGGCGCCTGGCGCGCGGCGGCTGAACATGAACGCGACAACGATCGCGAAGATCGCAGCCGAGACGGCGATGAGCAGGCGCGCGCGGCGCTGCCAGGACATGGGTGAATCTTGAATTGCAGGATGGGAGGATTGCAGGATGGCAGGATTTACATCCTTACATCCTCAGATCCCTACATCCTCAGATTTCTTGAGGTCTGCCAGCGTAAGTTCCAAATACGTGGCTCCATTGTACTGGTTCTGCTCCAGGGAGAAGGCGACGTCGAGCGCGGCTTTGTGCTCGGCGAGGTAGTCGTGACGCTCGGCGGCGCGCCAGGCGACGGCGCGGAAGATGCGGCCGTCCTGCTTCAGCGACATCTTGAGATGGCGCTCTTTCAGCTTTCTGGGGCCGTCGACGATCTCGACGCGCCGGGCGGAGAAGACCGGGCGGGGGTTGCCGGCGCCAAACGGCGCCAGCGACGCGATCCCCGATGCCACGGGATCGGTAATCGTCCGGAACGACAGGTCGCCGTCGATGCGCAGCCGCGGCATCAGATCGTCGGGGCCGAGCGTTTCGTCCGCGACCGCGTTCACCGCCGCGCGCAGCGCTTTGATGCGCCCGGCTTCGAGCGTCACGCCGGCCGCCTGCTTGTGGCCGCCGAAGCGAATGAAGAGCGGGGCGCAGCGCTCGAGCGCGCCCAGCATGTCGAAATGCGGAATGCTGCGGCAGGATCCGTACGCCGTGTCGCCTTCGATCGACAGCACGATCGCCGGCCGGCGGAACGCGTCCACGAGCTTCGAGGCGACAATGCCGATCACCCCGCGATGCCAGCCTTCTCCAGCCACGACGATGACCGACTTCGCGCCGATCTCCGGATCGGTCTGCACGATCTTCTTCGCCGCCGCGACAATCTCGGCTTCTTCCTGCTGGCGCTTCACGTTTTCGCCATCGAGCTGCAGCGCGAGCTGACGCGCCTCATCGCCCATCGCTTCGTCGCACGCGAGCAGCAGCCGCGTGGCGATGTCCGGCGTGCTCATGCGCCCCGCCGCGTTGACGCGCGGCGCGAGCATGAACGAGATGTGGTAGCTGTCAATCGTCTTACCCGTGAGGCCCGAGACGTCGAGGAGCGCGCGCAGGCCGACCTTGTGCGGGCCTTTCGTGAGCAGGTCGAGGCCGATCTTCGCGATCACGCGGTTCTCGCCGACGAGCGGCACCACGTCGGCGAGCGTGCCGATCGCCGCGACCTTCACGAAGCCCGGCAGCCACTGCTCGCGTCCGGCGCGCTGGCAGAGCGCCTGCACGACTTTCAGCGCCACGCCGACGCCGGCCAGGTTCTTGTCCGGGTACGAGCAGTCGTGCCGCTTCGGATTGATGACCGCGAGCGCCGCCGGCAGCTCGACATCCGGCTCGTGATGGTCGGTGATGATCAGATCGACGCCCAGCTCGCGCGCCCGCCGGGCGGCGTCGGCGCCGCGGATGCCGCAGTCGACCGAGACGACGAGCGACACGCCGTCGGCGTGCAGCCGATCGAGCGCCGCCGGCTGCAGGCCGTAGCCCTCCTTCAGCCGTTCGGGAATGAAATGCACGACGTCGGCGCCGAGCAGCTCCAGCGCGCGACGCAGGATCACCGTCGACGTGACGCCGTCGACGTCGTAGTCGCCGTGGATGGCGATCCGCTCCTTCGCCGCGATCGCCTTCATGATGCGGTCGACCGCGACGCCCATATCCGCGAGCGCCATCGGGTCGTGCAGGTGATCGAGCGACGGATGAAGAAACCGCGCGGCGAGCTCCGGATCGCTCAAGCCGCGCTGGCACAGGAGTCGCGCCACCGTGGGGGCGATATCCAACGCCGCCGCGAGGGCCGCGGCCGACGGTTCGTCGCAGACGCTGTGTTCCCAGCGAGGGGGGATCATTGTTGGTGCGGCACTTGCTTCAGAAAAGTGCAACCAAAGGCGCGACCACGGAGGACACGGAGACGGACGGAGGGCATCTATGACGATGACCCAGGACTACCCTCATCCACAAAATCAATCCCAAGCCTACCCATGCTTCTGAACATGTCGTACCGCCGTCCGAGGCGCGTCTCGCTGTCGAGGCTGCTCACCTCCGCCAGCACGCGTACGAGCACGTCGTCCACCAGCCGCGCGGCCGCGGCGGGATCCGTGTGCGCGCCGCCGATCGGCTCCGGAATAATCTCATCGATGATCGCGGCCTTCAGCAGGTCGGGCGCCGTCAGCTTGAGCGCGGCGGCCGCCTCCACCTTCTTCGCCTGATCGCGCCACAGGATCGACGCGCACCCTTCCGGCGGAATGACGCTGTAGATCGCGAACTCCTGCATCAGCACGCGATCGCCGACCGCGATCCCCAGCGCGCCGCCGCTCCCGCCTTCGCCGCTGACGATGACGATGACGGAGGTGTCGAGGAGCATCATCTCCCGCAGGTTGACCGCGATCGCCTCGGCCACGCCCCGCTCCTCGGATTCGATGCCGGGGAAGGCCGCCGGCGTGTCGACGAAGACAATGACCGGGCGGTGAAATTTCTCGGCGAGACGCATGGCACGCAGCGCTTTCCGGTAGCCCTCCGGCCGCGCGTACCCGAAGTTGCGGAAGATCTTTTCCTTCGTGTCCTTCCCTTTGACGTGCCCGACGACCAGCACCGGCTCCCCTTTGTACTCGGCAAAGCCGGTCATGATGGTGTGATCGTCGGCGAACCGGCGGTCGCCGTGGATCTCCACGAAGCCGGTGAACAGGCGCGCGATGAAATCCTCGAGGCCCGGACGATTCGGATGGCGCGCCACCTGGACACGCTGCCACGGCGTGAGCGAGCGATAGATCTCGGCGCGCACCGATTCGAGGCGGCGCCCGAGCGCATCAATCTCCCTATCTCGGCCGTCGGTGCGCGGCAGCAGCGTCAGCGCCTCGATCTCCTTCAGGAGAACGGCGATCGGCTCTTCGAATTCGAGGGTCTCTAAAGGCATATGCAAACGGAGCACGCAGAAGGCGGAACGTAGAACGTCATCGCAACGATACCGTGCCGGGGCCGACCAGCTGCTCGACCTCCGCAATCAACGCGGGCGACGGCCGCACCCGTATTTGGGAGGTGACGTCGGCCCTGACGCGCAGCCCCATGGGTCCGCCCGGCACTTCCATCTCGAACGACACGCGACGATCGCCGCGGTGCCGCGCAAAGATCTCGCCGAGCGCCTCGAACACGCCCCGGCCAGCCGGCATCTTGACACGAATCGCGACCTCGCGCGCGAGGCGTTCGCGGACGGCGTCGATCGGCAGAATCTCCGACGCCAGGATGCGCACCGATTCGTCGTCCCGCTCCAGTTTCCCGCGCACGAGCACCATCGTCCCGACCTCGATGAGGCTCGCGCTGCGCTGGAAGGCTTCCGGAAAGACGACGACCTCGACGCCGCCCACCGCGTCTTCGAGCGTGAAGACGGCCATGCGATCGCCTTTGCGGGTCTTGAGCGGACGGCAGGCCGCCACGATCCCGCCGATGCTGGTATCCGGCTCGATCGGCTTCGGGCCGCCGGGCCCCCACGCGTCACCGCGCGATCCGTTGGTGGGCGCCTCGGCGAGCTCGACGGTCGATCGCGCGCCAAACTCCTTCAACTCGGCGAGGTAGCGATCAATCGGATGTCCGCTCCAGTAGAGGCCGAGCGTCTCCTTTTCGAACGCGAGCTGCTCGGTCTCGGTCCACGGGGTCGCCTCGGGCAGCTGAACGGCGGCAGGCCCCGCGCCTGCCTCGTCCGGATCGAATCCGCCGAGAAGATTGCCCTGGCCACTGTCTTTCGATCGCTGCATGCGCGCGCCGTGTTCGCAGGCGGCATCGAGCGCGGCGTACAGCCGGGCGCGCAGGGCGCGCGAGGGCAACCCGTCGAGCGCCGGGTCGCCGTGCGCCAACGAGTCGAAGGCGCCGGCCTTCACCAGGCTTTCGAAGACGCGCTTGTTCGCCAGGCGCAGATCGAGGTCTTCGCAGAGCGCGTGCAGCGAGGCGATCCGTCCCTGGGCCTTCCGGACGTCCAGAAGCGAGACAATCGCCCCTTCGCCGACGTTCTTGATCGCGGTCAGCCCGAAGCGGACGCCCGTCGGCGTCACGGTGAAGGCGAGCTGGCTCTCGTTGATGTCGGGCGGCAGCACGGGGATGCCGCGGTCGCGGCACTCCCCAAGGTACAGCGCCAGCTTGTCGGTGTTCTGCGCTTCGATCGTCAGCAGGGCCGCCGCGAAATACCACGGGTAGTTCGCCTTGAGATACGCCGTCTGATATGCGAGAAACGCGTACGCGGTCGAATGCGACTTGTTGAAGCCGTACCCGGCGAAGTGCTCCATCAGATCGAAGATGTGCGTCGCCTTCTTTTCCTGCACGCCGCGCTGTTTCGCGCCGTCGACGAACTTGGCGCGCTGCTTCTGCATCACCTCCGCGCTCTTCTTCCCCATCGCCTTGCGGAGGATGTCGGCTTCTCCGAGCGTGAAGCCCGCGAGCACGTTCGAGATGCGCATCACCTGTTCTTGGTAGGCGATCACGCCGTAGGTCTCGGCGAGGATCGGCTCGAGCTCGGGCAGCTCGTACTTCACCTCGGTCCTTCCCTGCTTGCGGGCGATGAAGTCGTCCACCATGCCGCTGCGCAGCGGACCCGGACGGTAGAGCGCGTTCAACGCGATCAGGTCTTCGAGACGCTGCGGCTTGGCTTTCCGCAGAATCTCGCGCATCCCGCTGCTCTCGAACTG
>Ga0097691_1001233_pt1 | contig 19331 bp, 15 predicted proteins | sample NGESurdeep072012_8_FD_72858 | JGI IMG/M metagenome (GOLD analysis project Ga0097691, IMG submission 72858) | Arctic peat soil microbial communities from Barrow, Alaska - NGEE Surface sample 210-1 deep-072012 | ecosystem: Environmental > Terrestrial > Soil > Wetlands > Peat ... | reverse complement strand
TGTAGCTGTGGCCGGTGACCCACCCAATATCGGCGGTGCACCAGTAGATATCGTCGTCGCGCAGATCGAAGACCCACTTGGTCGTGATGTAGGTCGCCACCGAGTAGCCGGCAGTGGTGTGCACCACGCCCTTCGGCTTGCCGGTGGTTCCCGAGGTGTAAAGGATGTAGAGCGGGTGCTCGGCCTCGTGTGGCTCGGCGGGACAGTTGTCGCCGGCCTTCGACATCAGCTCGTGCCACCAGTGGTCGCGTCCGGCCTTCATCGTTACCGGCGTGATCGTGCGCTGGTAAACGATCACGTGCTTCACCGTCGGACACGACTCGAGCGCCTCATCCACCGCGGGTTTCAGCTTTACTTCCGTGCCGCGGCGATAGGATCCATCCTGGGTGATGACGGCGACGGCCTGCGAGTCGGTGATGCGGTCCACCAGCGCGTTGGCCGAGAACCCTCCGAAGACGACCGAATGCGGCGCGCCGATGCGGGCGCAGGCGAGCATCGCGATCGGCAACTCCGGACACATGCCCATGTAGATGGCGATGCGGTCGCCCTTTTTCACGCCCAGGCTCTTCAGGACGTTGGCGAACTTCTGCACTTCCTTGAGCAGTTCGGCGTAGGTGATGTTACGAATCTCGCCCGGCTCGCCTTCCCAAATGAGCGCGTTTTTGCCGCCCTTGCCGGCCAGCACGTGGCGATCGAGGCAGTTGTAGGAGAGGTTGATTTCGCCGCCGCTGAACCACTTCACCCACGGCGCGTTCCACTCCAGCACCGAGTTCCAGGGCTTGAACCAGTGCAGTTCGCTGGCGATATCGCCCCAGAACTTTTCCGGATTCTCGACGGACAGGTTGTAGATGCGCTCGTATTCCTCCACGCTCTTGATGTGCGCTTTGGCCGAAAACTCCGGTGGCGGCGGAAACTCCCGCTGCTCTTGAAGTATCGAATCAATGTTGTTACTGGACTGCGACGGCGTCCCTGCCATTGTTTGGTCCTTTGAGAAGTTCGCGTTTCGAGTACGTGGGCTCATCCCACTCCACAGCTTCCGGGGCCGGGCAATGATACCGCAACGAACGGCAGCGGCAGAATGCCGGGAAGATCGTCCGGCTCGCTGAGCTTATGGCGCGCGCGGAGCTGTGCCGAGGAAGCGCTGGAAAACTTCGTTGCTCAAGAGACGTCCGCGCGGGGTGAGGCGAACGCGCTTATCGCGCCACTCCAACAATCCAAGATTGACGAGGTCGGCGATTACGTTCCGGAAGTCCGCGCCGTATCGCGCGGAGAGCGCTTCCGGATCAATGCCGCGCGTCAAACGCAATCCGAGGAAATACTCCTCTTCAATCGCGGCGGCGCGATCGACCTTCGTAATTGCCGGCAGTTTCCCGGCGACGTACTCTTCGAGCGCGTCCGGCGTGGCGAAGCGGACCGACTCGGCATCGCTTCGTGCCGGATCGGCAGGCAGCATGGAATGGGCATCCACGCCGAAGCCGAGATACGGCGCTCGTGTCCAGTACTTCAGGTTGTGCCGTGACTCGCAGCCGGGCCGCGCGAAGTTTGATATCTCGTATTGCGATATTCCAGCCGCATCCAGCCGTTCGCAAGCCTGCACGTACAGGTCGGCGGTGGTGTCATCGTCGGGAACGAAGTGGGCGTGGTAGCGCGCGCCGCCGGCGATCAGTTCCCTGCCCAGCCGCGAATCCTCGTCCACCTCGAGCATGTACACGCTGGCGTGCGGTACGCCGCAAGCGACGGTCTCCGATAGCGAGAACGCCCAGCTTTCCGGCGTCTGGTGCGGCAGTCCGGCGATCAGGTCGATGCTGAGGTTGGCGATTCCGGCGGCGCGCAAGCGGGCGATATTGTCGAGCGTGATGGCACGGGTATGCAGCCGGCCGACGCTGCGCGCTTCCTCGTCCACGAACGACTGCACGCCCAGGCTTGCGCGGTTCACGCCGCAGCGCTGTAATGTTTCGAGCATGCCGTCCGTCAAAGTCCCGGGCGCGCACTCGACCGTGATCTCCGCATCGGGGCGCACGCGAAAATTCGCGCGCACCGCCTCGAAAATGCGGGCAAGTTGCTCACCGTCGAGCACGGTGGGCGTTCCGCCACCCAGGTAAATCGAATCCACTTCGCGCTCGAGCTGCGCTTGTACGCTTTGCGCCAAGGCCTGGGACGCGCCAATGTCGGCGACCACGCGGTCAACGTAGCGCGCATATGCCGCCTTCGATACCACGCCGGAAGCGAAGTTGCAGAAGCTGCACTTCGTCCGGCAGAACGGGACCGAGATGTAAATTCCAATGGCCATTTGCGATTTAGGGATTGGCGATTGAGTGATTGGATGGTCTACACAAGCCCCAGGCACTACGCCAATCACGAAATCACAAATCACTAAATCACAAATCCAGTCGTAACGTGGCGTCCAAAACGGTAATCTGAGAAAGCATGGGACGAGTCGTTATTACGGGCATGGGTGTGGTCAGTCCGAATGGGATCGGCAAACCGGCATTCTGCCGGGCAATTCTCGACGGCAAGAGTGGCGTCAAGCGCATCAGCCGCTTTGACGCTTCCGACCTTCCGGTGCAAATCGCGGGCGAAGTCGCCGATTTCGACGAATCGCAATGGATCACGCCGCTGGAACGCAAGCACGTATCGCGCGCGGTGCCCATGGCCTTTGCTGCCTCCACCGAAGCGCTGGCCGATGCCGGCCTCGATCCGCAGCGCATGGGGCTGGACGAGCGGCGCCAAATCGGCGTCGTGCTGGGCAGCGGCGGCGGCGCGCAGGATTTCTCGGAACATCAATACCGCCTCTGGCTGAGCGGACAGGTCAGGCAGGTCAGCCTATTTTCCATCCCCAGCGGCACCATGGGGACGATGTCGAGCGAGATCAGCATGCGTTTCGGCTTCCGCGGACTGAGCCACGTGGTGACCACCGGGTGCACGTCGTCCACCGACGCGATCGCCTACGCGGCCAAGGAAATCCGCCTCGGCACGGTCCCGATGATGCTTACTGGAGGCGTGGATGCACCGATCGCCTACGGCATCCTCAAGGGATTCACGCTGATGAAGATCCTGACTACCTCGTGGAACCACGCGCCGGAGTGCGGCTCGCGCCCGTTTTCGCGCGACCGTGACGGCTTCGTCATCGCCGAAGGCGCGTGGATGTTCGTGCTGGAAGATTTCGATCATGCGAGCGCGCGTGGAGCGCACATCTACGCGGAAATCGCGGGCTACGGTTCCACTTGCGAAGCGTTTCACCGCGTGCGCCTGATGGAATGCGGTGAAGAACCGGCGCGCGCCATCGAGTTGGCGATGCGGGACGCCGGAATCGCAGCCGGGGACGTGGATTACGTCAACCTGCACGGCACGGCGACCGAACTTAACGACCGCATCGAAACCCGCGCGCTGAAATTAGCCTTGGGCGACAGCCGCGCCCGCCAGGTCCCGATGTCGTCGTTAAAGTCGCAAATCGGACATCCACAGGGAGCGTGCGGAGCGGCCGGCATCGCCGCGACGCTGGTCGCCATGCAGCACGGGCAGCTTCCGCCGACCATCAATCGCGACCAGCCCGATCCCGAATGCGATCTCGACTATGTCCCCGATCCGGGCCGCAAGCACGCTATCGAGCACGCGGTGTGTAATTGCATCGCCTTTGGCTCGAAGAACTCGGCGCTGGTGCTGCGGAATCTTTCAGCTTAAGAAAAACGGCACAGGCGCTGGGAGGCAGCCGCCGGTGCCGCGAGGCAATCCTTCCCAGGCGAACGTCATGCTGGTGGAGAATTTCAAATGATGTCGGGAGAATAGTCTCCGGCGGGCGCGCCCTACGCGACGTTGAGCAGCGTTCTTACGTGTTCCAGGAGATCGCCCGACGCTTCGCCGCCGCAAACCACCACGCCGTTGTATGACAGCGGCGCCAGCGCCAAGCCTTCGCTGGGCGACAAGTGGATTTTCTGTTGGGGATGCCGCCGCTGGAACCTCTCGAATGCCTTGAACGTATGCTCGAGCGGTTCCGACATGCCGACCAGCACCAGGTCGGGACGCATGGATTCGCAAATGGCGTGCGCCTCGGCTTCATTGCCGGTGGATTCGACCTTGTAACCGTGCGTGTGCAGCATGATGGTGTGCATGCTGCGAATGCGGCGATTCGGTTCGAACAGGAGAATGCTCCTGCGATTTGCGGTCTGTTCGACAGGGCGCTTCATGCAGAGGCAACCTGGTCTGCTTCGGCCAGCCGCACGGCGTCGCCGAACGTTGCCGCGGGAGTGTCCTCCACCGCGATAACTCTGGGCAGCGGATCGACCAACCGCGCGGGACGGTGCGATTCCTGCTCCGGCTTCACCGACCGGGCCAGCGCCATGCGCCAGCGCGCTTCCAGGAAACCACCGCGGCGCGGCAAGGCTTCGCAGGCGTTGGTCATGAGCTGCCGGACATTCTCTTCGCAACGGGTGGGCATCTCCTCCACGAATCCTTCTTCGAAGGGCGCGGGCGACGACGCCAGGTACTCGGGCTTGCCGACCAGGAAGGCGATCCTCTGTTTCGGGGCGCGCGAGCGCATCTCGACGCAGAGCTCGGTGGCGTTCGCTTGATCGTTACGCGCGTCGATCAGCACCAAGTCGTAAGTCAGAGGGTGCCAGAGCATGCGCGCGTCCGACACCCGGCTCGCACACACTACTTCCAATCCGTGCTTGCGCAGGACGCTGGCCCGAAGGTTCCGTTTCGACATGTTGGACACGACGAGCAGGACTTTCTTCTTCGCCGGTATTTGAGCATGGCTGGCCATGAAAGTTTCCTCGCCGCTCGGATGATTCAGCGGCCGTCTTGTGGCGGGGCCTTCGAGTTCAGGTCAAAACGCCTGTTTGGGGCTCATTCGCGAAGGCGCACGGAGGGAAGCTGCGTTGTGTCTTCGGGTGTAAGTTACATCCTCAGTATACGCCGGATTTGCTGCCAGCGCGGGAGGCCCCCCGACGTGCCCGCCGCAGCTCCTGTGGTCAATTGCGATGGATTTGAGTATTCCGGCGGATTCGCGCACCCTCGGTTCCGCCCCGCGCGTCTGATAATCTGAGCCTTCGCGCCCATGCAGGAAGAAGAGGTACTTGGAAAAGCGTACGACAGCCGGTTGATGAAGCGGCTGCTGGGATACTTGCGCCCCTACCGGTGGCAGGTAGGAATCACGCTGGTCGCTATCGTCCTGAAGGCCGGCGCCGATGTCCTCGGGCCTTATCTCACCAAGACCGCCATCGACAAATACCTCGCGCACACGGCGGGAACGCACGGCTGGCTCGACCGCTTCCTCAGTTCGGAGCCGCTGGTCGGCATCGCGCAGATTGCCGCGATCTACGTCGGCCTGCTCCTGTTCGGCTTCCTGCTGGATTTCGTGCAGACCTACCTGATGCAGTGGACGGGCCAGAAGGTCATGTTCGACCTGCGCAGCCAGATCTTTCGCCGCTTGCAGCACATGCACATCGGCTTCTTCGACAAGAACCCCGTCGGGCGCCTGGTCACGCGCGTCACCACCGACGTGGACGCGCTCAACGAAATGTTCACCGCCGGCGTGGTCTCGATCTTCGAAGATATCTTCGTACTCGCCGGCATTGTCATCATCATGCTGCGGATGGATTGGCGCCTGGCGCTGATCACCTTCTCGGTGCTGCCGCTGATCGTCGTCGCCACGATGGTCTTCCGCAAGCACGTGCGCGACAGCTACCGCCGCATCCGCACCGCCATCGCGCGCATCAACGCGTACCTGCAAGAGCACGTCAGCGGCATGGTGGTGCTCCAGCTTTTCAACCGCGAGAAGCGCGCCTACGACAAGTTCCGCGACATCAACGGCAGCCACATGGAGGCCTTTAAGGACGCGATCCTCGCCTACGCCTTCTACTACCCGGTGGTCGAGGTACTGTCGTCGATCGCCATCGCGGGCGTGATCTGGTTCGGCGGCGGGCAGGTGATCCGCGCCGTCACCACGATCGGCGTGCTGGTGGCGTTCATTCAGTACGCGCAGCGCTTCTTCCGTCCCATCCAGGACCTGAGCGATAAGTACAACATCCTGCAATCGGCGATGGCCTCCAGCGAGCGCATCTTCAAGCTGCTCGACACGGCGAACGAGGTTGTCTCTCCCGAGCAGCCGATGCAGGCGATTGGGCCGGGGCGCATCGAGTTCGACCATGTCTGGTTCGCCTACCGCACGGTGCCGGAGAAAAATGCCGACGGCCAGCCCAACGCCAATGCCGGCGAGATGGATTGGGTGCTGCGCGACGTGAGCTTCGCCGTTGAACCGGGTGAGACCGCCGCCATCGTCGGACACACCGGCGCCGGCAAGACCACCATCATTTCTCTGCTGCTGCGCTTCTACGACGTGCAGCAGGGATCGATCACAATCGACGGCGTGGACATCCGCGCGATGGACCTCACCGACCTGCGCCGCCGCTTCGGCGTGGTCCTGCAGGACCCGTTCCTGTTCACCGGCACGATCGAGGAGAACATCCGGCTGGGCACCGAGGGCATCGATCAGCGCCGCATCGAGCGCGCCGCCGAAGACGTGAACGTCGCCGACTTCATCCGCTCGCTGCCCGACGGCTTTCAGTCGGCGGTGCAGGAGCGAGGCAGCACGCTCTCCACCGGACAGAAACAGCTCATCTCATTCGCGCGCGCGCTGGCCCACGATCCGAAGATTCTCATCCTGGACGAGGCGACTTCGAGCGTGGATACCGAAACCGAGATGCGGGTGCGCGACGCGCTCACCCGGCTGGTCGAGGGCCGCACCTCGCTGGTGATCGCGCACCGTCTCTCCACCATCCAGCGCGCCGACAAGATCATCGTGCTGCACAAGGGCCGCGTCCGCGAAATGGGCAGCCACCAGCAACTGCTCGCCAATCGAGGAATCTACTGGAAGCTTTACCAGCTCCAGTACAAGGACCAGGAAGTTGCGCCGGCGCAACTCGACGGGCCGACGGTGCAGGTCAGCGCGGACGACTAACTGCAGTTGCCAGTTGCCAGTTGTTAGTCGTCAGTTGGTCCCAGCGATAACAGAACTCTCACCGCGGACTCGCTTTGGTATTCTGGCGCGTTCGGCGATACGGCCACCAACTTACAACGGGCAACTTACAACTGACTTCATGCGGATTCTCCTCTCTTCCGGCGAAGCTTCCGGCGACACCTACGGCGCCCAACTGATTGAGGCGCTCAGACGCAGGCAGGCTGATATCGAACTCTTCGGCGCGGGCGGCGAACGCATGCGCGCCGCCGGCTTCGATACTGTCGTCAGCGCGAAGGACATCTCCGTCGTCGGCCTTGCCGAGGTCATCACCCACCTGCCGAAGATTTTCGGCAAGTACAAGAAGCTGCTGCGCGAGATCGACCGCCGCCGTCCCGATGTTGCCGTCCTCATCGACTTCCCCGAGTGGAACTTCCGCCTCGCAAAGGAACTTCACCGCCGCAAAATCCCGGCGATCTACTACGTCAGCCCGCAGCTCTGGGCGTGGCGTCCGGGCCGCATCGAGCAGGTAAAGAAGTTCGTTAGCAAGATGCTGGTCATCTTTCCCTTCGAAGAGGCGTGGTATCGCGAGCGCGGCGTCGAGGCCGAGTATGTCGGCCACCCGCTGATCGATGTTCCTCGACCGCAACCGCACCACCTGCGTTCGCCCCAGATTCCGATTGGCCTGCTTCCCGGCAGCCGGCAAAAAGAAATCAGCATGAACCTGCCGACACTGCTCCAGGCGGCCAAGCAACTCGGGCGCGACTATCAATTCTTCCTCCCGGTGGCGTCCACCATCAATCCCAAGTGGATGGCCGACTTCATCCACAAAGTTCTCGGCGAAGACCCGGGCGTGAAGCTGAAGCTGGAGAGTGATGCCCGCCTGGTGCTGGCGCAGTCGCGCGCGGCCATGGTTGCCAGCGGCACCGCGACGGTCGAAGCGGCGCTCATCGGCACGCCCTTCGTCATGGTCTATCGCGTTTCGCCGGTGACGTACAAAGTGGGGCGCGGCATGGTCAAAGTCCCATTCTTCGCCATGCCCAACCTGATCGCCGGACGCGAAGTGGTGCCGGAGTTGGTGCAAAAAGACTTCACGCCCGAAAACGTCGCGGCTCGCATGCGCGAGATCCTGCCCGACGGTCCCGCGCGCACGCAGATGCTCAGCGGCTTCGCCGAAATCCGGAAGAAGTTGACCGTCTCGTCAGAAGGAACAACCGCCGACCGCGTCGCCAGCAAGGTCTTTGAGTTACTCGGCAATCGCATCCCGACGGCGGCCAGCCGCTAGCCACGCCCTGCTGGGAGCTGTTTCTCGATACTTGGTGCTCGTTACTGGCAAGCGCGACGTTTCCTTTCCCGCGGGGTTAAACTAGGAACAGGCCTGCCATCCGGATGTTGATTTCTGCCGTTCAGAATACGTGGATTGCCGTTCGGAGACGCGGCGGCCCTTTGCGCACCGGTTTTAGCGCATCTATTCCGCTCGCCGGTTCATCCAATTTCAGCGGGTACTCCGGAGATTTTTCATGTCAATAGCAGCACTTGCGGGGCGTTCTTTACGCGCGACGCGCGGCGGTCCGTTCCGTCCCCTGGGCCTTGCATGCGCCGTTGTACTGGCGCTCCTGGCCGCGGTCCCCTCCCACGCCGCCGACAAGCAGCGCCTCCAGGTCAATAGCTACGAGATCACGGCCGAACTCCAGCCGCGCACGCACCGGCTGGTCGCGCACGCGGTGGTCAAATTCACCGCGCTGGAAGACATCAGCGTCGCCACCTTCGAACTGCACAATGCGTTGCGTCCCACCAAGGTGGTTGACGCCGCCGGAAGAACGCTTTCAGCCGAACGCATTTCGCAGGACAACGCCGTCCGCGTCGCGCTGCCCGACGGCCTCCAGAAGGGCCAGAGCAGCACGCTGACCTTCGACTACGAAGGCACGCTCGCTTCCGCCGACGATAGCCCGGTGCCGGGTCTGAAGCTCGCCTACGTGGGTGAGGACACCAGCTACCTGCTCTACTCCGGCCGCTGGTTCCCGATGGTCGGCTATGGCACCAACCGCTTCACCGCGACCATTCGACTCACGGTCCCGTCCAACTGGCTCGCCATTGGCAGCGGGCTGCAAGGCGGGTCGGCTTCCGCTGCGCTTCGCCCGCGCGGGCTGCCCGAACCCGCGGAGCCGCGATTCGTTCTGGCTTCCTACCAGCAGGACCAGCCGCCCGTACTGAAACGCGGGCGCACTGCAACCGCACCGGCGCCCCGCACGAATGCGTCGCGCACCAACGCCGCTTCCGCGGACAAGGCGAAGGCACCCCCCGCGCAGACATCGCCCGCGGCGGTTGGCACTACCAGGACCTATACGTTCGTCTGGAACACCGCGAGCTTCCCCGGCACGATTATCGCCGGGCAGTTTGTCGAGACCACCAGCAACGCGGCCGGACTGAACCTGCACCTGTACTTCAAGCCGGCCCACAAGGACCTGGCGTCGCAATATTCCGACATTGCCGTGAAGGAATTTCAGTACTACGCAGCGCGGATCGGTCCGCCGCTTTCGAACACGCTCCGCATCGTGGAATTGCCGGACGACACCCTTCCCACGGCATGGGCGCCGGAAGTGGCCGCCATGGCCGGGCACGCGCTGCTCGGCAAGGTGAATTACCGCCTGCTCGCCAACACCATCGCGCACCAGTGGTATGGCGTCACGCTCAGCCCGGCCAGCAAGGGCGACTGGTGGATCAGCGACGGCTTCGCGCGCTACGAAGAGGCGCGCTACGTGGAGTATGCCGCCGGTCAGACCGCCTTCGAGGACGTGGTGAAGGACATGGAAGTGGGCGCGCTCGCCTACGACACGGTCCCGCTCTCCAGCGCCGGACGCCTCGACACCTTCGCCCCCGAGTTCCAGGCACTCACCACCGACAAGGGCGCGATCATCCTCAACATGCTGCGCTGGGTCATCGGCGACGCCGCCTTCGACAAGAGCGTGCAGCAGTTCGTGAAGGAATACCGCGGCAAGTCGGTCACCGTCGACGACCTGCGCAAGATTGCCGAAGCCAACTATGGCGACAAGCTCACCTGGTTCTTCTCCCAGTGGCTGGATTCCACCGGTGCGCCCGAATTCAAAAGCAAGTACACGGTGTATCGCGTGGCCAAGGGCTTCCGCGTGGTTGGTGAAATCGCGCAGGACCTCGACCTGTTCCGCATGCCGGTCGAACTGAAGATTGAAACCGACGGACAGACCGAAACCAAGCGCGTCGAAGTAGTCGGCACCAACAGCGCCTTTACTGTCGAAACCTTCGGGCGCCCGCGGCGCATCGTGGTCGATCCCGGCAATCGCGTGCTCAAGAATTCGGCGGAGCTGCGCGTGCGCGCATCGATCCTGCGCGGCCAGGGATTGGTGGAGCAGGGCGACCTCGCCGGCGCGTTGCAGGAATTCCAGAAATCGCTGGAGAACAATAAGAACTCGTCACTCGCCCACTACCGCATCGCCGAGGTCTTCTTCCTCCAGCATAATTACCAGGCGGCGGCCAACTCGTACCGCGAGTGCCTGAACGGTGACGGCGAACCGCGCTGGACCGAAGTCTGGAGCCACATTCAACTGGGCAAGATCTTCGACATTACCGGGCAGCGCGAGCGCGCCACCAACGAATACAGGCAGGCGCTACAGACCAACGACAACACGCAGGGCGCAATGGACGAGGCGCGCAAGTATCTCCAATCGCCTTACGCGCGCGACGCAGGCAGCTCGAACGGATATTAGCGCGACGGAATCTCGCGCGCGAACTTCAGGCCGTCCAACCGGGCGGCCTTTTCTTTTTGTACTCCGCGCGACAGCACCAGGACGTGAAAGATATCGCCCATGCCCACGGGTGTCGCCAGGTGCTTGAGTTGCAGCGCGACCTTCGCCTGCTCCTGCGGGAGCTTGCACTCTTCGAAAGCGTCGGCGAACTGCGTCTCCTCGCCAATTCCGAGCAGAAACTGCGATTGGGTTACGAGAGGGAATGCGTCGAGTCCGCAATCGTGCGCGATGCCGGACAGCGCCGTGAAGTTCACGTGCGCCGTGATGTCCTGTTCTCCCGGCGCGGCATACGGATCGGCGCTGGCGGCGTGCTGGCGGTAGGTCATCAGCGTGTCCAGATGACGCCCCTGCAACTGCTCGTCGCGCGTGTAGCCGTAATCGATGAAGACGAAGAACCCGCGTTGCACCGCCGCGGCGATCTGCTCCAGCATCGGCTTCGCCGCAAGGCAGGCTTCCACGCGCTCGCCCTCGTGCGGATGAACGGAGTAGCGGTCGAGGTAATCGCTCACTTCCGAAGCCGGCGGCTGAAACGTTTCAACGAACCGCCCATTCTCGACCGCAACATAAACCTGTCCACGATCGGACACGACCTCCACCGGCAGCGCGTCGAACAACTCGTTGGCAAAGACGATCGCGTTCTCATACGTTCCTTTCGCTTCTGCCAGGCTGCCCAGCACCTGAACGATCCCGTGCTGCGCGAACCGCTCTTCCAATCGCTGCCGCAGTCCCGCCGACGCCTCCACCAGCGTGTAACGCAGCGCGCGGTGGAACTCGGGAAACTTTTTCGTCGTCCACTCCAAAACATCCTGCGCGAACAGCCCACGCCCCGGGCCTGGTTCGATCAGGTCGATTCGCTCCGGCGAACCCTGCGCGCGCCACATCTGCTCGAACTGCCGCGAGAGCAGCCGCCCGAAGACCGCGTGCACGTCGCTCGAGGTATAGAAATCTCCCGCCTTCCCGAACTGCTGGCGCGGACCGGAGTAGTAGCCGGGGACCTCGTCCGCACCGTACAGACACAGCTCCATGTAGCGCGCGAACCGCATCGGCCCGCGCGCACGAATCTCGTCTTCAATAAATTGCCGGAGAGACGGCATGGCAGCAGTGTAACCGGCGACGGGCTACTGGCGACCGGCGACTGATTGCGGCGTGCGCGTAAACATCTCGACCAGGTAATCGTGCAGGCAGTCGTAGAGCTGTCGCTGAAACGTCCACTCGAATTGCGCGTTTTCCAGGTCGCGCGGATGCAGCTCGAAATAATAGGTGTGCACCGGGACGATGGGATTGCGGAACTCGATGATTACCTCGACGCCGTCGCCCTTCTCGCGCGCGTCGAACGTGACCAGCGGGTGCTCGTACTTCGCGAGTTCAGCCTTCACGCGCTCCAGCCCGGTCATGACCCGAATTCTATCTGACTGTCATCCTGAGCGAGGACGTGAGTCCGAGTCGAAGGACCTTTTGTTTTTCTTTCGGGCGCTACAATGACTTTTCATCCAGGAGCGCTCTCATGAGTACCGCGCCATCTCCCACGCGCACACCCGACCAGGACTGGGCCGCCTACGTCGCCGACTTCCGCCGCGCCGCGCACCAGGCGGTGGACTGGGCCGCCGAGTACCTGGAGCACGTCCGCGATTATCCCGTCGTGCCGCGCCTGAATCCCGGCGACCTGACTGACTCCCTGCCGCCCTCCGCGCCCGACCGCGGCGAGAGCTTCGACGACATCCTGCGCGACTTCGACAGCAAGATCCTTCCCGCCGTCACGCACTGGAACCACCCGCGCTTCATGGCCTATTTCGCCTGCACGGGCTCGACGCCGGCCATCATCGCGGAGATGCTTTCGGCCACGCTCAACACCAATGGCCTGCATTGGAAGACCTCGCCCGCCGTCGCCGAACTGGAGCAAGTCGCGCTCGGCTGGCTGCGCCAGTGGATGGGCCTGCCTGACGACTACTTCGGCATCATCTACGACACGGCGTCGGTCAGCAGCCTGCACGCCATTGCCTGTGCCCGTGAAATGGCGGACCCTGATGCGCGCGTGAATGGCAGCACGCCGAACCTGGTGCTCTATACCTCGCAGGAATCGCATTCGTCGATTGAGAAGGCCGCTATCTGCCTGGGCATCGGGCAAAAGAACGTGCGCAAAGTGCCGTCCGACGCGGAATTCCGCATGCGCGTCGACGCCCTCGATCAGCTAATCGAAAAAGATCTTGCTGCCGGCTTGCGCCCGTTCTGCGTGGTGGCAACCGTGGGCACCACGTCGTCCACCAGTGTCGATCCCGTCGCGCCGATCGCCGACGTCGCCGCGCGCTACAACCTCTGGCTGCACATTGACGCCGCTTACGCCGGCATCGCTGCTATCCTCCCCGAGCACCAGCACATCCTCGCGGGCGCCGAGCGCGCGCACTCGCTGGTGGTCAATCCGCACAAGTGGATGTTTACTCCGGTGGACCTGAGCGCCTTCTACACGCGCTATCCGGACATTCTCCGCCGTGCGTTTTCGCTCACCGCGGAGTATCTCTACACCGCAGACAACACGCGCCAACTCAACCTGATGGACTACGGCGTGCCGCTGGGACGGCGCTTCCGCTCGCTCAAGCTGTGGTTCCTGATGCGTTATTTCGGACGCGAGTGCATCCAGCAGGCGCTTCGCAATCACATCGCCTGGGCCGACCGGCTGGCGAAACAGATTGAAGCCGATACGCGCTTCGAGCTTTCCGCGCCGCATCCGTTCTCCGTCGTCTGCTTCCGCTACAAGGGAACGGACGCAGAGAACAAAGCAATCCTCGAAGCGGCGAACGCAACCGGCGAAGTCTTCCTGTCGAGCACGGTCCTGAATGGAAAAGTGGTATTGCGGGTCGCGATCGGAAACCTGGGAACAACCTGGGAGGACGTGAACCGCGCGTGGGAGTTGCTGAAGACAGCAGCTGATAAAAACAAATGAAGAATGAAGAAGTCAGAATGAAGAATGAGGACGGGAGCGGCGCTGGTTTTCATTCTTCATTCTGACTTCTTCATTCTTAATTCTTCTCTGCCGTCGCCTTCTGCTCTTCATACGCGTACACTCCGCGCCCCGACTTCTTCCCCAGCCGTCCGGCCTTCACGTACTGCACCAACAGAGGCGCAGGACGGAACTTCTCGCCCAGCGTCTTGTGCAGGTATTCCAGGATGTGCAGGCGCGTGTCGAGACCGACGAGATCGATCATCTCGAAGGGCCCCATCGGATGGTTCAGCCCCAGCTTCAGCGCCTTGTCGATGTCCTCCGCGCTGGCGATGCCTTCCTGCAGCATGTAGAACGCTTCGTTGCCGATCATCGCGTTGATGCGGCTGGTGATGAACCCGGGCGACTCCTTGATCACCACCACTTCTTTTTTCATTCGCCGCCCGACCTCCGCGCACTTCTGCACCGTGTCTTCGTCCGTTTCCAGCGCGCGCACGATCTCCAGCAGCTTCATCTTCGGCACCGGATTGAAAAAATGCATGCCGATACATTTCTTCGCCCGGTAGGTAACCGACGCGATCTCCGTGATGCTCAGCGACGACGTATTCGACGCCAAAATCGTGTCCGGGCGGCAGGCCTTGTCGAGCAGGGTGAAGATCTCGATCTTCGACTCCATCTCCTCAGGCACTGCCTCGATCACCAACTCGGCCTCGCGCGCGGCTTGCTCGGGAGTTGACGCGTATTCCATGCGCCCGATCGCGGCATTCGCGTCCGCGGCGGAAAGCTTCCCCAGTTCGACTCCCTTGTCGAAGTTCGCCTTGATCTCGTCGCCGGCGCGGCGCAGCGCGTTGGGGAGAAGATCTTCCAGGATCGTGCGATATCCGCCCAGCGCGGCCGCATACGCAATCCCGCGCCCCATGATTCCGGCGCCGATCACTGCGATGGTACGGACCTCACTCACCTTCCTTCCCCTTTTCCAGGCGGTCGATCAACCCCTGCACGCTCGGATCGGCCTTGCGCATGTAGTCGGCCAGGCGCTTGCGCTCGTCGTCGGCAAGAAACGGCACGTTGGCAATAATGCGGCGGAGCGTGGCGGTCACGTCGTCCATGTAAGTCATCATGCGGATAAGTTCACCACTAGCGGGCATAAGCGCGACCTCTTTCCTCGGTTGTCCGTGAACTGCTTGCCCCCGGAAAGTTCCCGGGTGCGGGGGAAACGATTATTGTCATCCGCGGGGCGTGTTTTCGTAAAGCACCCTAAGCGGAGTTAGGATGGCTCATGCTTCGCGACCCGGCCCTCATTCCTCTCTCGCACCAGCATCAGCATGCACTCGCCCTTTGCGTCCGCATCGACCGCGCCCTCCGCTCCGGCGACACCGACCTCGCTTCGTTGCAGGCTGAAGTCGCCCGCCTCTTCGAGCAGGAGATCCGCTATCACTTCGATGCCGAAGAGCGCGTCCTGTTCCCTGCTGCCGAAAATCTTCCGGACTTGCGCGAAATCGTCCAGGAGCTTAGCCGCGAGCACGTCGTGCTCCGCGCAGCAGCGGCGCGTGCCGTACAAGGCCAAATGACACGCTCCGACCTGGAAGCCTTTGTCTCCCAACTCTCCGAGCACATTCGCCGGGAGGAACGCCAGCTATTCGAAGGCATGCAGAAGCACCTTTCGCCGGAAGAACTCGTCCGCCTCGGCGCCGCTGTGGACGCAGACTTCGGCGCCTCCGGCCTGCCCGGAGCCTCCTGCGAGATCGGGCCCCGGCGCTGAATCAAAATCAGGCGGAGAACTTCAGGCTGAAGAAGCTGCGAAGACTTTCAACTCTCTTTGCTAGCGACCTACGCCGCGAACTCTTCTTTCGACTGCTTGCGCCGTTTCCGCGGCATCTCGGAATTGCGGTCCGAGATCTGCGACAACGTTGCCAACTTGCGCGAGAATTCGCCGGTGAGCGCGCCCGGCAGGAATCGCCAAGTCCAGTTGCCGCCGCTCTGGCTGGGAACGTTCATGCGGCAGTCGCTGCCCAGGCCTAAGACGTCCTGCAGCGGAATCACGCACAGCCGCGAAGGCGAAGCCATGGCCGCGCGAATGAACGCCCAATGACGTCCCATCGCGTCCTCGCCGACGTAGCTTTCGGCGTAGCGCCGCTCGTCGCCGCCAATGCTGTTGAACCAGCCGACCGTCGTGTCGTTATCGTGCGTGCCGGTGTACATCACGCTGTTGGCCTCGCAGTGGTGCGGCAGGTAGATGTGCGCGCCCGGATTGCCGAAGGCGAATTGCAGCACCTTCATGCACGGAATGTTCAGCCGGATGCGCAGCTCGTGCACTTCCGGCGTGATCATGCCCAGGTCCTCGGCGATAAACGGGAAACCGCCGAGCGCCTGCCGCAGCGCCTGGAAGAACTCGTCGTTGGGACCCTTCACCCAGCGGCCGTTCACCGCGTTCGGCTCGTGCGCCGGAATTTCCCAGTAGGATTCGAAGCCGCGGAAGTGGTCCAACCGGACCAGGTCGCAGGTTTCCAGCGCCCACTTCATGCGCCGGATCCACCAGTCGTAACCGCGCTGCTTGAGCACGTCCCAGCGGTATACCGGATTCTTCCAGTTCTGTCCCGTGGCGCTGAACGCGTCGGGGGGAACGCCCGCGACAACTTCCGGATCGAGGTTTTCGTCCAGCCGAAAGAGTTCGGGATGAGTCCAGACGTCGGCGCTGTCGTAGCTGACGAAGATCGCCACGTCGCCGATCATGCGGATGCCGCGTTCTTTCGCGGCCAGGTGCAGCGCGCGCCACTGCTCCCAGAAGGCGAACTGGATGGCCTTGGTCACGTCGAGATCGTCCGCCATCTCGCGGCGCGCCTTGTCCATCGCAGCGGGTTCCCGGCGCGACAAACCGCCAGGCCACTGGTTCCACAGCCGCATTTCGAACCGCTCGCGCAGGTTGATAAAGAGCGCGTAATCGTCGAGCCACCAGGCGTTGTCCTGGCAGAAACTCTCGTAGCGCCGGCGCGCGTTCCCTTGCGCCGTGGTGAGGAAGCTCGATGCCGCTTCCCGCAGCAGCGGCAGCTTGGTGGCGCGGACGCGATCATAATCAACGGCGCCGACCGCTGCAGGCAAAATGGAGGTCCGTCCGCGGTCGATCCATCCGTTTTCCACGAGCCGCTCCAGGCTGACCAGCAGCGGGTTTCCGGCGAACGCGGAGATCGACGAATACGGAGAGTTTCCGTAGCCCACCGGACCCAGCGGAAGGATCTGCCAAAGCGACTGCCGCGCCGCGAATAGGAAGTCGAGGAACTCGTACGCGGCGGGACCAAAATCGCCGATGCCGTCGCGCGAAGGCAGCGACGATGGATGCAGCAGGATTCCGGAAGCGTGCGAAGATTCAGTCATTAGTCGTCAGTTGTCAGTTGTCAGATCAACTGAAGCGTAGGGAAAACAATACGGCGCGGACCGGCTGCTGCCAATCCGCGCCGAAACTCAGCGAAGCGTTTACTCGCCTGACGGTTCGCTGGTCGGCGTGGTAAGGCGCTTCATTTCCGCCTGGTTGATGCGGATCTTGCCTTCCTTCTCCATGCGGTCGCGCAGGCTTGAAATGAAGACCTGCAGGTACTGGTTGCGCTTCTGTTCCAGCAACTGGTCGCGCAGGCGGTCGGTGGAGGCGGCCAACTGCTCCGCCGGAGGCTCCTGCTTGTCCACCAGCGCCACCACCACGCCGCCGCGGCCGGTATCGATGGGGCCGCTGATCTCGCCCTTCTTCATGTCGAACACTGCCGCCGCCGGACCGCCCGCGAGCGCTCCGATGTCGGGTACCTGGCTGCTCGCGCTCACCAGTTCGCTGGTCTTGAAGTCGGCGCCGACTTCCTTCGCCGCCTTCTTCAGGTCGTGCTCGGCGCGAGCTTTTTCGGAAAGCTCCTGCGTCTTCTTAGCCAGCAACTGGCGCGCCTGGTCGGCCTTGTAGTCCTGCTCCACGCGGGCGCGGATCTCGTCGAAGCTGGGCGTGCGCGCCGGCTCGATGTTGGTGACCTGGTAGATCACCGATCCGTTCGGGATGTGGACCAGGTCGGGCGGGTTCTTGGGGTTGGCGCCGAACACGGCCGCCATGAACTCAGGCGCTGCGCCTACGCCAGGGACAGAATCGGCGCGTCCGAAGGGACCGGCGGAGATGACTTCCAGGCCGTTGCCCTTCGCCGCCGCGTCCAGCCCTTTGCTGCGAGCCTCGCTGCTGACGCGGTTGGCCATGGCGCCCACCTGGCCGGACACCTTCTGCGCCGCGATCGCGGGCTCGATCTGCGGGCGGACTTCGTCGAGCGACTTCAGGTGCGCTTCCTGCTTGTCGTCCGAGTGGATGATGTGGAAGCCGAAGGTGCTGCGCACCAGACCGCTGGTCTCGCCCTTCTTCAGCGCGAACGCGGCCTGATCGAACTCAGGAACGGTTTGCCCGTGCTGGACCCAGCCCAGCGAGCCGCCGTTGTCCTTGCTGCCGGGATCGTCGGAATTCTTCTTGGCCAGGTCGGCGAAATTGCCGCCCGCATTGACCTGCTTCAGGATCGACTCGGCCTTCGCCTTGGCGTCGGCAACCGCTTTTTCGTCCACCTTGCCGTTCACCGGTTCCGGCGTCTTGATCAGGATGTGCCGCGCCATCACCTGGTCGGGCACGCGGTATTCTTCGCGGTGCTGGTTGTAGTAGTTCTGCAGCTCTTCCGGCGTGACCTTCGCCTGCTGCTGCAACCGGGCGGTGTCGATGATGATGTAGCGCGCGCTGCGCTTCTCAGGAATAGCGTTGGTGTAGGCCTGCTTGCTCTTTTCGTAATAGGCCTTCAGGTCGGCTTCGGCCGGCTTGATCTGCTTGGAGATGTTCTCCAGCGTCAGCACGGCGTAGTCGAACTTGACCTTGGTGTTCTCACGCTGGTACTGCTCGGTGATGTCATGGTCGGAGACGGTGATGCCTCCCTCCACGACCGCACGCAGCTTGCGAATGAGCAAGTCCTGCTTTATGAGCGTCTCAAACGCGGGAACGGTAAGGGTGAGCTGCTGTGAGACGAAGCCATCGTAAGCGTCCTGGCCGACGAAGTTTCCGTTCGGGAACAGCACCTGGGAGAATGCGCCGTGCTGGAGCTCGCTGCGCAACTCCTCGTCGGTCACCTTGAAGCCCATGCGGTGGGCCTCGGAGATCATGGCTTTCTGCCGGATGAGCTGGTCGGCCGCGCGCTGCAATAGGATGGGCATGAACTGCTGGGGAAATCCGCGCGGAAACTGCTGCTTGACCATGTTGCGGGCGGCCACCTGGACTTCCTGGATGGTCACTTCCTCGTCGCCGACTCTGGCGAGGACACCGCTTTGCGGGGCTCCGAAACCGAATGCGTCACCGAGCATGCCGCCGGGAACCAGGGTGATGACCATGGCGCCGCAAATAACGATAAGGATGCCGCCGAGGACATACTTCTTGGTCTTGCTGGGGGTCTGAAGAAATCGAATCATAGGGTTCTAAAGGCTCCAAATCATTGGGCGAATCTGATGATTATAAACCAGAGCAGGGGTTGGACTTAGTCAGCGTGGACATTCGTGGACCAGGGCGCGTTCGCAGCCGCTGGGATGTTGTAAGCTGGACAGCCCAAAGTGGGGACATCGTGCCTGGGTCTATGCCAGCCCGCAAGGAATCGTGGAAGTCATACCTCGC
>Ga0097691_1001232_pt1 | contig 19339 bp, 16 predicted proteins | sample NGESurdeep072012_8_FD_72858 | JGI IMG/M metagenome (GOLD analysis project Ga0097691, IMG submission 72858) | Arctic peat soil microbial communities from Barrow, Alaska - NGEE Surface sample 210-1 deep-072012 | ecosystem: Environmental > Terrestrial > Soil > Wetlands > Peat ... | reverse complement strand
CGCCAGCGCCGCCGACGGCGCCAAGCTGGTGGTGTCCGTGCTCGGCAATGTCACCGGCGCCGCCAGCGAGACCCGCCAGTCGGCCGAAAGTGTGCTCAGCGCTTCGCAGGCGGTGGAAGCCGCCGCCGCCGAGCTGCGCCACGAGGTCGAAGGCTTCCTCGCCCGCGTCGCGGCCTGATTAGCCAAATAAACCGGACAGCCAGTAGAACAGAGCGGCCAGCAAACTGGAGGCGGGGATCGTGATGATCCAGGCCGTCACGATTTCCTTGGCAACGGCCCAGCGCACCGCCGACATCTTTTTCGCCGCGCCGACCCCGATGATCGACCCGGTGATCGTGTGCGTGGTGGACACCGGAATGCCGAGGCTGGTTGCCGCAAACAGCATGACGGAGCCGGCAGTTTCCGCGCAAGCGCCCTGCATCGGCGTCAGCCGGGTGATCTTCGAGCCCATGGTCTTGACGATGCGCCAGCCGCCGGCCATCGTCCCAGCGGCCATCGCGATCTGACAGGCGATCACCACCCAGAACGGAATGTAGAATTTGTCGCCAAGGCTTCCCTGCGAATACAGTAGGACCGCGATGATGCCCATCGTCTTCTGCGCATCGTTGCCGCCATGGCCGAGCGCATAAAGCGACGCCGACACGAATTGCACACGGCGGAAAATATTGTCGACGCCATACGGCGTCAGGCGAACGAAAATCCACGACACCATCAGCATGAGCACCAAGGCAAGCAGCAAGCCGAGGCCGGGCGACAAGAAAATGGCGGCAACGGTCTTGCCGACGCCAGACCAGACCACGGCGTGGATACCCGCCTTGGCCAGACCGGCCCCGACCAGGCCGCCGATGAGCGCATGCGAACTCGACGACGGAATTCCCAGCCGCTGGGTGAAAACTTGCCAGACGATCGCGCCCGCCAGCGCGCCGAAGATCACGCGTGAATTGACGACATCCGCCTCGACAATACCGCGGCCGACCGTTTCGGCGACATGCAGGCCGAAGAACAGAAAAGCCACGAAATTGAAAAAGGCGGCCCAGGCGACCGCATATTGCGGACGCAACACGCGCGTCGACACAATCGTCGCGATCGAATTCGCGGCGTCGTTCATGCCGTTGAGAAAGTCGAACGCCAGCGCAACGGCGATCAGCGCGAACAGGAATGGCAGAGTGAGCGCGGCGGCGTCCATCGTCGTTCGGCCTCGAGGCGGTTAGCTAAACATGCTCGATGACGATGCCGTGCATGATGTTGGCCACGTCATCGAAACGATCCACGACTTTTTCCAGATGATCGTAGACTTCGTTGCCGACAAAGAAGGCCATCGGATTTGAGTTCACGTGGGTCTTATAGAGAGTCGTGAGCCCGATATCGTGCAGCTCGTCGGCATGGCCTTCGAGCTGCGAAATCCGTTCGGTCAAGGTGCTGATATGCACGGCCTCCGAACTGATCGAGCGTAGCAGCGGCACGGCTTCCTGCACCAGATGCGCGCATTTCACGATCGCGTCCGCCATCTCCTTCATCTGCGGCGTGAACTCGGTCACCTCGAACAGCTTGATGCCCTTGGCGGTCTTCTGCATCTGATCGATGGTGTTATCCATCGAGGTGATCAGGTCGCGGATATTGCCGCGGTCGAACGGGGTGATGAAGGTGCGGCGCACCGCGATCAGCACCTCGCGGGTGACGTCGTCGGCGTCCTGCTCGCGGTCCATGACGATCTGGTAATTGCGCGGCACCGCCGCGCCGCCCTCCAGCATGGCGCGTAGCGCCTCGGCGCCGGCCAGCACGGCGTTCGAATGGCGCGCGAACAGGTCGAAGAAGCGCTCCTCCTTCGGCATCAAGGCATGAAACCAGCGCATCATGGGCTTTACTCCCGAGCGAATCGAAGGCGGCCTGGCGGCCAACCTAGTCTTTTGCCGGCTGGTTCCGAAACGGCGTGCCGGCCGCCTGTGGGTAGAGTGGGTACAACTTGGCAGGCGGCGGCCAATTCCAGTATTTAGCCCAATTCCGGTATTTAGCGTTGACAAGCGCAATGCAGCTTTTGGCCGAGCCGGTGATGCCGCGCGTGCACGCGGCCATCGGCAAGCTAGCGGTCAGCGCGGCGGAGTGAAAGTCGCGGCGATCGTTCGTGTCACCCGCCGTGCGCCAGGCGCCAGAAAATGCCGGCCAGAGTTCCGATAAAAAGCGCGCCGCAGGCAAAGGCTTGCAGCGCGAAGCCTCGGTGGCGCTTGTCCGCCGCTGCGGCGTAGCCGCGGATGTAGATGATCCGGCCGACGATCCAGACCAGCCCCAGCAGCGCGGCGCCCCAATCGTTGACATAGAGCACAAAAAACCAAAGCAGCGGCAGGAAGATCGGCATCCATTCCAGCGTGTTCATCTGCACGCGGAACACGCGCTCGAATTCGAGATTTCCGGTCGTTGCCGGCGCCTTCACGCCGTATTTCGCCCGCGCCTTGGCGACCATGAGGCCGGTGTAAAAATACAGAGCAACAGCCAACAGCGTGACCAGCGCGGTGTAGTGCGGCATGCTCAAAATCCTTTCGTTAAACAGACATCGGTTCGGTGCCCAACTCGGCGTAGAGCCCGTGCTTGGCGCCTTCACTGAACGAGACGCCCTGGCCGAGCTCGATCGCCACCGAGCGCACGCGCTGCGCCTGCGGCTCGGTCGCCGGCACCGGCTTGCCTTCGGCCGCGGCCTTAGCCGCGCGCAACATCAGCTTGCGCGTCATGATGATGCCGGCGTCGGTCGCGCACAGGTGCTCCTGGGTGCGGTCCTGGATCGCGCCCATGCTTTCCTGAATCGAGGCATCCTGCATGGCGATGCCGTCGACGCCGGTGGCGCTATGGCCGGCCGCTTGCGCCTCGCGGTCCATCAAATAGTTGTTCGATTTGTTGGCGAGCGGAATGAATGTGCCGGGCACGTATTTGACGTGAATGCCCTCGCCGTCCTGCATCGCCGAGACTTCCGCTTTGGTGAGCGCGCGCTTGGGGTGATAGTTGATGCTCCAGGCCCAGCAGGTCTCGTCGTCGATCGGCACCCAGGCGTGCGCGCCCAGGGGATGTCCCGCGCGCGGCGGAATGATGGTGTACCAGGGCATGATCCAGGGCGTTATGCGCCAGTAATATTTGCCGGCGTCGGCATTGCGACGCGCGCCGATCAGTAAGCCGCCGGAAAATTCCTCCACCTCGAACAGCGGCATGCGGTCCTTGGCGTTGTACTCGTTGCCCTTGCTGCCCTTGAACAGCGGATCCTTCTCGAGCTCGCTGCCGTGCAGCCAGGACACGTGGCTGGAGTCGATGCCGCCTTCCATCGCCTGCAGGTAATTGCATTCCTGCAACCGCTTGGAGACGAAGCGCTGCTCGGGCGCCACCTCGGTCCATTCCAGCGCCGGCGGCGGCGGCTGCAATTTCGGCGGACCCATATAGGCCCAGATGATGCCGGCCTTCTCGATGCAGGGATAGGATTTCAATTTGATGTTCTTGCGAAAGCCCGAGTCCTCCGGCTCCGACGGCAGGTCGGTGCATTGCCCGGTCACGTCGTATTTCCAGCCGTGATAGTGGCAGCGGATGCCGCAGTCTTCGCTCTCGCCGAACCACAGCGAAGCGCCGCGATGGGCGCAGAATTCGTCGATCAGGCCGATACGCCCCTTGCTGTCGCGAAAGGCGATCAGGCGCTCGCCCATCAGCTTGACCCGCACCGGCGGACAGTCCGGCGCGGGGATTTCCGCTGCCAGCAGGAACGGCGCCCAGTAGCGCCGCAACAGCTTGCCCATCAGCGCGCCCGGGCCGATGCGGCTCAACTGGTCGTTTTGTTCACGCGACATCATGGCGACGTTTCCTCGAACTTTGTTATGCTTCCGCGGCAACGCGGGCTGGCCATTATAGGCACTCGCGCTTGCCGGGAAAGACGACCATGAACTTGCCGCGGATCGCCATTGCGACCGGAGACCCGGCCGGGATCGGCCCGGAAATCGCGCTCAAGGCCGCGCTCGACGCGCGGGTGCGCGCCCTGTGCCGGCCCTTGCTGGTGGGCGACCCGGCGGCCGTGGAACTGCATGCGAAAGCCGCTGGTCTCGCGCCGCAGTTGAACGTCGTCGGCGAAGCCGGCGATGCCGACTGGTCGGACGGCGCGATCAACCTGCTCGATGCCGGCGACGGCACTAATACGCCGGTGAACTTCGGCAAGGTCGATGCCGCTTACGGCCGCGCCTCGCTGAGCAGCGCCCGCCGCGCGATCAAGGCTGCGCTCGCCGGCGACGTCGAGGCGGTGGTGGCAGCGCCGCAGACCGAACGCTCGATCCAGGCTGCCGGCATCGCCTTCGACGGCTATCCCTCGTTCGTGGCGCGTGAAACGGGAACGCCGGTCAACGACGTCTATCTGATGATCTGCTTCGACGACGTGCGCATCGCTCACGCTACCCTGCATGTGAGCGTGCGCGAAGCGGTCGCCTTGATTACGCCGGAGCGGGTCGAGCGCGTGATCCGCGTCACCGACGCCGCGCTCAAACAGCTCGGCATCGCGCGGCCGAAGATTTTCGTCAGCGGGCTCAATCCGCACGCCGGCGAAGGCGGCATGTTTGGAGCTGAGGAAATCGAGATCATCGCGCCGGCGATTCAAGCTGCGGCCAAGTCCGGCATCGAGGCGTCCGGCCCGTTCGGCGCCGACACCATGTTCCGTAAGAAAGGCTGCGACGCATATATTGTTATGCTGCACGACCAGGGCCACATCGCCGCCAAGCTGCAGGCCTTCAACCGCACCGCGGGCTTATCGATCGGCTCGCCGATCCTGTTCTCGTCGGTGGCGCATGGCAGCGCGCACGACATCGCCGGCAAAGGCGGCGCCGACCCCGGCGCGCTGATCGAGGCGGTCACAAGGCTCGCGAAAGTAAGCGTTGCGGGAAACGGGCGCGCTTAGCGCGCCGGCGGCAGCGGCGATGCGGAAACCGCGGTGCCGTTGTGCGGCGGCGGCGCCATCGGGTTCGCCGGCTCCGCGTTCGGCGCTGTGCCGCTATTTGCCGCCGTCTCCGGTGGCTTGCCGGGCATGACGACGACGCGCGTGCCGACCTGCACGCGGCTGTACAGGTCCTCGATGTCTTCGTTGAGCAGCCGGATGCAGCCGGACGACACGAACGTACCGATGGTCGAGGGCTGGTTGGTGCCGTGGATGCGGTACAGCGTGTGCCCGAGATAAAGCGCGCGCGCGCCGAGCGGATTGCCCGGTCCGCCCGCCATCATGCGCGGCAGATAAGGCTGGCGCTCGATCATCTCCGACGGCGGAAACCAGTCCGGCCAATCCTTCATCTTGGAGATGCGCTCGGTGCCCGCCCAGGTGAAGCCCTCGCGGCCGACGCCGATGCCGTAGCGCAGCGCGTTGCCGCCGCCGAGCACGAGATAGAGGTAGGTGTTCGGCGTGTCGATGATGATGGTGCCGGCCGGCTCCTTGGTGGAGAGCGTCACCATTTGCTTCTTGAGATTGGGCGCCAATTCCTTGGGCTTGCCTTGCTCGGGCTGATCCTCCGGCGGCAGCGCGGCGGTCGCGCCCGGCGGTGCCGGCTGCGGCGTCGCGCTAGGCGCTGCACCGATCGCGCCCGGCGGGCGGACCTCATCCGGATCGCGGGTGGCGGCCGGCGGAGGCGCGGCGGCTGGCGGCGCCTGCTGGTCGAGCTGATGCCCGGAGAACGGCGGACGCCCGGGAGGTGGGGCAAAGCCGGGCGGCGGCGGCGGCGCGTCGGCCTCGTCCGGATAGGGCAGAATCCGGTTGGGGGCGCCGGCTTGGCCTGGCGGGACCTGACTCAGCTGCGGCGAGCGATTCGGCCGGCGCGCCGGTTGATCGTCGTCATCGTCATCGTTCCAGAAGGCAGGCGGCGGCAGCCGGTCTTCGTAATAAGCGCCCGGCGGCGGACCGCTCCGATAGTAGCCAGGCGGCGGCGCCGACGAATAATACTGTGCGACGGCGGGCGCGGCCGAAAAGACCGCCGCGACCGGCAGCGTCAGCAGGAAAAGTCCGTAGCGTCGGATCATTGTCCACCCTAAAGGCGGCAAAGCCTCAGCCGTGCCGAGGCCTTGATTGCCCCGGGATGAAGGCACATTCAAGACAAGAATACGGCTATCTCAATAACGTGATTCTGCCGTGACGCCTGGGATTTTCGTCATGTTTTCTTGGCTTCCGCCGCCAAAACCTGCTTGGCCACGCGCTGGCAGTCGACCGCGGCCGGGAAGCCGCAATAGACCGCGATCTGCCGCAGGATGGCGCTGAGTTCCGTCGGCGTCAGCCCATTGCGCAGCGCGCCGCGGAAATGCGCCTCAAATTCGTGCATGCGGCCGAGGCAGGCGATCATGCCGAGATTGAGCAGGCTGCGGTCGCGCGGCTTCAGAGCGTCATCGCCCCACACCGCACCCCAGCAATAGGTGTTGAGCAGTTCCTGAAATTGGCGATTGAAATCGTCGGTGTTGGCGACCGCGCGATCGACATATTCGTCGCCCAGCACCTTGCGCCGCATCGCCATGCCCTTGTCGTAGAGTGCTTTGTCCATGGTGGTATTCCTCCCTCATGACCGGTGAATTCCGGCGATATTCCTCATGTTGACAGCAATTTGCCGGTTTCGTCTATTTCCCAGCATGCCGGTTCCCTGGCGCTCGACATCGCGCCCGGCGCCCCGAAAAGGACCGATCGCGCGGCCAAGCGCCGACTTGCTAAACCACGGTAATTCAATAGGTTAGGCTGGCGCGCGAGCAAATTTATCCCCGGTTTCCCCGCTCTCCCTTGCCCACAGGTTTCCACGCCGCTGCGCGTTTAATGGACAGGCCAAGGACTACAATGGACGGGTATTCCCGATGGCGGTCGCCTCACTGCGATGGATGACAGCGACGAAGCGCTCATGGCCCGGATCGCGCGCGGTGACGAGCGGGCGTTCCGCGCGCTCGCCAGCCGCCATCTGCCGGTCATGCTCGGGCTCGCCCGCCGCATTCTCGGCAACGCCGCCGATGCCGAAGACGTGTCGCAGGAAGCCATGCTACGGGTCTGGACCCATGCGCCGCGCTGGCAGCCGCTCGCGCTGTTTCGCACTTGGCTCACGCGCGTGGTGGTCAATCTCTGTCTCGACCGCAAGCGGCGCGCGCCCTGGGTCGCGCTGGAAGCGGCCGGCGAGATCGTCGATCCGGCGCCCGGCGCCGGCGAAAAAACGGAACGCGACGAGCGCGAGCGGCTGGTCGCGGCGGCGATCGCCGAACTGCCCGCGCGCCAGCGCGCGGCGATCGTGCTGACTTACGGCGACGGCATGAGCAATGCGCAGGTGGCGGAAATTCTCGACACTTCGGTGTCGGCGGTGGAGACCTTACTGGTGCGCGGCAAGCAGAACCTGCGCCGCGCGCTCGACAGCGTCGATTGATGAGGACGAGTAAAATGAACAAAAAGCAGCTGCAGGATTTTCTCGAGGCCACGCTCAAGCGCCACACGCAGGCGCCGCCGGCCGATGACGCGGCGGTGGAGCGCGTGCTCAAGCGCCTGAGCGGTCCGCTGCCGCGGCAGAAGATGCCGCTGTGGCGCCTGCCGGGCGTGCTGCTCGACTGGCAATTCGCGCCGGCCTGGCCGCGTGTGGCGGCGCTGGCCTGCTGCGCCGCGCTCGGCTTCGTCATCGGCATCGCCGGGGTTGACCGGCACTTCGACGGGGGCGGTTCGCCGTTCGCGGTCGCCAGCCGCGCCGATCTCGGCTCGATCGTGTTCGAGCCCGAACCGCTGACCGGAGCGCGTCCATGACCATCGCCCAATACGCTCCCGCGATCACGCGCGGCTCGTCGCGCTGGCTGTTGCTCGGCTCGCTGGCGCTCAATTTGTTCTTCGTCGGCGTTGCGCTGGCGATGGCGATCCGCGCGCCGGCCCCCCCGGCCTGGGACCGCAACGTGTTCGTGCGCGTCGAGCATATCGCCGATACGCTGCCGCCGGCCGATGCCGACCAGCTGCGCGGCCAGATCAACGCCAACCGCCAGTTGATCGACGACACGCAGCGGCAATATCACTCCGCGCAGGACCAAATCCACGAGACGCTGCGGCACGAGCCGTTCGACGTCGAGGCGATGCGCGCCGCCATGGCGAAGACCCGGGCGGCACGCCAGGCCTTCGATCAGGTCATCCAGGGCGTGTTCGCGTTCTCGGCCTCGCAGATGTCGCCGGCCGGCCGCAGCGCGCTGGCCGACTGGCCGCCCAGCCGTAAAGACACGAGCGCCCGACAATAAAACAGGCTAATTTCCCCCTCTGATTCTGGTTTTGAGCCGTTTTTGAAAGTCGTCGGGATGCGTCGCGATAGCCAGAGTGTGAGGTGGGGAACAAAACGGCGCGGGCGCCCGTTTGTGGCCATGCTGCAAGGACTCTGCCTAATGCTGCCGCTCGGCGGCTGCCTGCTCAGCGGCGACAAGCCCGATCCCGCGCTCGATATTCCGCAGGCCTATGATGGCGGCCCGAAAAATCCGGCACTGGCGGAAGCGGCGGTGCCGGCGCTCGACTGGTGGCGCGGCTTCCGCTCGAAGGAATTGACCGAAGTCATTGAAGAAGCCCGCCAGGCCAATCTCGATATCGCCGCGGCGGTCGCCCGCATCGTGCAGGCCGACGCGCAGGCGCGCGTCGCCGGCGCGCCGCTGTTGCCGAGCATCGGTCTTAACGGCAATGCCGCACGAGCGCAGCAATCCAAGACGACCGGCCTCGGCAACGGCAAGCCGTTCATCGACGACAAAGGCTTTGCCGTGAGCAACAATCTGACCGCCTCGCTCACGGCGAGCTACGAGATCGACTTCTGGGGCAAGAACCGCGCGTTAATGCGCGCGGCCGAGGAGGCCGCAGTCGCCAGCCGCTACGACCGCGAGGTGGTGGGCTTGACCACCGTGGTTGCCGCCGCCAATGCCTATTTCCAGGTTCTCGCAGCACAGGACCTATTGAAGGTCACGCACGAAAACCTGGCCAGCGCCACGCGCGTGCTCAATCTCATCCAGCAGCGGCTCAATGCCGGCACGGCGTCCGCGCTCGATACCGCGCAGCAGGAGAGCCTGGTCAATACCCAGCGTGCCTTGATCCCGCCCTTGGAGCGGACGCTCACGCAGAACCGCAACGCCCTGGCAGTGCTGATCGCGCGCTCGCCCGAGCATGTGCGCATCCGCGGCGGATCGTTGCGCAGCATCGCCTATCCGCGGGTGACGCCGGGCCTGCCGTCCGAGCTTTTGACCCAACGCCCCGACATCCGCGAAGCCGAGGCCAATCTCGCCGCCGCCAATGCCAATGTCTACAATGCGCGCGCGCAGTTCCTGCCCAGCATCAACCTCACCGGCGAAGGCGGCTATCAGAGCTCGGTCCTCAAAATACTGATGCGGCCGGAGTCGGTGTTCTTCAACGTCGCCGCTGGTTTGACGCAGCCGATCTTCGAAGGCGGCAAGCTGCTGGGCAATCTTGACCTGCAGAAAGGCAAGCAGGACGAGTTGTTGCAGACATATCGCAAAGCGGTGATCTCCGCCTTCTCCGACGTCGAAACCGCGCTTGACGGCATCCGCCAGACCGCGCTGCGCGAGCGGCTGCAACTCGAGGTGGTGACGAGTTCGCGGCGGGCTTTCGAAATTTCCGAGCAGCGCTTGAACCAAGGCACCATCGACCTCGTCGTCGTGCTGCAAACCCAGCAGACGCTCTATGTGGCGGAAATCGCGCATGTGCAGGCGCGTCTGGAACACGTTCAGGCGATCGTGAGCCTTTATCAGGCGCTCGGCGGCGGCTGGCTGCCGAAGCCGCTGGAGACCACCGATGCACGGTGAACTGCCGAAGCAGATCTGGGCAAAGACCAAAGGCCGCACCCGCCGCAATCTGGCGGTCGTGCTGATCGTCGTCGCAGTCGCCGCGGCGCTGGTCTACGTCTTCGCCAAATCGCCGCCGCAGCAAAACCGCAGCCGCTTCGGCGCTGAAGGCGGACCGGTGCCGGTGCTGGCCGCCGCCGCGGCCAAGGCCGACGTGCCGGTCTATCTCGATGCCGTCGGCACCATCAAGGCGCTCAACACCGTGACGGTGCGTCCGCAGGTGGACGGCAAGCTACTCAGCGTCGGCTTCAAGGAAGGCGACGACGTCAAGAAAGGCGACGTGCTGGCGCGTATCGATCCCACCACCTACCAAGCGCAGCTCGACCAGGCGATCGCCAAGAAAGCGCAGGACTCAGCCCAGCTCGCCAATGCCAAGATCGACCTCGACCGCTATGAAAAACTGGCGGCCAGCAACGCCATCAACCATCAGCAGGCCGACACCCAAAAGGCGCTGGTCGCGCAATTTGCCGCGCTGGTGCAATCCGACCAGGCGGCGATCGAGAATATGCAGGCGACGCTCGGCTACACCACCATCGTCGCTCCGATCGCAGGGCGCACCGGCATCCGCATGGTCGACGAAGGCAATATCGTGCATGCCTCCGACGCCAATTCCGCGATCGTGGTGATCACCCAGCTCAAGCCGATCTCGGTGCTGTTCAGCCTGCCGCAGCAGGACCTCGGCCAGGTCAACGACGCCTTCGCCAAGGCACCGCTTACCATCGAGGCGCAGCGGCCCGACAGCGACGCGGTGATCGACCGCGGCACCTTGCGCGTGGTTGACAACCAGGTCGACCAGACCACCGGCACCGTGAAGCTCAAGGCCGAGTTTCCCAATACCGGCTTGGCGCTCTGGCCGGGGCAGTTTGTCAATGTGCGGCTGTTGATCGACACCTTGAAAGACGTGGTGGTGATCCCGACCGGCGCGGTGCAGCGCGGCCCGAACGGTACCTTCGTCTACGTGGTCAAAGACGACAACACCGTGGCGATACGCCCGATCGCCGTGCAGAAGCAGGATGAGACGCAGACCGTGGTCAAGAGCGGGCTTACGCCGCCCGAACGCGTGGTCACCACCGGCTTCGTCCGGCTCACCGACGGCAGTAAGGTTGCGTTCGGCAGCGCCGACGGCGCGCCGGCCGCAGGCCAGCAAGGCGCGCGGCCGCGCAGCGGCCAGCGCCCCGGCGGCGGGAGGCCGAACCCGCAGCAATGAGCGTTTCCTCCCCATTCATTCACCGGCCGATTGCCACCTCCCTGCTTGGCATCGCGGTGATGCTGGGTGGTGCGCTCGGCTATTGGTGGCTGCCGGTTTCCGCGCTGCCGCAGGTGGATTTCCCCACCATCCAGGTCACCACCCAGCTGCCCGGCGCCAGTCCCGATACCATCGCCTCGCTGGTGACCGCGCCGCTGGAGCGGACATTCGGCCAGATCCCCGCCTTGCAGACGTTGACCTCGGCGAGCTCGTTCGGCATCAGCCAGGTCACGCTGCAATTCGATCTCAACCGCGACATCGACGCCGCTTCGCAGGACGTGCAGTCGGCGATCAATGCCGCCGGCTCGACGCTGCCGCGCAACCTGCCCTACCCGCCGCTCTATTCCAAAGTGAACCCGGCCGACGCGCCGGTCATCACGCTGGCGCTCACCTCGCAAACCATCGACCTGCGCACGCTCAGCGACATGGCCGACACCATCATGGCGCCGCGGCTTTCGGAGGTGACCGGCGTCGGCCATGTCTCGGTGCAGGGCGGCATCCGCCCGGCGATCCGCATCCAGGCCGACTTGTCGCGGCTCGCGGCCTATGGCATCGCGCTCGAGGATCTACGCACCGCCATTGTCGGCGCCAACGTGGCCGGCGCCAAGGGTTCGCTCGATGGCGCGCACCAGTCCTACACCATCGCCGCCAACGACCAGATCACCGCCGCCGCCACCTACAAATCGGTGGTGGTGGCGTTCCGCAACGGCGCGCCGGTGGCGATCAGCGACGTCGCTGACGTGGTCGACGGGCTGGAGAACACCAAAGTCGGCGCTTCCTACAAAGGCACGCCGGCGGTCGTGGTGGACGTGCAGCGCCAGCCCGGCGCCAATGTGATCGAGACCGTAAGCCGCGTGCGCGCCGAACTGCCGCGGCTGCGGCGCGCGATGCCGGCAGCGGCCCAACTCACCATCGTCAACGACCGCACCACCACCATCCGCGCCTCGATCCACGACGTGCAGTTCACGCTGATGCTCAGCGTGGTGCTGGTCGTGCTGGTGGTGCTGGTGTTCCTGCGCACCGTCCGCGCCACCATCATCGCCGGCGTGGCGCTGCCGCTGTCGTTGATCGCGACCTTCGGCGTGATGTGGTTTGCCGGCTTCTCGCTCGACAATCTGTCGCTGATGGCGCTGACCATCGGCACCGGATTCGTGGTCGACGACGCCATCGTGATGATCGAGAACATCGTCCGCCACATAGAGAACGGCGAAAAACCGCTCGACGCGGCGTTGCGCGGCGCCAGCGAAATCGGCTTCACGGTGATCTCGCTGACGCTGTCGCTGATCGCGGTGTTCATCCCGCTGCTGTTCATGACCGGCCTGGTCGGCCGCATGTTCCGCGAATTCGCGCTCACGCTCACTATCGCGGTGGTCGCTTCCGCCATCGTCTCGCTGACGCTGACGCCGATGATGTGCAGCCGGCTGCTGCGGCAAGGTGGCGGAAGCGTTGGCGGCGGCGGCGACAACGCGCTCGCGCGGCGCTTTTCCGGCCTGATCGAGCGCACGGTCGAGGCCTATCACCGCAGCCTGGTTTGGGTGCTGCGCCACCAGCGCGAAACGCTGCTGGTCACGCTGGCGACGCTGGCCGCCACCATTTTCCTCTACATCGTCATGCCCAAAGGCTTCCTGCCGTTGCAGGACACCGGCCTGATCACCGCGGTGACGGAAGCCGGCACCGACGTCTCGTTCAACGAAATGCAGCGCCGCCAGAACGAAGTCGAAGCCATCATCCGCACCGATGCGGACGTAACCGGCGTGGTGTCGGTGATCGGCGTGAGCCCGCTCAACGCCACGCCCAATGCCGGCCGGCTCGCCATCACCTTGAAGCCGCGCAATGCGCGCAGCGCGCGCGTGGACGCGATCATCGCGCGGCTGAAAGACGCGGTCGCCGGCATTCCCGGCATGAACGTGTATTTCCAGGCCACCCAGGACATCCAGATCTCCACGCGCTCGAGTCGCGCGCAGTACCAATACACGCTGGTCGGCAGCGATGCCGCCGAGGTGCTGGAATGGGCCGACAAGCTGGCGCGCAAGTCGCGCGGCGATCCGGCGCTGCGCGAGGTCGCCTCCGAAGCGCAGGAAGGCGGCCCGCGTGTGAACATCGACGTCGACCGTGAGCAGGCCGGGCGGCTCGGCGTCTCCATGCAGAGCATCACCGACACCCTCAACGACGCCTTCGGCCAGCGGCAGATTTCGACCATCTACGGCCAGGCCAACCAGTATCGCGTCATCCTGGAAGCGCAGCCGCGCTACCAGCAGGACCCCGGCTCGCTGGGCAAACTTTACGTCACCGGCGCCAGCACCTCGACCGGCACGGCGGCTACCGTCGCCAATACCGCGGCCGGCAGCACCAATACCAACATCACGGCCACGCCCAACACGGTGACCGGCTCGACCCAGGTGCCGCTCGCCGCCTTCGCCCGCTTCGTGAACAGCTCGGCGCCGTTGGCGATCGCGCACCAGGAGCAGTTCCCCTCGGTCACCATCAGCTTCGATCTGAGCAGCGGCTACGCGCTGAGCGACGCGGTTTCCGTCATCAGCGCGGCGGAGCGGCAGATCGGCATGCCGTCGTCGGTGACCGGCAGTTACTCCGGCGACGCCGCGGAATTCGCCAAGTCGCTCACCGGCGAGCCCTGGCTGATCCTTGCCGCCGCCATCGCTATCTACATCGTGCTCGGCGTGCTGTACGAGAGCTTCATCCATCCGCTCACCATCCTCTCCACTTTGCCCTCGGCCGGCGTCGGCGCGCTGCTGGCGCTGATGCTATTCGGCTACGACCTCTCGGTGATCGCGCTGATCGGCATCGTGCTGCTGATGGGCATCGTAAAGAAGAACGCGATTTTGATGATCGACTTCGCGATCGAGGCCGAGCGCCACCAGGGCCTCTCGCCCGAGGAATCGATCGTGCAGGCGGCGCTGCTGCGCTTCCGGCCGATCATGATGACGACGCTGGCCGCGCTGTTCGGCGCGCTGCCGCTGGCGCTCGAAAGCGGCACCGGCTCAGAGCTGCGTAATCCGCTCGGCATCACCATCGTCGGCGGCTTGCTGCTCAGCCAGTTGCTCACGCTCTACACCACGCCGGTGATCTATCTCTACATGGAGCGGCTGCGCGCGCGGCTGACGACGCCCGGCGACGTGCGGCCGCATCCGGCGGAGTAGCGCATGAATTTCTCCTACCCGTTCATCCGCCGGCCGATCGGCACCACGCTGCTGGCGGTCGGTCTGTTCCTGGTCGGTGCCGTGGCCTATAGCTTCCTGCCGGTCGCCAGCCTGCCGAGCGTGGATTTCCCGACCATTTTCGTGACCGCCAACCGGCCCGGCGCCGACCCCAACATCATGGCCGCCACCGTCGCCGCCCCGCTCGAGCGGCGGCTGGGCGAGATTTCCGGCGTCACCGAATTGACCTCGGTGAGTTCGCTCGGCCTGTCGCGCATTACCGTGCAGTTCGACTTGCGCCGCAGCATCGAGGGCGCCGCCCGTGACGTGCAGGCCGCGCTCAACGCCGCGCTCAGCGATCTGCCCGGTGACCTGCCGACACTGCCGACTTTCCGCAAAGCTAATCCGGCGGCGGCGCCGATCCTAATCCTGGCGCTGACCTCCAAGATCATGCAGCCGGCCGAGGTCTATGACGCCGCCGACAGCATAATCGCGCAGCGGCTGTCGCAGGTGGACGGCGTCGGCGACGTCACCGTGGCCGGCTCGGAGCAGCCGGCCATTCGGGTGCGCGTCGATCCGGCGCGCATCGCCGCCATGGGCGTGAGCATGGAGGACGTGCGCACCGCGATCGCCAATTCCAACGCGGTCGGGCCGCTCGGCAACTTCGACGGCGCCAAGCGCGGCGTCACCATCGGCATCAACGGCCAGCTGCGCACGCCCATCGAATACAATCCGCTGGTGGTGAAAACCGTCGACGGCACTGTGATCCGCCTGTCCACGATAGCCTCGATCGAGCCGAGCGTGCGCAACAGCCGTTCCGCCGGCTGGTTCAACAAGGAGCCGTCGGTGCTGCTGATCGTCACCAAGCAGGCCAATGCCAACGTCCTCGACACGGTGGACCGCATCTACGACCTGCTGCCCGAACTGCGGCAATGGGTACCGGCCGGTCTCGACATCTCGATTTTGGCCGACCGCACGCAGACCATCCGCGCCAGCGTGCACGACATGCAGCTCACGCTCGGCGCCACCGTCATCCTGGTGATGCTGGTGGTGGCGCTGTTCCTGCGCCGCACGGCGGCGACGCTGGCCGCCGGCGTCACCGTGCCGCTGTCGCTCGCCGGCACCTGCGCGGCGATGTGGGTGGCCGGATTCTCGATCGACAATCTGTCGCTGATGGCGCTGGCGGTGTGCATCGGCTTCGTGGTGGACGACGCCATCGTGATGATCGAGAACATGTTCCGCTATCTGGAAAAGGGCGCCTCGCCGCTGCGCGCCACGCTGAAAGGCGCCAAACAGATCGGCTTCACCGTGGTATCGATCAGCGTGTCGCTGATCGCCGCGTTCATTCCGCTGTTGTTCATGGGCGGCATTGTCGGGCGGCTGTTCCGCGAATTCTCCGTGACCCTGGCCTTCGCGATTGTGGTGTCCACCGTGGTGTCGCTGTCGGTGACGCCGATGATCTGCGCCTATTTCGTGCGCTCGGCGCCGAGCCCCGACGCCACCTGGCTCGACCGCCTGGTCGAGGGCGTGCTCGCGCGCACGATACGCTTCTATGATCGCACGCTCGCCTTCGTGCTCGAGCACAACGCGCTGGCGCTAATCGTGTTCGTCGCCACCATCGCGCTCACCGTCGGGCTCTACATCAAGACGCCGAAAGGCTATTTCCCGCAGGACGACACCGGACTCATCTTCGGCGGCACGCAGGCCTCGACCGATATTTCATACGAGGCCATGCTGCAATTGCAGCAGAAAGCGATGGACGTCGTGCTAACCGACCCGGCGGTGGCGGGGCTTGGCTCCTCGGTCGGCGCCTCCGGTTTCAACGCCTCGGTCAATCGCGGCCGCATGTTCATCAGCCTGAAGCCGCTGGCCGAGCGCCACAATGTGAGCACGCAGCTTGTCGTCGCGCGGCTGCGCGCCAAGCTCAATCAGATCCCCGGCATCCGCGTGTTCATGGTGCCGGCGCAGGATCTGCGGGTCGGCGGACGGCAGAGCGATTCGCAATACCAGTTCACGCTGTGGAGCGCCGATATCGACGCACTGCAAAGCTGGGTGCCCAAGGTCATGGACCAGGTGAAGCAGGTCACGGGCGTGACCGACGTCACCACCGACCGCGAGCAAGGCGGCCTGCAAGCCAATATCAGCATCGACCGTCAGGCTGCCGCGCGCCTCGGCGTGCGCATCCAGGACATCGACAACGCGCTCAACGACGCGTTCTCGCAGCGGCAAATTTCCACCATCTACCGGCCGCGCAACCAGTATCGGGTCATCCTGGAAGTCGACCGCAAATACCAGCGCGACCCGGGCGATCTCACCCATGTCTACGTCACGGGCAAAGACAATGCGCAGGTGCCGCTATCGGAGGTGGCGCATGTCGAGCGTTCGATCGCACCGCTGGTGGTGAACCATCAGGGGCAGTTCCCGGCGGTCACCATCACTTACAACATCCTGCCCAATTTCCCGATCGAGGACGTCACCGCGGGAATCGAACGGGCGATGGCGGCGATGCACATTCCCGACACGATCCATGCCGACTTCGCCGGCGACGTGCAGGCCTTCAAGCAGTCGGTGGGCGCGCAACCGCTGCTGCTGCTGGCGGCGCTGGTCGCGGTCTATATCGTGCTCGGCATACTGTACGAGAGCCTGGCGCATCCGCTCACCATCATCTCGACGCTGCCGTCGGCGGGGCTGGGCGCGCTGCTCGCCTTGCAGCTGTTCAACACCGAGCTCACCGTGATCGCCTTCATCGGCATTATTCTGCTGATCGGCATCGTGAAGAAGAACGGCATCATGATGGTGGACTTCGCGCTCGACGGCGAGCGCCGGCGCGGGCTGTCGCCGCAGGTTGCCATTCACGAAGCCTGCCTCGCGCGTTTCCGGCCGATCCTGATGACCACCATGGCGGCGGCGCTCGGCGCCTTGCCGCTGGTGATCGCGACCGGCCCCGGCTCCGAGCTGCGCCGGCCGCTCGGCATCACCATCATCGGCGGCCTTTTGGTGTCGCAGGCGCTTACGCTCTACACCACGCCGGTGATCTATCTGCTGCTCGACAAGCTGCATCGCCGGCTCGGCGGCAGAAGCTTCACCTTCATCAAGCGCCCGCCGAGCATACAGCCGGCGGAGTAGCTAAACCCCCAAATACCGGCGCTGCACGTCCGGCGCGGCGGCGAGCTCGCGCGAGGCACCGCTCCACACCACGCGGCCGCGCTCGATCAGAAAATGGCGGTCGGCGACGCGCGTCAGCGTTCCGACGTTCTTGTCGATCACCAGGATGGCGAGGCCCAATTCCTTGAGGCGGGCGAGGCAGCGCCAGATCTCGGCGCGGATCAGCGGCGCCAGGCCCTCGGTCGCCTCGTCCAAAATCAACAGCCGCGGATTGGTCATCAGCGCGCGGCCGATCGCCAGCATCTGCTGCTCGCCGCCGGAAAGCTGGTTGCCCATGCTGGCGGCGCGCTCGGCCAGCCGCGGGAACAGCCCATACACCTTCTCCAGCGTCCAGCCGTCGCCGCCGCGCCCGACCGCCGTCGCCACCAGATTCTCGCGCACGCTGAGATTGGGGAAAATCTGCCGGCCTTCCGGCACCAGGCCGATGCCGAGCTTGGCGACCTTGTAGGACGGCAGGCCGCGGATCTCGCGGCCGGCGAAGCGGATCGTTCCGGCGCGCGCGGGAGTGAGCCCGAGGATCGAGCGCACGGTGGTGGTCTTGCCCATGCCGTTGCGCCCCATCAGCGTCACCATTTCGCCGGGCGCGATCGACAGCGACACGCCGAACAGCACCTGGCTCAGGCCGTAACACGTTTCGATTCCAGTGACGTCGAGCACGTTGTCAGACTTTATCCGATCAGCCATGGCCGGCGCCCTCCGCCTCGGCCTCGCCCAGATAAGCATCGCGCACGGCGGCGTTGGCGCGGATGTCGGCGGGCGCGCCGGAAGCGATCACCCGGCCATAGACCAGCACCGTGATGCGGTCGGCGAGCGCGAACACCGCTTCCATGTCGTGCTCGACCAGCAGGATGGTGAGCTCCTTCTTCAAGGCGCGCAGCATCTCCACCATGCGGGCGGATTCCTCCGGCCCCAGGCCCGCCATCGGCTCGTCGAGCAGCAGCATGCGGGGCGAGCCGGCGAGCGCCATGGCCAGCTCGAGCTGGCGATGTTCGCCGTGGCTCAAGACCGACGCCGGCCAGTCCGCACGGTCGCTCAAGCCCACCCGGGCGAGCAACGCACGCCCGGGCTCGCGCAATTCCGGCTCCGCTCTCGCATTGCGCCAGAAATGAAACGAGTGCCCGGCTTGCGCCTGCACCGCCAGCGCCACGTTGTCGAGCACGCTGAGATCGAGAAACAAGGACGTGATCTGGAACGAGCGCGCCAGCCCCAGCGCGCTGCGGCGATACATCGGAAGCTGGGTGATGTCGTTGCCGGCGAAATGGATGCGGCCGGAATCGGGCGTCAATTGTCCGCTGAGCTGGGCGATCAGCGTGGTCTTGCCGGCGCCGTTCGGCCCGATCACCGCGTGCAGCTCGCCGGCGGCGACGTCGAGCACGATATCGTCGGTGGCGACGATGCCCTCGAAGCGCTTGGCCAGGTGACTGACCTGCAGCAGCGGCTCGCTCATGTGCGCACCTTTGCGCCCACTTTGGCGAGCAGGCCGTCGATGCCGCGGCGCGCGAACAGCACGACCAGGAGCAGCAACGGGCCCATGATGATCTGCCAATATTCCGAGGCGCGGGCTGCCGCCTCGCCAAAGAACGGCGTGCCGACCAGCTTGATCACAAACGGCAACATTTCTTCAAACAGCAGCAGCGCCACCGCGCCGAACAGCGGACCGAATGGCGAAGCCATGCCGCCGAGCACCACCATGATGATAAGGTCGCCCGAGCGCGTCCAATACATGATCCCCGGGCTAACGAAGTCGGTGTGATTGGCCAGCAGCGCGCCCGCCAGCCCGCACAGCGTCCCGGCAATGACGAAACAGACCAGGCGATAGCGGTAGGTCGGAAAACCGATCGCCCGCATGCGCGTGTCGTTCGAGCGCGAACCCTGGATCACCAGGCCGAAGCGCGAATTCACCAGCCGCCATATCAGGTAGATCGAGCCATACAGCAGCGCCAGGCAGACG
>Ga0097691_1001231_pt1 | contig 19343 bp, 16 predicted proteins | sample NGESurdeep072012_8_FD_72858 | JGI IMG/M metagenome (GOLD analysis project Ga0097691, IMG submission 72858) | Arctic peat soil microbial communities from Barrow, Alaska - NGEE Surface sample 210-1 deep-072012 | ecosystem: Environmental > Terrestrial > Soil > Wetlands > Peat ... | reverse complement strand
TTCGATGCCACTCCGTCGCCGACCGATGACGTGGTCCGCGTTGCGGACGTTGTTGTAGCCGAAGTCGCCGCTGAACTCGACTGCCGTCGCAAGCCTCCCGGCGCCCGACACGCCGACCCTCCAAATACGCTCCACGACTCCACTCAGGAAGGTGGGAGTTGCCGGAAACTCGGCTGGAGGCGGCTGAGGGATTCGATAATCGCCCTCGCCCTGTCGTCGTTCTGCGGCATAGAGCTTCAGCGGGATACGCGAACGAGCAACGACGTCCACGCCCAACCTCACCTCATCATAATCCGAAAAACCTCTTCCAAGTCCAACATTCTCGAACATGTATTGCTCGAATGACGTTGCGTTTCGATAAGTGAGGTTCGTCACGCGAGTGTACCATGCAAACGCCCTCGGATCGCCGAGTCGCGTCCCTCCCGGAACTCGGATGCCGTCGGCGCTGACAGTGAGTCCGTAACTGGGAGGTTTTTTGCAGAACGTATCGCAGCTGTTGACCGCCACGTCGTCGAGCTGGAATTCACCGCGCAGAATACCAAGAGGAGTTTCATCCAGCGCCGCCTCGAGGCCGTAGCTCATGTTCCCGTCGCTGCCGGAACTTCCGTTGATGTTGGGCGATTCGTTCAGCTGGGAGAGATAAAATCCATTGATCGGATTCAGCCACTTCGGCTCGAATCCACGTCCCCGGCCGCCGTAGACAATCGCTTCACTTGCCGCAATCTCGAGTCTGCGCCATCGGCCCGAGAGCCGGTGAATCGAGAAGTAGCGTTGCGCAACGGTATCAGGCGGGATCGCTCGATCATCGAGTCGCGCGGCAATGGTCGTCAGATGAAATGCCGGGACGCCAAGGGTCAATGCGAGGTGATCGTAGGTATACGCATAGTGCCCAAGAAGCAGACCGTCGACCATTGGCGGACCCCAGTTGCGGCCCAGGCGTCCGAAGAAAATCTCACCGAATCGCCACTGGCCCGCCAAATACGCATCCTCTGTTCGGCCTGCGAGCTTCTTGTCTATCTTCCCGAAGAATTCCGGATCGTGCTTCAAGCGATTATCACCAATGATACGGGCGGCGGCTATCCACGAACCTCCCTGGACGATCGCCCGTCCCAAAACCGCCGGGTATACGCCGGCGATCGTATCTCCCAGCATCAGCTCTCGGCGAGCTGATCTTTGAGCGGTAACATAGACCTCTCCGTTGACAAGCAGACGGAGTGTTGCATTCGAATCAGAAGGCGCAGGAAGCTGATACTTGCCAATCACGCGAAGCAGCTCGCTTAGCAGCGACTGCTTGAACGTGTCATCCGAGGAATCACGGCCTACGGCCCGTTCAACGGCGCCGATGGTGTACGGCCGCTCCAGCATCGAGAGAGATCTGAGCACGCCACGCGATTGCAGGGCATCGATGATCGCGTATGCCGGATCATCGAGAGGGAGGTAAGCCGAAGGGCCGATGGGCTGGACCGATGCCGAATCACTCGACTGCGCCTGTATAGCGTCGGCACCGGATTGAAAGAGAAGAAGTGCGGCGACGAACGCGCAGCCGAATCGAATGGCCAAATGGCCCGTCGGAGCAACTGTGCATTTCACCCTGCTTTCAAATGATGGCATGTGCTCCGATTGTGGCAGTTCAGTAAGTTAGGAAAAAGTTCCGTTCAGGCGTGAATTGCAGAGTTGGCCCAGGTACGTGAAGGAAGCTCAGCTCATGTTTTATGGCTCGCCACACAGGGTTGTCACCAGGCAGGCGTTCCGGATCAAGATCGAGCGACACCAGAAATTTTCGTTTCGCTCTGATCGGAGCGCCGGTTCGCGGGTCGACATAATCAGTGATCGAATATCCCGGCGAAAGTCTGATGAAGGCTGGCCAGAAGGGCTTCGCGCGATCGGGGAGCAGCGAATTCACGTCCGTCGAGAACCAGTACGTTTGACCCGCGTAGTCGGTGGTTGCACGCGGTTGCCCAAAGTGTCCTGGCTCATTTCGCCTGCGATACGCCTCAGTTGGCCGATATGAAAAGGTTGGTTTGATGGATTGCAGCGCCTTGGTGTGCTGTTGAGCCACAGCCAATACTGCACCGCCGGCGTCGGCAATGAGATCCGAGGGATTGAAGCCGTAGATTGCCTGCGTTCCATCCCACTCTTCGATCTGGAACTGGAAAACCCAGGCGTAAAGAGCGCCAAGAATGGCGGCTCGTGACGGCGGCACGCATCCGGCCTGAAGCAATTCAGACGTTACCCTTGTGAGCTGATAACCACCAAAGAGGTGGCCGAGCTTATCTTCGTCGCGCTCGTTCTGGTCCCAGTCATTGGCGATGAACCAGTGTTTGGCGGGGTTTGCCGACCACCATTCGCGGGAGAAATACACATGAAGGGCGGCATAGCCTCCCGCGAGACCGGCGACAGTCGCGTTCCGTACCAGCTCCCGGGACGGATTGTCGCACGCGCGAGCAGAATCGACGGTTGTCGAGGTGGAGGCGTTGAGACCTGGATTCCTGCATGGGCCGAGCATTGCCGCGGCCCCGACGCCCTCCGCCAACTGAACCAGGGGCGACAACCCGATCCGCAAATTTCCATGTGTGCGAGATACGCCGGCAACCCCGATTCCCGCACCGGCGATGGACCCAATCAAGCTTCTGCCGAGTCTCTCGGTGAACGGACAGGATGATGGCACCCTGGATTGCGCAGCCCAGAACGCCGAGCCGAGAATGTTCCCGGCTGCAAACCCCTTCACCATGATTGGAAGGCGACACACGTTGTCGGAGAACACCCCGCCGCAACCTTCGGGAAGCGCGAGGACGATGCCGCCGATGCCGCCGATCGAGCCGCCCACGGCTGACGAGAGCGCTCTGTCGACAAACTGCCCGCCGGCGCGTCCCGGGAATAGCCCCAGGAACGCTGAAGCAAGCACCGCCGAGACGAATTTCATGCAGGGTAAAAACGAAGTACTTTTACGTTCGACGGCCCGCAGTTACCTCGTAGCGCGGCGCTAGTCGACCAGCCGCTTTGGCTCGCGGCGAGGTTCTTCCTCGACGTTGGAGGCGGAGTCCTGTCGCGAGGTCAGTGCTCGCGGGTCATCCCGTAGCGATGGCTGCCTGGGGTCGTCTTGAAACGCTTCGTTCATACCCTTTTTGAACTCTTTGATTCCCTTGCCCATCGATCCGGCAATCTCCGGAATTTTTTTTGCGCCGAAAAGCAGCACAAAGACCAACAAGGCCATCAAAAGGTGGGGAAGGCTGAATTCCATTTGTCCGCTCCTTGTAAACGAATTCAATCCGCGAAGTTAATACCCTTCAACGCGCCCGGGTTTCGTTGCTCAATCAAGGTTTGGGGATGAATTTCCGCAACCTCAAATAAGGGCCGCCAGCTAAAGATCTCATCCATTTTACGGAGATCGCGACCGCAGAAAGCGATGGGCCCAGCCCCAGAGGCGATCCTTCATGGCCACCGCGGGCGGCACACCGGCATCGACGGGCGCCGCGTGTTTGACATTGTTCGGGGGCACGATCACGACTCGTAGCTCGCCGTCGGTGTCGTACCGGTCACCTTCGGCGTTGTAAGCATTCACGCGAACGCCGACGCCTGTAACCCGGAATGTCGCGAACGCCTGGCCTGCGCGAGATAAAGCGAGCCCGAGCGAGTCCCGCTCCTCGTCGATATCGGGCGCGATGTGGTGTGTCGGATGCAGGCCACGATGACTAATGCCGACACGCAAATCGTATGTCGCGCTTCCGATCCACACTGGGCGTCCCTCATACGTCGTCGCCGAATCGTTCCAGAGTCGCACGTGGTGGCGTCGCCGCGCGCTCTGACCGACCTCTTGCTCGAATGCGAGATCCTGACGTCGCCCAAAGAGAAAGAGCGAGCTCACCGGGGCCGTGGAATCGGGGCGGTTGAGTATCACACTCCTGGCGATCGCGAGCTTGCTTGCACGCGAGAGAGAATCAGCGGCCGCCCAGCCTGCCGCACGGAACGCGTTTGTAACCTCGGCCTCCCTCCCCACGAACGCGACATTCACGGGGTCGCCATCGAGGCCCTTCACGTTCTTAGTAAGCTTGGGTGCGTTCTCCAGCGCAGGAAAGTGCTCATAGTGCGTGAGAATTCGTGGGGCCACGACGTGTGTCAGAAACATCACCGCGCCCACAAGAACGAGCGCTGTCACGGCGGCGGCCGCGAAGATTCCGGTCCAACCACGTTGGCCGAGCTTCATGCCGGGTACACCGCTAAAACGTCATTGTTGAGATGGCCTGTTGCGACAGGTCAACCCCAGCCTGTCACCAGCCAGGCGACGAACAGCACGTTGAGCGAGATGAGCGGCCAAAGCCAACCGACTCTGGCGGCCGATTCGTCTCGACTCCGTTCAATTCGCAACCAGAGGATGCAGGGGAGCATGGCGAGAGCCGGTACGGCGGCGCCGAGAACGGCGATCGCGTAAAAGATGTTAATGGCACCCGTTGTCCCCCAGTGCGCCTCAGACAACAGCGACGTGGCCACGCAGACTAGCACGCCAAGCGCAAGAGCGGTGGCGCTTCTGAAGTGGCAATTGTACAGCCGAGTCAATACTGCGGGAGAATCAGGAGCGCTGCAAGCACACCGACGCTCGGTTTCCCCCCGCATGGATTCCACCCGAAGGTGTTTGCGCGTTACCGCTGGTAGAACCGCGCTCCTTTTCGTAACCTCTGGCTTCGGTTCTCGTCCGCCATCCCCACCGAGGGAGCTTCGCATGCGTTCATCCCCACGACACGGCCGCACCGTCGCGTACGTGCTGCTGTGCGCCATCGTGCCGGCGTCGGCGCTCCGCGCCCAGGCGTCGGTCGACTCCGCGCTCACCGACTATATCGCGGCCATCCGCGCTATCGACAGCCACGCGCACCCCATGCGGCCGGTACGCGTCGGCGCGCCAGCCGACACCGATTTCGACGCGCTCCCGCTCGACGGACTTCCGCCCTTCGGGTTTCAGCATCGTCTCTCGCCCGACGACCCCGTGTGGCGCCGCGCGCAGAACGCGCTGTATCAGGCGGCCTCGTGGACGGCGACGACCGACAGCGCGTACCGCACGACACTCGCCGGCACGGTGGCGCGCGCCATGGCCGAGCGTGGCGAGCACTTCCCCGCCTGGGCACTCGACCAGGCCGGAATCGACATCATGCTCGCCAACCGCGTCGCGATGGGGCCTGGCCTCGAGGCGCCGCGCTTCCGCTGGGTGTCGTTCGTCGACGCGCTGATGCTGCCGCTCGACACCCGCGCCGAGGCTGTCGCGACCCCGGACACGCGCGCGCTCTATCCGAAGGAGGCAAAGCTCCTCCAGCGGTACCTGCGCGATCTGCACATTGTGCGACTCCCCTCGACGCTCGATGCATACGTCCGCGCCGTCGTCGTTCCGACGCTGGAGCGGCACCACGCCGGTGGTGCAGTGGCGGTCAAGTTCGAGGCGGCGTATCTCCGGCCGCTCGACTTCGACGATCCCGATTCGGCGCTCGCGCGACGCGTCTACGCGCGTTACGTGGCCGGCGACGTGCCAACGCACACCGAGTATAAGGGGCTGGAGGATTACCTGTTCCGCGTGCTGGTTCGCGAGGCGGGACGGCAGGGGATGGCGGTGCAGATACACACGCTGGAGACTTTCGGCGGCTTTTACCGTTCGGCGGGCGCGGCGCCGCATCTCCTCGAGCCGGCGCTCAATGATTCCACGCTGCGCGGGACGAAGTTCGTGCTCGTGCACGGTGGCTGGCCGCTCGTGGGCGAGATGCAGGAGCTGCTCGCAAAGCCGAACGTCTACACGGACATCTCGGCGATGGACCTGATCCTGTCGCCCAGGGTGCTCGCGGGTGTGCTGCGTCAGTGGCTCGGGGAGTTCCCCGACAAGGTGCTCTTCGGCACCGACGCCTTCGACGGCGGCGCCGCGCAGGGTTGGGAGCAGGCGGCATGGGTCGGTAGCGCCGCGGCACGGCAGGCGTTGGCGATAGCGCTCACGGACATGCTGCGTGATGGCGAGATCGGGCGCGACCGCGCGCAGGCGTTGGCGCGCATGGTGCTGCGGGAAAACGCGATCGCGGTGTACGGGTTGAAGGAACGATGAGGCACTTGCGTCGAGGTTTCAACGCGGGCACCGGTCCTGCCATCCGGCAACCATGTCCCAATGGTGATCCGCGACAAAGTTCTTCAATTCTGCGGCGCGCACCGCCCATTGCGCTTTTAAATCGTCGCGCGTTTTGGCCGGCGTGTCTGATACCGGATTGTTGGCGAGCACTTCAGCAAGGGAGCGCTCATCGGGCGCATAGACGTCGAGTGGGATGAGAGAGGCTCCCTCATACCGCTCCACCGGGCGAGTCCAGACATAACCGTCCGCAAGGGCGTCGAACCGCAGAAACGGATAGCCCGCTCCATACCATACATTCGAGTCGATGTGCGAGCCGGCGAATGGACTCCCCGCGATATCGAATCCCACGGCGCGCCCGCCAGCCGCGGCGGCAGCGCAGTCGATCGCCCCGCCGAGCGGCAGACAGCGGCCCCACGTGGCCCCGGACCGGCAGTACCAGGGATGGTGGAGAATGACCATGAAGACATCTTCCCCAAACATTCGCCAGAGGAAGTTCCCGGTGCGATCGTTGAACCGCGTGGCGCGCGGGCCTGACGGCAAATCCGGCTGCATGTACCGCGTGAACGCGTGATGAAATCCGAGCGCGACGAGAACACGGTTCGCTTTTGATTCGTTGAGTCGTTCGGCAACGCGTTCTGCCATGAAGCTGTGTACGTCTTCCCGATGGGAAGCAGCTGCGCTCTCCAATTGATCTCGGGACCGAGACCGAGCACTCTCAACTCAGGCTGACTGCCACTGCGAGCCCGATTGGCTTGCCAGGCCGCGTGGAGTACATCCAGGTATTCCTTATACGGCCACGCACCCGCGCGCAGAACTGCCATAGCCGCAGTGTCGCTCCAGGTGGAGGAGCGCATCAACGCATCGAGCCGCCCCTGCTCGCGCGCGGGCAGCCATTCAGCGGCAAACGTGTTGACCTGGGCATCGAGCAATCGGGGAACCACGGTTGCGAGAAGCTCCACGTCGTGCTTCACCCAATGCGGCTCGCCGAGCAACACGACGCGGTGCGCCGAGAATCGAGACAGGACATAGTCGGCTGGCGCCGCCGCGCCGCGCATGAAATCTGTGGCGCTAACACTGCTTGGTTGCGCGGCGAGTCGCGATGGCGCGGCGGCCGCAATTGCCAGCGCCACGAAGGCGGCAAGCCGAAGAATTACGACGGAGAAGGGGGCGACGCTATTGACGCTATCCGACCTGTTCAGCATGCGCCGGAACATTCACCCAGGCTACCGCCCCGTCCATAGAGAAAGTACGGACCGCAATGCCAGCAGCGACTGAGTCGCAAACACGTGGGGGCCGGAGCGGGCGCCGTCGGTCGGGCACTTTTCTCGTTGACCCGCGTCGTACCCATGCCTACTGTGACGGGGTTCACTCGCACCATTCCCCGTCGGAGTCCCAATGAAAATGCTTTCCGCGATTGCGCTCGGCTCTGTCGCACTCGTTCTGGCGACGCCGAGTATTCAGTCCCAGTCGATCTCTCTTGGCCTGCGCGGCACAGGAAGTATTCCCACCGGATCGTTCGCCGATACGCAGACATCGTCCGACGCAACGCTCATCCAAGGCGCGAAGACCGGCTACGGATACGGCCTCGACGTCGGCCTTGGACTTGGAATGTTCGGCCTGTACGGGGGCTTCGACCATATCAGGTTCGACTGCGAGACGACAACTTGCACGAGCAACGGGAAGTTCACGCTCCAGGGCGTCGCCGTCGGCGTGAAACTGTCACCCGCATCGGTGGCAATGTTTCGTCCGTTCGTGAAAGCGGGTGTGACGTTCAACGATCTGCAGCGCGGGTACGGCAGCAGCAACGGAACCTCGACTAACACTCTCACGACCGACAAGACACCCGGGTATGAGCTCGGCGCCGGGGCCGATCTGTCGTTCATGGGACTTTTCAGTCTCGTTCCGCAGGTGAGGTATGTCGGCCAAAAGCTCAAGGCGAAGATTCCAGGCGTGAGCTCACCGAACGCTGAAGGGCAGAGCGTGAACTACCTGTCATTCGATCTCGGGCTGAGCGTGCATACTCCGTTCGGCTCGATGTGACGGGCACGGTAGCGGGCACCACTGACCGTGTCCCGTTGCGACCGACGAGACTCTCGATACCGACTGCGATGAGAATCCGTTGGGGGCTGGCGCCAGTAATTGCGCTGCTCATGATCGCGCAACCGATGGAGGCACAATGGTTCTCCATCGGCTTACGCGGCAGCGGCAGCGTTCCCACCGGCGCCTTTGCCGACAACGCGGTGTCGTCGACAGTCGCCACAATAAACGGCGCGCGGAGCGGCTTCGGCTACGGACTCGACTTGGGACTCGGTATCGGAATGGTCGGCCTGTACGGCGGATTCGACCACATCAAGTTCGACTGCCAGATTCTCGCCTGTGCCGCCGAAGGCAAGTACACGCTGAGCGGCGTGAGCGCGGGTTTGAAGCTCGCCCCGTTCCGGCGATCGCTGCTGAGCCCGTTCATCAAGAGCGGCGTGACGTTCAACGAATTGCAGGGCGGCTACGGTGGAACGGAGCCGCACACACTTACATCGAACAGAGCGCCCGGATACGAAGTAGGTACCGGCATCGATGTGTCGGTGCTCGGACTCCTTACGCTCACCCCGCAGGTTCGCTACGTCGGCCAGCAGCTCAAGGTGAGAATTCCCGGTGTTACCGCACCGCCCGCGGACGGACAAGGTGTCAATTATCTCTCGTTCGACCTCGGCCTCACTGTCCACACGCCCTTCGGATCGCTGCGGCGGTAGCAGGCAAGCGGAAGCCCCGCCTCGCCGCTATCGCTGACTGCGATCCTTCTTGCGCTCGGCGGCTGCGTGTCGAAGCGGAGCGGGTGTCGTCGCCCGCTCGACCATACCCAGCAATGCGTCCACGGCGAGGGCCAGCGCGGCCGCGGGTAGCGCGCCTGACAGTATGAGCCTCGTGTCGGCAAGCGCGAGCCCGGTTGCAATTGGCTCGCCCAGTCCACCGGCGCCGATAAAAGCCGCCAAGGTCGCTGTGCCGACGGCGATGACGGCAGCGGTGCGGATTCCAGACAGGACGGTCGGCGCAGCCAACGGAAGACGCACCTGCCGGAGGATTTGTCCCGGCGTCATGCCGAGTGCTCGCGCGGCGTGCACGGCGTTTGGATCGGCGTCCCGAATTCCCGAGTACGTGCTGCGCACAATTGGATAGAGTGAGTAAAGCCAGAGCGCTACCAGGGCCGGCCACACACCGATGCCGAGCACGGGGACCATGAATGCGAGGAGCGCGATACTGGGAATCGTCTGGAGCAGACCGATCGCGCGAATCGCGGGTTCGGCGGCGCGCCCCGCGTAGTCGAGCCAGAGTCCCAATGGAATCGCGACGAGAATTCCGCCCAGGAGTGCTATCGATACGAGAAGGAGATGGCGGATGATCGCCGACATCAGCGGGCCACGACGGTCCCACATGTATTGCGCGAATGAGCCATGCGAGGTGGAACGGTTCGCGGATGAGCGGCTGGCCGCGGCGTCCAACAACCCAAGAGCCTCGAGCTCGGACCGGCTGATCGATTCGACCGGCTCGCCGCTCACCTCGAGTCTCGCGTTCAGCTTGCGCATCGTGGCCACGTCGATGCGGCCGCTCAGCTCCGTCAACGCGGCAATGGCAGCCGGCTGATCGCGCTGGAGCCGGCGACTCACCACTGCCGCTGCTTCATACGGTGGAAAGAAGCGCTTGTCGTCACGCAGAATCACCAGATCGTATTTCGCTATGAACCCGTCGGTGGAGTACCCATCGATGACGTCCACCGCTCCCGCGGCAAGTGCCTGATACTTCACGGCCTGCCCAAGCGGCCGCACACTTCTGAATGACATGCCGTACGCCGAGCGCAGACCCGGCAAACCGTCTTTCCTCTCGATGAAATCTGCGGAAAGGCCAGCGGTGAGATTCGGCGCGGTGCGCGCCAGATCGCTCAGCGTCGCGAGCGAATACTTCGTCGCTGTTTCGCGCCGGACAGCGATGGCGTATGTGTTCTCGAACCCAAGAGGAGGCAGCCACCTCACGCCGAAGCGCGAAAGAGACTCGCCCGCAACGCGCGCGAAAACACGCGCGGGGTCAGGCTCGGGCGCTTCGTGCAATACCGCCAGCAATCCTGTGCCTGTGTATTCAGGATAGACGTCAACGCGTCCGGACTGGACGGCCGTGAACGCGACCTGGGTTGCTCCAAGTCCGGGGCGCCGGTCAACGGTGAATCCGCGACGTTCGAGCAGCTGCGCGAACAGCTCGGCGAGAATGAATGACTCTCCGAACGGTTTCGAGGCGACAACCACCGGGCGACGAACGGTGGCTGATGACGGAGTTGCCGGCGCCTGAGCGGCGGGTGCGGCGGCGACACTCCAGGCGGCGAGAAATGCGACCCATGTCAACGCGAGCCCGGCGAGCCGCGGAAAGCGATGCACTATTGCGACCCGATGTCGGCGAAAGCCAACAGCCGCTGGACGTATTCCGTGGCGGGCTGAGCGCGCAGCGTGGCCCCATCAGCCATCTGCTCTATTCTGCCTTCGCGAAGAACGGCGATGCGATCGGCAAGAAAAAATGCTTCACGAAGGTCGTGTGTGACGAGAACGGTTGTCGGTCGCTCGCGCTCGCGGATGAGGCGGAGCTGGCGCTGCAGCTCGGCGCGCGTAATTGCGTCGAGAGCGCCGAATGGCTCGTCCAGCAATAGAAGCTTCTGGCCGGCAGCGAGTGCGCGCGCCATCGCGACTCTCTGTCGCTGCCCGCCGGACAGCTCGTGCGGCCACCGCTTGCCGATCGTCGCTGCGTCAAAACCAACTGCCTCGAGCGCTTGCGTGGCCCGCTGCGCCGAGTCGGTCATTTCGCAGAGCACTGGAACGAGAGCGACGTTTCGCGCGACAGTCCAATGTGGGAGAATGCCCCCGTCCTGCGGTACGTATCCAATCGAGCGCCGCAGCTCGACTGCATCGACCGAGCGGGTGTCGCGTCCGCCTATCAGTATCGTCCCGGTGTCCGGATCGTGTAGCCGGTTGATGCAGCGTAGCAGTGTTGTCTTTCCCGAGCCGCTCTCGCCCACCAGCGCGACGCATTCGCCCGCGTTGACCGTTAGACTGACGCCGGCGAGCGCCTCGACGTCCCCGTGGCGTTTGGATACGTCTTTTATCTGGAGCGCGGCGCCTGATTCAGCTCCAGTCATCGCCGGGCGACCGCCCCTGACGCGTGTACCGATCGAAGAATTCAGCCGCCGAATCCAGATCGGCCGCGGACAGGTAGGCCTCGCCGAGGGCTTTGCATCCGGTGAGCGCAATGTCGGTGAGCTCGATCGATTTCCCGCGAATGGCAGGATCGGTGAGGCCTGCGCGGCCCGCTGTCTCGAGCAGCGCCTGGTCCGGGGCAACAAGCAAGTCGGCCGCCGCCTGGTTTGCGGCATCGTCGTAGGTCAGGCCGGCAATGAAAGCAATTGGCGCAGCGAGCTGATCCGGCGGAACAGCATCGGCCGACCGCAGCTCGAAGTAATGTCGCGGGCGCACCTCGGGAAATAGAGTCGACAGGTGCACTTGCCAGTCTTCCACCGCAGGCTCTCCCGAGCGGAGCCACTCGGCAAACGACGGATACGGCGGGCCGCCGCCGTACATCATTGCTCCCGCGCCGAGGGCAAAGCGCAGATACGCGCTGGCTGGATCATCGGTATCTGCCGGCAACCCGGTGCGAGTTGGATCGAGTGTTCGCCAGAGATACGCACGTTGACTCCGCTCGCCGTTCGCTCTGCCGGCGTAGACCGGCGAGTTGGCGAAGATTGCCGTCACGTAGGGCGCGAGAGAGTTGAGAAAACGCCATCGCTCGTACGGATGCAGCCCGGTTTCGACGTTCACCTGGAGTGACGCGGTCTGGCGCATCATCCTCGCTCCGGACGGGCCGATCGAATCGAAGTAGCGGGTCATTCGCTCGTAGCGGGGCCGGTGAAGCTGGAGCGCGACATCGTCGATGTCGTTGTATGGATCTACGCCAATCGCTTCGAGCGAGATGCCTTTGCGGTCGAATGTGACGGTCATCAACTCGACGGCGCATTGAAGATCGCGGATGAGCTGAGAGGCGGTGGGCGCTGTGGCGCTGCTCAATTCTATCTGGCCTCCTGGCTCGAAGGAGACGCGCCCGCCATCGGGGAGCGACCAGGATGGCGGATCGGGATCGGCGGGAATTTCGGTCCATCCCGCGTGAGCCGCAATCGTTCGCAATGCGGATAGCGACCCTTTTCGATCACTGTCCGCAACCGGAATAAGCCGCCCTGTGTCAACGTCGAACGGAATCAATTCCAGCTCCGCCCCGATCGACGTGGAGTTGGCGTCGCTTGATGCACTGAAGAGCGATTCGACGCCGGCGAGCAGGCCCCTCCAGTCGAGGACAGTCAGCGGAGTGCTCGCGCCACGCTGCCAACTGCCAGCGCAAAAAGATTGTCCGCGCCGGTCATCCAGACGTCGAGGCAAAGCCCGGCCTGCGCGAACAGGTTCTCGAGACCGGGCCTGTCGTACTTGCAGCTCAGCTCAGTACGAATCGATTCGCCCCGCGCGAACGCGTACTCGCCCACGTCGGGAATTACCACCGTTTGATCGCGGAGTGAATCGAGGTGCATCTCGATCCGGTGCATGTCCGTGTCATAAATCGCGCGATGGCTGAAGGCGGTGAGATCGAACTCGGCGTCGAGCTCACGGTTGAGGACGCGAAGGAGGTTCATGTTGAACTCAGCGGTAACGCCGGCGGCGTCGTTGTACGCCGCTTCGATCACCGCGGGATCTTTGCGAAGATCGGCGCCGAGCAGAAATCGGTCATCGGTCCGCATCTGGCGCGCAATGCGGGACAGGATGCCAACTGCCGCGCCGTTCTCGAAGTTTCCGATCGTGCTTCCGAGAAAAACGAACAGCGTCGGCTGCACGAGCGCGGGCAGTACGATGTCGCTCGAGAAATCGCCTACCGTCGTGACAATGTCGAGCGCTGGATAATTCTCGCGCAGCCGTCCCGAACTCGCCTCGAGAAAATCGCGACTGACATCAACCGGCACGTACTGCTCGGCACTACCGGCCGCCTGCATTGCGTCGAGAATGATGCGTGTCTTGTTCGCGCTCCCGGCGCCGAGCTCCACCAGCGACCGGGGCCGCATCCCGCCGACGAAGGCGGGAATCTCTCCCTCGAGAACAGCTCGTTCGGCCCGCGTGAGGTAGTACTCGGGCAGCTCGGTTATCAGCTCGAAAAGCTCGGAGCCTTTCTCGTCATAGAAGTATTTCGGGTCGAGCTCTTTCTGGGGCATTGCCAGTCCGCGCGCGACGTCGCGGGCGAGCGTCTCACGATCGACTTGCGCCGGCACGTAGCCGTCAAGCGCTTCAGTCGGCTCGAGCATCGCTGGCGCAGCGGAAGCCGCTGAAAATCTGGCGGCGGATTGGGTAGTCCCAGTTGCGGAAGGTGTTTCGAATTGCGCCGGGTCGCGTCGCCCACGAGCCACCGCGCAGAACCTTGTAGTCATTTCCAAAGAATGCTTCGGAGTATTCCCTGTAGGGAAAGCTCTCGAAGCCCGGATAGCCGGTGAAGTTGGACGACGTCCACTCCCACACATCGCCGATCATGCCATAGCAACCGGCAGGCGAGACATTTGTCGTATACGCACCGACCGGTGCAGTGTCGAACGACAACTGGTCCACGTTTGCACGCCGCGACGTTGCTTCGTCGTTGCCCCATGGAAATTTCAGCTGGCCGCGGGCAGAGTCCCATCCGGCGGCAATCTCCCATTCCGTCTCGGTGGGAAGGCGTTTGCCGGCCCATCGCGCGAACGCTTCGGCTTCGTGATAAGAAACGTGACAAACCGGGCGACGCGGATCCATCATGCTGACTCGATCCATAGTTCGGACGACCCAGCTGTCGCCGTCCCGCGTCCAATGTTTCGGCGCCGCACAATGACTTTCGCTGACCCATTTCCATCCCGCCGGAGACCATTGACGCACATCCTCGTATCCGTGGTCGCTCATGAATTCGAGATAGTCACCGTTGGTGACTGGCCGGCGATCAATTCGAAATCCGGATAACCGCACCGGATGGCGAGGCCGCTCATTGTCGTATGCAACGGTAGTGTCGTCGGTGCCGAGTGTGTATTCGCCGGCGGGAATCTCGACCATCTCATCGAGCGAGCCCTGGTCCGACAACATTTCGGGCACGGCCCGGCGCTCCGGCGGGTGGTAGGGCTCGCCCAGTTTGAGCTGCAGGGTCTGGAGTATCGTCTCGTTGTGCTGATACTCGTGCTGAAGAACCATGTGGTACACGTAGCCGCCGGCAAGCAGCGGGTTGCGCTCATCGAAATCCGTTCGGCTGAGCCGCTCCAGAACGTTCTCTCGAATCTCCGCCAGGCGCTGCCGCATGAGGTCGATTGCCGGAAGCGGAAGAGCTGCTCGCGTCGAGCGCGGATGCTCGAAGGGGTTGTACATCCCCGGCATTTCCGAGAACTCGATGGGGCCGTCGAGATTCTGTGTCAGCCAGAGCTCCTCGAAGTGTGCGATGTGTCCCAGGTCCCACAGAATCGGGCTCATCAACGGATCGTGCTGGCGATGAAGCTCCTCATCGGAAAGACCTTCGACAAGAAGGAGCGTGCGCTCCCGCGCCTCGGCCATGAGGCCGGCGATCAGGGCTCGCGGATCGTCGGAGGGGAACGGCATTGCGCTCATGGGGACGGATAAAGTGTGACAATGGCCCGAGACCGTCCAGACGGACGTTGAGCATTATACGCAGAAGACCGCCATTCGGTCTTCCTACATACATAATGCGAGCCGGAAGTGGCAGCTCGCGGCGGCTACCCGGGCCACGGTCCCACCGATAACTTGATTTCCCGGGCAGGAGCGGGGTCGTATGGGGCGTCAGAGACTCGGAAGAATGAACTGGCTCGCTTTGCTTGTCGCGGCGGCGTCCGCCTGCGTGGCACCGCTGCGAGTGTCTTCCCGCCCCGCGCCGACGATTTCACCGTCGGCAGTTTCACTCGCCGGTGCGGCAACCTTCTCCATGTCGCCGCGTCAGGACTTGCTGAAGCCTGTCGCCCGGGCTCAGGAGGGCTACAGGATCTGGCTCATCGAGCGCGGAACTTACGCGGGGATGAGCATACCGGTGCGCTCCGATGTGGCGCTTGGCGCCGGCAGAAACACGGAGCACTTCTGGCGTGCAGTAACCGGTGCGGGAGGCGATGGCGGCGTAGTTGGTTGGAATAGCGATCGGTATCCGATTCCGCTCGCTCTCCGCCACGGTGCGTCGTCGGAAAGCATATCAGCTGCCGATTCGGTGGCCTTCTGGTCGGTTCTGGAGCAGATGAGCGCCGATCTTGGAATGGTCGTGTTCACTCCGGTGACGATCGATAATGCGGCGGACCCGGTCGACACGATCGTTGTCGATGTCCGGTTCATGCCGGTGACCGACGGATTGAGCCGAACGACCTGGATGCCGTCGGGCGAGGTGTTCGACGTGCGCGTAACCTTCCAGAGTGCCGAGGTGCTGCACGATGGGCACGTGGTGACACACGAGATGATGCATGCGCTTGGCTTTGGACACACCAGAGCGTGGAGCTCGGTGCTGAATCCCGGCGAAAGCAGCCGCCCGTCCCGTCTCACTCCGGAGGACGTGGCGTACACGGAAGCAGGGATGGAATTGCAGGGCAAGGGGCAGCGGGCGGAACTGCGACGGCGGATAGCGCTGGCAATCGAGCGAGAGCCAGGAAGCATTGAGGCCGCCGGATCGCAAGTGCTTGACGGACCGGAGCCGCCCTCTATCATCGTCGATAGAGACAATGGTCAGGACTGTGCCCACGTTCCGGCTGTGCTGATCGCGGTCGTTCCCGCTTGCGGGCGAGGGCTGCGGTAGTCTCGGGACTCTACGCCTTGTTGGCCGGTGCAACCAATTCGCGCCGGCGCGGTCGGCGGTGGTCCGAGGGCAGGGAAGCGATTGAGACTGGCACAAGGCCAACGGATTCCTGACCAATAGGCAGGGCCTGAGGGCCGGCTCACCACCAGCCGAATTTCGCGTCTCGGGAGGAAAGGATCACCGAGACCGACTATTGATGTCCGCCCGCGCCGAGGCGACGTTTACGGTGCGGGAGTCGCAACATGGAGTGATTGGTGCCGGTAACCGCCAGACTGTCGGGTAAGTTCTACGAGCGATTCGGAGACGACATCGCCAACGAGCTGGTGGAGTGGTTCAACGCCGTGGACTCAACGTACCAGACGCAGCTCAAGGAAGTGAACGACCTGAACTGGGCGAGGATGCAGGCCCGGTTCGACGCATTCGATGCGCGCATGGACGCCATCGAGGCGCGCATCAGCGGGCGTATGGATGACTTCGAAGCTCGCATCAACGGGCGGATGGATGCTTTCGAGGCTCACATCAGCGGGCGGATGGACGCCTTCGAGGCTCACATCAGCGGGCGGATGGACGCCTTCGAGGCTCACATCGATGCGCGACTCCAGAAATTCCGCTCGGAAATGCTTCTCTGGATGTTCGCCTTCTGGTCCGCGACCGTGATCCCGATAATCGGCGTGATGCTGGCCCTCTCCGGAGCTTTTCACCGGTAGCCCAGAACTCCCCGGCAAAGTTCCCCATTCCCGCCGACATTATCACCCTGGTCCGTATCACCCTAGTCCGTTGACACCCGCCCCCCCAAGTGCGATTATTCTAGGCTGGACACAACTCAACGCCGACTAGCGACTTAGCTCGGCGCGCCTCGAGTCCCCACCCGCGTTACAGTTGCGGGAGCACCCGGCGGCAGCGGATGGATACCGGCTCCTCTTCTGGAGCGCCCTGGTCCACCCGCGTTTTTGTTGATTGTGGACAGACGCCGTACCCAACAAGAACACTGCAGATCCCGATGACACACGCCGCAATTCCGAGCAAGACCCACGAAACCAAGGGTCGCTCGCACACAACTGATAAATCAGGACGGGCCACCCCGCTCGAGCACTATCGTAACATCGGCATCATGGCCCACATCGATGCCGGGAAAACGACTACCACCGAGCGCATCCTGTACTACACCGGCAAAAGCCATAAAATCGGCGAGGTCCATGAAGGGACCGCGACGATGGACTGGATGGAGCAGGAGCAGGAGCGCGGAATCACCATCACTTCCGCCGCGACCACGGCATTCTGGACCCGCAACGGCATCGAGTATCGCATCAACATCATCGATACTCCGGGCCACGTGGACTTCACCGTCGAAGTGGAGCGCTCGCTCCGCGTCCTCGACGGCGCCGTAACGCTCCTCGATTCCGTTGCCGGCGTCGAGCCGCAGACGGAGACGGTCTGGCGCCAGGCCGACCGCTACATGGTCCCCCGCCTCATCTTCTCCAACAAGATGGACCGCGTCGGCGCCAACTTCGACCGCTGCCTCGAGATGATCCGGCACCGGCTCACCAAGGACGCGTATCCGATTCAGCTTCCCGTCGGCTCGGGCGAGCTCTTCACCGGGCACATCGACGTCATAGATCGCAAGCAATACATCTTCGACGACGCCACGCTCGGGAAGGAATTCGAAGTCGTCGACGTCCCCGACATATATAAGGAAGCAGTCGAGAAAGCCCGCCACGACGTAATCGACGCGGCGGTCAATCACGACGACGAGCTGATCGGCAAGTATCTGGACGGCGCCGAGCTCACTCCCGCGGAGATTCGCCAGGCCATCCGCAAGGCCACGGTCGGTGGCTTCATGGTCCCCGTGCTCTGCGGCGCGTCATTCAAGAACAAGGGCGTACAGGCGCTGCTCGACGCGGTCATCGACTACCTGCCGTCGCCGGTCGAAGTCCCCGCAATCGAAGGCCACACCCCGCACAACGACACTCACAAGGAATCGCGCGAAGTGAACGACGACGCGCCTTTTGCCGGGCTCGCGTTCAAGATCGCGACCGATCCGTTCGTCGGAAAGCTGACCTTCTTCCGCGTTTATTCCGGAGTGCTCAAATCCGGCTCGTACGTCTACAACTCGAGCAAGGACAAGCGCGAGCGCGTCAGCCGCCTGCTCCAGATGCACGCCAACAAGCGTGAGGAGGTCGACGAGGTCCGCGCCGGCGACATCGCCGCCGCCATTGGCCTGCGCGACACCCGCACGGGCGACACGATGTGCGACGACGATCATCCGATCATCCTCGAAGCGATGAAGTTTCCGATGCCGGTCATCGATGTCGCCATCGAGCCCAAGACCAAGGCGGATCAGGACAAACTCGCCATCGCCCTGCAGAAACTGGCCGAAGAAGATCCGACATTCCGCGTCCACACCGACGAGGAAACAGGACAGACGATCATCTCCGGAATGGGCGAGCTGCACCTCGAGATCATCGTCGACCGGATGCAGCGCGAGTTCAAGGTGGACGCCAATATCGGCCGTCCCCAGGTCGCGTACCGCGAGACGATCAAGAAGCGCGTCGAGAAGGTCGAAGGAAAGTTCATCCGCCAGTCGGGCGGAAAGGGACAGTACGGCCACGTCGTCATCAACATCGAGCCCGCCAAGCACGGCGAAGGCTTCGTGTTCGAGGACAAGATCGTCGGCGGCACCATCCCCCGTGAGTTCATCGGCCCGGCCGAGAATGGAATGCGGGAAGCGCTGGAAAATGGCGTCATCGCCGGCTACCCGATGGTGGACGTCAAGGCTGAGCTGATCTACGGCTCGTACCACGACGTCGACTCGAGCGAAATGGCGTTCAAGATTGCCGGCTCGATGGCGATCAAGGAAGCCGTCAAGCGCGCCAATCCGGTGATTCTCGAGCCGATCATGAACGTCGAAGTCGTCTGTCCCAACGATTACATGGGCGACATCCTCGGCGACCTGTCAGCGCGCAGAGGCAAGATCGGCGGAATGACGCAGCGCGGCGAGGCACAGGTGATTGCCGCCAGCGTGCCGCTGTCGGAGATGTTCGGCTACTCCACCAAGCTCAGGTCGCAGTCACAGGGACGCGCCGTGTACTCGATGGAGTTCAGCCACTATGAGGAAGTACCGAAGTCGAAGGCTGAAGAAATCATGAATAAGGTCAACAAGAAGTAGCAATTCACGCAATTAGAGGAAAGAATGGCCAAAGCGAAATTTCAGCGGACGAAGCCGCACGTGAATGTTGGGACGATCGGGCACGTCGATCATGGGAAGACCACTTTGACGGCGGCGATCACGCTGATCCAGTCGAAGAAGGGCCTGGCCGATATCGTGGCCTTCGACCAGATCGACAAGGCACCTGAGGAAAAGGCGCGCGGCATCACCATCGCCACCGCCCAC
>Ga0097691_1001230_pt1 | contig 19347 bp, 17 predicted proteins | sample NGESurdeep072012_8_FD_72858 | JGI IMG/M metagenome (GOLD analysis project Ga0097691, IMG submission 72858) | Arctic peat soil microbial communities from Barrow, Alaska - NGEE Surface sample 210-1 deep-072012 | ecosystem: Environmental > Terrestrial > Soil > Wetlands > Peat ... | reverse complement strand
AAAAACCCCCGGCAGTTTCCCGCCGGGGGCTGTTGTTCAAGCGAACTTCACCTTGATCAGACGATCAGGGATAGAAGTTGCGGTGCACGCGGAACTGAACCATCCACGCGCTCTGATCCTCGACATCCCGAGGGCCAGTCGCTGCGTTCTCCGCACCGTTGCCATAGTTGGCGACCATACCGGACAAGCCCGTTTCGAGCTTCTGGTAGACAACGTCGACACCGAGATAGGTGCTGGAGTCGATGTTGAACTGCGTGCGGGTACCGACGGTCCACACATTGAAGTTGTTGTTGCAGGCAACTCCGTGGGGGTTACTAAACGCGCGGTTCCCGAGGGTGCCGAACTGTTCGGCGGTGCACAGGTAGGCGTTGGCGTTGGAGTTGTAGGTTGTGGCGGTATAAGCGCCATAGACCGACGTCTGCCACTGCTTGCTCCAGAAGTGCTCGTAAGCGGCGTTGACGCCCCACGCGGTCGTCAACTCGATGCTGGTCCCGTTACCGGCATTGGTCCCAGCAAAGACGCCATCGCTGCCGATACCGATGCCGTAGGTACCGCCGTTGAACAGCGAGTACATGTTGTTATACGAGAAGTCGACGTACTTCCTGGCGCCTTGGGTGTAGTTGACTTGCGCCTGGAAGTAATCGCCCGCGCCGATCATCGGCGTGAGCACCTTGATGCCGGCACCGACCGCCCAGCCGATCTCATCGCTGGGATGACCAGTGTTGTCGGGCGTCCCATAGTACGTGGCGGCGACGTTGTGGATTGCGCCCATGAGTTGGGCGGAGCCCCAGGCCTGGTCGACACGCAGGTTGGCCACGATATCCGGCCACTGGTTAGCCTCGGTCGACGATGCAGGCGCTAAACCGAGGTTGCCCGTGCCCGCGAGCCCCGAGCCGGTGACTTGTACGAACATGTTGGTGACGCTGCCGTTGAGAACGGCCGTGGTTCGCGGTTGTTCGGCCGCCAAGGTGGCCGAGAGGCCGTTGCCGAACTGCGCCGTGTAGGCGCCCCAGACGAAATCGCCGGCGTCGCCGGAGTCCGATGCCGGGTTGATCATGCCGCCCCAGAACGACGTCGCCGACTGCGAGTAGAAGTCGTAGAACGACTGCGTCACGCCGAAGGTGAAGCCGGCGAACTGGATGAACGCGCGGTTGGCGCTGAAGCCAACGCCGGGGTCATAGGCCGAAAGAGTGGTGTTGGTGCCGGGGGCTGTCGTGTTGCCGGAGTTGACGCCGGTGCTCGCGCCACCGGAGCTGTAACCGAGCGCGATATAGCTGCGCACCGTGCCGTACTCGGTCTGGTTACGGGCGTCCGCGGTGATGTAACCACGCACCTTCGGATCCAGGTTCGTCGTGGACCGCGTGCTGTTCTGGCCGCTCGCCAACGCGCCGTTGGTGGAGTTTCCGTTCGTCCCCCACGCGTCGTAAACGCGCGCCCAGCCGCCGATTTTGAGACACATATCGGTGCCCGGGATGTAATAGAACCCTGCACCATACAGACTGCAAATCTTCACGTACTGGACCGGCTTGGCCTTTACGGGAAGATCGGCGGCCTGCGCCCCAGACATTGCAACGAGACCCGCTGCGGTGCCCAGGAGTAGGCTTTTCACCATCTTCATCTTGAACCTCCAAACGTTGTTTATCGTGAGAGGGTTCTGTATCCGCAGTGCGACAGGCACCGATGGAACTTCCCCTGGCTCCCCGCCACCCGGACAAACTTTTCGCACCCTGCGATCGACCCAAGTTTGATTGCAAACCTGGGCTTGCCACCCGATGCGATCCGTCAACCCGGAAAGCGCGACACGGGGATGCCCCCCTCCGTCGCACCACAGACATTATCGAATGAGGTCGCAGGCGCAATGAAGAAGCGCCATTCCCACAGGTCCCGAGGACGCTTTTCATCCGAGTGTTGCGCAAAAAACACGCAAATTGCGCGGCGGTGGCCAGATCCGTACGGTAGCGGCCGGCCTGACCCCGCCATCGCTGATATTTTCATTCATTTTCAGTGGGTTACAATAAACAGCCACGATCGCCGCCGATCCATTCGACAATCGGACCCGCGGCTTTAGGATGGCGCGCTTTGCCAAAATGATCGAGTTTCGGCACCTTTTTGCCCCTCAAATCGGCGGGAAGCCCATTTTCAAAGCATTCGGCTCGAACGGCGGTTTCCCATCATGCAGGGCTTGACTCGGATCGCGGTCCGCAAGAACCGCTTGGACGGTCATCCCAGCGACCGCAATCGAATCACTTACGCGCGCTCCAATCCCGCAAATCGTGAGAGCGCGAGCGGCTCATGCATTCATCCACAAAAGAATTTGCCTGAAGAATTTTTAGCGACGCGCAAAGCGCGCCGCCCCGCCCCCAGGGCCGGCGGAAGTCCTGCGAAGCGTGTCAGCGCGAAGCAGGCTGGCGGAGCCGGAGGGATTCGAACCCTCGATACGCCTTTGGAGCGTATAACGGTTTAGCAAACCGCCGCCTTCAGCCACTCGGCCACAGCTCCGGTAACGGAAAGGCGTATAGAATCTAAGTTCTTCGGTCAAACGACTGGACCAACTGCGGCACATTATAAGAGGCGAGGCGGATGAACCGAAAGCAGCGCCGCGCCGCGCTCAAGCAGAGCCCCTCGGGCGGCGGCCATCGCGCCCGCCTCGCCGGCGTTTCCGCCGCCCGATTGTTCGTCGAGGCGGAAAGCCTGCAGCGGCAGAACAAGCTCGAAGAGTCCGCGCGCGTCTACAAGCGCCTGCTGCTGCTCAAGCCGGATCATGCGCAAGCCAACAACAATCTCGGCGCTGTGCTGCACGCGCAGGGCAAACTGCGCGAGGCCTCCACCTACTTCGCGCATTCGCTTTCGCTGATGCCGCAACTGCTTGAACAAACCGGCGGCGTCAACGCCACGCTGCTCGCTGTCTTACCGGCCTTCGGCGAGGCCATGCGGCGGGCGGCGATGGCCTGGCCGACCCGGTTGACGATCGAGCAGCTGCTCGGCAGCGCTGGTCTTCCCGCGATCTACGACGATCCGATGCTGCTCTGCTTGATGCAATCGGTACCGCCGCGCAATATCAATTTCGAGCGCGTGATGACGTCGCTGCGTTTGTCGCTGCTCGATAGCGCCAGCGCAGGCGAAACCGTTTCGCCGTCCGCGCTGGCATTCAGTTGCGCCCTCGCGACGCAGTGCTTCATCAACGAATATATTTTCGCCACCACGGCGGACGAGGACGGCAAAGCCGAGCGCCTCAAAGCGGCGCTCGTCGACGATTTAAAATCCGGCGCCATGATCGCGCCGCTCTCGGTCGCCGCGGTCGCGATGTATCAGCCGCTCTATTCACTGCCCGACGCGCAGGCGCTGCTCGATCGGACCTGGCCGCCCGCCGTCGATGAGGTAGTGACCCAGCAACTGCGCGAGCCGTTGCAGGAATTGCAACTGCGCGCCTCAATTCCGCAGCTTACGCCGATCGATGATGAGATCTCGCAACGCGTCCGCCAACAATACGAAGAAAACCCCTATCCACGCTGGGTGAAGGCCGCAGGCAATGTCGAGCCGGTCGCGATCGACAAATACTTGCGCAACAAATTCCCGACCGCCGCCTTTACACCGCTCGGAAAAAACGAGGCGGTCGATATCCTCGTTGCCGGTTGCGGCACGAGCTTGGGCGCCCGGGTTGCGGAAGGTTACCAAGGCGCGCGCGTGCTCGCGGTCGATCTCAGCCTGAGCAGTCTCTGTTACGCCAAACGCAAGACGCCGGCCTCGCTCGCGGATCGCATCGAATACGCGCAAGGCGACATCCTCAAGCTCGGCGCTATTGGCCGCACCTTCGATATGATCGACTGCCAAGGCGTGTTGCATCACATGCGCGACCCGTTCGAGGGTTGGCGCATCTTGCTCTCGCTGCTGCGCCCCGGCGGCATCATGCATCTCGGCTTTTACAGCGAAATCGCCCGCCACGACGTCGCGGACGCACGCGCCTATATCGCGCAGCACGGTTATGTCCCCACGCCGGCAGACATTCGCCGCGTCCGGCACGACCTGTTCAAGACGCCCATGGCGAGCGTTTCGCGCTTCAACGATTTTTTCAGCATGAGCGAGTGCCGGGACTTGCTGTTCCACGTGCAGGAAAAGCGCCTAACCATTCCAGCCATCAAGGCGTTCATCGATGAGCAAGGCCTGAAATTCATCGGCTTCGATCTCAAAGACGATGCGGCGAAAGCATTCCGTGCGATGTTCGCCGATGCCGGCTGGTCGATGAGCGACCTCGCCAAATGGGACATCGTCGAGCGCAAGTATCCCGATACCTTCATGAGTATGTATATGTTTTGGGTGCAGAAGCGCTGACCGCACGCGCCACATAAAATTTTACGCCGCGCGAACTAAAACGCCAAACCGCGGGTTAACGCTTACAGGGTGACATCCCTCCGACCGGGACGACAGCCATGACCAGGTTCAATTCGGCGCTCTTTGCCGCTGTTGCCATCGCAGCCATGGCAGCCCTCGCCCGGCCCGCCGCGGCGATCGAATATCCCTGGTGCGCGCAATATAGCGGCGGCGAAGACGGCGGCGGCAGAAATTGCGGTTTTTCGACCATCGAGCAATGCATGGCGACGGTCAGCGGAATTGGCGGGGGCTGCGAGCGGAACTTGTTTTACAACGGCTCTGCTGAATGGCCCGCAAAGCGCATGCGCAAGCGCAAAAGTCACCACGACTGAGACGGAAACCAAGGGTTTCACTGCGTGTTAGACGCAGAACCGGGAGATGTTCGATGCGCAGATTATGTTCGGTTCTGTTCGCCCTGACCACGCTTGCGGCGCTGGACGTGTTCTCGCCGTCGGCCGGCCAGGCCGATCCTTACAAATGGTGCGCGCAATATGGCGGCGGCAGAGCGGGCGGCGGCCGCAATTGCGGCTTCGTCACGCTCGAACAGTGCCGGGCGACAGTCTCCGGCATTGGCGGATTCTGCGAACCCAACTTGTTCTACACCGGCCCCGCCGAGCGGCCCGCCAAGCGCACGCGCAAGCGTCACAACAACTAAAAAGCGGCCAAGCGTCTTCACATCGCGTGCCCCGGCCTAAGCCCGATGGTGCGGGCTGACATGCTTGCGCGCCAGGATGAACCGGGCCCATATCGCGCGCCATGGCGCAGCCTCCCCGTTTCAATCTGCCGCAGACGATGCAGGAAGCCGTCGCCCTGCACCAGCAGGGGCGGCTGCGCGAGGCTGAGAAGCTGTACGCGCGCGTGCTGAAGGCTGCGCCGGAACATTTCGACGCGCTGCATTTGCTCGGGCTGGCGAAGGCGCAAGGCGGCCAGATGGGCGAGGCCTACCGCCTGATGTCGGCCGCGCTCAAGCTCAATCCCAAAGCGCCCGATGCCTGGATGAATCTCGCCAACGTGCTGCACGCGCTCAAGCGCGACGCCGAGGCGCTCGATTGCCTCGACAAGGCGCTGGCGTTGCGGCCGGGCGATCCGGACGCCCTGCATAATCGCGGCAACGCCCTGCTCGCGCTTGGCCGCCCGCAGGACGCGCTCGCCTGCTTCGATGCGGTGCTGGCGCGCAATCCGCGCCATGCCGACGCATTGCTCAATCGCGGCAGCGCGCTCGCAACGCTAGACCGCAGCGAGCCGGCGCTCGCCGATTTCGACGCCGCTTTGGCGCTGATGCCGGGTCATCCGGCTGCGCTGTACAATCGCGGCAACGCGCTGTCCGCGCTCGGCCGCTATGACGAGGCCATCGCCGCCTTCGATCGCGCGCTCGCCGCCGCCCCCAACCATGTGCAGGCCTGGAATAATCGCGGCCGCGCGTTGCAGGTACTCAACCGGCACGATGACGCGATCAAGAGTTTCGACAAGGCTATCGAACTGCAAAAGGATTATGCCGACGCCCATTTCAATCGGGCGCTGAGCCTGCTAACGCTCGGCGACTTGGCCCCCGGCTTCGAGCAATACGAATGGCGCTGGAAGCGCAGCGGCATGAGCGACACGCGCCGCGGCTATGGCAAACCGCTCTGGCTCGGCGAATACCCGCTCGCCCGCAAGACCATCCTGCTGCATGCCGAACAGGGCCTGGGCGACACCATCCAGTTCGCGCGCTATGCCCCGCTGCTGGCGCGCGCCGGCGCGCGTGTCGTGCTCGAAGTCCAGCCCGAATTGAAAACCTTGTTGGCTGATCTCGAAGGCGTCGCCTCCTGCCATGCGCGCGGCGAGACGCTGCCCGCCTATGACGTGCATTGTCCGCTCGGCAGCCTGCCGCTGGCGTTAAAGACCGAGCCGGGAAACATTCCCGCCGACATCCCCTATTTGCGCGCGGACGAGGCGCATCTCGCCAAATGGCGCGCCCGTATCGAGGCGCTGCCGGGCAAGCGCGTCGCACTGGCCTGGGCCGGCAATGCCAGCCACGCCAACGACCGCAACCGTTCGATCGATCTGGCGCTGCTCGAACCGCTGCTGGCGCAAGGGGGCGTTTCTGGCGGCGTTTCCTTCCTGAGCATCCAGCGCGAGCTGCGCGGCAACGACGCCGAGCTTCTGGCGCGCCATGGCAATGTCAGCCATCTCGGCGGCGAATTATCCGACATGGCCGACACCGCGGCGGTCGCCGCGCTCGCCGATCTCACGATTTCAGTCGATACCTCGGTGGTGCATCTGGCCGGCGCGCTTGGGCGGCCGGTCTGGGTGATGCTGCCCTTCGCGCCCGATTGGCGTTGGACCTTAACCGGTGAACACAGCCCCTGGTACCCGCAGGCGCGGCTGTTGCGTCAGCCCACGCTCGGCGATTGGCCGAGCGTGATCGCGGCGCTGCGCGCCGAGCTGGCGCGCTTCGTCGCTGCCTAGCAAATCAAGCCGCGGCGCGGATGGCGGGCGCTGCGACGGTTGCCTGCGGATGGGCTTTGAGCCAATCGCGCGCCGCGCGCTGGGCGCGGCCGATCTCGGCGTCCGCCATCTGCTCGGCGATTTCCCGGCGCAGCTGCGCCGCGTCCGCGTGCCCGCGCATGGCCGCGATGTTGAACCACTTGTGCGCCTCGATCAGATCGACCGCCACGCCCGCCCCCGACGAATAATTCATGCCGAGGCCGAAACAGTCTTCGGCGTCCGTCGGCTCAGGCAGCGCCCCCTGCATCTCGATGTCAGCCATTGCAGCCTCCCCATTGCCGCGACGGGTCCGCCCCCAGGCGCCAATCGCTTCGTCCCTGTTGCCCGGCCCGAATTTGGCGTCCGAACAGCGCGATCATCGGGATAAAATTTGAATGACAGTTTAAGTGTTGCGATGAATCGAATGTAAATGCGCGGCGGCATCGCCCGCGCACGCAAACGAATAAGCCCCGTATTATCGTGCTAAATGCGGCCGTCCGGCCGGCCGGTAGAGGAAGCGCTAACCGCGCTGGGTAAGCGGTAACTAACCACCCGCGCGACTATGCCCGCCGCAGGCTGCCTAAGCGCTGCGCGCGCGCTGCCCGAACAGCACCGCCTGCACTTTCGGATCCTTCATGTCGATGCCCTGGCGCAGCTCGAGGCCGAGCGTCATGCCGCGCTTGACCGCGGGGCGCGCCTTCATGGTCTCGAGCCAGCGCTTCATGTGCGGGAACTCGTTGATGTCTTGGCCCTGCCTCTCCCAGCCATTGGCCCAGCCGACGATCGCCATGTCGGCGATGGAATATTTGCCGGCGATGAATTCGCGATCCTTGAGTCGAAGGTTCATCACGCCGTAGAGCCGGTTGACCTCGTTGACGTAACGATTGATCGCGTAGGTCAATGTCTCCACCGCGTAGTTCTTGAAGTGGTGCACCTGCCCCGCCATCGGCCCGATGCCGCCCATCTGCCAGAACAGCCACTGCTCCACTTCGACGCGCGCGCGTTCGTCCTTGGGATAGAACTTGCCGGTCTTGCGCCCGAGATATTGCAGGATGGCGCCCGACTCGAAGATCGAGATCGGCTTGCCGCCAGGTCCGTCGAGATCGACGATCGCCGGCATGCGATTGTTCGGCGAGATTTTCAGGAAATCCGGATTGAACTGCTCACCCTTGGAAATGTTCACCGGGATCAGTTTGTACGGCAGGCCGCACTCTTCCAGCATGATCGAAATCTTGAAGCCGTTCGGCGTCGGCCAGTAATAAAGCTCGATCGGCTTTGCCGATTTCTTGGCCGATTTCTTGGCCGATTTTTTGGCCGCTTTGGCCTTTGGCTTGCCTTTGCCTGCCGGCTTCGATTTCGCGGACCGTCTCGCCTTCGCACGCGCCATTGCCCTGCTCCCTACCCGTAAAACGTCGGAAAATCGCCGTCTGACGTAAGGCCGGTGGCGGAAAACCGCAACCCGCGCATGATCCCGAAAAGTGGGAACCGGTTTTCGGACAAGATCATGCGCAATCAAAGAGTCTTGCCGAACACAACCTCTGAGGGAATTACGTAGTTGACACCACAAGCCCAATATGCTGTATTGGTGGCCATAGGAGACGGATATGGCCAAAACGAGTTCTTTCGCCGCCAAGCATTTCCACGACGAGGAAGCCGCCCGGGCATGGTTTGAGGCCGCCCGCTGGCCGGATGGCCCCGTATGCCCTTCCTGTGCCTCCCTAAAGCACTACGCCACCAAAAAGGGAGGCCGCTATCGCTGTGGCGAGCCCGAGTGCCGCAAGGATTTTACCGTCCAGACCAAATCAATCATGGAGCGTAGCCATACGCCGCTCACCAGTTGGGCCTATGCCTTCGCGGTGGCAGCAGACGGCAAGAAAGGGTTTTCCGCTCACCAGCTAATGCGGCAGCTTGGCTGCCAGTACAATACGGCTTGGTTTCTCCATCATCGCGTTATGGAGGCCATGCTTCGCGGCAAGATCGACCTTCCACCGATGGGCGGCCCCGGCAAGATCGTCGAGGTGGATGAAACCTATTTTGGCAAACAGGCCGGTCCCATTCGCCTTAAGAAGCCTCGCTCGACGCCCTATACCAAGAAGGGGCACCAGTATAACAACCGTGCCATCGTTGCCCTTGTGGAGCGCGGCGGCGACGTTCGCTCATTCCATGTTGCCCATGCCGACAAAGCTACGGTCGCCAAGATTGTCATGGACAATATCGCCAAGGAAAGTCGTTTGCATACTGATGAAAGCCGCCTCTATTTCGGAGCGGATCAGCATTTTGCCAGCCATGAAACAGTCCGCCACAGTGCGGGCGAGTATGCCCGTGGCGATGTGAACACCAATTCGGCGGAAGGCTATTTCGGTATTTTTAAGCGCGGTATGCGCGGTGTTTATCAGCACTGCGCAGAAAAGAATTTGCACCGTTATTTGGCAGAATTTGGGTTTCGCTATAACACCCGCAAGATCACGGATAGTGAACGTGCGGTGCTTGCCGTACAGGGTGGTGAGGGCAAGCGCCTCACGTACCGGCAACCTCACTAAGCAGAGTTTCAAGTTTCAGGCAGACGGTTTTTGCGCTGGCGAAAGAAGCGCAAAAATGCAAAGATCAACTATGGCAAAGAGACCAACCCCATCATCCGAACCAGAACCCAAATCTGAGCCAGAAACCAAGCCTGAGCCTCAGCCTAATCCTGAGCCTCCGGTGGATTCTGATGGAATTGGCGTCAAAGGAGGAATACCTCCATCGTCGGTTAAATGAAGGTAAAGAAGCAAACTGCAAATATCATGGTAGCGGCCAGACCAATTCCCATGGCAGCGCGAACTGCAAAAATTTTTCTTTTGTTACTCTTTGCGCTGACTTCAATCCTCCGAGCATGATGAAAAGCCAAATAAGCAATCATCGCATCGAGGGCATTATTTCCACCATCTATCGTCCCGCTGTTAAGCCACATATCGGGAGGGCTACCAAGAAAACCATATTTTTCATCCTTGATGGCAACCATGAAGATAAAAGCACCAAACACAAAGAACGTCCCAGCGATGAAGAACGGCCATGTTTTTTGATTTAGTCCATGGTCCTTAAAAATAGCGCCACCAATTCCAAAAAGAGCGAGCGCGACAGTAACGTAAGCACTAAATAGGTTAGAGGCTTTTTGCTCCACTGATTTTTTTGTATCAAGCACGTCTGACAGCCTTTTCTCCGCTTGCAAATATGCCTCTCTCGCAACTAGCGGATTAATTTTGGACTGTTTAAGCTGTTCGAGACTGAGCCTTTTACACTCCATTTAGGTGGCCGCACATCGGTGTTTTCTCACTGGAGAAATTGAAACAACAAAAATGGAATTTCCCGCCGGAAATATAATTACTGGACTTGCTACCGTTGTCGCGGTGGTGATTGCAAATCGCTTGACTTATTCACGATCCAGCAAAGAGAAGATTTGGGATTTGCGACGCGAAGCGTATGGCGTAATTCTGTCAGAATTGGGCGCGGTAGAACGCATCTGCGATAATGCCGACGAACATATAAACGAACGAGGCTACGAAGAATACTGGAATTCAAAAAGCCGAGGACGCGATGATGCCGAAATTTCAAAACATATGGGTATTGTTGCGGGTCGTTTTTCCAATGATTACCTAATTCTCTCAAGCGAGTTTATCAACGCATATAATGAACTTACCGATGATATGAGGAGTGATCCGCATAATAGCTTGCCACCAGACGAACATGATACATTTTCAAATGCCATTCGAAAACATCACCCGCTCCTAATGGCACTAGCCCGCGATGAAATGGATGTAAAAGTTAGATGGTGGTGGCCTTTTATATAACGACCCTATGTTTTTTCTTTTTCTTTGACGTCGATAATGATCTAGAGCCGCGAGACTTCCCATTCCTTTTTGGAATATCCTTTAGCGGTGTCGGAGCGCCGGCAAACACACATCGCAAGATTGATTGCAGGCGCTGCTTAGTTTCTTTGCGATTAAATTGATCGTGATCCATTGAGGCACCTTATCATGGCCAAGCGCCGTTCACAAAGGCGACTAGCCCGAGGTCACCGCTTTACTGAGCGCGGATATAAGCCATACACGTCCGTCATTGGTCAGTTGGTGCTCGCGTGGAATGATCTTCATGAAAGACTTGGATTTTTATTCATCGCTATCCTCAACCATCGAGCGGCTGAATTTGATGCAAAGGATGTTGCTCCAGAACACGAAGGAGAATTTGAATCACATCAGATTGAGCGAATATCTGGAATTTGGAGTTCATCTCAGTTTGATCGCCCAAAAAGAGCAATGCTCGAAAGCCTGATCAACCACGTCATTCAGTACGATCTCAGGGCGTTTCCAAAATTCACGAATGACCTGACCTGGATATTATCCGAAGCCAATAAGCTTGAGGATATTCGGAACAATGCAGTGCATACCCCGCTCAGGTGGATTGGAGATTCTCCCATCGTGAGAGCGTTTATGTCCGCTCACGATGTGGAGGTATATCCAAGTGTTTCGCTTGGAAATCAGCGGGCCGTAAAACTCGCCAAACAGAACCTTCGGAAGGACTTAGTGCGGCAATTTCGATGGGCGCGTGACGCATCGCTGGTATTGCGCGACTTCACTATCTTAATTCACCGCGCTCTGACCGTCGAAGGTGCTCCATGGCCTCATAGACCTTCTTTGCCAAATCGGGGGCAGAAAAAAACCCACCAAGGTCGGCACCACCCACAACACCCAAAATAGTGTCCTCACCGGCCTCGATCATTTCGGGCGTGACCACTATTTCGGGCTTTTTGTGGCGGTTAGAGGTTTCCATTCCTGTTGGATAGCACGAAAAAACAGCAGATTCAAGCAAATGTAGTTAAAGCGTTGATATAACTATATATTGTGCTTGTGGTGTCAGTTACGTAATTGGGATTATTTTCCCAATTATATCGTTGACATCACAGGCCCCAAAATGTAGCCGGGGGGTGACAGGGCAGCGTGAAAAATCGAAAATCTGAAATCGACGGTGTGGGAAGGTAGATATGTGTTTTTTGCGCAACACTTGGGAAAATTGCGATTTGCCCTCCGATCTGGATACCGGCGGACCGGTCGCGGCCAGCGTCGGGGCATTAATTCTCCCTGAGAAAGCTGCCTTTTCTGATTGCAGCCCCCGAGAACCACGAACAATCAGTTCGCAAAAATAACGGGGCAGCTTCCTGACCTGTTTGCTGCGCTCGCCAAGAGCGAGCCGTTCACCGAGAAGGGGATCGCTCCTCAAATGGGGAAGGCTGGCATCTATGCGTTCTTTGAGAACGGGCGGCCTGTGCATGTCGGCCGCACACATTCAGTTTCGCCTTCGATCCGGTCGCCGTCGGCCACGCGGCGCTTTCTTCTGCGAGGGCAGCCGCGGATCATCCTCAATCCGGTGGCCGGTTGCCTTGCTGAAGCCGGACTTGGCGCTGCTCCATGAAATCGTACACATCGGCGAATGGCAGTGCGGAGTGATGGTTGTTAGACTTGAGCGTTGGCAGCGCATGTTCCATGACGCCAACCCACAAAGCCGGATTGTCGCCATCACGCCAGCCATTCACCTTGGCATAATCTAGTATGCCCTTGACGAGCCGAAGCGTTCTAGACGCGGTTGCATTCTTGTTTTGCCAAATGGGTTGGATGGCCTTCAGCACAAGCGTCTTATCGACAGCGGCCACCGGTAGCGATCCCATTACCGGAAAAATATACTCAGCGAGACGCGACTGGAGTAGCGTGCCGTGCTTTTTGCTTTTCCACTTGGCCTTGTGAATTTCAAAATAGCGATCAGCGGCCTGTTGAAAGGTTATGAGCTTGGCGGACGCCTGGGCCGCCTGGGCCCGCTTTTCGTGGGCCACAAACAACGGATCGATGTCATCCTTCAATAGTTGTCGTGCCATGCGGGCGCGCTCGCGCGCTTCGTCAAGTGTGAAGTCTGCGCAGGGTCCCAAACCCATCGCACGCTCTCGACCCCGCAATTCGTAGCGCAGCAACCAAGATCGGCTGCCGGTCGGCGTGACCTGCAAATACAAACCTCGACCATCACCATAGCGGCCTGGCGCTTTAATCTTGTCAGCGCGCGTCTGCGATAATTTCATTTTAAAAACTCCATCCGGCTAGACCCCCGGATTGTGCCGGGTTCTAGCGGTGAGTCTCGCTCTTAATCGTGATGCTGGAAAGCGCAATAACGCTGTGGCACAGCGGTTTCCGGGCCTTACCGTGGATTACCGGCAATCATCTTGGCCGCCATTTTGACCGCATTTACGATCTCTGGATAGGCGGCACAGCGGCATAAGTTGCCGGCCAGGTAGTCCCGGATTTGCTCGTCGTCGGGATCGGGATGCTGCCCAAGCAGCGCTTTCGCCATCATCACGAAGCCGGGCGTGCAATAGCCGCATTGGAAGGCGCCGCAATCGATGAACGCCTGCTGCACGAAATCAAGCTTGCCCGGCTCGGCCAGGTGCTCGACTGTGATGACCTCGGCGCCGTCGAGAAAGACCGCGAGATAGAGACAGCCCGACACCGGCCGCCCATCCACCAAAACCGTGCAGCAGCCGCACAGGCCCTGCCCGCAGCTCTCGCGCGCGCCGAACAAGGCGAATTGCGTCTGCAGAACCTCCACGACGTTATGGTGCGGCTTCACCTCGGCGGACACCGGCCGGCCGTTGAGGATGAAATTGATCGTTCTAGCTGCCGCGCTCATGTCATTCGTCCCCGAGCGGCCTGTTGTCCTTGGCGCGTAGCGCGCGGAACACAGCTTCCGCGGTCAATGGCAATTCAGTGAGCCGCACGCCGATCGCATCGTCGATGGCGTTGGCGATTGCGGGCGACACACCGAAGGTCGCGAGTTCGCCCACGCCCTTGGCGCCGAACGGTCCGTTCTCCTGGTAGGTGTCGACCGTTTCATTTTCCATCACGAGCGGCACGTCGTGCATTCCCGGGATCTTGTAGTCGGCAAGCGAGGCATTGGTGACCTGACCGCCGTCGAGATGCATTTTCTCGAACATGCTGAAGCCGAGCTGCATCAGCGAAGCGCCCGACAATTGAGTCTCGACGATCTTCGGATTGATCGGCTTGCCGACGTCGGCGACGTTGATCAAGCGCATCACGCGCACGTGGCCGGTCTCGGTATCAACTTCGATCTCGACACCACTGCCAGCCACCATCCAGAACGGCGTCGCGTTTGGCGTAAGACCGGAGGCGTCCGGCGGTACATAATTCGGCTTGTAGGTGCCGGTGCCGACGATGTTGCCCGCCTGCATGCCGTATTTCTTCCGGAACAGATCGGCGAGTGGGGCATTGCTGCCTTCCGGCTCGCCCAGTTCGCGCCTCAGCGCCGCGATTTTGGCACGGGCCTCCTCGGCGGCGAGCCGCACGGCGTGGCCCATATGAAACAACGAGCGCGAGCCGAGCGTGCCCATGTCGTAGGGCGTCACATCGGTATCGCGTGGCACGATTCGGATGGTTTCCGCCGGCATGTTGAGCACTTCGCCGACGATCTGCGCCATCGCCGTGTCCGAACCCTGCCCCATGTCGACGGTGCCGCAATAAAGCGTGGTGCTGCCGTCGCCGGAAATGTTGACGATGGCCACCGAGGTCGTCGGTGAAATCACCGCCTTAAGCGCGACTGCAAGGCCGCGGCCGCGGCGTATGACGCCCTTGCCGCGGTCAAACGGCTGCTTCCAGTTGAGCCGCTCGGCGATGCGATCGAGCACCTTCTCGATCGCGGCGTCCTTCAGAATCGTGCCGGTCGCCTGCGGACGGCCGTCGCGCAGCAGATTCTGCTTGCGGAATTCGAGCGGATCGCGCTTGAGCGCGCGCGCAATCATGTCGGTGTGGCTCTCATAGGCCCATACTAGTTGCGGGATGCCGAAGCCGCGCAAGGCGCCGGCCGGCGTCAGGTTGGTATAGAGCGCATAGGAATCGATCGAGACATTGTCGATGTCGTAAGGCCCCGAGGCTGTGAAGCCGGATTTCTGCGTCACCCGCGGCCCGACGTCAGCAAAAGCGCCGCCGTTCCACCACACCTCGCATTTGCGGGCGATGATGCGGCCATCCTTATCGATACCGCTCTTGATGCGGAACGTGCTGGGATGCTTGGTGATGGTGTAGAACTGCTCTTCCATCGTCAACGCGACCTTGACCGGCCGGCGCGCCAGCATCGACATCGCGGTCGCGAGTGCTTCCATCCTGATATAGAGCTTGCCGCCGTAGCCGCCGCCGAGATACGGCACCTTGATACGCACGCGATTCTCCGGCCAGCCGAGCAGGCGCGCGATCTCGGTGCGCACGATAGATGGGCCCTGCGAGGCGGAGTAGATCGTGATGCTGTCGTTGCGGTAATCCGCGATCGCGACGAACGGCTCGAATGCCAGGTGAAGCACCTTCTGGGTGCGGAAGGTATGCTCGAATACATGCGCCGCGGAGGCGAAGGCCTTATCGACGTCGCCGCGCCGCAGCCTGAAATCGAGCGCGATATTGGTACCCTTGCGGCCTTTGAGATGCTTGAGGTCGGCGAATGTGCCGGCGGGCTTTAGTTCCTCGTGCACCAGGATTTTGTTCTCGGCCGCTTCGATCTCGTCGAACACGGCGGGCAGCTCTTCATACTCGGCGACGATCTGCTGCACTGCTTGGTCGGCGACGTGCGGATCGGCGGCGAGCACGACCGCCACCGGCTCGCCGACATAATGCACCTTGCCGATGGCAAGGATCGGCTGGTCGTGGAAGGCCGGGCCATAATAAGGGTCGGGGATGACCTTGCGCACATCGTCGCTGGTGTAGACGGCGTAGATGCCGGGCACCTTGCGTGCGGCGCTGGTGTCGATCGACTTGATGCGGCCATGCGCCACCGTGCTGCGGAAGATCTTGGCGTGCAGCATGCCCGGTAACTGCATGAGATGGGTGTATTCGGCGCGGCCAGTCACCTTCTCGCGCGCCTCGAGGCGGGGCAGCGAGCGACCGACTTGGCCGCCGGATACACTGGTGGTGGCCATTAGTGGGGCACTCCGTTTGCTTGCATGGCCGCACGCACGGCACGGACAACATAGACGCGCAGCAACTCGCGCTTGTATGAAGCCGAGCCGCGCACATCGGCGAGAACGTCAGCTTCGTCAGCCGCGGTGTCGGCAATCTTCTTCAGCATAGCATCGTCAACCTTAAGCCCGATCAGGGCTTTTTCCGCGGCTTGCAGACGGGTCGCCTTGGTCGTTGCCGCACTCACGACAATACGAGCGGATTTCACGCTCGATCCCTCGGCAACAAGCGCGACGGCGACGCCAAGCGCCGGCCAGTCGTCGGCGGAGCCAGTGGTGACCTTGAAATAGACCGCGTGGGTCGCGCCTTGCGCGGGGATGCGCACTTCGGTGATAAGTTCGTTTTTTGCGAGCGCGGTTTCGTAATAGCCGGTGAGCAGATCCTCGACCGGCATGGTCCGTTCACCCGACGTCCCGACAACGGACACCGATGCGCCGAGCGCGATCAGGACCGGGGGCAGGTCCATGTGCGGATCGGCATGCGCTAGCGCGCCGCCGACAGTCGCCACATTGCGCACGCGCACATTCGCCAGCCGTCGCATCGTGTGCACGACCACCGACGCGTGGCGCAATACATCGGGCGAATGCTCGAGCACGGACAAAGGCGTCATCGCGCCAATTCTGAGATCGCCGGCAGGCGTCGCCGCGATACGGGAAAAGTCGTCACCCAGTTTGCGCAAGCTGACGAGCCGTCGCGGCCGAAATACGCCGGCCTTCATCATCAACATCAACGCCGTGCCGCCCGCGATCGGCCGCACATCCGGATCGTCCGGATCGATGAGCGCGATAGCCTCCTTGAGCGAGGCAGGTTCCACGAGATCGAATGGTGTCACGACGCAGTCCCCGGCCCGCCGTTGGCGAAGGCGGCGAACAGCCGTTCGGTAAAGTGTTTTTCCATGTCCTTTGCCTTAGCCTTGAGCACGGGCTGTCCCATGCTACCGAGTTTTCCGGTCAAGGTCGCATCGATCGAATAATGGATGATCGTTTGTCCGCCGGATTCGGCCAGTCGCGTCTTCGCGGTTGCTGTCAGCCGACCCACTATACCAAATGGTGTTCCCTCAACCTTGGCCTCGATTTCTTCGGGTGGTGACAGCCGCGTGATTTCAACGTTAGCCTTGAATTTGAAGCGCAAATACGCGATGCGAGTTTCCAGCACCGCGCTGTAATGGGTGGCGTCTATGGCCTTGAGGTCTCGTACACCCTCGATGCAGGAGGCAAAGAACGGCGGATCGCTGAGCGCCTTAAACACCGCCTCCCGCAGTGCAGCAACTGTGATTTCACCGGAGATATTCAAAACACAGTTTCTCTAATAGCCGCTCATCTGGCCAGGTTCTTACAGCAACGCTGTGACAATGAAAAACACCCAAGATGACGCCATTGACCACAGCCACCGCGCTTCTCCCCGCCACCCGACCCGGTCGGCGCCCTAAGACTATGCTAGCGCAAATTCAGAAGGCTTAGCTCCGATATACCGTAACCTGCCAATCTGCGAAATCGACAGGGCCGCCGCGAACAGCCACCACTGCTAACATGATTGAAGGCTTTGCTACGGAACGGATTATTTTTCAAGCTACAGATGGTGTGACCTGTTAGATCCGGCACCAATTCCGAACAAACTGCGAGTACATCTCGGTCGCCCTTTCAATACGTGATGTCAGACAATATTCATCCGTCTGGTGGGCAAGTGCCAACTCGCCAGGTCCAATAATCACGGTAGGCGGCGATCCGAGCGCCGGCGTCAGCGCGGAAGCATCCGTGAAATAAGGTGCAGCTCCGAGACCATTATCGACACCCTCGACATCCCGTGCGACTTGGAACACTTCGCCGACCCAAGGGTGATGCGGATCGGTCCAGATACTTTTGGCGTCGAGCAGCGTTTTCAACGTGACGTCTCGGCCAAGATAGCTGGTCAATTGATCGCGAATTTGCGCATGACTTTGTGCCGGTATGGTGCGGATATCGATACCGATCACGGCCCGGTCTGGAACCGAATTGATATTGAGTCCGCCTTGTATCGTGCCGACATTGAGCGTCGGGGCGCCGAGCACATCATGACGCGCCACATTGAAGTCGAAATCCTGCAGCGCCGTTACGGCACGCGCTGCTTTGTAGACGGCGTTGACCCCTTTCTCCGGCATGGAGCCGTGAGCCGTCACCCCTTTGGTTTCCGCCTCCAACCAAAGCGCCCCCTTGTGGCCGACGAGCGGCTTGTTGCCGGTCGGCTCTGCGACGACGAGTGCACCAACCTGCCCTAGCCCGCCATTTGTGCGGACCAGCGCCTCAGCGCCGGTACAGCCGGTTTCCTCGCCGGCGGTGATCACCAGCAGAATGCCGGGCGTATTTGCGAGCCGGTCAGCGCATGCAATGCAAGCGGTGACGAACGCCGCCACGCCACTTTTCATGTCGGAAGAGCCGCGCCCGTAAAGCTTGCCGTCCGCGATTTCGGCAGCAAATGGATCCACCGACCAGGGCTGTGCACCGAGCGGTACGGTATCAATATGGCCCGTGAACCCGAGTGGCAGCTTGCCCGGCGTCCCACCCAAACGCGCTAGGATTTGCGCGCGTCCCTCGCCGAAGGGAATGAGTTCGACGGCAAAACCAGCGCCCTCTAACAAGCCCGCCAGTCGCTCCGCGCAGGCACGTTCGGAGCCCGGCGGGTTGATGGTGTTGAAGCGGACCAGTTCCTGTGTCAGTTCGATCGATGATGGCATTGGCTAACCGAAATAAGCATCACGCACCTGGCTGCGACCTGCAAGTTCCGATGGTGTCCCGCTCGTCGCCACGTGGCCTTTTGATATGACGAAGCCAAAGTGCGAGATGGCGAGCGTCTGATGCACATTTTGCTCGACCAACAGCACGGTGATACCGCGCTCGTTGATCTGGCGAATAATGTTGAAGTTCTCTTTCACCAACCGCGGCGACAGGCCCAGCGACGGCTCGTCGATCAAAAGGAGCTTCGGCGCGCACATCAGGCCGCGCCCGATCGACACCATCGCCTGCTCGCCGCCTGACATGGTGCCGGCAAGCTGCGTGCGACGCTCCGCAAGGCGAGGAAAGATGCGAAAGATGTCGGCCATGCGCGACTGCGTGACCTTGTCGGAAGACTCCTGATAGGCGCCGACGCGCAAGTTCTCTTCGACCGTTAGCTTGGGAAAGACTTTCCGCCCCTCAGGTATGCAGGCAATGCCTGCGGCCACGACTTTGTGGGTTGGAAGCCGCGTGATATCGGTGCCGTTGAAGACGATGCGGCCGGCGCGCGCCGGCGTAAGCCCAAGGATCGAGCGCACAAGTGTGGTCTTGCCGGAGCCATTTGAGCCGAGCAGACACGTAATGCTGCCTGGTTGCACTGAAAGCGAGACGCCCTGCAGCACATCGGCCTTGTCGTAGGCCGTGTAGACGTCATCGATCTCGAGCATGCCGGACATCATGCCACCCCGAGATAAGCTTCTTGCACATGGGCATCGGCGGCCACGTCGCGG